>JADHED010000007.1_pt1 | contig 322063 bp, 272 predicted proteins | sample 8952041 | NCBI WGS metagenome assembly JADHED01 (sample SAMN16124423, study PRJNA663239) | bioreactor sludge metagenome | isolation source: sludge (control) | place: India:Bengaluru | collected 2018-09-08
GATCTACCAGGAAATCACGTTCGAAGCCGCGGACGGGGTGTCCCTGGCCGGGTGGTTCTACCCTGCGCAGGACACCACCGGCATCGCGACCGGGATGGTGGGGGCGATCCCGATCCCGGACCACCTGAAGGCGGCCCCACGACTCTATGCGACGCTCTATGCGGAGCGTCGCCCTACGATCGTGATCTGCTGCGGCGATGCCGGAAATATGTCGTATCTCATCTATTATGCCTTCGAGCTGGTCACCCATGGGTTCAACGTCTTGACGTTCGACTGGCGCGGATTCGGCAACAGCGATCCTTGGCCGACGGATCCGGATCGGCTCTCCTACAGCGAGTACCTGCTCGACTACTATGCCGCGGTCGATTGCGCTCTTGCCCGGGACGAGGTGGATGGGGATAAGATCGGCCTGTTCGGCTTCTCCACCGGCGGATATCTGTCGTTCGCTACGGCGGCTACACGCCCCGAAGTATCGGCCGTTGCTGTACGGGGGATCATCACCACGTTCGAGGACGTGATGCCGATCCTGAAGGAACAGAAACCCGAACGGTCGCTGTACCCTGCGCCCGACTACCCGCCGGAATTGTTGCCCCTCTTGGCCGCGCCGGGCCTGTCGATTCCGGTGCTGCCGATCGTGGGCGAGCAGGACGTCAGGACCCCGCCATGGATGTCTCGGCAGGTGTTCGATCAACTGGCGGGCCCGAAAGATCTGTGGATCGTGGAAGGCGTGTCGCACGGCGGCGACAAGACGAGCGAGCGCCTCATTCATCACGGCCAAGGAGGCAAGCGCCAGATCCCGTCGCGTGTCGTGCGAGGTGGGGTGACCACTTGACGTGAGCCGGGCATCCGACGTTCGGACCGTAGCGAAAGTCACCGATGACCATCCATCAGCCTCGAGGAATGTCCCCTAGATAGTTCGACTTATCGATGGACGAGGTGCAATCGCCGGAGGCAGGTCGCCTCCCCTTCAGCGACAGGACATCCGACATGCGTTCATCGACCATAACCGCCGCCATGGTGATCCTGTTGACCGGAACAGCCCTATCTCAAGGGTATCAGGTCGAATTCGAGCACGACTCGAGCCCGTAGGCGGGCTCTGGATTCGAGCTCAGCCCGACGATGAAACCGGAGTCCTTCGACCTGAACGGCGACGGGAACATGGAGATCGTGATCAGGGACCCGCTGGACCAGACCGGGGAGCGCCTAGTGTCCGTCGACGGGGCGACATACGGCGAGGTTCCGATCATCGACTACCCGTCCGGGGCCACGATCGCCTCCATCCCCAAGGAGGACCTCGCGGTGTATGATATCGACAGCGACGGGCTGCTGGAGCTCATCGTCGACACGTCGACGGGCGTCCAGGTCTGGGTTGGGATCCGGGCACCAGCGGCGTGCCGGAATCGCCGGCGCCCGGAGCCCGGCTGGATCGAAACCGGCCCAACCCATTCAATCCCGGCACCGTCATCGCCTGCCAGGTGCAATCGACCGGCGACGTCAGGCTGGAGATTCTCGATCTGAAGGGCCGGCTGGTCCGCGCGCTTGTCGACGGGTACTTGCAGGTTGGCGAACACGAGGCGGCTTGGGACGGCTCGGATGACCGCGGCGGCCGGGTCCAGGGCGGCGCCGATCTCTACGTATTACGGGTGGGAGATTTCGCGGCGATCCGGAAGCTGGTGTTGCAGAAATAGCCGAGACTCAGGTCAGGTCGTCCTCAAGCCATAAGTATGTCGAACACGGGTGGGGACGAAAACAGCGCCAGGGACGCGGTCGCCGAGTGTCGTGTGTACCCTATGGGGACGCAACCACACTCCCATGCCCCGAGGAGCCCCATGCCCAAGATCCGCTCCGCAGGCACCAGCGTCCCCGCCACCCGCATCGACCAGGCCGAAGCCGAGGCCTTCGCCCGCCTGAAATTCGCCGGCCGCATCCCGGACCTCGAGCGCCTGATGCCCCTGTTCGCCAACTCCGGCATCGCGACCCGCTACTTCGCCGCGCCGCGCGACTGGTTCTTCACGTCCCACGACATGGCCGAGAAGAGCGCCCTCTACGCCGCCGAGGCGACCCGCCTCTCGGCCGAGGCCGCCGGCCGCGCCCTGGCCGCAGCGGAGCTCGCGCCCGGCGACATCGACTACATCATCTACGTGAACACCACCGGCCTGGCGACGCCCTCGATCGACGCCCGCCTGATCAACGTCCTGGGCCTGCGCCGCGACGTCCGCCGCACGCCGATCTGGGGCCTGGGCTGCGCCGGCGGCGCGGCCGGCCTGTCCCACGCCCACCACTACGCGCTGGCCCACCCGCGCGACAGGATCCTGGTCGTGGCGACCGAGCTGTGCGGACTGACCTTCCTGCCGGACGACGTTTCCAAGGCGAACCTCGTGGCCACGGCCCTGTTCGCCGACGGGGCCGCCGCCGCGGTGGTCTGCGGCGACGACGTCGACGGTCCCGGATTGGAGATCCGCGGCACCGGCAGCCGTTTCTTCCCCGACTCGCTGGACGTCATGGGCTGGACGGTGCTGCAGGAGGGTCTGCAGGTCGTGTTCGCTCAGCGGATCCCGGAGATCGTCCAGCAGACCGCGGCCGAGGACGTGGGCGCCTTCCTGTCCCGCTTCGACCTGAAGATCGCCGACATCGGGGCTTTCCTGCTGCACCCCGGCGGCGCCAAAGTCCTGGAGGCGTATCAGGATGCGCTGGATTTGCGCCCAGAGCAGCTCGATCTCGCCCGCGGCGTGCTGCGCGACTACGGCAACATGTCCTCGGCGACGGTCCTGTTCGTGCTGGAGCGGCACCTGCGGACGCACGGCACCGGCAACGGAGGCCACGGGCTGATTTCGTCGCTGGGGCCGGGATTCTGCTCGGAGTCGCTGCTGGTGGAGTTGTAGACTGGGCCGATCACGGAGCCTTCCTCCGATCACGCGGAGCCGACCATGAGCGCCATCGCCGCGATCCGTAATTCCGGCTACGAAGCCATCGTCGCCCTGGTCGTCGCCAACACCGCCGCCCAGCTCATCAAGTTCGTGCGCGACTGGCGCAAGCACGGCCGCCCGAACCTCGACCTGCTGGTCGCCACCGGCGGCATGCCCTCCAGCCACAGCTCCACGGTCACGGCGCTGGCCACCTCGGTCGGCCTGGTCGCCGGCTGGGACTCGCCGGTCTTCGCCGTGGCCGCGTGCTTCGCCTCCGTCACCATGTTCGACGCCGCCGGACTGCGCCGCTCCGCGAGCCTGCAGGCCCAGGCCCTGAACGAGATCGTGCGCGAACTGCTCGCGCCGGACCACCGGCTCAACCGCCACAAGCTGAAGGAATTCCTGGGGCACACGCCGCGCGAGGTGCTGGCCGGGGCGGTGCTGGGGGTGGGCGTCAGCCTGGGACTGCGGTGGCTGCTGGTGCGGCTGGGCAGCTAGTCATGTACGCCTGCGTGGTGGATCTGCTCGTAAGTTTTCCTCGATGAGTCGACCGGGCCGCATTCGTGTAGGATCCCCCTCCAAGGAGGATCCCATGCCCAAGTCGATCCTGCCCGCCCTTTCCGTGCTGGTCGTCATGGCCGCCGCCACCGCCATCGCCGCCGACCGGGTCACCGGCCACGCCTTCACGACCCGCTCCGAGGTCATCGCCCCGCACGCCATGGCCTGCACCAGCCAGCCTCTGGCCACGCTGATCGCCCTGGACGTGCTGAAGGCCGGCGGCTCGGCCGTCGATGCGGCCATCGCGGCCAACGCCGCCCTCGGCCTGATGGAGCCGACCGGCAGCAGCAGGGCGAACAGGACGGTGACGGCGGAGAACTTCGCAGGATCGCCGCCCCCCGCGCGTTGGGACCACTGCCCGCAGGCCGGCGCCGTTCCCCACCGCGCCTCCCCGGGCAGGGAGCGGCGGATGCCCAGCCTCGACGTGACCCTCGTGATCGATCGCCCCGATGCCGCGGCGGAGCTGTGCGCGGGCCTGCGGCGGCAGGGCTGCCGTGTCGAGACGGTGATCCGCGATCGGATCCCCCCCGCGAACCTGGCGGCCTCCACCACTTCCCTAGTGCTGGTGAACATCGAACCCCGCGCCGCTGGCGCCCTTGCCTGGTGCCGCGACGTGCGCGCGGCCCGTCCCGACAGCCGGATCTGCGCCCTCTTCGAGGAGGCGGACGAGACGGCGCAGGTCGTCGCCCTGGAGACGGGCGCCGACACGGTCCTGGTCCGCCCCTTCAGCGAGCGCCTGCTGCTGGCGCACCTGCACGCGCTGGCCCGCGGCCGCCCCCGTCGCCCCGGCCGGCCCGACTCGGGCGCGCTGGTCGTGGACGAGGGCGCCCGTTCGGCGAAGCTGGCGGGACGGGTCCTCGACCTGACGGACACGGAGTTCGACCTACTGCTCCTGCTGGCCGGGCGGCCGGGACAGGTGGTGGACCGCGAGACCATCAAGCGCGAGATCCGCGGCCTGCCCTTCGACAGCCGCGACCGCTCGATCGACCTGTGCGTGGTCCGCCTGCGGCGAAAGCTCGGCGACGACGCCCAGAGTCCCCGCTACATCAAATCGGTGCGCGGGCAGGGCTACCTGCTGATCGTGCCGACCTCCTGATACACGATCGCCACAGACCGGGGAACGACGGTTGCACCTTTGCGCCCCGCCGATACACGGCGATACGAACGGCGCGGCCGGGAATGCGCCCGGCCCCGCGTTCGGGACCGGCACGGGGTGTCGGCCGTGACCAAGGAGGTCTCACGTGATTTCTTCCATCGGCAGCACCAACACCACTGCGGCGGTCTCGGCGCCGCCACCGAAGCGGCCATCGGCCGAAGAGATGTTCGCGGAGCTCGACACCGACGCTTCGGGATCCCTCGACGAGACCGAGCTGCAGGCGATGATCGACCGCATGTCCGGGAAGATGGACGCCGAGGCGCCGTCCGCTTCGGAGATGCTGTCCCGGCTCGACACCGACGGCGACGGCGCGGTCAGCTCCACCGAGATGGAAGCCGGCAGGCCGAAGGGCCCGCCTCCCGGAGCCGGCGGTCCGCCGCGCGAGGAGGAGGAGGAGACGTCCCTGCTGTCGGAGCAGCTGCTCGAGCTGTACTCGTCGAGCGACGAGGAGAAGGCCGCCCTGCTGCAGTACGCGGGCGTGCTCGCCTGACCGCGAAGGGCCGGGGCGAGGGCCCCGGCCCGCAGATCGCTTCACCGTGGCTCGGGCGAATTGCACCATAATTAATACCCTATCGGGAATGATAGTGCTTGACGCCCATCGCGGTATCGCCTATCATCAGCGCGCGACTAGCTGAAATATACCCGAACGGGGCGATCAACATGAATCTCGCCACAGAGATCGCGCATCTCCGAAAAGCGGCCGGCCTGACACAGGTCGAACTGGCGGCGCGGGCGGGAGTCGGCCTGCGATTCGTACGTGAACTGGAGCAGGGCAAACCCACCGTCCGTCTCGACAAGGTGAAACAGGTGCTCGACCTGCTCGGCCACGAACTTCACGTCAGGCCCAAGTCTTGATGCGCCGGGGGAACGTCTACTACCGGGACCGGCAGGTAGGCGTGCTCGCCGAACTGGATTCGGGCGACTACCGGTTCGTCTACGATCCGGCCTACTTGGCCGTCGGCCCGGCCGTCTCGGTGACGCTGCCGCTGCGATCGGAACCGTACGTGTCGCCGGAACTCTTCCCGTTCTTCGCCGGTCTGATCCCCGAAGGATGGTACCTGCGCATCGTCGCGCGCACGATCAAGGTGGACGAGAGCGACACCTTCGGATTGCTGCTGAGCACCTGCGACGACTGCATCGGAGCGGTCGGCGTGCGGAAGGTGGCCGATGACGCCGATTGACTACGACGGCAAGACGCTCCGCGCCATGTTCGGCAAGCCCATCCGGCCGACCATCCCCATCATGTCGGGCGAGATCGCCGGCGAGGCGCAGAAGATGGCCGGGGGGCTCAGCATCTCCGGCGTCCAGCCGAAGCTGTCATTGCGCCTCGACGGCGGGCGGCTCGTCGCCGTAGCGCGCGGCGGCAGGTTCATCCTGAAGCCGCAGACGCAGGCCTTCCGCGAACTGCCGCAGAACGAGTACCTGTGCATGCAGATGGGACGCAGGTTCGGCCTGCACGCGGCACCCTGCCTGCTGTTGGAGCTGGCCGACGGTGAGCCGGCTTACCTGGTGAAGCGTTTCGACCGGTTCGCGAAGGGCAGGCGTGTCGAAAAGCTCGCCTGCGAGGACATGCACCAGATCCTCGGCGGTCCCGACAAGTACGCCGGCAGCCACGAGCAGATCGCCCGCGTCATCGGCGAGCACTGCACGTTCGCGCCGCTCGAATGCCAGCGGCTCTTCGAGCTGACGATCTTCAACTTCGCCATCGGCAACGGCGACGCCCACCGCAAGAACTTCTCGCTGCTGACCGACGAGGGCGGCACCGTCGCGCTCAGCCCGGCTTACGACCTGGTGTCGTCGCGTCTGGTGATTCCGGGTGAGCGGGAGGAGCTTGCGCTCACGGTCGGCGGCAGGAGGAGCCGATTGCGACGCGACGATTTCCTGGCCTTTGCGGGGCGGCTGGGGATCGAACCGGGATACGCAGAGCGGAAGCTCCGCGAGCTGGTTGCGCTGTGCGACGAGTACCAGGGGATGATCGCCGGTTCGGAGCTGAGCGTCGATCTGCGCGTCCGACTGGCGGAGATCGTCGGGGAGCGGTTGGATCGGTTGAGGTCGTGAATCGGAGGCGTGCATGTTCGGAAGTGTCTGCTTGGAGCGAGCGATGTCGAGAGCACGAAAATCCTGCTGCAGCGGGCTGGCTCGAGATGAATCCCGTTGAGTATTCGTGACTTCGGTGATATGAAGTTGCGTGTTCATCATGTCGTTGGTCCATCGTGGAAGGAGCTGCGGTCATGACCCCTCGCTCTCTCGCACTCGTCGTCGCCGTTGTCGCTGTCTGCGCTGGCGGCGCCTCCTCCGCCGAACTGTCCAACCGCGGACCCTACGGCGAGTTCTTCTTCGACCCGGCCACGGGGCTCACCTGGTGCGACCCCGACGTGCTGACGGACGCGGACCGCGCCACGCTCGACGTGTTCATCACCCGCAACTCGACCGGCTGGGCGTGGGCCACGAGCGCGCAGATCGACGCGCTGCTGGGCAGCACGGCGCCGGCCGGGCTCGACCTCGTGGACGTCATGGGCGCCCCCCAGTTCCTCGTGGGCGCCGGCGGCCCCCGCTGGATCGGCTACCACGCGGACACCGTTCCTGACGGCTGGCTGATCCAGTCAGACACCGAACCGTATGATGTCCTGACCCAGTCCGGCAGCCAGTCCGGCGTCGAGAGCTGGGGGCCCGGCGGCTGGTTCGTCAACGCCGGCGACCCGACCGCGATGCCGAGGCTCGAGGATGCGGGCGGTCTCGGTCACCTCTTCCTCGACCAGGGCACGGGCCTGTCCTGGTGCGACCCGGCCTTGTTCGTCGGCTTCACCCGCGATCAGGTGGTGGACTGGCTGGCCGACAACGCCGGCTGGCGCTGGGCCACCGCCGCCGAGGTCGCGGCGCTGGTCGGGCGGCTGTCCGCGGGCGATGTCTCCCTGGTCGGGATCCTGGGTGCGCCGCAGTTCCTGGCCGGCGCCGGCGAGCCGCGCTGGATCGGCTACTACGAGCAGGCCGTCCAGCCCGACGGGCTGCTGCTGGAGGCCAACATCGAGCCCTACTTCCACATCGTGACGAACTACGGCACCCAGTCGTCCGCGGCGAGCTGGAACCCCGGCGCCTGGGTCGTGACCGAGGGGACGCCGACGGCGGCGGTGGATGCGTCGTGGGGAGAGGTGAAGCGGATCTATCGGTGAGATCGCGCCCGGGGCGCATGATGTGCGGGGCAGAGCCGTTGCGGCCTTGCCCCGCGGCCCGCTTCTGGCTAGCCTGCCCCCATGAACCGCACCGCCCTGGACATCCTGAAATCCGTCTACGGCTACCCCGAGTTCCGCGGCCACCAGGCCGAGGTCGTCGACCACCTGACCAACGGCGGGGACGCCCTGCTGCTGATGCCCACCGGCGGCGGCAAGTCCCTCTGCTACCAGATCCCCGCCCTGCTGCGCGACGGCACCGGCGTGGTGGTCTCGCCCCTGATCGCCCTGATGCAGGACCAGGTGGACGCCCTGCGGCAGCTCGGGCTGCGCGCGGCGTTCCTGAACTCCAGCCTGAGCGTCGCCGAGGGTCGCCGGGTCGAGGCGCAGCTGCTGCGCGGCGAGCTGGACCTGCTCTACGTGGCGCCCGAGCGCCTGCTGCAGGAGCGCACGCTCGAGTTGCTGGACGAGGTCGCCCAGGCCCCGGCGCCGTCGGGCCTGGCCCTGTTCGCCATCGACGAGGCCCACTGCGTCTCCCAGTGGGGACACGACTTCCGCCCGGAGTACCTGCAGCTCGACGTCCTGGCCGAACGCTACCCGGACGTGCCGCGGCTGGCCTGCACCGCGACGGCGGACGAGCGCACCCGCGAGGAGATCCTGCAGAACCTGCGGCTGCAGGGCGGGCGCGTCTTCATCGGGGGCTTCGACCGGCCGAACATCCGCTACCGCGTCGTGCCCAAGGACAACCCGCGCCGCCAGCTGCTGGATTTCCTGCGCGCCGAGCACGCCGGCGACGCGGGCATCGTCTACTGCCTGGCGCGCAAGAAGACCGAGGAGACGGCGAAATTTCTGGCCGAGCAGGGCTTCCCCGCGGTGCCCTACCACGCGGGCCTCGACGCCGCGACCCGCCGCCGCCACCAGGAGCGCTTCCGGCGCGAGGACGGCCTGGTGGTGTGCGCGACCATCGCCTTCGGCATGGGCATCGACAAGCCGGACGTGCGCTTCGTGGCCCATCTCGACCTGCCCAAGAGCGTCGAGGGCTACTACCAGGAGACGGGCCGCGCCGGCCGCGACGGCCTGCCCGCCGACGCCTGGCTCTGCTACGGGCTGCAGGACGTGGTGATGCTGCGCAAGCTCGTCGACGCCTCCGAGGGCGGCGAGATGCACCGCCGGCGCAACCTGCAGCAGCTCGACGCCATGCTCGGCTACTGCGAGGTCACCGACTGCCGTCGCCAACGCCTGCTGGCCTACTTCGGCGAGGTCATGCCTGAGCCCTGCGGCAACTGCGACACCTGCCTCGAGCCGCCGGACACCTACGACGGCACCGTGGTCGCCCAGAAGGCCCTGTCGTGCGTGGCCCGCACGGGGCAGCGCTTCGGCGCCCAGCACGTGATCGACGTGCTGCGCGGCAGCGACAACGAGCGGGTGCGGCGCTTCGGCCACGAGCGCCTGTCGACCTACGGGATCGGCGGCGAGCTCGACGACTTCGGCTGGCGCAGCGTGTTCCGCCAGCTGGTCGCGCTGGGGCTGCTGGCCCTGGACCCCGAAGGCTACGGCGGCCTGCGCCTGACGGCGGCCGCCGGGACCGTGCTCAACGGGGGACGGGAGCTGCGCCTGCGGCGGGACGTGCTGACGCGCGCGGCGACGAAGGACCGCAAGCGCAGGGCGCCGGCTGCTCTGACCGTCGATGCGGACGTCGAAGTCGACGCGGCCACCGCCGCGCTCTTCGAGCGGCTGCGCGTCCTGCGGCACGGGCTGGCCGTCGAGCAGGGCGTGCCGCCCTACGTGATCTTCCACGACCGCACGCTGGCGGCCATGGCGCAGCACCGGCCGGCGTCGGCAGAAGACTTCCTGTTGCTGAGCGGGGTGGGGGAGACGAAGCTGCGGCGGTACGGGGAGCTGTTCATGGCGGAGATCCGGGCGGCCGCCGCTACGGCCGATTGACGAGGAAGGGGATCAGGCGATGAGACCGGCAGCCAACAGCATCGACGAGTACCTCGACGCGCTGGACGACGACCAGCGGCTCGCGCTCGAGCGGCTCCGCAAGACCATCAAGACCGTCGCCCCGAAGGCCGAGGAGTGCATCAGCTACGGCCTGCCCGCTTTCCGCCTCGACGGCAAAGCGCTCGTGGCCTTCGGCGCGGCCGCGAAGCACTGCGCCTTCTACCCCATGAGCGCCGCCACGGTGGCCGATCACGCGGACGAGCTCGCCGGGTTCGACACCAGCAAGGGCACGATCCGCTTCCAGCCCGGCAAACCGCTGCCGTTGGCGCTGATCCGCAGGCTGGTCAGGGCGCGGATCGCGGAGAATGCGCAGAAGCGCGGGTGAAGCCGCTCCACGTCGACGACGCGCGCCGGCCACGATCCGCTTTACCCTGCGGGAACGGGGGGGTATCCTGGAGGTGATTCAGGATCCGGGTGTTGCCGAAGCATGCCTACCCCATAAAGGACATTCATGTCTTGCCCTTCGCTAAGCGCGTTTGACGACAAGTCTCGCCCACCCGATTCCGCCGATCTCGCGAAGGTCCTTGGCCGGGCGCTCAGCCCCTGGGACGACCTGATCGCCCACATCGAGGCGACCTACCCACCGATCACGCAGGTGTGGAGCTTCGCCGGCGCCGAGTACGGCTGGTCGCTGCGCCTTAAGTGCAGGGACCGGGTCGTGCTCTACATGACGCCGCAGGCCGGCGTCTTCCTGCTGGGCCTGGTCCTGGGCGAGAAGGCGGCGCAGGCCTCCCGCGAGATGGATCTTCCCGATTCCGTTCACCCCCTGATCGATGCGGCGCCCCGCTACGCCGAAGGTCGCGGTATCCGTCTGCCGGTCGCCACCGGCGACGATCTAGCCGCGGTCCGGACGCTGGCGGCGCTGAAGATGGCCAAACGTTAGGAGAATCCCATGAAATCGTTCGTCGCTTGCCTGATGCTGACCTGCCTCGTCGCCGGCGTCGCGTTCGCCGACGCCCCGGCGAACCCGCTGGCCCCCGGCGTGCGGGCGATCCAGTTCCAGATCGGAGACAACTTCGAACTGAAGGCGTTCGACGGGATGAGCATCTCGTACAAGCGGCATTCCGCCGCCGAGTCGGCGTGGCGGCTCGGGGTGATGCTGGACCTCGAGATCGACGATGCGGACATGGAGAACAGTACCGCCTACAGCGAATACCTGCAGGTCGAATCGCAAGACGTCGATACGAACGGCCAGAGCCTCCGCGTCGATCTGCTCCAGCTGCGGTACCCTTCCCCGGTGAGGGATGTGTGCTGGTACTGGGGCGTGGGCCCGCGATTGCGCTTCTCGCGCTTCGAGAGGGAGGCCTCGTCCGTGCGCGGGTCGGCCCCGAATCTCGAGGCGCGATTCAGCCGCGAGTACGGCCACTCCTGGAGCGTTGGTGCGCTCGGCGTGGGCGGCGTGGAATGGTTCGTGGCCGGTGACGTCAGCCTCCACGCCGAGTACGCGGCTTCGTTGGAGTACGGCGTCACGACGCAGGAAACCGACCTGTGGCGTGGGGTGGACGGTGAACTGCCGACCTACCACAGCACCACCAGCAGCACGGGGAGCGGCTGGGATTTCGGCGGCACCCAGGCCATCTTCGGGGCCAGCCTGTACTTCTAGCCGAGGGAGGGGCTTTCATGCCGTGGTCGAGGCTCGTCCCGCTTACGCTGCTCCTGCTGTCGTCCCGGGCCGTCGCCCAGGACCGCCCCCTGTCGCACCGCGACCTCGACTGGCAGGCGCCGAACCGGTGGGTCCACGTCGACAACCTCGACACCCTGAAGGCCCCGCTCTTCGTGGAGGCGCGACTGGGCTGGCTGGCCGTCCTGCGCACCGACGACGGCCTGCTCGGCGACGGCCGGGCCCTGTTCTGGGAGGCCCGCACCGCGGCGGGGGGCCGGACCTTCTTCTCGTTCTACCCCTTCGACGAGTGGTCGGACCTCGACGCGCGCCGGGAGATGATCCTGCGCACGCAGGGGATCGTCGGCGACGGCGCGGTCGCGACGTACGACGCCGGCGACGCGGCCCTGGTCTCGCCGCACTACTCGCAGGTGTGGCGGCGGGTGGCGGATCTGGACATCGCCGCACCGGCCGTCGCGCACCTGGACGAACTGACGGCCGCCGCCGGCCGGCTCGAGATCCACGCCGTCGACATCACCAGGTGGGACGACTTCGAGGGGGCGTGGCGGCAGGTTGCAGATGCGCTCGTCGCCGGCGGCTACCCGCTGGCCTGCCGCGTCTTCCGGAGCACGTACGGGAAGGGCGAGTACATGGTCTGGTGGCTGGCGAGCGATGCGGCGGGCTACCGGGAGGCGCCGCCGCTCCGGGACGCCCTCGATCGGCAGCTCGGCGCGGGGAAGCGCGAGGAACTCCTCGCCGTCCTGGAGGCGGTGTTCCCCATGGAAATGTCTTACGATGTCGCGCGGCGTCCCGACCTCTGCAACCTGGGCCGGTGACGGCGGCGTCGATCCGCAGGGAGCAACGAAGGCCATGAGCGAACGACAGGACGCGTTGATCCGTTACCCCGGCCACGAGATCCTGCTCCCGGACATCGTCCGCGCCGAGAACTGCCACCTCTTCGACGCCGCCGGCCGCCGCTACGTCGACCTGGAGTCCGGTGTCTGGTGCGCCACGGTCGGGCACGGGCACCCGCGCGTGCTGCGCGCGCTGACGGAGCAGGCAGCCCGCATCGCCCACAACGGCTACTGCTACAGCACCGCCGTCGTGGAGGAGGCCGCGCGCGAGCTGCTGGCGCTGATGGGGTTCGAAGGCGGGGACTGCGCACTGCTGTGCTCGGGCAGCGAGGCCGTCGAGCACGGCGTGCGCACCGCGCAGGCGGCGAGCGAGCGCCCGCTGCTGATGACGATGGCCGACTCCTACTTCGGCGCCTACGGCTCGGCGAGCCGCCGCCGGGCGGACGAGTGGTTCAGCTTCGACTGGACGCCGTGCGCGTCCTGCCCGTTCGCCGGGGAGTGCGATCGGGGCTGCCCGCACTGGGCGGCCGTCCCCTTCGAGCGCATCGGCGGCTTCCTCTTCGAGCCGGGCAGCTCGTCGGGCCTGGTGCGCTTCCCGCCGGACAAGCTGATCCGCAACCTCGTCGCCGCGATCAGGCGGGACGGGGGGCTCGTGCTCGTCAACGAGGTGACCACGGGCTTCGGCCGGACCGGGCGCTGGTTCGGTCACCAGCACTACGGGTTCGCGCCGGACATCGTGGCGACGGGCAAGAGCCTCGGCAACGGCTACCCGGTCAGCGCCGCGCTCTACGCGCCCGGCGTGCGCGAACGCCTGGGAGGCAGGCCGGTGAAGTACGCCCAGTCCCACCAGAACGACCCCCTCGGGGCGGCCGTCGCGCGGGAGGTCGTGCGCGTCATCGTCGACGAGGATCTGATCGCGCGGGGCGCGGCCGTGGGGGCGCGGCTCCTGGACGGCCTCGAGACGATCCGCGCCGGCACGGGCGGGATCGCGGAGGTCCGCGCGCGCGGGTCGATGATCGCCGTGGAGCTGCAGGACGGACCCGAGGCGGCGACCACGACGCGCGTTCATCGCGGGCTCGTGGACCGGGGCTACGTCACGGGCCGCCGCCCCGGCCTCTCCGTGCTGCGCATCGACCCGGCGCTCACGATCGGGATGGAGGACGTCGACGGCTTCCTCGCGGCGTTCGCGGCGGTGTTGGGCGAGGTCTAGGCAGCCGCCGTCAACTGGGCCGAAGTCGACGATCGGAGATGCTGCCATGGTGAAACGGGAGTACGCGTTCCAGATCCGGATCGAGCTGCTGGGCGTCGAACCGCCGATCTGGCGGCGCATCCAGATCGCGCAGACCGCGACGTTCTGGGACCTGCACGTCGCGATCCAGGATGCGATGGGCTGGCAGGATTCGCACCTGCACGCGTTCCGGTTCGTGGGCTCGGAGCTGACCCTCGGGATCCCCGACGAGGACGGTTTCGACGAGGACGACACGCAGCCGGGCTGGGAGACGGGGATCTTCTCCGAGCTCGACTATTTCACGCCTCTGGCGCTGTACGAGTACGATTTCGGGGATTCGTGGCTCCACGAGGTGCGGTTCGAGAAGATGGTCGAGTGCGACCGCAAGGCGGGCTACCCGCGGTGCGTCGACGGCGCGCGCCGGTGCCCGCCCGAGGATTGCGGCGGCGCGCACGGCTACGAGGAGCTGCTCCGCGTGCTCGCGGACCCGGACGACGACGAACACGAATCCACGCTCGCCTGGTGCGGCGGCCGCTTCGATCCCGAGGAATTCGAGGCGTCGAGCATCCGTTTCCTGGATCCGGCGAAACGCTGGCGCGAGGTCTTCGAGGACGAGGACTTGTAGCCGGCCTACCGCAGCCGGCGCCATTTTGCGTGCAAGGGAGCCATCGTGGACCGGACCCGATTCCTGGACCGACTGGATGCCGCCTGGCGCGACCTCCTGGACTCCTACGCGGACCTCGCGGATGCGGACCTGCTCACGCCCGGCGTCACCGGCGCCTGGTCGGTCCGCGACATCGTCGCGCACGTGACGGTGTGGGAAGAGGAGGCGCTGAAACACCTGCCCCGCATCCTCGAGGGGGGCCGGCCGCCGCGCTACTCCGTCGCCTACGGTGGGATCGACGCCTTCAACGCGCTGATGACCGGGCGCCTGCGCGAGCTGACGCTGCCGGAGGTGCTGGCGCGGCGCGACGACGTCCACCGGCGGCTCGTCGCCTACCTGGAGTCGGTGCCGGAGGAACAGCTCGTCCGCGAGACGCGCTTCCGCCGGCGATTGCGCTTCGACACCTTCGGCCACTACCCGAAGCACGCGGCGGGGATCCGGGCGTGGCGGGAACGCCGCGAACTTCGGAAGACGCCGGTCGATGGGGAATAATTCCCATAGCTCGATATTTATCGCCGGATAATTAAGAGTCAGTTGATACTGATTATGACGAGCGACCTGCTATAATCCAGGACGAATTTCGCCTTGCATTCCCTCGCCAAGGAGTCCGGATGATGCACGCACTCGCCGCTTCGTTCCGTCATCGACGCCTGGCCGCGTTGGCGTCCCTGTCCCTGCTGGCCTGGGCCGGCACGGCCGCCGCCCGTACCTACGCCTTCCCGCACGTCTTCGACACCCATGGCCGCATCAGCGATACGCCCTACACCTTCGACACGACCATGTTCATGACCTACGTGGGCGGCGTCGCCTGCGTCGGCGGCGTCGAGGATCCGCTGTCGGTCAGCGTCTACCTCTTCGCCAACGACGGGTCGCCGATGCGAAGCACGGGCGGGCTCGACGTCTGCAACCCCTGCACCTACCCGGTCGGTCCCGCGAACCGCAAAGCGAGCGTGAAGGTCGAAGATCTGTTCATCGCGGCCGGCGGCATGCCGAACGGGGTGACGGGCTACGCGGTCGTCGACGTGCCGGGCGCGGGCGACGATGTGGCCGTCTCGGGCTTCGTCGTCAACTCGCATACCTCGGCCTTCGATCTCTCGGTCTTCGGCTTCGAGCCGCAGCCGATCGCCGCCGCCGCCAACAAGTCCGCTGCCTTCGCCTGCGGCCGCGTCTTCACGATGGACAACATGCTGTACTCCAGCGGGAGCGGCGGGGGCACCACGTTCACCTTCGACACGACGATGTTCATGACCTACTCGGCCGGCCAGGCCGGCACGCCGCCGGGATCCGGCGCCGCCGTGGACGTCTACCTCTTCGACCAGGAATCGGGCGAGCTGCTGACCGACGCCGTCGGGACGCCGGTCTGCAACCCCTGCACCGTGAATCTGGACGACGCGACGCGCAAGAGCGCCTTCATGCTCGGCGCGGCCCTGCCCGGCGGCGCGGTCCTCTCCGCCGCGGTATCCGCGGTGATCGTCGTCTCGGGCGACGCAGGCAACGTGGCCCTGCAGGGCTTCGTGGTCAACACGCACAGCGGACCGACGGACGTGAGCATGTCCGCGGCGCCGCTGCACGAGGTCACCGCCGAGAGCGCCACCGGCCTGCCGGCGGCGCTTCTCGATCAGCTCGGGCTGCGCAGCTACCCCAACCCCTTCAACCCGCTGACGACCTTCGCCTACACGCTGCCGCGGCAGGATCGCGTGCAGATCCGCGTCTTCGACGCGCAGGGCGAACTCGTGCGCACGCTGCTGGACGAGGCCCAGGTCGACGGCGACCACGAGGTGTCGTGGGACGGCGTCGCCGATGACGGCCGGCACCTGCCGTCGGGCGTCTACTTCGGGCGGATCGACACCGCCGGGCGCAGCGAAGTGCAGAAGGTCGTCCTCATCAAGTGACGCCGCGCTCATCGCGGACTCCTGCGGGCCCCGGGAGCGATCCCGGGGCCCTTTCGTCGACCGCCGCGGGAACCCGCGGGTTGCACTTGTCATTCAGGACACTCCCGGCCTATCCTGGCCTACGGCTGGTCGCGTGAAACAATCCGCCTCCTCGACGACGACCAGCCGCTCACCGATCGGAGGCCTCGATGAACAAGGGACGCGTGGTGAAACAGGCGGCGGTCGCCCTGCTGGTCGCCGTGGCGGCGATCCAGTTCGTGCCGGTCGAGCGGACGAACCCGCCGGTCGACGGCGAGGTGCCGGCGTCGGCCGAGGTGCGCGCCGTCCTGCAGCATTCCTGCTACGACTGCCACTCGAACGCCACCGTCTGGCCCTGGTACGGGCGGATCGCGCCGTTCTCGTGGCTGGTCGCGAAGGACGTGCGCGAGGCGCGTGCGGAGTTGAACTTCTCGACGTGGGCGCGCCTGGCGCCGCGGGAGCAAGCCCACCTGCTGCAGGAGATCCGCAAGGAGGTCGAGGAGGGCGAGATGCCGCCGCGCCTCTACCTGCTGCCGCATCCCCAGGCCCGGCTGTCCGCCGCCGACAAGGCGATCCTGCAGACCTGGGCGCAGGCGGCTGGCGGCGGCGGATCAGCCGGCGGGCGGCTACCTTGACCGGACACCCGGAGCCGCCGCGTGGACGGCGCCGGTTCATGACCCGGACGAGGAGGGGGCGATGCGTGCACCGAAGGTCGTGAAGTTGCTGCTCGTGATGTCGGCCTGCTCGGCGCTGGCCGCGGGGTGCGACAGCTCGACGAGCCCGGGGATCAGCCCCGAGATCGCCAACGTCGTCGACAGCTTCCAGTACCAGGTGACGGACATCCGGAACTACTCGCACATCAACGACTACACGTGGCAGAACACGGGAACGACGGCGAACGTGAACCAGTCGACGGCGATCACCGGCGGCACGGCGACGCTCGTGATCCTCGACGCCGACGGGACGGAGGTCTACTCGCGCTCCCTGGGCGAGAACGGGACGTTCGTCACGGCGGCGGGCGTCTCCGGATCATGGACGATCCGCGTGACCTACGCCGCCGCCAGCGCGACGGTGAACTTCCGGGTCCAGAAGACGACCTGAGTCCCAGCGAAGCCGTGACCGCAAGCAGCCACGACCCCAGGCGCGCGAGCACGGGGGTCGCGGGTTACCCCCCGAGGAGCAGCGACCGGCATGATCGTGATCTGGCTGGCCTTCATCGCGTTCGTCCTGCTGATGCTGGCGCTCGACCTGGGCGTCTTCCACCGCAAGGCCCACGTCGTGAGCGTGAGGGAGGCCGTGGGCTGGTCGGCGGTCTGGATCAGCATCGGCCTGGCCTTCGCCGTGTTCGTGTACTTCGCGTACGACGGCAACTGGTTCGGGCTCGGCACCCTGGTGGACCCCGTCGACGGGCTGGTGAACGGCGGCGCCACGGCGGTGGAGAAGTACCTGACCGGCTACGTCGTCGAGAAGTCGCTCAGCGTGGACAACATCTTCGTGATCGCCATGATCTTCGGGTTCTTCGCCGTGCCGCCGCTCTACCAGCACCGGGTGCTGTTCTGGGGCATCCTCGGCGCGCTGGTGCTGCGCGGCGCGATGATCGTGCTGGGGGCGAAGCTGATCGCCGAGTTCCACTGGATCCTGTACCTGTTCGCCGCCTTCCTGATCCTGACGGCCCTCAAGATGCTGTTCCTGAAGTCCGGCCACGGCGACCCGAACCGCAACGCCGTGGTCCGCTTGACGCGGCGTCTGTTCCCGGTGACCGCCAGGTTCCACGGGGAGCGCTTCGTCGTGAGGGCCGGCACGTCCGCGTCGCTCGAGGGCGAGGTTCCCGGCGCGGTTGCGGCGGGTGACGAGGTCGTGCAGGCGGCCCGGCCGGGGACGCTGCTGCTCACGCCCCTGGCGCTGGCGCTGGTGATGGTCGAGACCACCGACGTGATCTTCGCCGTCGATTCGATCCCGGCCATCTTCGCCATCACGGGCGACCCGTTCCTGGTCTTCACGAGCAACGTGTTCGCGATCCTCGGCCTGCGGTCGCTCTACTTCGCGCTGGCCGGGATGGTGGAGAAGTTCCGCTACCTCAAGGTGTCGCTCGCGCTGATCCTGCTGGTCGTGGGCGTCAAGATGCTGGCGGCGGGATGGTTGAAGGAAGTGCTGGGGAAGGGCTTCAACCTGTACGTGCTGCTGACGGTGCTGGCGATCCTGACAGCGGGCGTCGCGGCGTCGGTGATCGCGGATCGGCGCGACGTGGCGAAGTAGGGCGCCACGGCGCCGCCGAGCGCCGGCGGCCGGGCGCCACCCCCTGAGGCCTCACTCCCATTCGACGTGCCCGAACACCGTCACCGGCTTGCGGGCCGAGACGACCTGCCCCCAGGCCGGCTGGCGCCGCCGCCGCCGGAACTCGTCCATCGTGTCCTGGAAGAAGAACCGCGGCTCGCCGAAGGCCGGCACGAGGTCCCGCAGCCAGGTCGACCGCTCGTCGTACTTCGCGAAGAAGACGCGGTTCACCCACGACGGCTCCCGCGCCTGCAGGAACTTGAGCACGAAGACCTTCTCGCCGTTCACCTCCGAGACGCCGTCGACGAGGATCTTGCCGGGAGAGGCCGACATCGAGGGGCCGCGCACCGTGCGCACCAGCCCGGAAACGCGGCGGTACGCCGCCGTGAAGATGTCGAGCGCCTCGGCCAGCGGCACCTCGAAGTAGTTCTTCGGGCCCGTGTCCCGTTCGACGAACATGTAGTAGGGGACCATCCCGAGCGCGACCTGGTTGCGCCACATGTCCGCCCAGACGTGCTCGTCGTCGTTGACGTGGCGGATCAGCGGCGCCTGGCAGCGCACGACTGCTCCCGCCTCGCGCAGGCGCCGGACCGCCGCCTGCGCCGCCGGCGTCGCGAGTTCCCGGGGATGGCTATAGTGGGCCATGATGGCGGGATGGCGGCCCGCGCGGCGGATCTGCGCGATCAGGCGCAGCAGGTCGTCCGCATCGGGGTCGGTGAGGAAGCGGTGGGGCCAGTAGGCGGGAGCCTTGGTGCCGAGGCGGATGCTGACGAGGTGCTCGAATTCCGGCGCCAGCAGCGGCTCGATGTAACGCCGCAGGATGGAGGTCCGCATGACCAGCGGGTCGCCGCCCGTGAACAGGACGGACTGGACCTCCCGGTGCCGGCGGAGGTAGCCGGCGAGGGATTGCGCCTCGCGGCCGGCGAACTTCAGCTCGTCGATGCCCACGAACTGCGCCCAGCGGAAGCAGTAGGTGCAGTAGGCGTGGCAGGTCTGCCCCTGGCTGGGGAAGAACAGCACGGTCTCGCGGTACTTGTGCTGCAGGCCCGGGATCGGCTCGCCGTCCAGACGCGGCACGTTCAGCTCCAACTGGCCGGCCGGGTGGGGGTTGAGCCGGCCCTGGATGCGGCGCGCCGCCGCCAGCAGGCGCGGCGCCGTCGCACCGCCGCGCAGCAGCTCGACCATGGTCCTCAGATCCGCCTCGTCGAGCATGCCCGGCTGCGGGAACGTGAGCTGGTAGATCGGATCGTTCGGGATGTCGGTCCAGTCGATGAGCTCGTCCAGGACGTAGGCGTTCGTCCGGAAGGGGAGCACGCGGCCGACGGCCCTCATCCGCAGCATCTCGTCGGGGTCCAGGTGTTTGAGCTGGGGGATCCGCGTCAGATCGTCGTGCGTGAAGGCGCGGTACTTGCGGCTGGCGATGCGGTGGATGCGGGCCATGATCGTCCTTTCGGCCGGGGCAAGGCGGCAGGTGCGCCCGCTGCGCGCGGCGCCCGGTGTCGTCTCAGCTCTCGCCGATCAATTCATGGGCTCACCTCCGGTGGCCGCTGCCGCGCGCGCCCGCGGCGCAGGTGCGATGGTGGCATCCTGGCGGCTCCTCTTGCGGCATCGCAATTAGTAGTATAGTCCATCAGCACGCCGGCGTCCACACAGCCGGCGTCGCCGCCCGCGGCCTGCGCTTGTCATCCGGGTCGTGCCCGGCATATCCTGGATCCGTCCGGTCGCGCGAGTCGACCCATCTCTTCGGCGACAACAGGCCGATCGCGAGCGGAGGCTTCGATGAACAAGGGACGTGTGGTGATGCGGGCGGCCGTCGCCCTGCTGGTCGCCGTGGCGGCCATCCAGTTCGTGCCGGTCGAGCGGACGAACCCGCCGGTCGACGGCGAGGTGTCGGCGCCGTCCGAGGTGCGCGCCGTCCTGCAGCACTCCTGCTACGACTGCCACTCCAACGCCACCGTCTGGCCCTGGTACGGACGGGTCGCCCCGTTCTCCTGGCTGGTGGCGAAGGACGTGCGCGAGGCCCGCGAGGAGCTGAACTTCTCGACCTGGGCGCGTCTGGCGCCTCGGGAGCAGGCCCACCTCCTGCAGGAGATCGGCAAGGAAGTCGAAGAGGGCGAGATGCCGCCGCGCCTCTACCTGCTGCCGCATCCCCGGGCCCGCCTGTCCGCCGACGACCAGGCGATCCTGCAGGCCTGGGCGCGGACGGCGGACGATGCCGATCGACGATGATCGGTGACCGGCGCGGCGCGGACGCGGGGCCGCGACGGCGCCGTCGTCGTTCGCGACGAGGCCGGAAGCAGCGCCGAACCACGGGAGAGTGCCGGCATGTTCCTGATCCGCAGGATCTTCGATGACATCGTGCCTGCCAACCGGCGCGCCCTGGATCAGGTGATGGACATCCTGCGCTCGCAGTTCGAGGCGCTCGATCGCCAGAAGATCGACCGCATTCCCGAGACGCTCCGTGATCCCTTGAAGTTCCGCTTCCGATCCATCCTCTACGTCGCCGAGGACCACCGAGCGAAGGTCCGCGGGATGGCCCTGCTCGACCACGACGCCCGGCTCGGGTTCTGCTACCTGGACTACGTCGCCAGCGATCGGCTGCTCGTGGGGCGCGGCATCGGCGGTGCGCTCTACGAGCGCGTCCGCGGCGAGTCCCTGTCGCTCGGCGCCGCCGGGCTGTTCTTCGAATGCCTGCCGGACGACCCCGCCCTGTGCCGCGACCCGGCGATCCTGAAGCAGAACCGCTCGCGGTTGAGGTTCTACGAAAGCTACGGGGCGAGGCCGATCGCCAACACGGCCTACGAGACTCCCGTCCGCGCCGGCGCGGACAACCCGCCGTTCCTGGTGTTCGACGACCTGGGGCAAGGCAAGGCCCTGGAGGCGGCCTACCTGAAGCGGGTGATGACCAGCATCCTCGAGCGCAAGTACGGGGACGTGTGCGGCCCGGACTACGTGAAGATGGTGCGGGACTCCGTGCGCGACGACCCGGTGAGGCTGCGGCCGCCGCGCTACGCCGCGGCCCGGACGACGAACGACGAGCGCGGGCCGGCCCCGCCCCGATCCGACAGGATCGCGCTGGTGGTGACAGACCAGCACGAGATCCACCACGTGAAGAGCCGGGGCTACGTCGAGGCGCCCGTGCGCATCCGCACCCTGCGGCAGGCCCTGGAGCCGACGGGCCTCTTCGACCCCGTGCCGCCGCTCCCGTTCGGGGACGCCGCGATCACCGCCGTGCACGACCCGGAGTACGTGCGGTATTTCAAGAAAGTCTGCCGGAACGCGGAGCCGAACGCCCCCATCTATCCCTACGTGTTCCCGCTCCGCAACCGCGCCCACCCCCCGGTCGAGATGTCCATCCGCGCCGGCTACTACTGCATCGACACCTTCACGCCCATCAGCGGCCACGCCTACACCGCGGCGCGGCGGGCCGTCGACTGCGCGCTGACCGGCGCCAGGGAGCTGCTCGGCGGCCGGCGGGCCGCCTACGCGCTGGTCAGGCCCCCGGGCCACCACGCCGAGCGGGGGTTCTTCGGCGGGTTCTGCTACTTCAACAACGCCGCGATCGCCGCCCATTTCCTGAGCGCGTACGGGAAGGTCGCCATCCTGGATCTGGACTACCATCACGGCAACGGCCAGCAGGACATCTTCTACCGCCGCCGCGACGTGCTGACGCAGTCGATCCACGGCAACCCGCGCATCGCCTATCCCTACTTCACCGGATTCGCCGACGAGTGCGGCGAAGGGGAGGGCGCCGGGTTCAACGTGAACTACCCGCTGCCCGAAACGATCGACGCCGAGACCTACCTGCGGACGCTGCGGCGGGCCCTGTCGAAGATCCGCGCCTTCGCGCCCGCCTATCTGGTGATCTGCCTGGGCCTGGACACCGCCCGCGGCGACCCGACCGGGACCTGGAACCTCGTCGGCCGCGACTTCACGGCGATCGGCGAGGGCGTCGGCGGCTTGCGGTTGCCGGTTCTCGTCGTGCAGGAGGGCGGCTACAACAACCGCTCGATCGGGAACAACGCGAAGTGTTTCTTCCATGGCTTGCTGGCGGGGGGCGGCCGTCCGGCGGGCGGTGCGGGCGCCTGAGCGCCCGCCCGCTCAGCCCACCGTGACGTCGGGGCCGTCGCACCCGCAGCGGCGGCGCAGGCGGGGCAGGATCTGCGTCAACAGGAGCGTCAGCAGGGCGACCCGGCCCAGCACCATCAACGCGATCACGACCAGCTTCGCGGCCGACGAGAGCCCCGGCGTCACGCCGCGGTCCAGCCCCACGGTGGAGAGCGCCGAGATCGTCAGGAACAGGGACTCGCGCCAGGGCAGCCCTTCGACCAGAACGATCAGGCTCGCGCCGGCGGCCGCGGTCGCGGCGTACAGGCCCGTCAGCGCCAGCGCCATGTCCACGGCGAGCCATCGCGCGGGATGGGCGTGACGGCGGTGCCGCCGCCACGGCCACTCGCACAGCAACGTCACCGTGGACACCTTGAGGCCGCCGCCGGTCGACAGGGACGCCGCGCCGATCACCATCAGCGCGATCGACGCTGCGAACGCCGGGCCTGCCAGGGCCGTCTGGGGGAATGACGAGAAGCCGGCCGTGCGGGTCGTGACCGACTGGAACAGGCGGTCGACCGGACCGCCCGGCAGCGGGGACAGCAGGAAGGCTCCCCAGCCGAGCAGCAGCAGGGCGCCGGTGGCGACCAGGACGCGGCGGTGTTCGCCCGCCAGCGCCGGCCCGCCGCCGAACACGCCCCGCAGCAGCGATCCCGGCAGGGCCAGCAGGACCGTGAAGCCGAGGCCGCCGAGCACGACGAGCGCCGCCACCGGCAGCAGCACGCCCGCCTGGCCCCCGTAGGGCTCCAGGCCGCCCTGCAGCGAGGAGAAGCCCGCGTTGCAGAACGCGGACACCGCGTGGAACGCCGCCGTGGGCCAGGACCAGTCCGGAGCCAGCCCGTGCAGCAGCAGGGTGCCCATGAGCTCCGTCGCCAGCGTCACCGTCACGATCCGCACCAGCAGCCGGCGCGCCAGGGCGAGGTTGCTCTCGCCGAGCAGCTGCGAGAGCAGCAGGGCCTGGCCCGGCCCCTTCAGCTCCCCCTGCAGCGCGGCCAGGAACGCGGTCACGGTCATCACGCCGAGCCCGCCCACCTGGATCAGGGCCAACAGCACGCCCTGGCCCAGCGGCGTCAGGTCCGTCGCCACGTCCCGCGTGGCCAGCCCGGTCACGCACACGGCGGAAGCAGCCATGAACACCAGGTCGATGCCGTTCCAGGCGATGGTGCGGCAGCGCGGCAGCGCGAGCAGCGCCGAACCGATCGCGATGCACAGCAGGAAGGGGGCGGGGCCGAGCAGCAGCGACGGCACGCGGCGGTTCGCCAGCCGTCCGTGCAGACGGCCGAGCGCCACCAGGGCCTCGAGCAGGAAGTAGCCCTGCGCCACCGCGAGGTAGATCTTCCCCGCCAGCAAGGCCGCGCCGCCGCCCGCGACGCCCGAACGGAACCCGTAGTTCACCCACAACGGCAGCTCGACGATCAGCCAGAAGACGATCAGGTAGCGGCCGGCGTGCCGGCGCAGGTGCTCCAGCGGGCGGCGGACCACCAGCAGTCGCAGCAGGGCCTCGACCACGAACACCGTCACCACGATGAAGTTCGCGAGGTGCAGGGCACCGCGCCATCGCTCGCCGAGGCCGATCCCGTACTCCAGGACGAGCAGGGCGGCCGCGGTGAAGCCCGCCGCCCACAGCAACACGTCCAGCCGCGTCGCCGACCTCATGGCCCGGCCTGACCGTCGGTCTCGGACACGGACAGCGGGGCCTCCTCGCAGAGCCGGTAGGGCAGGTGCACGAGGCGCCCCTGGTCGTCGCGGACGCGCAGGCCGGTCATCGTCCATTCCTCGACGACCCCCTCGCAGCCGCCGCAGGCGATGCGGGTCCCCCGTCGGGCGCTCGACGCCCGCCCGACGCTGAACCCGGCCGCGACGTTCTCCAGCGTACGTCTCATCGCGATCGTCACGATCAGAGCCGCGAACGCCAGCATCAGCACGCCGATGATCCGGCCCGGGCCCGGCAGCACGACGGTCACCGCGACGGCGGCGAGGAAGCGGACCATCCAGACGACGCTGTGCAGGACGAACAGCCGCTCGCGCTCCCGCGCGGTGCCGGGGTGGGCGGAGTCGGTGCCCAGACGGACACGCAGCCGCAAGACGGCCAGCCTGGCCACCACCAGCACGAGGACCGCGAAGGCCAGGTAGGTGAACATCCTCCAGGCCAGCAGGAACGAGGCGCGCAATGGGGGCCAGAGCTGGGCCGCCATGCCGATGCCCAGGTCGCGGGTGCCGGGGATGAGCAGGAAGAAGTAGAGGCTGAAAGCGTAGATGCACAGCAGGTACGCGGCGAGTTCCGCCAGCCGCAGCCCCAGGTCGCCGGACTGCCGCAGGATCAGGACCCGGCTCTCGGCGATGCCCGCGCCCCGCATCCAGACGCACCAGGCGTCCAACCGCCGGCGGAACCAGGCGCGGGTGCGGCCGGCCCCCACCCGCAGCAGGCGCAGGCCCACCAGCAGCAGCAGGGGGTAGAGGATCCCCAGCAACCCCCAGAGCCCGATCTGCTCCGGCGCCACCGTCGTCTCGATGTCGGACGCCGGCGTTGCGGCGACGGTCGCGGTGTCCAGGTCCGCGGGCGGCGCCGTCAGGGCGATGGTGTCCGGCGTGGAGAACCGGGCGCTCATGACGGCTCACCCGCAGCGAAGATCCGCTTCACGCCGATCGCCATGAACACGTTGGTGGCGAAGATCGCGCCCAGGGCGAGGATGATCGGGTTCAGCGTCCCGGCGCCGGCATGCTCGGCGGCGAGGGCCGCCAGGACCGCCGTCGCCAGCCCACGGGGCGCCATGGCCAGCATGCTCCGCCGCTCCAGGGGCGTGACGCGGAAGACGATGCGGAACAGCGTCACGGCGAGCACGCGGCTGATCAGCAGGCCGGCGACCAGCAGGGCCAACACCAACCAGAAGTGGACGTCCCCGCCGGGCCAGACCATCAGCGCCCCCAGGTAGACGAAGAAGAAGGTCCGGGTCAACAGGACGGCCTCGCCCAGCAGGTGGTGCAGGCGGGTGTCGACCTGGAAATCGTGCTCCGGGAAGCGGTTGCGCAGGCGAGATCGCCAGCCGTGCGGGACGAGGTGGCCCAGCTCGCCGCCATTGGCGAGCGCGACGCCGAAGACCAGGATCGCGACCGCGCCGCTCCCCTCGAACAGCTCCACGCCGCCCATCAGCACCAGCAGGCAGGCGACGGTCAGGGCGAAGGGGTAACGGCTCTTGGTCAGGCCTGTCATCGCCAGCAGCCAGAGCAGGCCGACGACGGCGCCCGCGGCCAGGCCCAGCAGGGTGGCCCGGCCGACGTCGACCGCGATGCCCGACATCAGGATCCCGTGCTCCCCGCCGTGCACCAGCGTGGTGGCCAGGACGACGGCCAGGGCGTCGGACAGGGACGATTCGAGCGTCAGCAGCGGCGCCAGTCCGCCCCGCGGCATCACCTGCGAGATGATCGGCACGACGATGGGCGCGCTCGTCGCCGAGAGCGCGACGGCCAGCAGCATCGCGGTGTGCCGGTCCATGCCGCCGGTGAGCTGCAGGGCCCAGAGCGAGACGAGCATGCAGCTGCCGAAGGACAGGGCCAGCAGCAGCAGGGCCCGCCCGAGCTGCCCGCTCACCTGGTGCACCGCCAGGCCGAGGCCGCCCTCGAACAGGATGACGGCCAGGGCGAGGGTGCCCACGTAGGGCATCGCGGCCACGAGCAGCCGCGTGTCCAGCAGGTGGGTCACCGGCCCCAGCACGATCCCGACCAGCATCAGCAGCACGGCTTCCGGGATGCGCGTGCGGGTGAACAGGAGCGAGCCCGCGTAGCCGGCGAAGATCACGAGGCCGAGCATCAGCAGGAACGCGCCCATCATCACCTCCACGCGAAGAGCGTCGCTTCGCAGTATGTCGGCTCGCGATGCGGATGTCGAGACCGAACGGTGCGGCGCTGGCGGCGGGACACCCGGAAATGCACGACCCCCGTCGCATCCGCGCGGGGGTCGTACGCATCTCACCGGAACGGAACGCGGTCTGCCTACAGCATGTCCTTGATGGCCTTCATCGGGCGCACGCGCACCGAGCGGGAAGCCGGACGCGGCTTCTGCTTCACCATCTCGCCGGTGAAGGGGTTCTTCACGAGCTTGCCGCCGGCGACGGCGGGCTTCTTCACCAGGGACAGCTTCATCAGGCCCAGGTAGTTGTAGGAGCCGTGCTTCTTGACGGACTTGACCATGATGTCGGTCAGCGCGTCGCACACGCCGACGACGTCCTTGCGCGCGAGGCCGGTCTTCGCGCAGATCTCGCGATAGGTCTCGCCCTTGGTCGGCGGCTTGTTCGAGGGGGCGGCCTTGGCCGGAGCCTTCTTCGCCGCGACCTTCTTCGTCGTCTTCTTTGCCATGCGGGTTCTCCTCCTTGGATGGATACCTGAAGACCGCTGTGGGTCCATTCCCCGGGGGAATCTAGCGCAATCCGGCGCGGTGATATACAAAATATCGTGGTTCGGCCGGGAAAAATGGGGATTCCCGGCGACGCTTCGTGCGCGCCGCGACGTCGCGGGATGAGCGTCGCGCGGGTCGGCTTCGGTCTGCCGCGCGACCTGCGAGCGCGGCGACGAGGCCGCGATCCGTCGCGCCGGCGTCGCGACGCGGCATGATGGCGTGATCGGGAACGTCCGGCGCCGCGCCGCGGACCTTGGTGCGACCTGCGTTCGCGGCGATGCGGGGTGAAGAATCGGCGGCTGCGCGATCCTGCGGGCCGCGAGGGACCCTACGAGAAAATATCCAAAATATTATCTAATACAGACCATATGCCGGATGCAAAAGCTACAAAACCATGACGAATTCGCTAAAACGCATAAGTCAGCGTGAAGGCCGAAACCCCCTCGCCGCCCGCGCCGAACAGGCCTGAGGAGGTCAGCCCGGGGTTCACGGGCGCGCTGTCGTTGTGGGCGAAGTCCGCCGTCAGCCGGCCGTGACGCAGGGCGAAGCCCAGGCTCAACGGCGTGGCGACCGCCTCGAGTCGGTCGCGATCCGACGTGGGGTGCGCACCCGTCGCGGTGCGCACCCGGTCGTCGTGCACGCGGACGTACTGCATGGAGGCGCGCGCCGTGAGCCAGGGCAGGACCGTCGACTCGAGGCCGGCGCGGCCCCGGATCTGGTAGAAGTCGCGCTCGCTGCGGCTCCAGTCCGCGCTCAGGGAACCCGCCTCGCGCAGGTCGAGGTCCTGGTGCCCGCCGCGGTACTCGACGCCGATGAGCAGCAGGGTGTCGGGATCGGGGCGCAGGTTGGCGGCGATGCCGAGGCTCGTCATCGCGGCGTCGAGGTCGGCGGGGCTGTTGATGTCGGCGTCGAAGGCGGCGCGCCGGTCGCGGAAATGGTCGACGAGCGGCACCAGGGTCAGGTCGGGACCCAGCTCGATGAAGCCGCGCAGCCGCAGGCCGAACGTGGACCAGTCGTTCGTGGGCGACAGGTGGTAGAGGGCGCCGTGGCTCTCGGCGCGGCTGTTGACGATCTCGCCCGCGGCCTCGAGGCGCAGGCCGGGCTGCGGTTCGCCGCCCACGCCCAGGCCATAGTGGTGGTAGTACTGGGCGTCGATGCGGTCGCCGACGAGCGTGCCGACCTCGGAATCCCCGTACGTGGTGAACCGCCCGCACAGGCCAACGTCCAGCGCGCCGAAGCGGCGGGACCACAGCGCCGAGAAGGCGCCGTCGGTGTCGCTCTGGGGCAGGTGGTCCTGGAAGTAGAAGGCCGCGGTGCCCCAGCCCCCGTCCCGGGACAGGCGCGCGTGGACGCCGCCTCCGTGGCCGATCAGGCCCTGGTCCGCCGGGGCGCGGTCGCGGCCGTGCAGGAGGTCGCCGAATTCGAACACGGCCCGGTCGGGGTAGTCGCCCAGGCTGCCGTACCAGCGCAGCACGTCGACGGCGTCGGGGCAGTAGCCGGCGTCGCCGCCCAGGGCGAGCAGGCGGGCGGTGCCCGCGCCGGCAGGGATCGCGGCCGCGAACAGTACGCACGTCGACACGATGGCGAACAGGCGGGATCGGCGGTTCATGGCTCGGTCACTCCTCGGGAAATTCCTTGAAGAACGTGGGGTGCCCCTCGACGAAGACGCCGCAGTCGGGATGGCTCCAGATGGTCGTGAGTTCCTCGGCCGGCAGGCCCGTCTCGCGGGACCAGGCGCCGTCGTGGTACCGCCAAACCTGGTCGGTGAACAGCAGGAACAGGTCGTCGGCGCGCAGCTCTGTCATCGTGAACAGGAAGGAGGGCAGCGCCGGCTCGTCGACGACGAGGCTCAGGTCGCCATCCTCGTAGCGGTACAGGATGGTGTGGGTCGGATCGACGGCGGTGTGGCCGCCGATCCAGAGCGTCTCGCCGCTGCGCGAGGCGCACAGGCGCGCATATGAGAGACCAGGGAGGTCGGCCAGCGTCTCGAACGCCGCGCCGTTCCAGCGCCGAAGGCTGATCGCGCCGTTCGACACGAGCGCGTGCAGCGAACCGGACGCCGTGGCGGCCAGGCCAAGGAAAGCGCCGGCGATCGTGTCGGCGTCGCGCCAGCCGGTGCCGTTCCAGATCCGCAGGCCGGCGGCCGTGCCGGCGAAGATGCTGTCGGGGCTCACGGCGTGGACGTAGCCCAGGCTGGTGCCGGGCGAAGGGATCGTCTGCCAGCCGCCGACGGGGTCCCGCAGGGAGATCTCGTCGCCGCCCTTGGCCAGGACCCAGCCGTCGGCGAGCGTCTGGACGAAGGAGATGCTGCGATTGGTGGGCAGGTTGGACGACTCTCGGGTCCAGGCGGCGCCGTCGTAGTGCAGGACGCGCCCCCACCATTCGCCCGCCCAGATGTCGTCGCAGCCCGTGCCGGCGAAGGCGTTGAAATGGCGGAACCCGAGGTCCAGGGCCGACTCGTTCCAGGTGAAGCCCCCGGCGTCGCGCGTGCCGGCCATCAGGGTGCCGCCGTAGCCGCAGGCGAGCAGGCCGGCGGTCCCGCAGCGGGCCAGCCCGTAGATCCAGCGTCCGCTGTCGTTGCTCCAGATCGTCGTGCTCACGGTGTCGCGCATGACGATGCCGCCGTCGGTGGCGCAGATGATCGCGCCCATGTCGAGCACCGTGTTGATGGAGGACCAGTAGCTGCCATCCCACTCCCAGCCGGCCTGTGGGTCGCGCACGAAGATGTTGCCGTGGGTGTAATAATACCCGTCGGACCAGAACAGGCGCCCGTCGCCGTGCTGGACGCCGCCGCGGTCCAGCGCCAGCTCCGTCGCGGCGGTCCAGCCCCTCACGAGCCAGATCAGGGAATCGTCGCCGACGCGGATGAGACCGTCGTCGGCCGTCCAGACCGTCGTGCTGGTGGAGCGCGGCCCCGCCACGGTCCGCCAGCTGTCGCCGTCGCGGATGCGCAGTCCGAACGAGCCCACGACGTACAGCCGGCCGTCGTCGGCGCAGACGAGGTCGCGGATCGCCTCCTCGGGGAAGCGGTCCTCGATGTGCCAGGCGCGGCCGTCGAAGTGCAGCAGGTAGTCCTCACCCGCGGCGTAGACGTCGTCGCGCCCCCACGCGTCGAGTGTCCCCAGCCGGACCTCGACCGGGCTGTCCACGTTGGTCACGGCCTGCCCATCCCAGTGCACGATGCTGCCGTAGGCGCCGACCGCCCAGACGTCGGCGGGCGAATCGCCCCAGACCGCGAAGAGATCGTAGCCGCCGGGCAGCGGGTGGAAGACGCGCCAGCCGTCGGCGGGGCCGAAGGGCGTGGGGTCCAGCGTGTCCGGGGCGCAGCCCGACGCCAGCAGGCAGAGGGCGAGCAGTCCGGCCAGGGCGTGGGATCGGGTCATGGCGCGCGTCCTCGTGCGATGGCTCCGGGCGTGCGGGGATGTCGGAGTTCGCATGGCGATTCCGGCCGGCGGCGTCCCGCGGCGGCCTGCATGGGTTACGGGAATCCTCACACATGCGGGGGGCGGGGGCAAGCGGGGAGTCGGCCGGCGGCGAGGCGGGGCCGGCGCCGATTGACGGCAGAGCGGATTTCCGCTATGGACGGTGCAGCCGCCCCGAACCGGGAGGAGCCGCATGCCCCATTTTTCGATCCTGCGCGACCTGGTGATCGTGCTGGCCGTCTCGCTGACGGTCGTGTTCGCGCTGCGCCGCGCCGGCGTGCCGACGATCGCCGCCCTGCTGCTGTCGGGCGTGGTGCTCGGCCCCGGCAGCCTGGGCCTGGTGCGCGAGCACGAGAGCATCGAGGTCGTGGCGGAGATCGGCGTGGCGATGCTGCTGTTCGGGATCGGGCTGAAGCTGTCGCTGCGCGAGCTGGCGCGCCTGCGCACCCTGATCCTCGGGGCGGGCGGGATGCAGGTCGGGCTGACCGTCCTGGCCGGCGTGGTCGCGGCGACCGCCTTCGGCTATCCGGCCGGGCAGGCCTTGTTCTTCGGCTGCCTGCTCGCCCTGAGCTCGACGGCCATCGTGCTGAAGATGTTCGAGAACCGTGGTGAGACCGACGCGCCGCAAGGGCGGCTGGGGCTGAGCGTGCTGGTGTTCCAGGACCTCGCGGTCGTGCCCATGATGCTGCTGCTGCCGGTGCTCGGGCGCACCGAGGGGCTCTCGTGGGGGCGGGCGGGGGTCTCGCTGGCCTGGTCGTTCGCCATGGTCGCGGCGATCGTCGTCTGCGCGCGCTACCTGTTCCCGAGGATGCTGGAGCAGGTCGTGCGCGCCCGCAGCCGCGAACTGTTCGTGCTGGCCACGCTGCTGACGGTGCTGGGTACGGCCTGGCTAGGCAGCCTGGCGGGCCTGTCGCTGGCGCTGGGCGCGTTCCTGGCGGGCATCGTGGTGGCGGACTCGGAGTACGCCCAGCAGGTGCTGGCCGAGATCGTGCCCCTGCGCGACGCCTTCGGCAGCCTGTTCTTCGTCTCGGTCGGCATGCTGCTGGACCCCGCGATCTGGCTGCACGAACCGCTGGCCACGCTCGGCCTGGGCGCGACGGTGCTGGTCGGCAAGGCGCTGATCGTGGCCGCCACGGCGCTCGCCTTCGGCTTCGGGGTGCGCGTGGCGGTGCTGGCGGGCCTGGCCCTGGCCCAGATCGGGGAGTTCTCGTTCATCCTGGCCGGCGCCGGGGCGGCGCACGGCCTGATCGGCGGCGAACTGATGCAGCGCTTCCTGGCCGTGTCGGTGCTGACGATGCTGCTGACGCCCTTCCTGGGAATGCTGTCGCCGCGTCTGGCGGCGCGCACGGAGAGCACGCCCTGGCTGCGGCGGCTGCTCGCGGTCCGGCCGTCCCGCGCCGGGAGCGACGCGGACGAGGATGCGGCCGCGCTGCGGGACCACGTCGTGTTGGTCGGGCACGGGCTCAACGGCCGCAACGTGGTGCGGGTCCTGCGCGAGCGCGGCATCCCCTACGTGATGCTCGAGCTGAACCCGCACACCGTGCGCGAGGCGCGCGAGCGGGGCGAGCCGGCGCTCTACGGGGACGCCGCCAGCCCCGACGTGCTGGCCCACGCCGGGATCGCCCGGGCGCGGGTGCTCGTGGTGGCGATCGCCGACCCGTCGGCGACGCGGCAGATCGTGGCGGTCGCGCGCAGCGCCGCGCCGCACTTGAAGGTCCTGGTGCGCACGCGGTACGTGAGCGAGGTCGACGCGCTCTACCGGCTCGGCGCCGACGTGGTCGTGCCGGAGGAGTTCGAGACGTCGCTCGAGCTGGCCGGCGCGGCGATGGCAGCCTTCGGGGTGCCCGGCCGCGCCGTCGAACGGGACAAGGTGCGCATTCGGCAGGAGCGGTACGCCTCGCTGGTGGCGGGCGGGCACGCGGCGCCGTCGGTCGCGCCCCTGGGGACCTTGCTGACGGCGGCCGACCTGGACGAGGTGATCCTGGACGAGGGCGGACCGGCGCACGGCCGTTCCCTGCGCGACCTCGACTTGCGGGGCCGTACCGGCGCCTCGGTGGTGGCTGTGGCGCGCGCCGGCGAACTGACGGGCAACCCGCCGCCGGATTTCGTCATGCGGTCGGGGGACGTGCTCTGGGTATGGGGACAGCCGGAGCAGACGGAGGCGGCGCGGGATCTGCTCCAGGGGGATGCGGTCCAGGGGTCTGGACCGGAGTCTTGAACGTTGGATGGCAATATATAGATATATACGAGTTAGTATATAGGTATATTTGGTGAAAATTGGGAGATGCGAACGACATCCAGAAAGGGGAGCGGATCATGCCGGAGACCATCACGACCCGTGAACTGACCCCCTCGCTCTGGCCCCAAGTCGAGGAGCTCTTCGGCGCCAAGGGCGCCTGCGGCGGCTGCTGGTGCCAGGCCTGGCGCATCGGGCCCGGCGAGAATTGGGACGAGATCAAGGGCGAGCCGGCCAAGGCGCGGCTGCGCGCCGGCGTCGCGGACGGGAGCGTCCACGCCGTGCTGGCCTTCGACGGCGAACGGCCGGTCGGCTGGTGCACCTTCGGGCCGCGGCTGTCGTTCCCGAAGCTGGCCCGGGCCCGCACCCTGAAGTGCGACGATGCCGAGCGGGTCTGGTCGATCACCTGCTTCTTCATCGTGCGCGACCGGCGAGGGCGGGGCGTGGCCACGGCGCTGCTCGACCACGCGCTGAAGGCGATGACGCGGCGCCGGGTGGGGATCGTCGAGGGGTACCCGTCGAAACCAGACGCTGCGGGCAACTACGTGCCCACCTTCGCCTGGACCGGCACGCAGTCCTTGTTCCGCAAGGCGGGGTTCGAGGTGGTCGGCAATCCCGATGGCGGGCGGCAGCGGGTCCGCCTGATCATGGATGGCCGGTGAGTCCCGAGATGGCGGGGGCCGCGCTTGCTTTGCTGTGGTAAAATCGAAACTCCGACTTTCGATTTTCCAGCACGTCGGCGGATGACAAGTCAGCACCCGAGGAGAGCGGACCGATGATCGAGAAGTACCATTTCACGGGTTTTCCGCCGGCCGCCGTCCGCTTCTTCGAGGACCTGGCGCGCCACAACGACCGCGACTGGTTCCTGGCGCACAAGCCGCTCTACCAGGAGTCCGTGCTCGACCCGGCGCGCGCCTTCGTCGTGGAGATGGGCGTGCGGCTGCGCCGCCTGGCGCCGCAGATCCAGTTCGACCCCCGCACCGACGGCTCGGGGTCGGTCTTCCGCATCCACCGCGACGTGCGCTTCAGCAAGGACAAGTCCCCCTACAAGACGCACCTGGGCATCTTCTTCTGGGAGGGCCAGAAGAAGTGGGGCCCCGGGTTCTACTTCCACCTCGAGCCGCCGCGGCTGCAGCTCTACGTCGGCAAGTACGTCTTCGACAAGGAGGAGCTGGCGGCCTGGCGGGCGGCGGTCGCCGATCCGGTACGGGGTGCCGCGCTGGCCAGGCTGACGGCGAAGATCGAGAAGAAGGGGTACGAGTTGGGCGGCCAGCACTACAAGCGCGTGCCGGCCGGGTTCGCGGCGGACCACCCGCGGGCCGAGCTGCTCAAGCACGACAGCGTCTGGGTCCGGCACGACGGGGCGGTGCCGGCGGAACTTCACTCGCGGGAGCTGCTCGATCACTGCCAGGGGCACTTCAAGGCCATGAGCCCGCTGCATGGGTGGCTGCGGGATTTCGTCGCCGGGATCGAGCGCTGAACGGTGCGCCGGTAATTCGTCGTCACTGTGTGTATTATATAGTTGACAATATGTCTGTTATAGTAAACATTTAGTCCCATGAAGCTAACAAATCATCTCAAGCAGCACCGGGCCCGGTTGGATCTGACACAACAGGATCTGGCCGACCGCGTGGGTGTGCGTCGTCAGACGATTCTGGCGATCGAGAAGGGGCACTATTCGCCGTCGGTGCTGCTGGCGATGCTCATCGCCAAGGAACTCGGCATGCGAGTGGACGATCTCTTCGAACTGGACACGGAAGAGAGGATGCCGTGAATGCGGATCACGAAGCTGGATCGATTGGCCGGTCGCTGCGCACGATCGACGGGATCGCGTTCGGCGCGGGGTTGATCACGCTGTCCTTGAGTTTCCTGCGGCCGCCGCTGATGCTCGGCCTGACGGCTGTCGCCGTCTTCCTGCCGTCGCTCTTGCGCGAAGCGGGCTGGTTGAAGGATGCCGACGAATTCACCTTGGGCGTGATGAGGCGAGCCGGGTTCCACGGGTTGTTGGCGGCGACAGGAATCTACGTCCTCGATCGCATCCTGGTTCTGGCCGGGGCGTACAGGGGATCCTTCGGGCAGAGCGAGCTCTTCGAAGGGGAAACGCTCTCTAAAGTGACCGTCGGCGCTTTCCTCGTCAGCTATCTGATCCAGTACCGAGGCGCCCGCCTCGGAACCTTCTGGGTACTGATCGGCGCCGCGGCGATGACCCTGGGTTCGCTGGCGTTTGCGGCGGGACCCGGATACGAGCCAGGGGTGCTGGCGGTTGCCGGCGGCGGCGTTCTGATGTTGTCCCTTATACTGGTGGCGTTGGCCATGTTGGTCAGAACCCGACCGCGACTGGGGGCGAGCGTACTGCTTGCCTTGTTCGCCGCGGTGGTCCTGCTGGCGGTATCGGCCGTCCGCTCACTCCATTCCCCGGTCGGCCTGACATCGATCATCCTGCAGGTCGGGCTGCTGTTCGGGTGCACCGGCTGGGCCCTGCGTCGCGAGACCGGTGTCGATGCGCGAGAAACCGACTGAATGCCCCTGGACGAACCGCTGCCGCACGGCGATTGTGGAACGACGAACCGGATCCAGCATCGAATCCCGGAGGCCCCCCCTGAACGAGCACCCCGCATCCACCCCCGACCGCACCCTCCCCGACACCCGCCAGCGCGTCGTGCTGGTGGGGGCCGACCTGCCGGAGCACTACGGCATCGCCATCGGCGGCCCCGCCGACCTGCACGAGCTCGGCCTGCTGGTCGACACCGCCGGCGGGCTGATCGTCGGCACCGTCCACCAGAAGCGGGAGAAGCCCGAGGCCCGCACCTTCATCGGCAAGGGCAAGCTCGAGGAGCTGCGCGCCGTGGTCGAGGCGACCGGGGCCAACCTGGTGGTCTTCGACAACGAGCTGTCGCCGGCCCAGGGGCGCAACCTCACCAAGGAGCTGGGGGGCAAGGACAAGAAGGAGAAGAAGGACAAGTTCGCGCCGCCGCCGGTCGGCCCCGACGGTTCCCCGATCCGCAAGACGCGGGTCCGCAGCGCCGTCGAAACCGGGGACAAGGTCTCGGTCATCGACCGCACCGAGCTGATCCTGGACATCTTCGCGATGCACGCCCGTACCCGGCAGGCCCGGCTGCAGGTCGAGATGGCGCAGCTGCAGTACCAGCTGCCGCGCCTGGTCAAGCTGTGGTCGCACCTCGAGCGGCAGGCCGGCGGCATCGGCACGCGCGGGCCCGGCGAGACCCAGCTCGAGACCGACCGCCGCCTGGTCAAGATGCGGATGGCCCACCTGAAGAAGGAGCTGATCGCGATCGACGAGGCGCGCGAGGTGCAGACGCGCCGCCGCCGGGAGCAGTTCGCGGTCTCGCTGGTCGGCTACACCAACGCCGGCAAGTCCACCCTGATGAACGGGATCACCGGGGCCGGCGTCCTGGTCGAGGACAAGCTCTTCGCCACCCTGGACGCCACGACCCGGCGCGTGGAGATCGACGAGCGGCGGCAGTTCCTGCTGTCGGACACCGTCGGCTTCATCCGGCGGCTGCCCCACCACCTGGTCGAATCGTTCCGGGCCACGCTGCAGGAGGTGGCCGAGAGCGACCTGCTGCTGCACGTGGTCGACGCCTCGCACCCCGACCCCGAGCACCCGATCGCCGCGGTGGACGAGGTGCTGGGCGAACTGGCGCCCGACGGGCTGCCGACCCTGATGGTCTTCAACAAGATGGACCGCCTGCCGGCCGAGCTCGCCGCGACGCTGCGCAACCAGTTCGGCCGGCGCTACGAGGGGGCGCTGTTCGTCTCCGCACTGGATCCCGCCGGCTGCGCCGCCGTGCGCGAGGCCGTCGAGTCCCGCCTGCTGGCCGGTGAACGCGTCGTGCGCCTGGAGGTGCCGTACACCCGGATGGACCTCGTGGCGGTCTTCCACCGCACCGGCTCGGTGCTGGAGGAGGAGCACGGCGAGCACGGCGTGCGCCTGGCGGTGCGGTTGAAGGAGGAGGAGCTGAGCCGCCTGCTCGGCCGCGACAGCGGGGTGAAGGTGATCACATGACCGCCGCCCGCGACCTGCGCCGCCTCTTCCTGCTGCGCGACGACGTCACCTTCCTGAACCACGGCTCCTTCGGCGCCTGCCCCCGTCCCGTCTTCGACGCCTACCAGGCGCTGCAGCGCGAGCTCGAAGCCGAACCGGTCGACTTCCTGGCCCGCGAGCGCACCCTGCCCGACCGCCTGGCCGCCGCCCGCGCCCGGCTGGCCGCCTTCGTGGGCGCCGACCGCGACGAGATCGTCTTCGTGCCGAACACCACCACCGGCCTGAACATCGTGGCCCGCTCCCTGGACCTGCGCCCGGGGGACGAGATCCTCTCGACCGACCACGAGTACGGCGCCATGGACCGCACCTGGGCCTTCGTTTGCGGGAAGACCGGCGCGACCTACGTGCGGCGGACGCTGCCGTTGCCGCTGGACGATCCGCGGGAGGTCGTCGACGCGGTGTGGGGCGGCGTGAACGAGCGCACGCGCGTGCTCTTCATCAGCCACATCGCCTCGACCAGCGGCGTGCGCCTGCCCGTGGAGGACCTGGTGGCCCGGGCGAGGGCGCGCGGGATCCTCGCCGTCGTCGACGGCGCCCACGGGCCCGGGCAGCTGGACCTCGACCTGCACGCCCTCGGCGCCGACGTCTACGTCGGCAACTGCCACAAGTGGCTGATGTCGCCCAAAGGAGCCGCGCTGCTCTACGTGCGGCGGGATCGGCAGGACCTGGTCGAACCCCTGGCCGTGAGCTGGGGCTGGCGCGCCGACAAGCCTGGTCCGAGCCGGTTCGTCGACGAGCAGGAATGGATCGGGACGCGCGACGTGTCGGCGTACCTGGCGGTGCCGGCCGCGCTGGACTTCTTCGCGCAGCACGACTGGCCGCGCGTGCGCGAGCGGTGCCGCGAACTCCTGCGCGAGACCCGCGAGCGGTTGCTGGCGGTCGTCCGCCTGCCGGCGCCCTGCCCGCCCGACCCCTGGCTGCTGCAGATGGCGGTGGTGCCGCTGCCGGCGGGCGTCGACGCGACGGCGCTGCAGCGGACCTTGCGCCGCGACCACCTGATCGAGGTGCCGGTGACCCGCTTCGCGGACCGCGACTGGCTGCGCGTCTCGATCCACGGCTACAACACGTCGCAGGACGTCGATCGCCTGATCGCGGCGCTGCGGGCCGAACTGGGCTGATCCCGGCCGATCAGCGCTTGCCGCCGCCGCCCGGTCGCGGCTAACATCGCCTCCACGTTCTGTTCGAGCCCCCAAGCCGGGAAGGAACCCGGCCGCGAAGGGACGGAGTCCGTTGAGACCACTGTTCGCCAACCGCAGCTTCATGGCGGTCTGGGCCGCGTCGTTCGTCAGCGGCCTCGGCGACAAGATCGCGATCCTGGCGTTCTTCTCCCTCGTCTACCACCGCACCGGCAACGTGGCGAGCCTCGGCCTGCTGGCCGCCGTGCAGGTGCTGCCCGGCGTGCTGCTGGGGCCCTTCGCCGGCGTCATGGTCGACCGCTGGAGCCGGCGCGGCATGATGATCGCCAGCGACCTGTTCTCCACGGCGGTGGTCTGCGCCATCCCCTTCGTGCCGCAGCTGTGGCAGGTCTACCTGCTGGCGTCCCTGCTGGCCGCCGGCCGCCACCTGACCGGGCCGGCGCGCATGGCCCTGCTGCCGGACCTCGTGCCGGTGGAGCAGCTCGGCCACTCCAACGCCCTGTTCATGATCTCGCAGAACGCGATGCTGCTGGTGGGCATGGCGGTGGGCGGCCTGATCGTCCACGCGCTGGGGGTCGTGCCGGCGTTCCTGGTCGACGGCGCCACGTTCCTGATCTCGGCGGCGATCCTGGCGTTCCGTCCCTTCCGCTACCTTCCGGTCGAGCAGCAGGCGGCGGGGGGCGCCGCCGTGGAGAAGCCCGCCGAGAAATGGCACGACATCCGCCAGGGGGCGGTGTGGCTGTGGGGCCGGCCGTCCCTGCGCTTCGCGGTGCTGTTCCTGGGGCTGGTGACGATGGTCACGGCCATGCAGCCGCCGCTGGTCTACGAGTTCGTGACGCGGATGCTCGGGCGCAGCGAAGGGGACCTGGGCCTGATCTTCGCCACCGCCGGTCTGGGAGGGTTGCTGGGCGCCGCGGCCGGGGTGCTGACCCGCGGCGCGCGCCGGCCCCTGCGGGCGGTCGGCCTGCTGGTGGCCTTCGACGGCCTGCTGCTGGGGCTGTTCGCCTTGAACCGCAGCTTCGCCGGGGCGCTGATCCTGTTCGCCCTGTTCGGTGCGGTCAGCACCGGCATCCAGATCAACCTCGCCACGTTCCTGCAGCGCGAGACGCCGCCGGAACGCCGCGGCCGCATCTTCGGCTGGCTGGGTCCGCTGCTCGGGCCGGTGACCCTGCTGTCGGTCCTCGCCGGACCGAGCCTGGCGTCGCTGTGGGGGGTCGGCCAGGTCCTGTTGATCGCGTCGATCGCCGAAATCATTTTCGGCCTGGCCGGCGCCCTGCGGGCCCCGTTCTCCGACGAACCGGCCCGGGGCGGGCGCGTGGGCGCCGATCGGAGCCCGACGGCGTCTCCCGCGGCGCCGGATGTCGGGGAAGTGCCGCCCGCGCTGCGAAGCCGCGCCTGAGCGCCCCGCTCCCAACCCCTTGAAAATGCATACGACAACGGCCCTGTATCGGGAGCCGCCCCCCTTGATTTTTCCCCGGCGATGGGCGACGATTAGCCGGTCAGGACCGCCCCCAAACCGTCCCTTCCGTGGCTTTCGAATTCGCCGAGGAGGCACCCATGGAGATCCGGGTCACCCGTCATCCGAACCCGCCCGCGCCCCCGCGCAGCGATTTCGGTTTCGGCAGCATCTTCACCCCGCACATGTTCGAGATGCCGTTCCGGGACGGAGCCTGGGGCAAGCCGGTCATCGTCCCGTACCACGACATCGTGCTCGATCCGGCGGCCAAGGTGCTCCACTACGGGCAGGAGATCTTCGAGGGGATGAAGGCCTACGCCCATCCCGTGGACGGCTCGGTCCACATGTTCCGGCCCGACATGAACATCGCCCGCTTCGGCCACTCCTGCGACCGGATGTGCATGCCGCGGGTCGACGACAAGCTCTTCATGGAGGCCCTCAAGCGGCTCATCGACCTGGACCGCGACTGGGTGCCGAAGTCGCCCGACGCGCTCTACATCCGTCCGACGATGATCTCGACCCAGCGCGGTCTGGGAGTCAAGGCGAGCACCGAATACCTGTTCTACATCATCATCGGGCCGGTCGGCAGCTACTTCGCCGGCGGCAGCAAGCCGTTGCGGGTCAAGGCCGAGGACACCTACGTGCGCTCGGCGCCCGGCGGCGTCGGCGGGGCCAAGACCGGCGGCAACTACGGGGCCGCCCTGCTGCCGATCAAGCTCGCCCAGCAGGAAGGGTTCGACCAGATCGTCTGGCTGGACGCGCGCACGATGTCCTCGGTCGAGGAGATGGGGGCGATGAACATCGCCTTCGTCTACGCCGACCGCGTGATCACCGCCGCCATCGGCGACACCATCCTGAACGGGGTGACCCGCGACTCGGTGGGCGCCCTCTGCGGCGAGTTCGGCCTGAACTGGACCGAGACGCCGCCGATGATCCGCGAGCTCTGCGCCGACGCCGACAGCGGCAAGCTGCTGGAGGCCTTCGCCTGCGGAACCGCGGCCGTCGTCACCTCCATCGGCTCGCTCAGCTACCGGGGACAGGACCACCGGGTGAGCGACGGCCAGGAGGGCCCCGTCACGCGCCGGTTGCGCGAGGCGCTGTGCGCGATTCACGCCGGGACCAGCGACCTGCACCCCGAGTGGATCGAGAAGGTGCCGGTCTTCGCCCACGTCTGACCGCGGACGGGCCGATCGCGACGAACGGGGCCCCGGCCGGTCGGCCGGGGCCTCTTTCTTGCGTGAGCGCGCCGTTCGGCGATGGCGTCCGACGGTCAGCTATGGCAGTCTGTGCCCACGTCCCGCGCCCGAATTCCGGCGGGGGAGACATCGGCGAGGAGACCCATGCTCAAGAACCTGGACCTGCAGCGCGCCCTGGTCTGCTTCGACCTCGAGACGACCGGCACCAGCCCCGACCGCGACCGCATCGTGGAGATCGGGCTGGTCCGCGTGGAGCCGGACGGCTCGCGCCGCAGCTACCGCTCCCTGGTCAACCCCGAGATGCCCATCCCGCCGGGGGCGACCGCCGTCCACGGGATCTCCGATGACGACGTGCGCGACGCCCCGACCCTGGCCGTGGTCGCGCCCGGGATCGTCGCGCTGTTCGAGGGGGCCGACCTCTGCGGCTTCAACTCGATCGGCTTCGACGCGCCCCTCCTGGAGGCGGAGCTGCGCCGTGCCGGGTCGCCGATCGACCTGGCGGGGAGGCGCCACCTGGACGCCATGCGCATCTTCCACGCCATGGAGCCGCGCACCCTGACCGCGGCGTACCGCAAGTACTGCGGCAAGGACCTCACCGAGGCCCACGCCGCGCTGGCCGACGTCGAGGCGACCCTCGAGGTGCTCGACGCCATGGTCGGCCGCTACGACGAGCTCAGCGGGAACGTGGACGACCTGCACCGCGTCAGCAACCCCAACGAGGGCCGCTTCGTCGACCGCACGCGCAAGTTCGAGTGGGACGACCAGGGCCGGGCCTGCTTCACCTTCGGCAAGCACCAGGGCAAGCCGCTCGAGGAGATCGCCCGCGCGACGCCCGGCTACCTGAGCTGGATGCTGGGCAACGACTTCAGCGACGAGGTGCGCAGGATCCTGAACGACGCGCTCGTCGGCCGCTTCCCGGCGAAGACGGCCGCCGCCGCACCGGCGGACGCACCTCCGGACGTGCCGTCCGGCCCCCCGACCCTGTTCCCCGACGGAGGATGAGCGACATGGGCGACGAGAAAGGCGTGCCGATCGGCACGGTGGGCTGGTTCGACCTGACGGTCGAAGACGCCGAGGGTCTGCGGGACTTCTACGGCGAGGTCGCGGGCTGGAGCTTCGAACTGGTCCCGATGGACGGCTACGACGATTACCTGATGATCAACCGCGACGGCGGGGTCGTCGCGGGGATCTGCCACGCGCGGGGCCCGAACACGGGACTGCCGCCGCGCTGGCTGGCGTACGTCACGGTCGCCGATCTCGAGGCGAGCCTCGAGGCCTGCTCGGCCCGCGGCGGCAAGGTGATCGCGGGGCCGCGGTCGTTGGGCGAGTACGGGACGTTCTGCGTGATCTGCGATCCGGCGGGGGCGCACGTGGCCCTGCTGCAGCCGTTGGGCGACGAGGCTCGAGACGACCTTTCCTAGACGTCCAGGCTCGGGATGTCCTCGCCGCAATGCTCGGGGTCGGGCCAGTAGCTCTCCTCGGCCGGCTTCACGTTCGGCGTGAACACCATCATGCCCGCCAGGAACCCGTACAGCCCGATCACGAGCGAGACCGGCACCCACCAGGGCAGCAGCCCCATCGAGAACAGGCCGGGCAGGCCCTCCTGCTGCTCGTCCACGGGCAAGCCCCAGGCGCGCCCCAGCCACGCGACCAGCATGAAGGCGAAGATGTAGATGTAGTTGCGCTTCAGGCGCGCCCGCATCGCCTGCAGCCGCGTGATCTTGAACTTCGGGTGCAGCAGGTCCTCGGCCACCTGGTCGCCCCAGCCCTCTATCGGGCTGTGCGGGTCGCGGCGCAGGATCGGGCCGTAGAAGTTCTCCTCGATCATCCGCACCCGCGTGCGCCAGACGTCGAAGAAGCGGAAGCGACGCGCCTCGTGGTAGAGGAACATCAGGTTGGCGTACATGCCGGTGATGATCGTCTCCTGGGCGTACTGCGGGTTGCTGAAGCTGAAGGTCAGGATGCCGACCGTCGAGACCAGGGCCCAGTGCGTCGTGGTGTCCAGGCGCTTGCGCCACTCCAGGGCGCGGTGCATCTCGCCCCGGTAGAGGTGGACCATGGCGGTGACGTACTCCCCCCGGCCGAGCGGTTCCGCCTCGTAGTCGGCGCGCTCGAGCGTGGCGGGATCGGCCTGGGGGTAGATGGGGGAGGAGCCGCGTTCGTCTTTCATGGCCGCAATCTACCAGCGCCGCCCGGCATGGGCAAGCCCGGTCAGGGCCGCGTGCGCTTGACGTTTTCTCCGATCGCACCTTGCTTATCGTGATATCGGAGGAGGCGTGATGGCTTCGAACACGTTGCGGCGGGCGCCCCGGGTGCTCGCTGTTTTGGTCTCGATGTCGATCGCGCCGGTCGCGACGGCCCAGGTGGACCTGTCCGCCCTGTTCGCGCCGGCCACCGGCACGGAGATCGCGTCGGTGACGCAGGACTGGGCCGGGCGCCTGCCCACGCCCACGAACTGGCAGGTCGTGCGCGACGGTGTCGACGCCACGACGGGCTACGCGGTGCAGGCCGTCAGCCACGAGATCGAAGGCTTCACCCATTACGGAGGGCTGCGCTTCCCGCGGGAGTGGCAACCCCAGGGCCGCTTCCCCGTCCTGGTGCTGCTGCACGGCGGTTTCGACGGGCTGACCCTCGACTTCCTGGTGAACTTCGACCAGGATTTCCCGGGCACGGCCATCGCGGACAGCTTCCTGGTCGTCGCCCCCACCTTCCGTTCCGAACCTCTCAACGGCGGCGATCCGCTGGGTTACCGCACCAGCGGCGGCGGGCCCTCGCCCTTCGACCGCGACTGCGATGACACGATGGCGCTGCTGACGGCCGTGCTGTTGAACATCCCGCAGGCGGACCCCGGCTACGTCGTCGTGCTCGGCGGGAGCCGCGGCGGCAACGTGGCCTACCATTTGGCCTTGCGGGACCCGCGCGTGCGGCGGACGGCGATCCGCTACGGCCCGACGGACTTCTTCATGGACCACGTGCGCCTGGGCGCCCAGGAGCGCCTCGACACCGGGATCACCGCGGACTCCCTGGGCCGCGAGGTGGCGGACCTGATCGCCGCTCCCTGGCTGGCCGGGCAGCTCACCCTGGCCCAGGCGCGGCACGCCCTGATCTCTTGGTGCGTCCTGCCCCACCTGCGCGCCGAGGTTCCCCTGCAGATCCACCACGGCGAACTGGACGACACCATCCCGATCCTGCACAGCGCGCGCGCGGATTCGGTCATGGTCGCCGAGGGGGCCGCGGCGCCGCAGTACGTCTATTACGTGTACCCGCAGGGCAGCCATGTGCCGAGTTCCCTGCTCGGCAGCGAGCAGAGGATCCAGGACTACCTGCTGGGCCTGCCCGCCCTGACCGAAGTGGGGGCGTCCCCGCCCCGCCCGGCGATGCTGCGCGGCTGGCCGAATCCCTTCGCCGGCGGCACGACGGTGACGCTGGCCGGTTCCGGCATGGCGGACAAGACCACCCCGGCGACGGCGCAGGTGGAGATCCGCGATGCCCGCGGCCGCCTCGTGCGACGGCTGGAGCTCGCGCCCGACGGGTCCGCCCTGAGCCGTCGCTGGGACGGTCGCGACGCCGGCGGGCGGGAAGTGGCCGCCGGCGTGTACTACGCCGCCCTGCGCGACCGTCGGGGAACCGCGCCGCTGAAGCTGGTGCGGCTGCGCTGAAGGCGTTGCGGCTTCCGGACGATCCTCTCAACCCGCGGCGGTACGGACCGATGACATCCCCCATGAAGGATTTCGCCAGGTTCGACCCCCAGCGGTTCAGCTGGAAACGCGTCTTTCTGCTGGTGGCGGCCGTTCAGCTCGTGCTGATCGTCACCCTGGTGGTGTACTGGCGCTTCTTCCGAGCCGAGTTCTTCCCCTACCCGATCAACGAGGACGGCACCGTCACCGTCGCCGGCGGCGACCAGCCGCTGCTGGTGGGCTACGGGGCGCTGATCCCGCCGCCGTGGACCTTCACGGGCGTCGGCACGGACACCCTGTACCTGGCCGGGATGCCGTTCGAGCCCATGTTGAGGCCCGATCCCGCCGACGTGCTGCCCATGCCGATGAGCGACCGGCTGCGCACGGTGCAGATCATGCTCGAGGAGGCGGAGGCGGCCTACCAGACCGCGGACGACAAGGAAGACGGGATGCGGCGCTTCGCCGCCGAACTGGAGAAGTCGCTGGGCACGGTGCTGGAGACGGTGATCCTGGACGTGCCTGGCGAGCTGCTGGTCTGCCGCTTCGTGGGCGACCTGCCCGAGATCACGGTGAACTTCGTGCACGAGCCGCACTGGATCGAGCCGCGGGAGGCGCTGCGCCACCGCCAGTACGACGCGATGCGGGTCTTCATCGAGTGGATGGCGGCGACGCCGGACGGCGTGTTCGGTTTCGGCGAGCGCCACATCGTGGTGTCGGACGATCCCGGCGCCCGCGCCGAGCACCTGCGGGTGCTGCTGGCCCTGCGGGGCGTCAGCACCGGGATGCGCCGCGTCCCGACGCCGGACGACGTGCGACACGCGCTCGCCGACGACGCGCTCTGCGACAAGTACGACGGTCTGATCCAGGACTACCTGTCGTTCCGGGCCGCCGGCACCGTCACGCGCTAGCCCGCGGGCGCGCGCAGCGCCGCGGTGCGGCCACCCGCCTCCCGCACGACGAACTCCCAGAACGGGACCCAGGTCAGGGCGACGAGATCCACCCGCACGTCGGTGCGGCGCGGCTTGATCGCCACGGCCGAGATCTCCTTCGCCGCGGCGTCCCAGCGGTCCGCGACCGCGGCCGCTTCCCGCGCGAGCTGCGCGCGCAGCTCGGCGATCTCCCGCTCCAGACCGGCGACCATCCGCTCCGTTTCCGCGACGTCCATCCGGGCGCTGTCGGTCAGGTGGCGCTTGCGCGCCGCCGCCGCCAGGCCGGTGCGCCGCCGCCCGCCGAACACGCCGAGCATGCCGGCGAGCGTCTCGCCCGCCGACAGCAGCTCCTCGCGCTGGCGCGAGGCGTGGTCGGCCCGGTCCTGCGACAGCTCCGCCTGTTCGCGCTCCAGCCTGGCCGTCAGGCGGGCGAGGGCCGTCTCGGCCTTCGCCCGCAGCCTGTCGACGTCGGCATCGCGGCGCTCGCGGGCCGCGAGCTGCGCGCGCCCGGCGAACGCCGCGGCCGACTCGCCGGGCAGGCCGTGGAGGTCGAGGGCGGGGCAGTGCGGCAGGGACAGCTCACGGTCCCGGTAGAGGTGGTCGGCGAAGTCCTTCGCCGCCGTCTTGTAGAGCGTCGCCGCGCTCCAGCCGGCGGGCAGCGGCGCGAACCGGGCGCCGGGTGCGGGAGCGGGGCCCAGGGCGTCGGGCGCGAGGGTGACGGGATCGGCCTCGCGCCAGCGGACCAGCGCGCCCGCCTCCTGAGGCCGCACCAGCAGGGCGACGGCCTGCTCCGCGTCCACGCCCAGCTTGCGGTCGACGAAAGCGACGCGCCCGAAGGCCCCGAGCCGCGGCTCGTAGACCAGCGTCGCCTCGGCGACGTCCAGGCGTCCGTGCTGCGCTTCGAGGGCGGCCAGGGCCGCCTCGCGGGACAGCATCGCGGGCGCCCAGGCTTGCGGCACCGCGGGCGGCAAAGGAGGTGGAGCGGCGAGGAGGGACGGGGTGTCGCCGGGCGTCGCCGCGGCGGTCACCGTCGGCGCCGCGGCGGCCGTCGTGTCGGTCGTCACGCCCCGCGTGAGCGTGCGGATCTGGTCGCGCGTCAGGGGACCGCGCAGGTAGCTCATGGCCCAGCGCGTCTGCATCAGGACCGGCCCGTCGGCGTGCGTGTCGTGCAGCAGGAAGACGCGCTCGCCCAGGCCCGACAGCAGCGCGTCGGCCGTCTGTCGGTCGAAGCCGCCGGCCGCGGAGGCGAGCCCGTCGAGCACGCGCAGCTTGTCGCGCTCGGTCTGCAGCTTGCCCAGCAGCCAGATGCCGGCGTTCCCGAGCGCCTTGTAGTCCAGGTCGACGGGGTTCTGGGTCGTCAGCACCACGCCCAGGCCGCAGGCGCGGGCCTGCTTCAGCAGGGTCAGCAGGGGTTTCTTGCTGGGCGGTTCCGCCGTCGGCGGCAGGTAGCCGAAGACCTCGTCCATGTAGAGCAGCGCCCGCAGGCTGGTGGTGCCCGGTTGGCGGCGCATCCAGGCGACGACCTGCTCCAGCAGGAGCGTCGTGAAGAACATGCGCTCCGCGTCCTGCAGGTGCGCGATCGAGAAGATGGCGTGGCGCGGCCGGCCGTCCGGCGCCCGCAGCAGCGCGCCGACGTCCAGCGGCTCGCCCTGCAGCCAGGACGCGAACGACGGCGCCGCGACGACCGCGTTCAGGGCCATGGCCAGCTCGAAGCGCTCCTGCGGCGGGAAGAAGACGTCCACGTCGAAGACGCCGAGCTTCGCCACGGGCGGCTTCTGCACCGCCGTGATCAGCTGCACCAGGTCCAGGTCGCGGCCCTCGCGCCAGGCGTGCTCGAAGATCGTCGAGAGCAGGATGTGCTCGCGGCCGCGCAGGGGGTCCGCGTCGACGCCGGCCAGGCCGAGCAGGGCGCCGACGGTCCCCGCGATCTGCTCGCGACGGGCCTCCTCGTTCCCCTCCCAGCCGCCGGCCGGCGCGCGCAGCGAGGCGAGGATGGATACCGGCGTGCCCGCGTCCGAGCCCGGGGTGTAGATGCGGAACTCGGCGCTCGCCTTCAGGCGGCGGATGCGGTCGGGATCCTGTTCCCAGGCGGCGAGCCCCTCGCGCCAGGCGGTCGCCGTGGCGGCGGCGCATTCCTGCGGGGTCTGGCCCTTGCGGCGGGCGTCGTCGGGGTTGACCCAGGGCAGGAAGTCCTCGGGCCGCAGTTCGGGGAACGTGAGCAGCAGGTTGGCGAGGTCGCCCTTGGGATCGATGATGATCGCCGGCACGCCGTCGAGCGCCGCTTCCTCGAGCAGGGCGACGCACAGCCCGGTCTTGCCCGAGCCGGTCATGCCCACGCAGACGGCGTGGGTCGTCAGGTCGCGGGCGTCCAGCTGCAGGTGCGCGTCGGGCTTCACGCCGGCGACCGGGTCGAATTCCTTGCCGAGGTAGAAGGCTCCGAGCCGCTCGATCGGTGGCATGGCCGCGCTCCCGCGCTAGACGATGAACTGGCCGTCGCGCATCAGCTGGCGGTGCGATCCGTCCTCGTAGGCGATGTCCATCGAGGGCGTGTGGAACAGGTAGTCGATGTGGACGCTCGAGTGGTTGCAGCCGCCGGGCATGTCCTCGTTGCCGCCGAAGGCGATGTGCGCCGTGCGCAGGGCCTTCTCGTCCTCCAGCATGCAGCCGACCAGGCGGGCGCCGGGGTTCAGGCCGATGCCCAGTTCGCCGACGACGCGCGCGCTCGCGTCGGTCGCGCACAGCGCCTCGATCTCGGCCCGCAACGCGGCGTCGGCGCAGGCCACCCGCGTCACGCGGCCGCCGGACAGCTCGAGGGTGACCGGCGCCGCCGGCTTTCCGATGGCGCCGATGGGGCCGTCGGCCACCAGCACGCCCTCGCCCTCGGTCTCGACCGGCGCGCAGTAGACCTCGCCGCAGGGGAGGTTGACGCCGACCTCGACGGTCGCGTGCACGTCGGACAGGAACGGCCGCCCGCGCAGGCCCAGCATCAGGTCGGTGCCGCCGGGAGCGGTGATGCGGACCGAGACGGCGTCGCGCAGGTTGTCGATCAGCCGGTCGGCGCGGGTGCGCATGGCCGCGTAGTCCACGGCCAGCGGGCCGCCGTCGAGCATCGCCTCGGTGATGCCGGGCGCGTGGCCGAGGCGGATCCGTTGCGTGGCCTCGATGGCGCGGATCCAGGCGATGCGGAAGGGCACCTCGGCATTCGCCGCGGAGAAGGCGTTGATCACCACCGTGCGGCCGGCGAGGCGGTCGATCATGCCCGCGGGCGGCGCGGCGTGGGGTCGGCCCTGTTCGGGGATCAGGTAGGTGTCGGTGTCGCAGCCCTCGGCTTCGGCCGTCGCGGCGAACACCTCGGCCACGCCGCGGGTGACCGTGTCGGTGACGATCAGGACACGGTCGTGTCGTTCCAAGTCCAGCACGTTGGTCAGCGCGCTGCGCACGGCGCGGACCCGTTCATCGCGGTTCGTCAACGTCGCCCTCCCGGCGAGGTGGTGGGCTCCCTCGCGCGCAAGATGGGCCTTTCCCCGCGGCTTGTCCAGCGGCGGCCGCCGGCAGTGGGTGCCGGCGGAGGTTGCCGGAAGCGGACCGGCCGCGATTCCCGTCCTTGGGAAGCGCGGCCGGCGATGACACGTGTCGCGGGGACCATAGCAGATTCCGGATGCGCCGTGCGCGCAATCTTGCGCCGGCGGCCGGTCGGGTCCAGGATGGAGAGCGGGAGGATCCGAAATGAGCGTCGACCCGCACGCCGACCGCGAACGCCGCCTGCATTTCCTGAACCGCCGTCTCGCCGCCGCGCAGAAGCGGTGGTCGCTGTTCGCCGACGGGGACCGCGTTCTGCTCGGCCTGTCCGGCGGCATGGACAGCGTGACGCTGCTGCACCTGCTCGCGCGCCGTCGCCGCGACGCGACCCGCGGGCTCGCCCTGGCCGCGATGCACGTGGAGTTCCCGGAAGCGGAAGGCCGCGCGGAGCGACGGCGGCGGCTGGAGGAACTCTGCGGCGGCCTGGACGTGCCGCTGGCGTTCGCGGCGGCCGATCCGGATCCAGGGCCGCCCGCGGGCGCGCGTCCGGCCCACCCCTGTTTCCGCTGCGCACGCGAGCGGCGGCGGTTGCTGTTCACGCACGCCGTGGAGCACGGCTTCGGCAAGCTGGCGCTGGGCCATCACCTGGACGACGCCGCCGAGACGGTGCTGATGAACCTGCTGTTCAAGGGCGGGCTGGAGGGGCTGCCGCCGCGACGCGACTTCTTCGACGGGCGCGTGGCGCTGGTCCGCCCCCTGCTGCTGGCCGAGAAGGCCGAGATCGCCCGCGCCGCGGCCACCCTCGATTTCCCCTTCGTGCCCTGCCTCTGCGACCGCGCGGTCGGCGGCCTCGGTTCCGAACGCGACCGCGCCCGCGACTACCTGCATTCGCTGGGTCGCAACGCCCGCACCGCCAAGCGGCACCTGCTGCGCGTCTCGCTGAGGGAGCGCCCTCTCGAGGACCAGCCTTGAACTGGTCCGGCCGCGGCCCCGCCCGGGGACCGCGGCCGGTGTTCGCTCCGGCGTGGGCCGGCCGGATCGCCTAGCGGGCCGCTCTGGCGGCGATCGCCGCGGCCATGTCGGTCGTGGTCGAGTCGCCGCCCATGTCGTAGGTGCGGACCTGGCCCTCGGCGATGACCTCGGCGACTGCCCGCTCCAACCGCGCCGCCAGGTCCGTCTCGCCGAGGTGGTCGAGCATCATCTTGGCCGACAGGATCATGGCGATCGGGTTGACCTTGTTCAGGCCGACGTACTTCGGGGCCGAGCCGTGGCTGGGCTCGAAGATCGCGACCTCGTCGCCGATGTTGGCCGAGCAGGCGAAGCCCAGCCCGCCCACCAGCTGGGCGCACAGGTCGCTGATGATGTCGCCGAACATGTTGCTGGAGACCAGCACGCCGTAGTCCTGCGGGTTCTTGATCAGCCACATGCACATCGCGTCGATGTTGGTCTCCCACAGCGCGATGCCGGGGAACTCCTGGGCGATCTTGCGGGCCTCGCGGACCATCAGGCCCGAGGTCTCGCGCACCACGTTCGGCTTCTCGACCACCGTGACGGACTTGTAGCCGAACTTCTGCGCGTACTCGAAGGCGTCGCGCACGATCTGCTGGCAACCCTTGCGCGTGAAGATGCGGCAGCTGACCGCGATGTCCTCGTTGGCGGTCGCGTCCATGCGCCCCATCTGCGTGGGATGCGTCTTCTTCATGGCGTCGCGGATCTCCTGCGGCAGGGGGTGCCACTCGACGCCCATGTACAGGTCCTCGGTGTTCTGGCGGAAGACCACCAGGTCGAGGTCCTCGCGGAAGTTCAGCGGGTTGCCCGCGTAGGCCTTGCAGGGGCGGAGGTTGGTGCGCAGGTTGAACTTCTGGCGCAGGCCGACGATGGGGCTGCGGTAGACGTGCCCCTTGCCCCTCAGCTCGGGCATCAGCTCCAGCTCCGCCTCCTCCTTCGGCTTGCTCGTGATGGCGCCGAACAGGGCGGCGTCCACGTCGCGCAGCATCGCCAGGGTGCGGTCGGGCAGCGGGTTGGCCTCGGTCCGCCAGATCTCCCAGCCGATGTCGCCGTGGATGTACTCGGCGTCGAAGTCCATCGCGTCCAGGACGGTCCTGGTCGCGTCCATCACGTCCACGCCCACGCCGTCGCCGGGCATCCAGCCGATGCGGTACTTGGCCATCGCACGAACCTCCTGCAAGGGTCGCCCACCTGTCGTCGGATCGCTCTTGCGCGGCTGACCCGGTCGCGGGGTCGTCGCGCGGTGCGGTTGCTGGACTCCAAGATACACGGGGAGCGCGGCCGCGAAAGCCGAATCAGCGGCCGGACCGGTCGTCGTGGAAGGGCGGAGCGGGGTCGCGGGAGCCTGACGCCGCCGCTTCGCGGCCGTCGGCGGCGATCTCGGCCTCCAGGACGCGGTGGAGCTCCCGGATGTCGGCCCCCGTAGCCCGAGCGGCGTTGCGGGCCGCCAGCCGGATGTTCACGGTCAGGGCGACCGCGACGAAGAACAGGGGGATGGCGAACGGCAGCCAACGGCGGCGGCGGTGGGTCCACAGCAGGCGCACGCACCCCAGCGTGCCGGCGGCCAGGATCACGCAGAAACCCACCGCGGCCAGGTAGAGGGCGCGCACGTTCAGCCACTCGCCGCTGCCGGCGATCAGGGAGGCCGGGATCACCGTGATGTAGGTCCAGGCGATGAAGAAGCGCAGCGCCCGGCTGCCGAACAGGAAGCCGAAGAAGCTGAAGCTCACCAAGCCCAGGGAGACCAGGGTCCGCAAGAGCACGCGCCACTCGTAGACGAAGCGCACGGCCGGGTGCGAGGACGTCACGAGGTCGCTGACCTGGAGCGGGAACACCAGCAGGTTCAGGTAGCGGAAGACCGTCTTGAAGGCGTCCCAGGCCTTCTCCGCCGCGCCCAGGCGGTAGTCCAGGTGCGCCGGCGGCTGCTCGTAGCCCCACAGGACCTTCGCGATGTAGAACGACACGCCCACCGCGAGCAGGATCAGCAGGGACGGCGAGAGGATCGAACGGCCGCCGCGCTCCCGGTAGAACAGGAGCTTGTAGACCATCAGGCAGCCCAGGAGCGAGAACGAGGCCGGGCGCGTCAGCCCGGCCAGGACGAACACGGCGAGGCCGACCAGGAACCAGGGGGTCCGCAGCCGCCCTCCGTGCCGGAAGTCGTTGCGGATCATGCAGTAGAGGACGACCAGGTAGAACAGCGCGATCAGCAGCGATTCCAGGCCGGCGAGGCTGAGCAGGCCCTTGCCGTAATGGCCGACCGCGAGGGCGAAGAGCAGCGACGACGTCAGCGCCATCCGCTCGTGCGGGAACAGCATGTTGACCAGCAGGTAGACCACGAAGGCGTTCAGCCCGTGAACGGCGAGGTTGACGGCCAGGTAGCCCGCGGGGTCGTGCCCGAAGACGCCTGATTCCAGCAGGAACACCACCTGCAGCAGGGGCTGGCTGAAGTACGTGCCGAGGTGGCTGAAATAGCCGGCCAGGTTGCCCTGCAGGACGTGGGCGTCGTGGAGGATCTCGAAGTCGACGGGGTTCCACAGGGGCGTGTCCAGGACGTGGCGGAACACGGCGAACACGACCGCCTCGAGCAGCAGCAGGACCGATAAGTGGTTCCAGGGTCGACGCATGGGGAATCCTGTCCGCATTCCGCGTACGGTCTCGGTTCCGTCGCCCGCCATCATGCTCTATGATGTGCCGTCGGGCAACCTCGGGTCGGGACGGCGGTCGTGCCGCCGCCCGGCTCCCACTCCATCGGCAGGAATCCCGCGTGCCTTACGTCTCCCGCGGCGGCGACAAGCTGGCCTGCGCCCTGGACGCCTTCGGGATCGACCCCGCCGGTCTGGTCTGCGCCGACCTGGGCTGCAGCACCGGCGGCTTCACCGATGTGCTGCTGCAGCGCGGTGCCCTGCGCGTCCACGCCGTGGACACGGCCTACGGGGTGCTGGACTGGCGCCTGCGCAGCGACCCGCGCGTGGCGGTCCACGAGCGGACCAACGCCCTGCGCGTCGAACTGCCCGAGCCCGTCGCCCTGGTGGTCGTCGACGCCGGCTGGACGCGGCAGGCGCGGATCATCCCGCGCGCCCTGGCCCTGCTCGCTCCCGGCGGGAGCGTCGTCAGCCTGATCAAGCCGCACTACGAGGCCCCGCCGTCGTCCCTGGTGGACGGTCGGCTGCCTCCGGACGAGTCCGCGCGCGTGATGGACGGCGTCCTGGCGACCCTGCGCGGGCTGGCCAGCGTCGTGGCCGGCCCGGTGGCCTCGCCCGTGCCCGGCGGCAAGGGCGGCAACCTCGAATTCCTGGTCCACCTGACGGCGCGGTGTCCCGCGTCCCCGGACTGACCCCAGCCGGCGGTTGCCACGGCCGGCCGTTCGGCCTACCCTGCCGCGACCGGATCCGCGAACCCCGACCCCGGAGTGACCATGCGCCTTCAGCTCGACCGCCCCGCCGCCCGTCCGATCGCGATCCTCGTCGTTCTGCTGGCCGTCGCCGCGGTCGCCGCCGCCGTCGAGTCCGCGCCGCCCCCGGTGCGCGGGGAGGGCCCCTGGAACCTGACCATCTTCCACATCAACGACACCCACACCGCCTTCATGCCCGAACCCGCCACCTGGCGCGACGACCACGCGCCCGCCGGGGGGATCGTGGCGCTGGCTTCCCACCTGGAGGAGCAGCGGCGCGGTGCGACGGCGTCGCTGCTGCTGGACGCGGGCGACTTCATGACCGGCAACCCCGTCGGCGAGATCGAGGTCGACGGCGTGCTGGGCGGCGGCTGGATCGACATGCTGAACCTGCTGGGCATCGACGCCGGGGTGATCGGCAACCACGACTTCGACCTCGGGCGCGCGAACGCGCGCCGCCTGGCCGACCGCGCCGCCTGGCCGATCATGGCCCTGGACCTGCGCGACGAGCGCGGCGAGCTGGAGTTCGCGGACGCGCCGGTGATCCTCGAGCGCGGCGGCCTGCGCATCGGCGTGATCGGGGTGACCTGCTCGGAGCTGTTCGACGTGACGGCCGACGTGCGCGTGGCGGGCCTGCGGCTGGACGATCAGCGCGCGGTGATCCGGCGCTGGATCGCCGAGCTGGACCCGAAGACCGACCTGCTGGTGCTGCTCACCCACGACGGCCTCGACGTCGACCGGGAGCTGGCCCGCGACCTGGCCGGGTCGGGCCTGGACGTGATCGTCGGCGGGCACTCGCACAGCCGGACCCGCGAACCGCGCCTCGTCGACGGCATCCTGGTCGTGCAGGCGGGCAGCCATGCCAAGAACCTGGGCCGCCTCGACCTGCGCGTCGCCGACGACCGCATCGTCGCCTACGACGGCCGCCTGGTCGAGGTGCTGGCCGAGGGGCGCCGCGCCGAACCAGCGCTGGAGGCGCTGGCGGAGTCCCACGCCGCCCGCGTGGATGCCGTGTTCGGCCAGGTCATCGGCCGGCTGACCCGCGACTGGCGCCGCGACGGCCGCGGGGAGAGCAACGTCGGCAGCTGGATCTGCGACCGGCTGCGCGAGGCGGCCGGCGCCGACGTCGCGCTGCTGAACTCCGGCACCCTGCGCCGCGACTTCCTGGCCGGCCCGGTGACCCTGCTGGACATCCACTCCCTGGTGCCGTTCAACAACACGCTCGAGACGTTCCGCATCGACGGCGCGGGACTGCGCGGGATCGTGCTGGCGAACGCGCGCACGGCCGAGACGGGCGGCGAGGGCATCCTGCAGGTGTCGGGCCTGCGCTACGTCTACGCCTGGGCCGATTCCACGCCGGAGTTGCTCGAACTGACCGTGGGCGGGGAACCCCTGGACCCCGCCCGCGTCTATACGGTCGCGTGCCCCGACTTCGTGGTCCAGAAGGCCCGCATCTACATGGACATGGACCCGCCGGCCTCGAGCTACGCCGGCCGGACGATCACCGAGGCGATCGCCGACGCCGTGCGCGAAGCCGGCGTCGTCGACGCCGCCACCGACGGGCGCATCACGCGCCGCTGACCCGAGAAGGAGATGACGCTCATGGCGCACGAGATCGATTACCAGATCCTGGGCGACGACCTGCAGGCCGTGGTGGTGGAGCTGGACCCCGGCGAGGCCGTGCAGGCCGAAGCCGGCGCGATGCTCTACATGGAGAACGGCATCGAGATGAACACCGGCACCGACGGCGGCATCTTCAAGGGCCTCAAGCGCGCGATCACCGGCGAGAGCTTCTTCATCACCACCTTCAAGCACGGCGGCGCGGGCAAGAGCCACGTGGCCTTCGCGGCGCCCTACCCGGGCCGCATCATCCCGCTGAACATGAAGGAGCTGGGCGGCTCGCTGCTCTGCCAGAAGGACGCCTTCCTCTGCTGCGCGTACGGCATCGACATCACCATCGCCTTCACCAAGCGCCTCGGCGCCGGCATGTTCGGCGGCGAGGGCTTCATCCTGCAGCGCCTGGCCGGCGACGGCCTGGCCTTCGCCCACGCCGGCGGCGCGATCATCGTCAAGGACCTGGCCCACGACGAGCGCCTGCGCGTGGACACCGGCTGCCTGGTCGCCTTCCAGGAGTCGGTCGACTACGACATCAAGTTCGTCGGCGGTTTCAAGAACGCCCTGTTCGGCGGCGAAGGCCTGTTCTTCGCCAGCCTGACCGGCCCCGGCCGCGTCTACCTGCAGACGCTGCCGTTGAGCCGCCTGAGCGACCGCATCCTGTCGGCCCGCGGCGGCAACCGCGACGAGCACCGCGGCGTCGGCGGGCTGGTCGGGGGGAAGGGGCTGCTGGGGGATCTGCTCAGCGGCGGGAACTAGCGCCCGCCGCGCGGCGCGGGCAGCGATCCGACGAGGGGGCGACGGCGGCCGTCGCCCCCCGCGCGTTTCCGGACGGGGCGGCGGCTGCGGGCAGGTTGACGGCAATTCGTTACGAGACATTGATCTAGAACCCTCAGCACGGTAATCTGGATGCATCGCCGGAGGTGGATGTGCCAGGTGACGCCGCCCGACACGACGAGCAGGCCCTGGCGGCCGGATTGCAGGCTGCGGCCCCCTGGGCGCGGAGCGAGTTCTTCGTCGCCGCCCATGATGCCGTCTACGCCTACGCCTGCCGGTTGACGCGCGACGTCGACCTGCGGCGCGACTGGACGCACGACTGCCTGCTGCGTCTGGCCGGCGAGGTCGCCGAAGGCCGCTTCGTCTACCGGCGGCCGGGCTCGTTCTGGGCCTGGTTCCGCACCCGCGCTCCCTTCGTGGTCCTCGACAGCCTGCGCGCGCGACGGCGGCAGGAATCCCGCGAACTCTCGGCGGAGCCGGAAGACGGAGATTTCCCGGACCCGCCGGCGCCCGACGATCCCCGGCTCGACCTCGAACGCCTGGAAATCCTGCACGCCGTGAACGACTGCCTGGACGGCCTGCAGAACGAGGATCAGCGCCGGGTCCTGGCGCTGCTGCTGTTCGAGGAGATGTCGTACGAGGAGATCGCCGTCTCGGTCGGCCGCCCCCTCAACACCGTCCGCACGGACATCCGGCGCGGCCGGCTGGCCCTGCGCAACTGCCTGGTGCTGCGGCTGGGGTTGGAGCGATGAACGGCCGCGGTGCAACTTTCGGGCGGACCGGCGCCGTGTTCCCCGCGGAGGTGGCGACTTGACATCCGAATGCACGCGGCTGCGGGAGCTGATCCTCGTCGAGGAGGATCTCGACGAGGTGGAATCCTCCGAGGTGCGGCGGCACCTGCAGGGTTGCTCCGCCTGCCGCGCGCTGCGCGAGCGCGTGCTCGCCGTCGAGGACGCGGTGCGGTCGGTCGCCGCCTTGCCAGAGGCCCCGGATCCACTCGCAGCGTTGAGCCGGATCGAGCGGAGACAGGCGCGCTCCAGCCTCGCAGTGCTGCTGTTCACGCATGGGGGGCGCCAGTTCCCGTGGTGGTGGCGGTCCATGCCGCTGGCCCTGGCCGCGGTCGTGGCCTTCGCGATCGTCCTGCCCGCCCTGCAGCGGGGCGCGCCGGTGCGCGACCTGAGGATCGGGTCGCCCCTGGTCCTGCGCGGCGAGGCGTCGGCGCCGGCGGCCGAGGCCCATGGCGTGAGCTTCCGCCTGACGGAGTCCGGCTACCCGGTCCTGATCCACGTCGACGGCGCCGGCGCGGTGCGCCTGCTCCATCCGGCCTCCGGCACGCCGTCCGCGCGGCTGGCGAAGGACCGGCTCGTGCTGCTGCCGCCGGGCGGGGCGGACGCGTGGCGCTCGGGCCTGGCGCCCGGAACCGAGACCTACCTGCTGGCCGTCGCCACGCGGGAGCCGCCCAACCCCATGAGTCTGCAGTCGCTGCTGGGGGTCTCGACCCGCTCGCGGGAGCAGACGATCCGCGACGTCGCCGAGCGTCTCTGCGCGTACGTCGGCGAGGTTTCCCGCTGCGACGATCCGAGCGTGGACTGATCCGCTCGCCTCTCCCGCCCTCTGTATGCCCTGTTGCGGCGAACCGGCATGTGGGCAAACCCGCCTGGGTATGGTAGCCTCGAGGCGCGTCGAGGAGCCGACCATCCCCGCCGGGAGCAACGAGAGATGCGCCACGTCCTCGCGCCGCTGCTGCTCGTCCTCGCCGTGTCGTCCGCGACCTTCGCGGCGACCGACACCGCCGCCGTCGCCGCCCGACTGGCCGACTGGCGTTCGCGTTCCCTGCCGGACTCCGTGGAAACCCTCGTCGACTCGCTGCTGCCGCCGGCCCGCGAGGCCGGCGACCGGACGCTGGTCGCGACGCTGATGCTCGAGCGCGGCATGACGCGCGTCGCCTACGGCCGGGCGGCCGACGGCGAGTCCGACCTGCGCGAAGCCCTCGCGCTGGCCGAGGCGCGCGGCGACACGCCGGCCGCCTTGAAGGCGCTGCGCTACCTGGCGGAAGCGTGCCAGCACCTCGGGCGGCGCGACGAGTCGGCGGCGACGTTCGCCGAGCTGGAGACCAGGGCGCGCGCTGCGGGCGACGGCTTCCACACCGGCAAGGCCCTGTACGGACGCGGACGCCTGCGCTACCGGGCGCGCGACCTGGCCGGCGCCGACTCCCTCTACTCGGTCGCCCGGCCCTTCCTGGAGGCCGCCGCCGATTCGGCGGACCTCGCCGCGCTCTTCAACGGGCTGGGCAACTGCCGCGCCGGCCGCGGGGCCTACCGCGACGCCGCCGCGTACTACGCGCGCGCGGCGGTCATGGCGCGGGGCGGCGGCTCGCGCTCGCTGGAGGCCATGGCCGCGAACAACCTCGCCGGCATCGAGATGATCCTCGGCGATCCCGGGGCGGCGGTCGCCGGCTACCGCCGCTCCCGCGACATCCAGCGCGAGCTCGAACTCTGGCAGCAGGTCGGCGCGCCGTGGCGGAACCTGGCGTCGGCGCTGCTGGAGCAGGGTTCGCGGGACGAGGCCGGCGCGGAGCTGGAGTCCGCGCTGACGTTCTGCCGCGAGCGCGGCTTCCGCGACGAGGAGGCCCTCACGCTCGTCCGGCTCGCGGGGGTCGACCTGGCCGCCGGCAGGTTCGAGGCGGCGCTCGCCCGCTGCCGGGAGGCGCTGGTTCCGGCGGCGCGGCTCGCGCCGGACGTGCAGTGCGACGCGCGGTTGACCGCCGCCGACGCGCTGCTCGGCCTGGGCCGCGGCGACGAGGCCCTGGCGGAGTGCGCGGCCGCCGCGGCCTCGCTCGACGGCCGCACCGATTTCATCCTGGAGATGCAGCTGGCCGGCGGCCGCGGCCGCGTGCTGCGCGCGCTCGGCCGCCATCGCGACGCGCTCGCCGTGGTCGAATCGGCGCTGGCGGCCGCGACGGCCGCCGACGTCGCGCGCCAGCGGCTGCCCCTGCTGGTCGCGAGCGCCGAATCGTGGCGCGCGCTCGGCGCCGCCGATTCGGCCGGCGCCCGGCTCGACGCCGCGCAGCGTCTCTGGGAACAGGAGCGCGCCTTGCCGGCCGATCCCCAGTGGCGGGAACGGCGCGGCGCCGAGGCCCAGCGCCTGTTCGAACTGCGCCTCGGCCTGGCCATGGACGGTTCCGACCGCGAGGCGGCCTTCGACGCCGCCCAGCGCTACAAGGCCCGCACGATGCTCGAGCGCATCCTGGGTCCCGGCGAAGATCTGCCGGACGCCCGCGAGGCGCCGCCCATCACGCTGCGCGACCTGCAGGGCGCGGTCCTGAGGCCGGGCGAGGTCCTGTTGGACGCGTTCGCGGGACGGGACCGCGGCTGGCTGTTCGTCGTCACGCGTGACGGCTGCCTCGCGAGGCCGCTGCCGGGCGGGGAGGGATGGGAATCCCTCCTCGCGCCGCTGTTCGCGCAGCTCGCCCACCCCTTCGGCGAGCACGACGCCCGCGGCGTGCAGGCCGTCCGCGACACCCTGCTCGGCGCGGCGGGCTCGCCGGCGGCGGCGGCGGTCGCCGGCGCCGCGACGGTCATCGTGTGCCCCGACGGCATCCTGCACCGCGTCCCCTACGCCCTGCTGCTGGAGCAGGCCGACACCCGCAACCTGCCGTCGGCGACCGTGCTCGCTCACCTGCGCGCGCGCCGCGCGATGCCGGCGGCGACGGCGCGCGTGCTGGCGGTCGCCGGCCGCGAGAACGCCGAACACCGGCGGCTGGCCGGAGCCGGCGCCGAGGTCCGGCGGCTCCAGCGCCGGTTCCGGAGCGTGACCGTGCCGCCGGCGGCTCAGGCCGATACCGTCGCTTTCGGCGGCGCCGCCCTGGAGGACTTCGACGTCCTGCACCTCGCGAGCCACGGCGAGGTGGACGCGCAGCGGCCCTGGAATTCGGCCTTCGTCTTCGGCGGCGCGGACCGCCCCCTGCGCGTGCGCGCCGCCGACATCGCCCGCCTCGACCTGAAGGCGCAGCTGGCGGTGCTGTCGAGCTGCGGCAGCGCGGACGGCGGGCTGGTGGCCGGCGAGGGCGTGCTCGGGCTGGCGGCCGGATTCCTGGGCGCAGGCGTGCCGGCGGTCGTCGCCACGCTCTGGCCGGTCGACGACGCGGCGACCTCCCGGCTGATCGGCGTCTTCTACGACGAGCTGGCCGCCGGCCGGCCCCCGGCGGCGGCGCTCACCGCGGCTCGCGCGGCGCTGCGCGGCGACCCCGCGACGGAGCACCCGTTCTACTGGGCGGGCTTCGTCCTGCTCGGCGAGGGTGACCGGCCGGTCCCCCTGCAGCCGCGCCGCGCTCCCGTGGGCCTGATCGCCGGGGTCGCCGTCGCCGCCGCGTTCGCGGCTGGGGCCTACCGCCGTCGTCGGCCAGTGTAACTGCATTATGTATTCATAGTTACAAATCGCGACCCGGCCGGCGCCCGCCAATCCTCCCCATCGATCAAATCCATGAAACTAAACGATCCTGTCGGGTCGTTTTCCCTGGGTGTGCACCCACCCGTACCCCCGGAGAGACGCCATGACCCCCTGCATCAGGATCATCAGCACCGCGCTGCTGGTCGGCGCCTGCGCCTTCGCCGCGCCGGCCCCCGCCGCGGCGCCGGCTTTCGCGGCCAAGGTCGCCGGCATCGAATCTGCCCAGACCGCCGAGCTCGCCCGCCTCGATGCGGCGATCGCCGCCGCCGCCGATCCCGTCGAAGTGCTCGCGCTGCAGCGCTGCGCGACGTACGTGAAGACGGCCGGCCGTCTCGCGCTGCACGAGGCGCAACTGGAGACCGCGACCACGGACACGCTGCGGGCGAACCTCGCCGCCCTGGTCGATGACCTGCGCGCGCGGCTGGAGGTCCAGAAGACGCGCCTGCCGGTCGACTACGCGTTCGCGCCCACGGCGCCTGCCGTCCAGGAGGTGCCGCCGTGCGCAGAGTGACGCAGCTGCTGACCATCGGGATCCTGCTGGCGATCGCGGCCACGGCCGCGGCGGACGTCGTGCCGCGACCGGTCAAGGCGCACTTCGACCGCCCGCAACGTTTCGCCGTCGCGGGCCGCGAGTTCGCCACCGCCGTGACGATCGAAGCCGCAGCCGAGGCGACCCTGAGCGACGTCGAGATCAAGGGCGAGGGCTGGACCGTCTCGCGCTGGGAAGGTGCGCGCGAGCTGACGCTCGCCGCCGGCGGTTCGGTGCGCTGGTCGCTGACGGCCACGCCGCAAGCCGGCTTCGGGCCGCTCGAGCTGTCGGCCCTGGTGAACGGCCAGCCGTGGCGCCGGAGCTTCGACCCTTCGCGCGAGGCCTTCGCCGGCCTGCTCCCCGTCGACAGCGACCTGGCGCCGCCGCGCCGCATCCTGCCGGCCGGAGGTGAACGGTTCCGGGAGACGCCGCAGCTGACGCTCGCCGAATTGACGGCCCTGGCCGTGGACGGGCCGCCGCCCCCCGCGCCCGTCGACAAGGAACGCACGACCTGCAACGTCTACGGCAACCTCTACTACCTGCACGGGACCCAGAACAAGCTGGTGCCGGCGTTCGGCGCCAGCGTCTGGATCTGGGTGCTCCCGCCGAGCGGCCTGCCCTACGCGGTCGGGACGCAGAACGTGAACGAGTCGGGACGTTTCGAGATCGAGGTGCCCGCCGGGATCACTTTCCGCTTCGGCTTCTCGGCCCACAGCAACGCCGTCGTCGTGCAGGAGGACGGCGTCTGGGAGGACAACTACACCTGGACGACGACGAACTACACGCTGCCCGCGGATTTCACCAGCTACAACGCCGGCATCATCCTGCCCAACTCGCACCACGGCGCCCTGCACATCTGTACCGACCTCACCTACAACCACAACTTGTTCCGCGATCTGGGCTGGGACAAGACCCAGGTCGACGTGCAGTGGCCGGACGACGACGACGGCGGCAACCTCTACGACCCCGATTTCGAAGAAATCCACATCACGCGCGACTCCGCGTGGAGCGACGCCACGCTCTGCCACGAGTGGGGCCACTACTGGCAGGACGGGTACCTCCACACGTGCTCCTTCGACTACTGCAACGGCATCTGCGACGACGACGGCTGCGGCCACTGCGGCTGGTGCCCCGAGAGTCTCGAAGTGGCCTGGATGGAGGGCTGCGCGCAGATCCTCAGCCGGATCGGCACCGACAACCTCGTCGGCAGGGTGCAGTTCAACGTCAACCACAAGGATGTCGACACCCTGGTCGACAGCCCGGACTGCGACTGGGACCCGTGGAGCATCGAGAACGCGTTCGCCGGCGCCGTCTGGGACATGATCGACGACGACTACGGCACCGAGACGGACCAATTCCGGACCGACATCTTCGGCGCCGACGTGTACGATCAGCTCGATCTCGAAGTCGTCGACATCCTGAACATCATGGCCCAGGACTGCGACGTCGAGGGCCACGAGCCCTACCGCGCACCGGGCTTCTTCCGCTGCGCCGCCGAGTACCTCGACGGCCTCGGTTCGCCGCAGGCGACGCGGGCCATGCTCTGGGAAACCGCCTGGAACTTCGACCTGCAGATCGACGAGCAGTCGCCCGGGTCGGTGCCGGGCCTGACCGCGTCGTACCCCGTCGGCACCCCGACGCAGATCGCCAACGGCGCCTTCCACTGGCAGCAGCCCTGGGACGACATGTCGGGCGCCTGCGCCTACAGCGTCCAGCTGACCGAGGGGCACTCGCTGACCCCCGACCGCGTGATCGACACGACCAACCTGTGGTGGGAGCCCGAGTCGCAGCTCGCGCCGGGAACCTACTACTTCACGGTCATCGCCGTGGACCGCGCCGGGCGCTGGGGCGGCACGGCCAGCACCTACGGCCCGATCGTGATCATCGCGCCGGAGCCCTCCGACCTCGAGCCGATGCACCCGGCCGGTTGGGCGGCGCCGCTGGTGCTGCGCAACAGCACGGTGACGGACATCGAGCCCGTCCTGCAGCCGAGCCTGGTCAACGGCGCGAACGTCTACTTCAACTGGGGCGAGCGTAACGTCGGCACCGGAACTTCGGGGCTCTTCGTGGACGTGATGCACCTCGACGGGGTCCCGGTCTTCACGTCGGCCGTGCGCCTGCTCGGAGCCGGCGTCACGGGCGCCCCCCGGAACAAGGGGCCCGTCAACCTGGGCGCGATCGGCCGCCACACCGTGTGGCTGCGCGAGGACGGCCAGGACCAGGCGGCGGAGACCGACGAGGACAACAACATCTACGCCAAGCAGTTCGTCTTCACGCCGCAGGACCTGAACCTGGGCGTGACGGTCGCGCGCACCGGCGGCCTGCCGGACGCGACCACCGGCCACGGGATGCTGTCCGACGGCAGCACGTTCTACCCCAACGGGGACGGCTTCGAGATCGAGGTCTGCCTGTTCCCCGAGCTGGTCTGGGCGGTGCCCGACGACCCGGCCGACCGGATCGTCCTGCGCCTGCACGAGCACGACGTCAGCCAGACCGGCTTCAGGACGCCCCTGGCGACGTCGACCAGCGTCGCCGATCTGCCGGCGACCGTCATCCAGAACACGTACGAGACGATCATGACCGACTACTGCGTCGGCGTCCTGGACGACGAGGGCAGCGGCGCCGACTACCGCATCCACCGCGAGATCGGGCAGTTCTTCGCCATGCCCGACACCCTCGGCGGGGTGCTGTCGACGGCAGACTGCCTGGACTTCTACCTGACCTACAACGATCTCGGCGAGGCGGCGTGGTTCACGATCAAGCTCGCCAACGGGAGCACGCGCGACCTGCAGCTGCGCTTCTTCGACCCCGGCTTCGCCGTCGGGAGCCTGGCGGACGCCGACGCGACCTTCACCGCCGCGGCCGGCGACACGGTGGTCCACAGCGTGCTGCTGCCGCCGGGCGAGATGGCCATGACGGTGGTCACCCGGGACCCGCGCCCCGCCGGCTCGTCGCCGTACTCGATCTTCGCCTACCGGGCGAAGTCCGACCCGGCGGCCACGGTGCCTGAGGGCTGGTGCGCCAACGTCGTGCCCCAGGTCGGCACGCCGTACGACGCCGACCTCGACGACATCCCGGTGCCGTCGTCGCTGACCGGTAACAGCGCGGCGACCGGCATCTACTGGTCGCTGAGCAACGAGAGCGCCGAGGCGCCCGTGCCGATCGGCCTGAGCCACAGCCTCTACCTCGACGGGACGAGCTTCTCGAACGCGACCTTCATCGAGCAGATCCCCGCGTCCCACGTCGTCAAGGCGGCGCGCAGCACCCTGCTGAACGTCCGCGGCGGCCGGCACGCGCTCACCCACACCGTCAACAGCAACTCCGCCGTCGACGAGGACGACTGGACGAACAACCGCCGCGGGCGTCAGTGGGTCTGGTCCGCCCAGACCCTGACCGCGAACACGACCTACCAGCTGCCCGCCCCCGCGAACCCGTTCGGAGGCCTCGCCCAGGTCACCGACGGCACCGTGGCCCCGAACTGCGACGGCTACCGGCCGAGCACGCCGGTGATGCCGACCCTGGCCACGATCGTCGCCGCCTACGCGTGGAGCGACGAGCTCGACGTGGACCTGGGGATCTACGCGAACGTCACCGTGCTGGAGGGGTACACGACGGACTACGCTCTGTCGCAGTGGAGCGGTCCGGGCTGCGACTTCGTGCTGCGCGGCGTCCCGGTGCACGGGATGGCGACGTTCAACCTCGGCGTGGTCCGCAGCGGCGCGGCGTCCGCCGGCACCTACACCCTGGCCACCAAGACGAGCACCGACGCCTGGGCGACACCGGTCGGCCGCCGGCTCTCGGGCACCGTGGAGGCGGGCAGCTACCTCGACGCCATCCGGCTGGACCTGCCGGCGGGGACCTACGTCTTCACGCTCCGCAGCACCGCCGTCGAGCTGGGCTTCTCCCTGCACGACTTCAGCTTCAACGCCGCAGGCAAGACGGATCCCTGGCAGGATGGCATCGCCTGGCAGACGCCCGAGACCGGCGCCCAGGACGTGTCCTTCGCGGTGACGATCCCCGAGACCGGGGCGCCGAGCGAATTCGCGCTTGCGGTCTGGCGCACCGACGGGACCACCGCGGCCCAGGACGGCGCCTGGCAGGTGACGGTCGGGCAGGACGTCACCGGGATCGAAGACGGCGAGCCCGTGCCGGGCGCCGTGACCGTCTCGCGCCTGGTGGCCGCGACCCCGAACCCGTTCAACCCGTCGACCGAGGTCGCCTACGAGGTGGCCCGGGCCGGCCGCTGCGAGCTGACCGTGCACGACGTGCGCGGGCGGCAGATCCGGACGCTGCTCGACGGCGAGCTGACGGCGGGCCGTCACGTCGCGGACTGGAACGGCCTGGACGACGCGGGAAAACGCGTCCCCAGCGGCATCTACATGGTGCGCCTGCGATCGGCGGGGGGAGGGGAGGATCTGCTGAAGCTGACCCTCGTGAAATAGACGACGGTTCCAGTCGTGCGGATCCGCGCGAGCGCCTCGCCCCCGATGGGCGGGGCGCTTGCTTTCTTCTGGGTGAATTGATAACCTCAAGAAGTCGATTCGCCCGATGCGACACACACCCCGGACAGCGCCGCGCGCCCGCGCGCCCGCACGGATGGGAGTCGATCGTGCATCATCGGCGTCCATGGATCGCTCTCACGCACAGCCGCATCCCGTTCATCCCCCTTCTCGTCATCATGGTGTTGGCGGCGGCCGGCGGCGCGCGTGCGCAAGCCGACGTCTTCTGCATCTGCCTCGACCCCATGGACCCGAGCAACTGCGGCGGCAATGTCGTGATTCCCGTCGGCGTGCCGACGACCATCTGGCTGTGCCTGCTCGATCCGACCGGCGTGCAGGTGATCTGCTGGGAAGCCAGAATGACGGACGACCGTGCCGTCGGCGCCATCACCGGGAACTGGGCTCCCAACGGAGGGCTGGATGTCGATTCCGATCCCGAGGATTTCGTGGTCGGAAACTGCCCTGCGCCATGGGTGCCGAACGCGGCGGGCGTCGTCCCCCTCGCCTCCATGCGTGTCGTCGTCCTGGACGACGGCGTTCCCGTGAGGTTCTTCGTCGGCCCGATCCCCGGCTCCGCCAGTTTCCCCTCGGGCACGCCGGGCTACGTCCACACGCTGGGAATCAACACGCCCGCCACCGCCTGCAGCGGCGACTTCGACGAGCCGGTGTTCAGCATCAACGGCGTCGTCGCGGCGGCGGATGGCAACTGGGGCGCGATCAAGGGCTCGTATCTGGCGGGTCCCGCGGCGGGCAGGTGAGCACGACGACCCGCGACCGATCACGATCGAGATAGGAGTGTGACCATGAAGAAATCCATCGCCGTGATCAAGATCGCGCTGACGGTCCTCGGCTCGGGCGCCGCGGCCCAGATCGGCCCCTGCCCGGACGCGATCGGCGTCTACTTCGACCTGGACGCCAACCTGTTCGACACCGCCTATCCCGGTGGCTTCATGCCCCTGGACGTCTACCTGATCCTCACCAACCCCACCGGCGACCACATCCGGTCGTGGGAGTGCCGCATCAACGAGGTGAACAACTTCACGATACCCGGCGTCTGGACGGTCATCGGCGGCACGGACACCGACGGCGATCCGTTGGATTTCGTGGTGACGATGGATGGGTGTCCCGTCGCGGCTTCCATCAACGTGCTCGCCAGCAAGAAGATGTACGGCGCCGCCCCCGGAGCCGGCTCGTGCGCGTACTTCGGGTTGGCTGGAATTCCCGGCTCGACCAGTTTCCCCAACGGGGATCCCGGCTACGTGCACACGCCGGGCATCAACACCCCTCTGCAGGCCGCCATCGGCTTCGTGGGCAACTCCGAGTATCCCCAGGCGTGGGTCAACCGTAGCTTCGAATCCTGGATCGCATGCCAAACCACCAACCTGAATTTCGGGGTGGACGTGGGTGTCGTGCTCGACGGCATGTCGGATTACGACAACTGGGCCGGCGCCTTCTCCCGGGCGTGGGACTGGTTCGACGACCGATACGATCTCCCGGAACCGCCGCCGTCACCGGACGGATTCGTGTCGCTGGCCTTCCCGCATCCCGAATGGAATGCGTCCGTGGGCGATGACTTCAAGACGGACACCCGGTCGCTCTACGATCCGGTGCACTACGCCAAGACCTGGCCCCTCCGGCTGTCGAGCAGCAGCAGCGGGCTCGCGACCCTGTCCTTCCAGCCGGACTTCGGCCAGTCGTCCGGCTGGGGCCTGGGCGATCGACGGCGTGGCCGGCGAGAACCGCGTCACGTGGCTGGGCGCCGACGACCGCGGCCGCGACGTCGCCAGCGGCGTGTACTTCGCGACGCTGCGCGTGGACGGCGCGGCGTCGGGCGCGGCGGCGAGGCTGAGCCTGGTCCGCTGAGTCGGGCCGAACCCGCGTTTCGCCGCAGGCGAACCGATCATGCCGGCAGGTCCGGCCGCGCCCCGCCCCCGAAAGAGGCGGGGCGCGCGTGTTCCGGGAACGAGGCGGAGCAGGGGAACCCGCGGCCCCGGGAGCGGTTCGCCCCATAATGCCTAGGCAATTGATGGGATTTTCATGTAGATTGTCATCCTGTCGAAACCCCGCTCCCGACGTTCCGCCGGAGGAAAGCCCATGTCCAAGCGCTTGCCGATCGTCGCCGCCGCCCTGGCGTCCCTGATCGCCGCGTCGGCCGCCGCCGCACCCGCCACCATCGCGCCCTTGCACGGCGGCGCCGTCGCCGCCACCAAGGCCCACGCCTTCGAGACCCTGATCTCGCCGCAGGGCGTGCGCGTCTTCCTCTACACCGACGAGCTCGCGCCGGCCATGGTCGAGAAGGCGACCGGCACCGCCAAGCTGGCGCTGCCGGACGGCCGCACGCTCGAGGTGCAGCTGAAGGCGCACCAGCCGGCTGTCGGCGAGCCCACCGCGTACTTCTGCCCCATGCACGACGAGGTCGTGCGGGACGCCCCCGGCAAGTGCGATCTCTGCGGCGGGATGGTCCTCTTCGTGCAGGACCACCTGTTCGGCGCCGCCGACCTCGGCGACGTCGACGCCGCCGAGGTGTCGGCGCTGATCCGCGTGTCCGGCCTGTGGGGCGTCGAGAAGGAAGCAACTTTCACGCCGGCCTTCCCGACGCCCGACGGGAAGGCCGCAGCCGTTCGGGCGGGCGAAGAGTAGACGGCGTCGCCGGCGCGATGGCGCTGCCGACCGCCGAGCCGATCACGGCGCTCGCCGCTGCGGGCGATCCGGCCGCGGCCGCCGCCGCGGCCGACTCCCTCGTCGCGCTCGCCCTGGCCCGCTCTCCCGCCCTCGCGGCGCTCGCCGCGAAGATCGCCGCCGCGCGGGAGGAGGCGCCCGCCGCGGGCGCCCTGCCCGATCCGATGGTCGGGTTCAGCGTGCGCGGGGAGGACTACCCCGGGGCCGGCATCGGCGAGGATCCCATGGCCATGGCCGCGTTCGAGGTCGCCCAGACCCTGCCGTGGCCCGGCAAGCGCGGGCGGCGGCAGGCGGCGGCGGCGGCCCTGGTCGGCGTCGCCGAAGCCGATCTCGTGGCGGCGCGACGGCGCCTCGCGGCCGACACGCGGACCGCCTATGCCGAGCAGGCGGCGATCGACGCGTCGCGGCGGGCGTTGCGCGTCGCGATCGACCTGATCGACCTGCTGGCGCCCTCCCTCACGGCGCGCTACGAGACCGGCCAGGCCGGCCAACTGGACCTCATCGACCTCCAGCTCGAACGGCTGCGGCTCGAGGGAGACCTGGACGACCTCGACGCCAAGTGCGACATGCACCTGGCCGAGCTGGCCGCCGCCCTCGACCTGCCCGTGGCCGACCTCCCCCCGCTCGATGCCGGGCTGCCCCTGATCGATGGCGAGAACGCGGCCGACGTCACCCCCGGCGACGTCGCTGAGGTGACCGTCGCCGAAGCGCGCGCCGCCGCCGCCGGGCTCCGCGCCGAGTCGGCGCGGCACGAGGGCTCGCCCGACGTCTTCCTGGGCGCCGAGTACGGCTGGCGCGACGCGCTGCCCCCGATGGTCACCGCCCGCGTGGGTGTGGAGCTGCCGCTGTGGCGGTCGCACAAGCAGGACGCCGTGGCTCGGGCCGCCGGTCACGAGCACGCGATGGCCGAGGCCGAACGGCGCGAGGCGCTCGCCATGGCCGGCGCGGAGGTCGCGAGCCTGCGGGCCCGCTTCGACGCCTCCGAACGGCAGGTCGTCCGCCTGCGCACCGGGATCCTGCCCCAGGCGACCCTCGCCGCCGAGTCGGCCCGCGCCGGCTACGCGACGGGCGTCGCCGGCGCCGACGAGCTGATCATGGCCCTGCGGCGGCTGGCCGAGACCGGCGCGATGCTGGCCGAGCGCGAGGCCGACCGTTACGCCGCCTGGGCCGCCCTGCGCGCGCTCGCCGGCCGCGACCCCGTCCTGCAGGAGATACGTCCATGAGACAAGCGAAGCTGTCCGCCCTCGCCCTCATCCTTGCCGCCGCGCTCGCCGGCTGCGGCGGCGGCGACGGTCGCGGGCACGGCGGTTCCGCCGGCGGACAGACCGCCGCCGCCGCGACGAAGTGGCTGTGCCCCATGCACCCCACCTACATCTCCGACCACAAGGAAGCCTGCCCCATCTGCGGCATGGACCTGGTGCCGGCGGCCGAGTTCACCGCCCAGCAGGGCGGCGGCGCCTCGGGGGTGCCGGGCATGGCCGCCATCGAACTGAGCGAGGAGGCCGTCCGCCTCGCGGGCGTGCGCACGCAGCCCGCGACGGTCGAGACGATGAACACCGAGATCCGGGCCGTCGGGCTGGTCGCCGTCGACGCGACGCGCGTGCGCAGCGTGCAGACCCGGGTCGCCGGTTGGATCGAGACGCTGGCGGTGAGCGCGGTCGGGACGCGCATGGAGGCGGGCGCGCCGCTGCTGACCATCTATTCGCCGGAGCTCGTGGCCGGCCAGGAGGAGCTGCTGCGGGCCTTGGCCGCGCGGGACGCCGCAGCCGGGGGCGACCCGCAGACGCTGGCGAGCGCCGAACACCTCGTCGCGGCGGCGCGGCGGCGGCTGCATCTCTTCGAGGTGCCCGACGGGTTCGTGGCCCAGCTCGAGCAGACCGGCAAGCCGGCGCGCGCCGTGCCCCTGCTCTCGCCGGTCTCTGGCGTGGTCACCGAGCGCCAGGCCTTCGAGGGCATGCGGGTGGAGCCGGGCCTGACGCTGCTGCAGGTGTCGGACCTCTCCGAGGTGTGGGTCGAGGCCCGCTTCTACGAGTACGAGGCCGCCCTGGTCGCCGAGGGCGCGCCGGTCGAGGTGCGGCTGCCGCACGACCCGGGCGTCGTGCTGCCGGGCCGGATCGACTACGTCTACCCGACGCTGGACGACGCCTCCCGCACCCTGGCCGCGCGCATCGTCCTGGACAACGGGTTCGGGATGCTGCGGCCGGGCATGTACGCGAACGTGACGCTGCTCGCGGACCGCGGCGAGACCCTGGTCGTTCCCGACGACGCCATCCTGGACACGGGCGAGCGGCGCCTGGTCTTCGTCTGCCTCGGCGAGGGCCGCTTCACGCCGCGCGAGGTCGAGGTGGGCGTGCGCTCGGGCGGCAAGGCGCAGATCCTGGACGGGCTCGCGGCCGGCGATCAGGTCGTCGTGCGGGCCAACTTCCTGCTCGACAGCGAGTCGCGCCTGCGCGCCGCACTGCTCGGCGCCGACGCCGATGCCGCGACCACGACCCCGACCGGCGGCCACGCGGGGGACCACCGGTGATCGCGCGCATCATCGAGTTCAGCGCGCGCAACCGGCTGCTGGTGCTGGCGCTCACGGCGCTGGCCTGCGCCTACGCCGTCCACACGCTGCAGGCCATCCGCCTCGACGCCCTGCCGGACCTCTCGGACACGCAGGTCATCATCGTCACGAAGTGGGACCGCTCGCCGGACATCGTCGAGGACCAGGTCACCTACCCGATCGTGAGCGGGCTGCTCGGCGCGCCCGGGACGAAAGCCATCCGCGGCTTCTCGGACTTCGGCTATTCGTTCGTCTACGTGGTCTTCGAGGACGGCACCGACCTCTACTGGGCCCGCTCGCGCGTGCTCGAGTACCTCGACGAGATCAAGCCGCGACTGCCGGCGGGCGTGGCGGTCTCGCTGGGACCCGACGCGACGGGCGTGGGCTGGGTCTTCCAGTACGCGCTGGTCGACCGCGGGAACCGCCACGGGCCCGACGACCTGCGCTCCTACCAGGACTGGACGCTGCGCTACGCGATCCAGTCCGTGCCCGGCGTGGCCGAGGTGGCCTCCATCGGCGGCTTCCAGCGGCAGTACCAGATCACGGTCGACCCCGTCCGCCTGGCCGCCCACGGGGTGCCGCTGCACGCGGTGATGGACGCCGTCCGGGCCTCGAACGACGAGGTGGGCGGCCGCCTGCTCGAGTGGAGCGGCGCCGAGTACATGGTGCGCGGGCGCGGCTACGCCAAGTCGCTCGCCGACTTCGAACGGATCGTCGTCAAGACCGCCCCCGGTGGCGTGCCGGTGCTGCTGCGCGACGTCGCCCGCCTGGAGCTGGGCCCCGACCTGCGCCGCGGCGTGGCCGACCTCGACGGCGGGGGCGACGCGGTGGGCGGCATCGTCGTCATGCGCCACGGCGAGAACGCCCTGAACGTGATCGGGCGCGTGAAGAAGAAGCTGCACGAGCTGGAGCCGGGCCTGCCCGACGGGGTGGAGTTCGTCACCACCTACGACCGCAGCGACCTCATCCACCGCGCCATCGACACCCTCGTGCACGAGCTGCTGCTGCAGATGGCCATCGTCTCGCTGGTCATCCTGATCTTCCTGTGGCACGCGCCGTCGGCCATCGTGCCCATCATCACGATCCCCATCTCGGTGTTGCTGGCGTTCATCCCGCTGCGGGCCATGGGCGTCACGATCAACATCATGTCGCTCGCCGGCATCGCCATCTCCATCGGCGTGCTCGTAGACGGGGCCATCGTCGAGGTGGAGAACGCCTACAACCGCATCCACCTCTGGCAGGCGGGCGGCCGCAAGGGGAGCTTCCACGAGGTGCGGCTCCAGGCGCTGAAGGAGGTCGGACCCTCGGTCTTCTTCTCGCTGCTGGTGATCGCGGCGGCCTTCATCCCCGTGTTCACCCTGGTCGACCAGGAGGGCCGCCTCTTCAAGCCGCTCGCCTTCTCGAAGAACCTCGCGATGGCGCTGGCGGCCGTGCTCGCCATCACGCTGGACCCGGCGATGCGCATGATGTTCGCGCGCAGCGAGCCCTTCCGGTTCCGGCCGCGGGCGCTGGCGCGCCTGGCCACGGCGGCCCTGGTGGGCACCTACCACGCCGAGGAGAAGCACCCGATCAGCCGCGCCATCGCCCGCGCCTACGACCCCGCCTGCCGCTTCGTGCTGCGCCACCCGCGCGGCGTGATCGCGGCGGCCCTGTTGGCCGTGGCGGTTACGGTGCCGGCGTACTTCCGTCTGGGCACGGAGTTCATGCCGCCCCTGAACGAGGGCTCCATCCTCTACATGCCGACGACGCTGCCCGGCATCTCGGTGACCCAGGCCGTCGAGCTGCTGCAGACGCAGGACCGCGTCCTGAAGTCGTTCCCCGAGGTCCTGAGCGTCTACGGCAAGGCCGGCCGCGCCGACACGTCCACCGACCCGGCGCCGCTGTCGATGATGGAGACCACCGTCGTGCTCAGGCCCCGCGACGAGTGGCGCGCCAAGGAGCGCTGGTACACCGGCCGGCTGCCCGGCTTCGTCCTGCCGCTGGTGCGGCCGCTCTGGCCCGACCGCATCTCCTGGGACGAGCTGGTGGCCGAGATGGACCGCGCCCTGCGCATCCCGGGCGTGACCAACGCCTGGACCATGCCCATCAAGGCGCGCATCGACATGCTCACCACGGGCGTGCGCACGCCCGTGGGCATCAAGATCTTCGGCCCCGACCTCGCCGAGCTCGAGCGCCTCGGCACGCGGATCGAGTCGGTGCTGCCCGGAGTCGAGGGGACCCGCAGCGTCTTCGCCGAACGCGCCGCGGGCGGCTACTTCGTGGACATCGAGCCCCGCCGCGACGAGCTGGCCCGCCTTGGCCTCACCGTCGCCGACCTGCAGGAGGTGATCATGTTCGCCGTGGGCGGCGAGAACCTGGGCACCGTGATCGACGGTCGGGCGCGCTACTCCATCAACGTCCGCTACCCCCGCGAGCTGCGCGACGACCTCGAGAAGCTGGGTCGCGTCCTCGTCGACGCGCCCGGCGGCGCCGCCGTGCCGCTGGCGCAGGTCGCCGACCTGAAGGTCGTCTCCGGCCCGGCGATGCTGCGCGACGAGAACGGGTTCCTCGCCAGCTACGTCTACGTCGACGTCGCCGGCCGCGACATCGGCGGCTACGTGGAGGAGGCCAAGCGCGTCGTGCGGGAACAGGTGGATCTGCCCGCCGGCTACGTCCTGCAATGGAGCGGCCAGTACGAGAACATGCTGCGCGTCGAGAAGCGGCTGCGGCTCGTGGTCCCGGCCACGCTGGTGCTCATCTTCCTGCTGCTGCTGGCGAACACGCGTTCCGCCTTCAAGACCGGCGTGGTCCTGCTGTCGGTGCCCTTCTCCGCGGTGGGGGCGGTCTGGCTGCTGCACCTGCTCGGCTACAACGTCTCGATCGCCGTGTGGGTGGGGCTGATCGCGCTGCTGGGCCTCGACGCCGAGACCGCGGTGTTCATGCTGCTGTTCCTCGACCTGTCGTACGACCGGGCCCGCAGCGAGGGGCGGCTGCGCACCCTGGCCGAGCTCGACGACGCCATCCTCCACGGCGCCGTCAAGCGCGCCCGGCCGAAGCTGATGACCGTCGCCTCGAGCTTCATCGGCCTGCTGCCCATCATGTGGTCGACCGGTGCGGGCGCGGACGTGATGAAGCGGATCGCGGCGCCGATGATCGGCGGGCTGGCGACCTCCTTCCTGCTGGAACTGCTGGTGTATCCGGCGATCTACAAGTTGTGGAAGGTGAGGGAGTTGGGCCTGGGGCACCTGCGTCCCGGCCATCAGCGATAGTCGACGGTTCCGGTCGCGCGGCTTCGTGCGAGCGCCCCGCCTCCGACGGGCGGGGCGCTTGCATGAACACGGTGGTTTCGGTAGACTTAGGTGGTCGAATCGCCCGATGAGACACCCCCCGAACCGACGCGGACGCCGGCGCGCCCGCGCGGAGAGGAGTCGGTCGTGCAGCATCGGCGCCAGATCCGCCCGTCCCTCGCGCTCCCGGCGCGAACCGCCCGTTGCGGCCGCCTGTGGTTCTCTCTGGTGCTCGTCGCCGCGACGCTGTCGGCGGCCGGCGGCGCGCGCGCTCAGGACGACGCCCTCTGCATCTGCGACAACCAGCAGGGATGGCTCGGCGAGGGTTGCACCGGCATGCCCGCCTTCGTGCCGACGCCCATCTACCTGCTCCTGCGCTTCCCGAGCGGGACCCAGGTGCTGTCCTGGGAGGCCCGGGTCACCCACGACAACGCCAACGTCCTGATCGGCACCTGGGCGGTGAACGGCGTGGACGTCGACCCGGATGCCGAGGATTTCGTCGTCGACTGCACGTCGGCGCCGTTGCTGCCCAACCCGCAGAATGTCGTCGTGCTGGCCTCGATGCAGGCCATCGTCCTGGACCCGAGCGAGCGCATCCAGCTCTTCATCGGTCCGGTCCCAGGATCAGCCGTCTTCCCCGCGGGCACGCCGGGGTACGTCCACACGGCGGGGACCGCCACGCCCGCCGTCGTGTGCAGCGGCGACTACACGCTGCCGGTGTTCCACATCAACATGTGCCTGATGGACGCGGTGGAGCAAGCCGACTGGGGCGCGATCAAAGCGCTGTACGGACGGTGAAGGCGTTGAGGCGGCGTGCGCGGCCGCCGGACGCACCGCAAGAAGGCCCGCCGCGAGCTTCCGGTTCCGGGTCTGCCCCACGATCCTCGCCGTGCTGCTGGCGACGGTCGTCGGCGCGTCGGCGCAGCAGGACGTCATCTGCATCTGCCTCGATCGCATGACACCTGGCAGCTGCGGGTGCTGGACGATACGGCGCCCATCGAGTTCTTCGTCGGCCCGATCCCCGGCGATGTGGTCTTTCCCGAGGGCACTCCCGGCTATACCCACACGCTGGGGGTCAACACCCCCGCCACCGCCTGCAGCGGCGATGACGACGCGCCGGTGTTCAGCCTCAACGGCGTCGCCGCGGCGGACGGGATCACCAGGGGCGGGATCAAGGGTGCGTGCATGTCGAGTCCCGTGGGGGGAGGCGCTGAGCGGATTCCGTACGGCGGGACGCAGGCGGCTTGTCCCGCCGCCCTCTTTTCAGTATGGTGATCCCGAGTCGTCGTCGACCAACCGACGGAGGGATGCCGATGCGTTCCCACCGATCCCCGCTGCTCATGATCCCGGCCCTGCTGCTGGGCGCGGCCGCCATCGCATCCGCCCAGTCCGACGTGTTCTGCGTCTGCACCGACGCCGAATCCGGGACCTGCGGCGGCAACCTCGAGCTCGCCGTCCCGGGATCCTGCACCGTCTATCTCGTGCTCGCGCACCCTTCGGGGACGCCGGTGATGGCCTGGGAGGCGCGCGTGACCGTCGAGGGGTCGGCCACCTACGTGGGCAACTGGGCCTGTGTCGGCCTGAATGTGGGCAGCGGCGACGACTACACGGTCGGCCTGCAGTTGGACGGCATGAACGGCCTATCGCCCAACAGCGTCGGCTTGGTGCCGCTGATGTCGATGACCGTGATGCTGTTGGGTGAGGGCCCCCTGCTTTTCAAGGTGGGGCCCGTGTCCGGCTCCGCCAGCTTCCCGGACGGAACCCCTGGCTACCTGGTAGGGACCAACACCTTGGTGCCGGCGACGGCCTGCAGCGGCGACTACGACCGGGCCGTGTTCACCCTGAACAACGGCGACGCCGACCAGCAGGGCACCTGGGGAGAGGTCAAGACCCTGTATTCGCACTGATCCTTCCTGGTCTCGATCCGACCGCCACCTGCCGATTCCCGCATTTTCTGCTCAACCGTGAGATCCGCCTGCCGATCATCCCTGCGATCGCCCAGAAAGCAGGTCCCCAACAGCGAGCGTGCCATGCCAGACACCAGCGTTGCCGCCGTCATCCCCGCCGCCGTCGTCGGCACGGCGCCGGACGTCCTGTTGGACGAATTCCAGGATCTGATCCGCCCCGGCGGGCGGGTCCTCGACCTCGGACCCGGCGACGGGCGCCGCTCCCTGTACCTGGCCGAAGCCGGCTACCGCGTGACCGCACTCGCCCCGACCGCCGGAACCGAAGCGGTATTGAACGAAGCCGCCGCTGCGGATGGCTTGGAACTCGTGCTCGGACGGGAATCGTTCCTGGAGCACGATCCGGGCAAGCAGCCTTACGACGCGGTGCTTTGCTACGACCTGCTGCCGCGCCTGTCGCGCACGGACAACGCCAGCCTGCTGCACCGCATCTTCAGCTGGACGGCCCACGGGTCGCTGCTGTTCCTGACGGCGCGGCACGTGGACGACACGTCCTACGACGAGGTGAGCGCGACGTGGGAGAAGGCGGGCCTGCACAGCTTCCGCAACCTGGATGGGGAGTACCGCACCTACCTGGCGCGCGGCGTCGTGCGCAACCTGTTCCGCGGCTGGAACACGCTCCACCATCGGGAATCCATGCCGTTGGTCGATGAGAAGGTGCTGGACGGTCCCCGGACGGGGCTGATCGAACTCGTGGCGAAGCGTCGCTGATCAGCGGCGCCTCGCCACTCCCCCCCCCGCCTGCACTGCTGGAAAACGGGTATGGGAAGGCCGGAACTCCCCCGAATGGCCCTCGCCCGTAGGTCATTCTCGAAAGAGGAGTTCCGGCCAAGGATGTGAAGGAGGGTCAGGTCGCGACTCGCTAGGGCTTCGCACAGTGTTTCGGATGCTGCTCGCTATCGAATGGTATGCCCCCCACACCCACTCCGACATCTTCTACAAGCACGAACCCGGCGGGACGTTGCATGGATTCGTCGGGATCGCGACGATTTATTGCCCACCGCCATCCGGATAACTGTATGCTGGCGAAGGCCCTCGCCCGGCTGACGGGAGATTGATACACATGATCAAGATCGTCGAACCGGACCACCGTCCCGAGACCCGGACCTCCATCGCCGACGGGTCGTGCAACTGCAATTGCATCTGCAGTTGTGCGTCCGGTGATTCCGTTGTGAACAAGCCGACGAGATCGCCCAGCAACGACCCCACGACGTTGCCGACCATCCTCGGCAAACGTGGTCGCGCCTGACCCAGGCCGCGCGATCTGCCGGTTCTGGCGGCAGGGCGGCCAGGACTACGTCTACGATGCCGGGACCGATCAGGTCGTGTCCGTATCGCCGGCTGTCGCCGTCCGGCTGGATGCTCAGGTATCCGGTACGGGTGGCTTGGCCGGCGACTCGGCCGCGGAGCAGGAGATCAGGGAAGCGAGAGATGCGCTGGGCCTGTTCCGGACGCAACGACCCCGCCTGACTCCGAAACTGCAGGGTCGTGAACGTCGCGACGAGTACCTGGACCGTCTTTCCCAACTGACCCTGACCTTGGACGAGCGCTGCAACCTGCGTTGCGCCTACTGCCCGCATACGCTCGCCGCAGCCTGGACCCGGCCTCACGGCGATCGGCAGATGTCGCCGGACACGGCGCGTGCGGCCGTCGGGCTGTTCCTGGATCGCGCCGGCGGCGAGACGCCGTCGATCTCGCTCTACGGGGGCGAGCCGCTGCTGGCGCCCGCTCTCATCCGCGTGGTCGCGCTGATGGTCCGCGATTCGCGGCGTCCACAGGTGCGGATCGTCGTGGATACCAATGGGACCCTGCTCGACGACACCATGGTGGAACTCGTCGCCGAACTGGGCCTGCACCTGCAGGTGAGCCTGGACGGCCCGGCGGCGATCCACGACCGCTGGCGGCCCACGGCCGGCGGACGGCCCACGCACGCCGCGGTGCTCGCCGGATTGCGGCGCCTGCTCGACCGGGACCCGGCCGCCGCGGGACGCCTGCGTATCCAGGCGACGCTCGCACCCGGGTCGGACATGCTGGAGGCCGACGCCTTCTTCGGCGAACTGGGGCGCGAACTCGGAATTCCCGACCTCCCGGTGGGCGCATCCTACGCCGACCTGGAAGGGGCGGACGCCGCCGTCCTGCCGTCCATACCGCCGGGAACGCCGACGGCGGCGGCCGGTTGGGAGCGGGCCCGCGCCGCCTACGTCGAAGCCTGCGCGACCGGTCGTCACGCCGATCTGGGGCCGCTGGTGCGCTCCTGGTTCGACGGCCCCCTGATCCGGTTCTACCACCGCGACACCCGACCGCTAGGCGATTTCTTCCGGCCGGGCGGGGCCTGTGCGCCCGGACTGCGCCGTCTGCACGTGAGCAGCGATGGCACGTTGCAGCCCTGCGAACGCGTCGGCATGGAGTTCGGCATCGGCGACGTGCGCCGCGGCTTCGACTTCGACGCCATCGACCGCCTCGAACGGGACTGGTTCGACGCCCTCGACGGGCGTTGCGCGGACTGCTGGGCCCTGCGCCATTGCGGGCTCTGCTTTTCGGCGATGATCGACAGGAAGAACGGGCGCGTCGGCGCCGTGCCGCAGGAGGCTTGCGAATCCGTCCGCGAGGGATTCGCGGAGATGCTGCGCCTGTGGGTGGAACTGCTGGACCGCAGCCCGCACGCCCTGGACCACCTGAAGGACGGCAGCGTCAGTTGAGCGGGGTGCCTAGATGGTAGATGATGGTGCCGAATTCCGGCTCCGTCAAACGCCAGGACGTCATCGCGACCGCGTGTCCGTCGAGCATCATCGTGTCCGTCGATGCACCCGCGAGGTTCCCCTGATAGGCCAGATCGCAGATCTCGGCATAGCGCGGGCTCGTGACGAACCTGTGGTACCGGTCGCCGGCTTCGATCTTGCCGATATCGACCGGGAAGTAGAATCCGTCGCTGTCTTCCCCATAGCCGAGAGAGTAGGCGGTCATCCCCTCGAAGGTCAGACCGAAGGCGCTGGTCAGGGCCAGGCGTCCCTCCATGTACGCCAGACGCTTCTGTTCCAGCCGCAGCTTCAAGCTGTCGAGTTCCGCCGGTTTGACAGAAGAATTGCCGTGGACGAAGCTGAAGCTGGGAGCGGCGCCCTCGCGGGTCGAGAACGTCGCAGAGCCGTCGTCGATGATGTTGGAGACATCGAGCCGCATGCTGGTCGATTCGAGCGCGGGCTGGTCGAACAACGTCGTGCCCAGCGTCACCATCACGATCGCGGTCAGGATGAGGGGGCGCGAGGTCTGCCGGTCGCGCGCGCGCGCCCGCAGCTCCGCCCGCAGCGTTTCCTTGTGCTCGAGGTTCGGCCTCGGCACAAGGCGCGTTTCGTGGAGCTGGAGTTCGAGATCGTCGTGGTCGAGCATGTCCGTCGCTGCCGTCCCATCATTCGCCGCGGTCGTCCGTCATGGCGCGGCGCAGCTTGCCGAGCGCGCGGTGCAGCCGCGCCTTCATCGTGCCCTCGGGGACGCCGTAGATCGCGGCGATCTCCTTCACGGGCAGGTCCTCGTAATACCGCAGGGCGACCCAGTTGCGTTCCTCGTTCGACAGCTCGGCGAGATGCCGTTCGATCCGCCGGCGCTGCCTGAACCTCTCCAGCTTCAGGGCGTGATCCTGTTCGCTGTCCGCGAACACCTCCTCGCCCATGGTGTCGATCGGCGCGAGCCAGCTCCGCTGCCGATGCGCCAGCTTCAGGTGGCGGTTCAGCCGGTTGACCGCGATGCGGTACAGCCACGCCTGGAACGGCTTATTCAGCCAACGGAACTGCCACAGCCGGCTCAGGGCGAGGTGGAACACGTCGGCGGTCAGATCCTGGGCGTCATCCCGACACTTGAGGCGATTGAAGAAGAAACGAAAGATCCGATCGTAATAGTACTCGTACAGGTAATCGAACAAATCGGGATCGATCTTCGCGCCCTTGATCCGGCCAAGCTCGTAGTCGAGCCGGTCGGGATCGTAGACCCCCGCGGTCTTCGGATCGAAAGGCAGCCCGGGATGTTCGTCTCGTGCCATTACAATGACGATCTCCCGGATCGGTTGCCTGGGATCAGCGATCGCGGGGCGGGTTCTCGATTTGCCGCCCGGTGACGACTCTGCTACGTTCAGGGATGAATATACCACATCGGGCGTCATCGTGGCGCTCCGTTCCCCGAAAGGCCCCGTCATGGCTGAGCTCCCCGCCAGGAACCTCAAGGCGTTCATCGCCTTGCTCGAGCAGGCCGGCGACCTGGTGCGCGTGCGCGAGCCCGTCGACCCGGTCCTGGAGGCCGGCGAGATCGCCGACCGCTTCGTCAAGGCCGGCGAGGGCCCCGCCCTGCTCTTCGAGGACCCGCGTCCCGGCCGCTGGAGCGAGAAGGCCGGCCGCACGGCCCGCGCCGCGACGGCCGACGGTCGGCCGGTCCCCTTGGCCATGAACCTGTTCGCTTCGCGCCGCCGGATGGCCTGGGCCCTGGGCTGCGAATCCCTGGAGGAGGCCGTCGCCCGGGTGCGCGAGCCTCTGGAACTGGCGCCCCCCGAAGGGCTCTGGGAGAAATTGAAGCTGCTGGGCAAGGCCCGGGACTGGGGCGCCGGCATGCCGCGTTCGGTCGCCGGCGGCCCCTGCCAGGAGGTCGTGGTCCGGGGCGACGAGTTGGACCGGCGCGGCATCCTGGACCTGATGCCCGTGCTGACGACCTGGCCGCAGGACGGCGGCCCGTTCATCACCCTGCCGCTGGTCGTCACGCGCAACCCAGAGACCGGCCGGCGCAACATCGGCATGTACCGGATGCAGGTCTACGACGGCCGCACCACCGGCATGCACTGGCAGCTGCACAAGACCGGCGCCGACCACTACCGGACCAGCGAGCGGCGCGGCGAGCGCCTGCCCGTCTGCGTTGCGCTCGGCGGGCCGCCGTCGCTGACGTACGCCGCGACGGCGCCGCTGCCGCCGGAGATCGACGAGTCGATGTTCGCGGGCTTCCTGCAGGGCGCCCCGATCGCCTGGACGAAGGCGCTCACCTGCGACCTGGAGGTGCCGGCCGAGGCCGACTTCGTCATCGAGGGCTACGTCGACCCCGGCGAGCGCCGCCGCGAGGGGCCGTTCGGCGACCACACCGGCTTCTACACGCTGCCCGAGGAGTTCCCGGTCTTCCACGTGACGGCCATCACCTCGCGCCGCGACCCCGTCTACCCGGCGACCATCGTGGGCGTCCCGCCCATGGAGGACAAGTGGCTGGGCTGGGCCACCGAGCGCCTGTTCCTGCCGCTGATGCAGAAGCCGCTGCCCGAGGTCGTCGACTACCACCTGCCGCCGGAGGCCTGCTTCCACAACCTGGCCGTCGTGGCGATCCGCAAGCAGTACCCGGGTCACGCCCGCAAGGTCTGCCACGCGCTGTGGGGCATGGGCCAGATGATGTTCTGCAAGACCATCGTGGTGGTCGACGCGGACGTCGACGTCCACGACCCGCGCGAGGTCCTCTGGCGCGTCACCAACTCCATCGACCCCAAGCGCGACACGTTCTTCGTCGAGGGCCCCGTCGACCACCTCGACCACGCCGTGAACGTCCAGTTCCTGGGCGGCAAGATGGGGATCGACGCCACCGCGAAGTGGGAGGGCGACGACGGCTTCCGGCGCGAGTGGCCGCCGATCGTGCGCATGGACGACGCGGTCCGCAGCGACGTCGCGGAGCGCTGGCGCGACCTGCTGGCGCTGGCGGGGCGGCGGAAGTGAGCGGAGCGCCGGACCTCGAGCGCGTCCACGCGCGCGGCCGCGACGGCGTCGTGCACGACCCCGCCGCCCACGACCGCGCCGTGCGGGCGATGTTCGCGCGGATCGCGCGCGTCTACGACTTCATGAACCACGCCCTGAGCTTCAACCGCGACCGCGCCTGGCGGCGCGACCTGGTGCGCACGCTGGATCCCGGCACCGACCTGCTGGTGGACCTGTGCGCGGGCACCGGCGACCTCGGGCTCGCGGCCCTGCGCGGCGGCCGCTGCCGCCGGGTCGTGGCCGCCGACTTCACGCCGGCGATGCTGGCGGCCGGCCGCGGCAAGGGCCTCGGCGGGGAGATCCCCGCCGTCGCCGCCGACGCCCAGGACCTGCCGCTGCGCGACGGCTGCGCCGACGCGGTCGCCGTCGGCTTCGGCGTGCGCAACCTGGCCGACCTGCGCCGCGGCCTGGCCGAGATGCGCCGGGTCCTGAAGCCGGGCGGCCGCCTGCTGGTGCTGGACTTCTTCCGCGACGACCCGGCCGCCTTCGGCCCGGGCCGCGGCGCCGCCCGGCCGCTGCGCCGCGTCCTGGACCTGGCGCTGCCGTCGGCGGGCCGGCTGCTCGGCCGCGACCGCGCCGCCTACGCCTACCTCGCCGACAGCCGGGACCGCTTCGTGACCCCGGCGGAATTCGCGGCGCTGCTCGATGAATTCGGCTTCCGGGACGTCCTGGTGCGACGTCAGACCTTCGGCATCGCCCACCTGGTCGGCGGGCGGCTCGAGACCACCGATTGAGGGGAGAGTCATGGACCGCGAACGGAACCCGCAACCCCCGGTCACCGTCGCCTGGACCGGGGCCAGCGGCCTGGTCTACGGCGTGCGCCTGGTGGAGGTCCTGCTGGACGCCGGCCGCGACGTGGCGCTGCTGCGCAGCGACGCCGTCGAGCAGACGGCGGCCGCCGAGCTGGGCCGCCCGCCGCGCGCGCTCGTCGAGGAGTTGCGGTCGATCGCGGTCGCCCGCGGCGCGCAGCTGCACGAGTACGGGAAACACGAGTTCTCGTCCCCGGTCGCCAGCGGCTCGGCGCCCTCGGGCGGCATGGCGGTGTGCCCCTGCTCGATGAGCACGCTGGCGCGCATCGCCACCGGCACCGGCGACGACCTGCTGCACCGCGCCGCCGACGTGCAGATCAAGGAGCGCCGCCGCCTGGTGCTCGTGCCGCGCGAGACACCGCTGGCGGCCCACCACCTCGAACACATGTCCCGGCTCGCCGCCGCCGGCGCGGTGATCCTGCCGGCGATGCCCGGCTTCTACCACCGCCCGACGACCGTGGCGGAGCTCGTCGACTTCGTCGTGCAGCGCGTCTGCGACCAGCTCGGCGTCGCGGTGCGCCTCGCGCGTCCCTGGGGCTCGGCATGAAGGCGGGTCGCGGTTGGCGGACCGTCGGCGACTACTTCGGGCTGGTGAAGTTCGAGCACACCATCTTCGCCCTGCCCTTCGCGTTGATGTCGCTGCTGGTCGCCACCGGCGGCCGCCCGTCGCGGCGCGTGCTGCTGGGCGTGCTGACGGCGATGGTCGCCGCGCGCAGCGCCGCGATGGCCTTCAACCGGCTCGCCGACCGCGACCACGACGCCCGCAACCCGCGCACGGCCGACCGGCACCTGCCGGCGGGCAGGATCGGCGTGGCCGGCGCCGCGGTGTTCACGCTGGTCAGCGCGGTCGTCTTCGTGCTGGCTGCACGCAGCCTCAACCCGCTGTGCTTCGCCCTGGCGCCGGTCGCGCTCGCGGTGGTCCTGGGCTACTCCTACGCCAAGCGGTTCACGCCCTGGTCGCACCTGGTGCTGGGGCTGGGCCTGGGCATCGCGCCGACGGGCGCGTGGCTCGCGGCCGTCGGCCGCTTCGGCGCATTCCCGCTGTGGATGTCGGCGGGCGTGATGCTCTGGGTCGCCGGCTTCGACGCGATCTACGGCTGCCAGGATGTCGACGTCGACCGTCGCGAGGGGCTGCGATCGCTGGCGGTGCGCTACGGCGTCCCCGGCGCGCTGGGGATCGCCAAGGGGCTGCACGTGCTGGCCGTGCTGTGCCTGGCGTTCGCGTTCCGCTCGGCGCCGGAGTTCGGCGTGACGGCGGACCTGGGCCTGTGCGCGCGCCTGGGCCTGGCGGCGATGACGGCGCTGCTGGTCTGGGAGCACAGGCTGGTGCGCGGCGGCGATCTGCGACACATCGACCGGGCGTTCTTCACCATCAACTCCTGGATCGGGATGCTCCTGCTGGCCTTCGTGGCCCTCGACGTCTACGTGGTCTGAGGGCCGTCGCGGCGTCCAGAATCCGACCCCCGTTGCTTCCGTATTGCCCACCCACCGAGCCGCAGGGAGGCATTCTGCGCCCTTCCGCGACACGACGGAACCCGTCCTGATCAGGACTTCCGGCGAGTGGGACGGCCGCGCCAGGCCGGAGACCCTGCGGGCGGCTGTCGAATCAATCATATAAAAATCAAAGAGTTACGTGATGTCGCGCCCCGCCGTCGGCGGCGGCAGGCCCCCCCGCGCGAACAGCTGCGGGCACGCTGTCAGTATTTCCTCAAGCGGGTACGGGGCTTGCCGATGGACCCTCGTGAATTCACCCCGGTCCGGCTTTGCGGACCCGACATGAGCGCCCCCCCGCGAGGGCAAGAGAAAGGGATCTGGAATGAAGACTCGTTACAGCATGCTGGCCGGCGTCCTGATGCTCGGCCTGGCCTCGTCCGCGATGGCGACCGGGACGATCGGCCTGTTCTTCGACACCGAGGGCACCACCGCCCAGCTCGTCGGCGAGCCCGGAATGGTCTACGACGGCTACGTCCTGATCAACAACTCCGACCTGCTCATCGGCGGCGCGGCCTTCATGCTCGAGTCCGAGGGCGGCTTCATGGTCGTCAGCGAGACCTGGGCTCCGGGCCTGCTGTTCGGCACGCTGCTGACCGGCGCCGAGATCGGCCTCTACACGCCGATCGCGCAGTTCGGCGACGATCCCCAGTCGATCTGCCACATCCAGGTGTTCTCGCCGACGATGATCGTGAACTCGCACCAGACCGTCGTCGCCGACCCCGACTACGCCACCCCGATGCTGGCGAACTCGTCGGCCATCCTGTTCCCGGCCGACGGCCTGACCTCCAGCATCACGCTGCGCCCGACTCCCGAGATCGGCCTGTTCTGGGACACCGAGGGCACCGAGACCGTGGCGACCCAGAACGGTGGCGTGACCGAGATCCACAACGCCTGGATCATGGTCCGCAACGCCGAGATGATGGTCGGCGGCGCCGCCTTCAAGCTGAACATCGACCCGCGCATCCTGATCCTGAACGCGACCCCGGCTGCCGGCCTGATCTTCGGCAACCCGGTCGCCGGCGTGGAGATGGGCCTGTACAGCTACCTGCCGGTGTTCGGCACCGACCCGGGCCTGCTCTACACCCTGCAGCTGTCGACCCTCAACTACCTGATGGTCGATGCCGAGCTGCAGATCGTCAACCATCCCGGCTACGACTCGCCCAAGGTGGCGGACAACAACGCCGTGCAGTGGACGGCCGACGGTCTGACCTCGCTGCTGACGATCGTGGTCGGCGCCGAGGAGATGAGCTGGGGCCAGGTCAAGAGCCTGTACTAGCCGCAACGATCCCGCGGAGGGCGTGTCGGAATCCCCCCCAGGACGCGACGAACCTCCGCAAACGGGAAGCGGGAGAGGGCGACCTCTCCCGCTTCCTCGTGCTTGGCGGCGGCCGTCACCGCGGCGGCGGCTCCGGGTCGCGCTTCACGACGTGGAACCCGTAGGACGTCTCCACCACGCCGGAGATCCCGCCGGGCTTCAGGGCGAAGAGGGCCTCCTCGAAGGCCGCTTCCAGGTTCCCCGGCACCACCAGCCCGACGAGCCCGCACCCGAAGCGGCTCTGCTCGTCGTCGGAGTAGCGGGCTGCCAGTTCGCAGAAGTCGGCCTCGGGCGCCTGCGCCTGGCCGGCGATCTCGGCGGCCAGGGTCTGCGCCTGGGACCGGGAACGGGAGATCGTGCCGCCGTCGCCCCCCGACCCCTTCCAGGCGATCAGGATGTGGCGGGCCACGGCCCGCCGCACCGGCACGCGCATCAGCACGTGGAAGCCGGCGGGCGACTCGACGCAGGGCTCGATCCCCCCGATCTCCAGCTGCGACAGGGTGACCTCCAGGGACAGCGGCAGCCGGCCGGGCTGCACGACGCCCAGGTCGCCGCCGAGGCGCGCCGAGCGGGCGTCGTCGGAATAGCGGCGGGCCATCTCGTCGAACGAGGCGCGCTTGTCGAGGATCTCGGTCGCGACCCGCACGGCCAGGGCTTGCGCCTCGTCACGCGTGCGCGTGACGCCCGGCATCGCCGGTCGGGCGTCACGGTGGGAGATCAGGATGTGCGCGCCGGCGACCGCCTGCGTCCGCAGGTCGGTCATCCCCCGCGCTTTCACGAGGGAATCCGCGGCGGCCGTCGGGGAACGCTCCGCCCGCGGGACGGCCGGCGTGCGGCCGCGCAGCAGCCCGAAGGTCGTCAGCGCGACCACGCCCGCCAGGGCCGCCAGCAACGCGAGTCGCCGTGGGGTCATCGTTCGCCCTTCCGGTAGGGGTCGGCTCCGGTGGCGCGCAGGATCTTGCTGGAGAGCAGGTGGTGGATCTGCAGCTCCCAGTCCACGATCCCCGCGCGCATGTGGAGGTGGCGCATGTAGGTCAGGAACTTCTCCCGCTCCGGCGGCTCGAAGCCGACCGCCGCCATGGCCGCGCCGAGGTGCTCGTACATCGCGTCCAGCTCGTCCTGCGTCGGCAGCTTCGTGGAGCGGTGCGGGTGGTTGACGCGCATCTCGGGCCGGCGGCTCGGCTCGCGCCGCGGCGTCGTGCAGGCCGCGCGCCAGGCCCGGCGCAGCTCGTAGCTGAGGACCATCACGGCCTGCGAGAGGTTCAGGGACGGCTGCTCGGGGGCGGTGTCGATCGCGCAGACGTAGCGGCAGGCGTAGACCTCGTCGTTGGTCAGCCCGGTGCGCTCGGTGCCGAACATCAGGGCCACCGGCCCCTCGGCCGCATGCTCGATCAGCAGCGCCGCCAGCTCGTGCGGCGGCAGCAGCGCGCCCTTGCGCAGCTCGCGGGGGCGTGCGGTGGTGCCGGCCACGACCAGGCAGTCGCGCACCGCGGCCCGGTGGTCCAGCACGACCTGCGCGCCGTCGAGCACGTCCTCGGCCCCGTGGGCCAGCGCGCGGGCCCGCTCGCCGTAGGGGTCGTGGGGCGAGATCAGCACCAGGCGCGACAGCCCCATCGTCTTGATGGCGCGGGCCGTGGCGCCGACGTTGCGCGGCTCGGTGGTGCGGCTCAGCACGATGCGGACGTTGTCCAGCACCGCCTGGGCCGCGGGGTCGACGGGATCGTGGGGGAAGCGGGCCACGGGGTTCGTCCTCTGGGGGGAGGGATGGTCGTCCGTCCCCCCAATATCGCCTTCCGCGGGCCGGTTGTCACGCGCCGGGGCGCCGGCGTCACTCCGGCAGCCGGTACGTCACCGTCAGCGGGAACATCGCCCCTTTCGGATAGTAGCGCCGCCAGCTCACGAACGACGCGCCGCCGTGCTCGTGGACGCGGACCTCGGGTTCGACCGAGACGATCTCGGCCCCCGGCGGCAGGCGCAGCAGGCGGCTGTAGAGGCGGTCGTCGGAGAAGTCGCCGGGGTAGGTGCAGGTCCACAGGTCGCCGTCGCGGACGGAGCTGCGCGGGCGGATCATGCTGGTCGCCAGCTCGACGCTCTCGCCAGGCAGGATGGGCACCACGAGCTCGACGATCACGCTCTGGACGTCGCTGCCCGGCCGAGGCTCGAAGCGGTGGGGCAGCGCGTTGCCCCAGGGGTCCACGACCTTCAGCGTGCGGAACGTCTCCATCTCGTGGGGGGCGACGCCCCACTCGACGCGGGTCTGAAGCGCGCGGCCGCCGTTCTCGACGTGGAAGGTGTTCCAGGTCTCGGCGCTGCCGTCGGCGCGCAGGACCTCGTAGCAGGAGGAGCGCACCAGCCGACGCCCCTCGGGCCGCGGCAGGTCGCGGCGGCCGTCGACCTCGCGGATCTGGCTGCCCGTCAGCTCGAGCAGCGCGTCGTCGGTCTGCAGCAGGTACGTGGCGTCGTCGATCGGCCGCAGCGTGCCGGTGAGCGTGCGGCCGTCGGTCAGCCGCACCTCGGCGGCGCCGCAGCAAGAGGCCGCCAGGATCAGGAACAGGGCCGCCATCGCGGCGACTCGTCGCGTCTCGAGCATCTTGGTCATCGTCTCGCCTCCTAGAACGGGCTGTCGCCGAGATTCAGGGTCTCCGTCGCGAGCGCGGTTTCCGGCCCCACGTCGCCGCCGTCGCGCACCAGCGTGACGGCGCCGGGACGCAGCGTCGCGTCGCCGTCGCCGAGACGCCGCATGACCGGCGGCGCGACCAGGACGACCGCCAGCACGGCGGCCGCCGCCCAGGCGAGCGGCCGCAGCAGGACGATCGGCGCCGACGGCGCGGGCGCGGCCAGGATCCGCCCGCGCAGATCGTCCGACGCGCGGCCGCCCGCCAGAGCCTCCCGCCACGCCGACTTCTCGCGTCGGCGCCGCACCGCTTCCGCCCGGCAGTCCGCGCACCCGTCCAGGTGCGCCGCCAACGGGGCGGTGCGGTCGGCGTCGAGTTCGTCGTCGACGTAGGCGGTCAGCAGCGCGAGCGCATCCTCACAACGCATGACCCATCCTCTCGAGTTCGCGGCGCAGGCTCTGCACCGCGTGGTGCTTGCGCGAGGCGACGGTGCCCGGCGGGATCCCCAGGGCTTCGGCGATCTCTCCGTAGCGCAACCCCTCCACCTCCGAGAGCAGGAAGACCGCGCGGTGCTCCTCGTCCAGCAGGCCGAGGGCCCGGCTCAGGGCTTCGCGCAGCTCGGTGGCGTGCAGGGGGGCGTCGGCCGTGGCCGGGGGGTCGAGGCAGGCGGCGAGGTGCGGCGCCGCGTCCCGCCGCGTGCGCTGGCGCCGCCAGTGGTCGACGGCCGCATGGCGCGCGCAGGCGAAGACGTAGGCCGCCGTCGGCGGCTCGACGTCCCGACCGGGACGCCGCCGCAGCAGCCGCAGGAAGGTGTCGTGGGTGAGGTCGCGGGCGAGGTCGTCGTCCCGCACCAGGCTGTGCAGGAAGCGGTGGACCCGGTCGAGATCCCTCTCGACCAGCCGGGTGAACCCGTCGTCCCTCGCCTGCGCCACGTCGCCCTCCCGTTCCCGAGGTTACCCTTGCCGGGCACCGTCGTCACGACAGGAAGACGTTCGGGGGAGGCGTTTCTTCATCGGTCGGAGAGAAAAGGCGAAAACGCGCGGCCGCGTCAGCGCGCCGTCAGCGCGTACCGCGCCGCCAGCAGCAGCAGCAGCGCGACGGCGGCGGCCCACGGCAGCCAGCCGGTGCGCCGCCGCGCGTGCTTGCGGCGGAACCGCAGGGGGCGCGACTCGCCGTGCCCGTCGTCGCTCATGGCCGCTCCGATCGGCGCCTACCGCGCCAGGACCGCCTTGGAGATGTTCACGAACCCGGACGCCGACGCGCGCACCAGGTAGACGCCGCTGGCGGCGGCGTGGCCGCCTTCGTCGCGGCCGTCCCAGGTCAGCGCGTGGGGCCCGGCGGCCAGGGCGCCGTCGTGCAGGCTGCGCACGAGGCGGCCCTGCAGGTCGTAGACCGCGACGCGGGCGGGTCCGTCGGCGGGCAGCGTGAAGGCGACGCTCGTCTGCGGGTTGAACGGGTTGGGATGCACGCGCAGGTCGAGGCCGGGGTTGAACGGGGTCTCGCCGACCGCGGTGGCGTCGGCGGTCAGCAGCCAGACGCTGGCGTTCAGGAAGAACTCGCGGTTGTCCGAGCCGACCTCGGTCCAGTTGTTCTCGTGCGACTCGCTGTCGGTGCCGTCGGCGGTGCACGAGGAGTCGCCGAAGCCCACGATCTTGCCCTGGCCGTAGCGCGACCAGGCGGCGTTGTGGGGCAGGCCCTCGTTCTTGCTGATCAGCGCGCCCACGTCCGAGAGGTCGGGGTTGGCCGTCGGCCACAGGGTCATCACGTTGCCCACGTGGTAGATGACGGCCGCCACGTCGCCGTAGGGGCCGTGGATCACGGGGTTGGCCGGGTCGGGGTTCACGTTGGTGAAGGTGCCGGTGATCGAGTTGTTGCCCTCGTCCTTGACGTGGAAGTGCAGGCCGAACAGGGCGCCGCAGAAGGTCTCGGTGTCGCCGGTCGGGGGCACCGTGATGTGCGGCACGGAGTAGCCGCCGAAGATGCTCGGGCTGTCCCAGCCGTCGCCGTCGCGGTCGCTGCCGTTGTGGTCGGCGATCACGAAGAGCGAGCCGCCGGCGAAGACGAACTGGCGCACGGCCTCGATCTCGGCCGCGGTGAACGGGGCCTGCGGCTCGGGGATCACCAGCAGGTCGACGTCGGCGAGCTGGGCCGCGGTGATCGCCGAGGTGTTGCTGCGGATGGTGTTGCCGGCCAGGTAGAGCTCGTAGCCCCAGCTCGACAGCTGGCCGCTCCAGGAAGTCTCGCTGGTCGGGACGGCCGGCAGGGGGTTGGGATGATTGTCGTCGACGCGCCAGTTGCCCGCGGTGCCGGCGTCCTGGTTGTGCATGTGGTCGAAGAGCACGACCTTGCCGCCGACCACGGCGCCCTCGATCGCGACGGAGTAGTAGCCCGTCGGGGCGTTGGCCGGGTTCAGGGACTCGGCGCCCTCGTCGTCCCGCGCCCAGACGTAGTACTGCAGGACCGTGTTGCCGACCTGGTTCGCGAAGGTCGCGGCGTACTGGCCGCCGCCCTGGGCGGTCATGACCGTGGGCAGGAACGAGCCGGCGCCCGTGCGCGACCAGCACCAGACCACGTCGACGGCGCCGTCGGCGTCGGTGACCGTCGCGGTGATCGTGACGTCGTCGCCGTCGATCGGGGCGGCGGGGGCGTGCTGGACCGACGTGATGGCGGGGGGCTGGTTCGAGGTGCCGGTCGTGCCGTCGTAGTACAGCTCGATGTACTCGTAGACGTAGCTGGCGGGGTTGTTCGCCTCGCTGATCACCAGGCCCGACATCACGGCGTCGGGGGCCTCCACGCCGGAGCCGGGGGTCGGGAAGGCGTCGATCAGGGTCCAGGGCGACGCCTCGGGATCCAGGCGGTGGTAGGCGCTCACCGCGCCGGTCAGCGCGGGGGTGGGCCCGTCCTCGACGCCGTTCGCCGCGTTGCGCAGGGTGTAGGTCTCGTCGCCGTTGATGAAGGGGAACGTGGCGGCGGAGTTCAGGAACACCACGTTGCTGCCGAGGGTGACCCCGTAGTAGGTCTCGAACGCGGCCTCGGTCGCGTCGCGCGCCAGGATGAGGTAGCCGCCCGCCGGCACCACGGTGCCGGCCGGGATCGTGTAGGTCTGGGCGGAGTTCGCCTGTTCGAGCTTCCAGCCGCCGACGTCCAGGCTCTGGGCCAGGCAGGAGGCGGCGAGCAGCAACAGGGCGGCGAACGCGATCAGGGGGCGGCAGCGGGTCATCGGGCACGTCCTTCTGGTGCGGATCCGGGCGGGCGGATGCCGGGTCTGGCAGTTGGGGCGGCGGGCGAATCCGCCCCAAAGTTGATCAATGATAACACATTGAGAACCAGAACGCAAAACAGGAGCGACGGTAGGCGGGTGTGCAGCCGGACCCAGATCCTGGCCAAGTGATCGGGGTGGTGCTAGGGTCGCGCCGGATCGCCTGCTCATGGAGGAGAGGTCGATGAAGACGTTGATCCTGATGTTCACCGCACTGCTCGCCGCGGCGCCGGTCGCGGCCGCCCCGTCCCGGACGGCCCTCGTCAAGACGCAGCACATCCCACCCGCGCCGCAGGTCGCCGGCCCGCGCATCGGCGGCGACACCATCGCCGACGCCGTCGGCATCTTCACCCTGCCGTACGCGGACACGGGTTCCACGGCCGCGGCGACGGACGACTACGACGAGATCTGCCCCTGGGACGGCAGCACGTCCCCGGACGTCGTCTACGCCGTCAAGCAGTCGGCCGACACCTTCGTCACGATCGACTTGTGCGGCTCGGGCTACGACACGCGCGTCTTCGTCTACGACAGCCTGCTGACCCTGGTGGCCTGCAACGACGACCGCGTCGACGCGCAGCCGCCGTGCAACGGGCTGGACTCGCGGATCGACGCCCTGCTGCTCGAGGCCGGCGTCCCCTACTACATCATCATCGACGGCTACGGCGGCGACAGCGGCGACTACGCCCTGTCGGTGTCCGTCGCCGACGTCCCGGTCCTGGAGTGCCCCGACGGCGCCCAGGTCGAGGGCGAGCCGCCGCTGGTCTTCGGGGTCGAGGACGCGTACAACTGCGGTTGCGCCTGCGCGAGTCCGCCGGCGGTCTGGCAGAAGCTCGGCATCGACGCCGCCGGCGTCACCTTCGCCTGCTTCCGCTCCGGCTGGAACGGCATCCCCGGCGGCAGCCTGCCCGACAACGACTGGATCGAGACCACCGTCGGCGCGGGCGGGCAGCTCCACCTCGGACTCGCCGTCGAATGGCCCACGCAACTCGCCGTGCTGCCGACCAGCTGCGAGTCCGGCGAGTACTACGGGTTCGTCGAGGTCGCGCCGGGTCCGGCCGCCGTGCTGGACCTCCCGCTGGCCCCCGGCACGCCGGTCTGGATCATCCTGACCCCCTCGCCCTTCGTGGATCCCGGCTTCGTCCTGCCCATGGAATACGACCTCCATCTGACCATCGAGGGCCAGGCGACGACCACGGCCGCCGTCGACCTGAGCTGGGGTGAGATCAAGGCCGCGTACCGGTGAAACCCGGCCGGGCGCGGCGATTTTGCTGGCGCTCCCCCCGGCGGCTGCTACGATGAGGCCGCAGTCCGCCGCAACATCCGAAGGACGAACCCGACGACATCGACCCGCTCACGGAGGAGAGGACGATGAAAGCGAACTTCCTGTTGCCGATCCTGACGCTGTCGACCCTGGCCCTGGTCGCTCCCCACCCGGCCTCCGGCAACGCCGACGCCTGGTCCCCGCAGAAGACCGGCCGGCCGCATGCGTCCCCCGCCGCCCCGGCCGGCGCGCGCTTCGGCGGCGACACGATCATGGACGCGACGGTGATCCCCGGCCTTCCCTACGCGGACAGCGGCCAGACGACCGGCGCCGTCGACGACTACGACTCGGTCTGCCCCTACGAGGGCAGCGACTCGCCCGACGTGGTCTACGCCTACACGCCGGCCGCCGCCGGCGCGATCTCGATCGACCTCTGCGGCGCCGACTACGATTCGAAGGTCTTCGTCGTGGACGCCGCGCTGAACCTCGTCGGCTGCAACGACGACTTCTACCCCACCGACGACGCCTTGTGCGGCGCCTACACGTCGAAGATCGAGTACCTGGAGCTCCAGGCGGGAACGACGTACTACATCATCGTCGACGGCTACGAGGGCGACTGGGGCAGCTACCAGCTGGCCGTGGCGGCGACGACGTCCTTCGCCCTGGACTGCGCAGCCGGCGGCCGCGTCGAGGGCGAACCGCCCCTGGACGGCAGCGGCGACGACAACTTCAACAGCGGCTGCACCACCGGCGGCGGGTTCTTCCAGACGATCACCGGCGGCCTCGACGGCGCGCTCGAGATCTGCCAGGGCAGCGGCTGGAACGGCGACGGGGCTTCCTACTACTTCGACGTCGATTGGCTCGAGGCGACGGTGGGGCCGGGCGGGCTCTTCCATTGCGAGTTCGACGCCGACTGGACGGTCGACTGCCGGGTCTTCGCCGCGGGCACCTGCGTCTTCGAGGAGCAGCTGGCGTACTCCCGCGGCGGCCGCGGCACGCCCGGGGTGATCGATCTGGAGGCCGCCCCCGGCGCCGCCCTCTGGCTGTACTTCTCGCCCGCCAGCGCCAGCCCGCCGATCCCCTCGACGCCCTACATGTTCGACTACGTGGTCGAGGTGACGGGCCTGGCGCCGGCGGCGGCGGCGAACGAGGCGATGGGGTGGGGGGCGGTCAAGAGCCTGTATCGATAAGGGCAAACTGTCGGCGGAGGCGCTCCGACCGAACGCCTCCGCCGACTTGGCATGACCCCGAAACTGGTCAACCGGCGGTGTACTCCCTCACGACGGCGCCGCGCCGGTTCGGACCGATGTGCACCACCGACTTCGGGTTGACGACGATCGATTCGTTCTCCGGCAGCGGCGTCTCGCCCTTCTCCTTGCCCATCGCCGCCACGCTCTGGACCCCGGCCAGCACCGGCGATCCGTCGACCGCCTCCACGCTCTCGTTGTAGTGATCGAACCAGGGCAGGCCGGCCGCCGCGTAGCTGCTGGCCGTGGGCGGGATCGTCGGCGGCGCCTCGCCCGTGATCGCGCGCCAGTGGAGCGAGTTCGCGATGTGCACGAAGCAGCGGCTGGAACACCGGCGACTCCACTTGTCGGCGCCGTAGGGATCTTCGTGGATCGTCTGCCTCATCCTGCCGCCGGGCGCCAGGCCCATTTCCTCGCGGGGACTTTCGCAGAGGCAGTAGCAGAGGTCTCTACGATACTCGGCGCGCTTGGCGAGCTTCGCCCAGGCGCCGGCCTTCATGGGACGCACCAGGATCTGCACCCCTCCGACGTCGGCGGCGCCCGTGAGCTGCTCCTCGGTGGAGTAGCCGAGGCCGAGAGGCATGGCCACGAATTGCCGGATCTCGCCGTTGGCCACGCAGAAGCCGTCCAGCCACGGCTGGACCGGCACGACCAGGTAGTCCTGGGAGTCGCTGCCGATCCCCTCCTGCCACTCCTTGCCGGTCACCGCGTTGATCTTGCCCGTGGCGATCTTGACCAGGAACGGATAGTTGGAGCGCGACGAGAAGTTGATCCACATCGCCTCCGACTGGAACATCGGCAGCATCACGCCGCCGTGGTCCTGCCACGACCTGGGAATCCTGGACCCGTGATCGTCCACGTGCCGCAGCGGGAACTGACCGAGCCCGGGAGGCAGGTAGTGGACGGCGCCATCATCGGGGATGCGCAGCGTCCTCTGGAAGCCGATCGTGAGATTCGCATCCGCATGGACTTCGGGAAACGAGAAGGTCAAGGCATCGTTATGCAGTTCGATCATGGGAGTGTCTCCTTTGGGATCGTCGGGACTTGACGCCGTCACCACTTCCCGTCGCGCACCTCGCGCACGAGACGCAGGACCGCGTGCTCGGGCTGATCGCGCAGCTCCCGGATGAGCTGCCCGAACAGCTGTGGCCGTTGCCGGATGACGGCCATGAGATCGCTCGACACCTTACCGGCGAGCGCCAGCAGGACGTCGGGATCGGTCCCGAGCTCCTCGGCCAACCGCTTGATCTTCTCCTCGGATGGCGGCGGGGTTTCACCCCGTTCGACCTTGCTGAGGTAGCTCGGCTCGACTTCGATCCGACTAGCCACTTGGCGCACGGAGAACCTGCGGTCCTCCTGCATGCGCTCTTCGCGCAACTGACGTAGGTATGCTCCGAATTCATTCATGATGTATACCGTATACCACACAGTACACGGCGTCAAGATACTTTTCAGGGTGATGCAGGCGAAATTTCACAATATGTAGATATATTTAGATATATTTATGAATAACAATCACGAACGAATCAGGAGTCCAGGGACGAACCCGCTCGATCTCCTAGGCTCGCGCGAGTTCCCCGAGCACTTCCACGTGCCCCGTCATCGGGAACATGTCGATCACCCGCGCCCGCTTCAGCCGGTAGCCCCCCTCGCCCAGCGTCTTGACGTCGCGGGCGAAGGTCGCCGGGTCGCAGCTCATGTAGATCACGCGCACGGGCCCGAGCACGGCGAGATCCTTGGCCACCTGCTCGCCCAGGCCGGCGCGCGGCGGGTCGACGACGACCGTCGTGGCGGTCCAGTCCAGCGCCCCGGCCGGATCGCCCGGGTTGCCGGGCTGGTCGGCGGGGTCGCCGGTCTTCCAGGACAGGACGGCCCGCTCGACCGGGGTGTCGATCACCGCGGTGCGGGTGGCGGCGGCGCGCTCCCGTTTGACGTTGTTGCGGGCGTCGCGGACCGCGCCGGCGTCGCTCTCGACGGCCACGATGCGCGCGAAGCGATCGTCCAGCGCCAGGCTGAACAGCCCGACGCCGGCGTAGAGGTCCAGCAGCGCGCCCCCCGGCGCCGCCGCGGTGACGCCGGCCTCGTCCAGCCAGCCGCGGACGAGCGCGACGGCGGCCTCGGTCTCCCGGTAGTTCGTCTGGAAGAAGCTCGTGGCGTGGACGCGGTAGTTGTGGCCGGCTAGCTGGATCACGAGGTGGTCGCGGCCCCACAGGGGACGGTTGTTGTACAGGATGCCCAGGCACCGCGGGTGCGGCGCCGCGCCTTCGGGCAGCTTCTTGAGCACCGCCTTGAGCATCCGCGCGCGGTCGGGCTCGCCGAACAGCGACACCAGGAAGCGATCCTGGTGGTCCAGCCGCACCACGACCTGGTCCGCGGGCGGCAGCGTGACGACGAAGGGCAGGATGTCGTCGTTGAACGCATCGGACATCAGGCCGTGCCGCTCGATCGGCAGGACCTCGTGGCTGTCGTGGCGCAGCATGCCGTACGGTCCGGCCGGCGTGCGCCACAGGCGGACCTTGTTGCGGTACCCCAGCGGCGGACCGGCGGGCACGGGACCCTCGAGAAGGTCGCCGGGATCGAGGCCGGCGATCCGCGTGAGGCAGTCCCTCACGATCTCCGTTTTGGCCCGCAGCTGCGCCGCCACCGACAGGTGCTGCAGGTCGCAACCCGAGAGCGATCCCAGCTCGCCCAGCGGCGGCTCGACGCGATCGGGCGACGCCTCGAGCACCTCGACCAGCTCGGCCTCGAGGAACCACTTGCGCCGACGCTTCACCCGCACGCGGACCACGTCGCCCGCCGCGGTGCCGGGCACGAACGTGGTCAAGCCGTCGGGACTGCGCCCCAACCCGGCGCCGCCGGTGACCAGCTTGGTGATGGGGGTTTCGAACGTGTCGCCCACGGACGGGGAGGGGGGGGGCTGGTCGTTCATGCGGGTTCCTTGCTGGTGTTGAGAGACCCCCAAGCTAACACCCCACCCCCCCTCTGCAAACCGTCGGTTGTGCCGTCGAGATTGTGTCCGGGGCTTCAACGCTGGATCCGCGTGTCAAATATGGTATAATATAGATAGATATATAGATATTATCCTCCATAACTGCGCGAGACACATTATCAGCGGCACAACCATCAGGATGGAGTAGACTGCCGGGATGTCGAGCATGCTGCGCAACCCCAACCCCATCCCCCCCATCACCCTATTGCTGTCCTGCCTCCTATCCTGTCTGCTGTGCCTGCTCCCCGGCTGCGCCCCCCACCGCCGGGGCAAGTTGCCGCCGCTGAGCGACCAGCCCGTGCCGTCGCGCCCCGACAGCGACCGTCCTGACCGTTCGCGACCCGGCCGGGTCCCCTTGAAGCCGGGGGCGGTGCAGCCTCCCGTCGGGATGCCGGAGGGGAGCCCGCAGGACAGCGTCGCCGGGGAGGTCGCGGCGCCGGTGGTCGAGACGGTCTCGGTGACGGGGCAGGAGGTCTGCCGGCTGGCGATGGAGCACCTCGGGACGCCGTACCGGTTCGGCGGCTCGACGGCCAAGGGGTTCGACTGCAGCGGGTTCGCGCGGTTCATCTTCAAGAAAGTGGGGATCGAGCTGCCGCGGTCGTCGGTGGAGCAGTCCCGATATGGGCACCACGTGCCGAAGGGCGAGCTGCGGGTGGGCGACCTGCTCTGCTTCAACAACGGGCGCGGGCGCATCTCGCACGTGGGGATCTACATCGGGCACGGGGACTTCATCCACTCGACATCCACGGGGGGGCGCGTGCAGATCGACAGCCTGGGCGAACCCTGGTGGACGAAGAGCCTCGAAACGATCCGGCGCGTGCTGCCCGAATGAGCGGCTGAGCGCGTGGGCCGGGGTCAGGCTTCCGGGTCCGGGTCGACGCGGCCGGCGGGGCCGATCCGCAGCTTGGTCGAGGTCTGCACCGCCTCGTTCACGGCGTCTTCCAGGCCGATCTCCTCCGACAGCTCCAGCAGCTTGACGCCGCGGGCGTTCAGCACCGGGCGGGGCGAGCGGATCGAGCAGCAGTCGCGGTGCGGCTCGATGGAGATGCCGTAGGCGCCGATGCGGCGGCTCAGCGCGGTGATATCGAGCTTGTCCATGCCGATCAGCGGGCGCAGGATCGGCAGGCGGATGTCCGGGGTGATGGCCGCGAGGTTGGGCAGGGTCTGGCTGGCGACCTGGCCGACGCTGTCGCCGGCGATCACCGCCTGGCAGTTCTCGCGCCGCGCGAAGCGCACCGCCGTCTTGAACATGTAGCGCCGGAACAGCACCATGTCGTAGGCGTCCTCGACCGTCCCCACCGCGCGCGTCTCGTACGGGTAGGACGGCACCAGGTGCAGCACCAGCGGCTGGGGGGCGTAGCCGGCCAGGACGGCGACCAGGCGCTCGATCTTGGCGGAGTCGGCCTCGGCGACGCCGCGACCCGGGTAGAAGTGGACGAACTCGGGGCGGCAGCCCCGCCGCATCATCATCCACGCCGCCACCGGCGAGTCGATCCCGCCCGACAAGAGGACCGTGACGCGGCCGCTGGAGCCGACGGGCAGGCCGCCGCAGCCGGGCAGCTTCTGCGCGAAGATCAGGATCTCCCGCTTCATCACCAGCACGTGCACCGTGAATTCGGGGGCGTGCAGGTCCACCGGCAGGGCGGTCGCCGCGACGATCGCGGCGCCGAGCTGGGCGCTGATCTGGGGCGAGGGCACCGGGAACGTCCGGTCGGAGCGGCGCGTGTCCACCTTGAAGGTGCGGGCGTCGCCGGACTCGCGCCGGGTCGTGGCGGCGGCGATCTCGCCGGCGCGGGCCAGGTCGGCCGCGTCGTCGCCGGTGCGCGGCACCGAAGCGGCCAGCGACAGGTTCTGGATGCCGGGCACCCGCTGCAGCTTCGTGGCGGCGCGCAGGGCGGCCGCCGGGTCGCCGAGGCGCAGCAGCAGGCGGCTCTCGATGTGGTTGAGGGCGACCACCGGCTCGCCGCGCAGCTGCGCCGCCATGTTGTTGCGCAGGCGCAGCAGGAACACGTGGCGGTTCTTCCCCTTCAGGGCGATCTCCGCGTAGTGGGCGCTGATCACCGTGCGGTCGGCGTCGGTCGGCAGGTGGTCGTGCACGGGATCTCCGTCGTCGAGGGAGCGGGACTGGGTCGCGGCTCGGCACCAGGACTTCCCAAGGATGCGCCCTGGGCGAGGGATGTCAACGGGCCAGCGTCATCTTGGCGGTGCGGCGGATCTCGGCGGAGCCGTCCCGGGGGCGGCTGATGTAGGTGGCGACGTAGATGCCGGACGGGCAGGGGCGGCCGTCCCGGTCGTGGCCGTCCCAGGTCGCGACGCGCTCGCCGGCGGGGGAGTCGGGCAGGGCGTGCTCGTGGACGAGGCGGCCGCGGACGTCGTGGATCTCCAGGCGGTCGCGGCTCGGGGCGGTGGTCCGCCAGCGCAGGATGCCGCGGCCGTGGAAGGGGTTGGGCAGGGGGGGCAGCGGGCTCAGGCCGAAGACGTCCGCGCCGTCGCCCGCCGCGACGACGACGTCGGCGGAGTGCAGCAGCCAGCTCATGGGGTCGACCGTCACCGCCGTCACCGCGGCTGGGACGGGCAGGTGGAAGTCCATGACCCGCTGGTCCACCCACACGGCCACCATGGTGTCGCCGGCGGACGTGGCGAAGGTCAGGTCCAGGGGGAAGACGAAGGGATCGTCGCCGGTCAGGGGGTCGGGCAGCTGGACCTGGCGCAGGTCGAGGCGCAGCACGGCCTGGCCGTCCAGCGTCTCGTTGCGCCAGGAGATCGACAGCTCGGGGTGCGTGGTGCGCAGGAGCCACTGGTCGAAGAACCAGTCGAGCTCCAGGCGGCTGGTGTTCTCGCACGCCGCGACGAAATCGGCGGTGGTCACCGACGAGGTGGCGAGGTCGCGGTCGGCGATGTAGTCGTGCATGGCCGCGAAGAACGTCGCGTCGCCGAGCACCCGCCGCAGCATGTGCAGGACCCAGGCGCCCTTGTGGTAGACCAGGTCGTCGAAGTAGTACCAGGGGTCCGCGACGCCCGGGTCGCGCAGCAGGGGCGTGTCCCAGATGGAGAAGTAGCTGCGCGCCTTCATGAACCACTTCAGGGCGTAAGGGCCGGAATTGTGCTCGCGCCACAGCGCCTCGACGTAGGTCGCGAACCCCTCCTGCAGCCAGATGTGGGTCCAGTCGGCACAGGTGACCTTGTTGCCGAACCACTGGTGGGACAGCTCGTGCATGATGATCGTGTCGAAGAAGTGGTCGCCGCGCACGAAGTGCGAGCCGTACGACGTGGCCGTGGGGTGCTCCATGGCGCCGTCCCACTCGAACAGGGCCATGCCGTACTTCTCGCCCGGGAAGGGATAGGCCCCGAACTTCTCCTCGCAGAAGGCCATCATGGCGCCCAGGCGTTCGAAGTCGACGGCGGCATCTTCCGCGAGGTAGGGGTACACGAAGTGGGTCAGCGGCAGGTCGCCGGCCAGGCCGTGGTAGGTCTCCTGCAGCACGGCGTAGTCGCTGACGGCGATCGACACGTGGTAGGTGCTCAGGGGCTGCGACTCGCGCCAGCAGAACAGGTCGGTCAGCGACTTGTCGCGCGCGGCGAGCGGCGAGCCGGGCGGGGCGAGCGCGGCGGCGCCGGGCAGGTAGGGGTGCGGCGGCGGCGAGGGCAGCTGCGCGCCGTTGGAGACGCCGGTCAGGCCCGCCGGCACCGCCAGCACGACGTCGCAGGTGGCCTTGTCGGCGGGGTAGTCCTTGCACGGCCACCAGGAGCGGGCGCTCCAGGGCTCGCTGAGGCTGGCGGCGATCGGCCCGCCGTCCGGGCGCCTCAGGAACTGGAAGCCCATGAACCCGTCGAGCTGCGGCACGCCGTCGTAGACCACCGCGACGGTCAGCGTGTCGCCGGGGGAGACGGCGGTCGCCAGCCGCACGCGCAGCAGATCGCCCTCGTGCGTCCAGCGCAGGGGAGAGAACACCGCCGAGACCTGGCCGACGTCGTCGACGTTCATGCCGGCGGTCAAGTCCAGGACCAGGTCCCTGATCCCGGTCTGGACCGGCGTGAAGGTGACGAAGCACGCGCCCTTGATCGCCGACTGTTCGATGTCCACGTCGAGGTACAGGGCGTAGTGCACGACGTCGATCGCGGCCTGCTCGGGGGTCATCGCGGGCATGCGGTCGCCGGCGAGGGCGGCCGCGGCGGCCAGGACCCGGCCCTTGCCCTCGTAGGCCCAGGAGTCCGGGGTCATGTCGTCCAGGACGTGGTCGGTTCCGGAGGGAGCGACGGGGACGGCGCGGCCGTCGACGGGCGCGGCGAGGATCGCGACGGGTGCCAGGAGCACGACGCAGAGCAGGGCGGCGACCAGGCCGGCTGATGTCTTGGGCGATGTGTGCATGACGGGGTTTACGGTCGCAAAGAACCCAGTTGTCTCCTCGTGGTGGCTGGCCCACAATGCGGAAGGCCGCAACTTGCGATCGAGCGGTCCATGCTAGCACATCCGAGCAGTTTCCGCACCCGCCTGGAGGGACCGATGCTGGACGCCCGCGCCTTCTCGCTCGACCTGACGGGGCTGGAGCCCTTCCTCGATCCCGGCGAGATCGATGCCCGCGCCGACCTGGCGCGCGCGATCGGGGCCGAACTGGCCCGCCGCGAGGGTCCCGGCGCCGATTTCCTGGGCTGGCTCGACCTGCCGCGCACCGCGTTCGGGCCGGATCTGGTCCGCCTGCTGGACGCTGCCGAGACGGCCCGCAGCGACAGCGACGTCGTGGTGGTGATCGGGATCGGCGGCTCCTATCTGGGCGCCGAGGCCGTCCTGAGCGCCCTGGTCGACCGCGCGTCCGGTCCCGAGATCCTGTTCGCCGGCACGCACCTGTGCGCCGCGGGGCTGCGCCGCCTGCTGCGGCGCATCGAGAGGCGCGACGTGCGGCTGTGCGTGATCTCCAAGTCCGGCACGACGCTGGAGCCCGCCGTCTCCTTCCGCCTGTTCCGAGCCGCCCTGCGGGAGCGCTACGGCCGCGACGGCGAGCGGCGCCGCATCACCGCGATCACCGACGCCTCGCGCGGCGCCCTGCGCGCGCTGGCCGACGCCGAGGGCTGGGACACCTACGTCATCCCCGACGACGTGGGCGGCCGCTTCTCGGTGCTGACGCCGGTGGGGCTGTGGCCGCTGGCCGTCGCCGGGCTGGACGTGCGCCGCCTGCTCGAGGGGGCGGCCGACATGGCGGCGACCTGCGAGAACCCCGTGCTCTCCGCCAACCCCGCGCATCTCTACGCCGTGGCGCGTCACCAGCTCTACAGCGCCGGCTACACGACCGAGGTGCTCAGCACCTTCCACAGCGACCTCGGGCCCCTGCAGGAGTGGTGGAAGCAGCTCTTCGGCGAGAGCGAGGGCAAGCACGGCCGCGGCATCTTCCCGGCGTCGTGCCGCTTCACGACCGACCTGCACAGCCTCGGCCAGTACCTGCAGGACGGCCGCCGCGAGCTGTTCGAGACCTTCCTCACCGTCCGCGAGACCGACCCCGCTCTGGTGGTGCCGGCCTCGGCGGACCGCGGCGACGGTCTCGGCTACCTCGAGGGCCGCTCCCTGGACGACATCAACGCCCAGGCCTACGCCGGCACCCGCGCCGCCCACCGCGAGGGGGGGCTGCCGACGCTGAGCCTGGAGCTGGCGCGGCTGGACGAGTGGAGCGTCGGCGGGCTGCTGTTCTTCTTCGAGAAGGCCGTCGCGGTCAGCGGGCGCCTGCTGGGGGTGAACCCCTTCGACCAGCCCGGCGTCGAGGCCTACAAGCGCGAGATGTTCCGGCTGCTGGGCAAGCCGGCGTGAAAAGGGCGCGAAAACCCGGCCCCGACCTGACAAACCGGCCCTTGCACGCTACATTCGGTCGGCAACCGGCACACCAACGCGAAGGATGACCGACCATGTCCAGCCAGATCCGCCCGCACGGCAGCGACCACCTGATGCCCCTGCTCCTGGAAGGCGCCGCCCGCGACGCCGAGCTGAAGCGGGCCGCCGGCCTGCCCCGGGTCGTCATCAGCAGCCGCGAGGCCGGCGACCTGATCATGCTGGGCATCGGCGGCTTCACGCCGCTGACCGGGTTCATGGGCAAGGCCGACTGGGAGGGCGTCTGCCGCGACATGAAGCTGCAGAGCGGCGTCTTCTGGCCGATCCCCATCACCCTGAGCGTGGACCGCGCCACGGCCGGCGCCCTGAAGACGGGCGACAGCATCGCGCTGGCCGAGCCGGAGACGGGCGAGATCCTCGCCACCATGGAGGTGCGGGAGCAGTACGGGATCGACCGCGCCTTCGAGTGCGAGCGCGTCTTCCGCACCGTCGATCCCGAGCACCCGGGCGTCAAGATGGTCATGGAGCAGAAGGACGTGAACCTCGGCGGCCCGGTGAAGGTCCTGAGCGAGAGCACGTTCCCGGCCGAGTTCCCCGGCCTCTACATGCGCCCCGCGGAGAGCCGCCGCATCTTCGCCGAGCGCGGCTGGAAGACGATCGCCGCGCTGCAGCTGCGCAACCCCATGCACCGCAGCCACGAGTACCTGGCCAAGATCGCGCTGGAGATCAACGACGGCGTGTTCATCCACCAGCTGGTGGGCAACCTGAAGCCGGGCGACATCCCCGCCGACGTGCGCGCGAGGTGCATCGACGCGCTGGTCGACGGGTACTTCCTGAAGGAGAGCGTCCTGCAGGGCGGCTACCCGCTGGACATGCGCTACGCCGGGCCGCGCGAGGGCCTGCTGCACGGCCTGTTCCGCCAGAACTTCGGCTGCACGCACATGATCATCGGCCGCGACCACGCCGGCGTCGGCAACTACTACGGCCCCTTCGACGCCCAGAACATCTGGTCGGAGATCCCCGCGGGCTCGCTCGAGATCGAGATGCTGCCCATCGACTGGACCTTCTGGTGCTACAAGTGCGGCGGCATGATCTCCATGCGCACCTGCCCCCACGGCAAGGAGGACCGCCTGTTCCTCTCGGGCACGGCCCTGCGCAAGGGTTTGAGCGAGGGCGGCGAGATCCCGGCCGAGTTCTCGCGGCCCGAGGTGCTGGCGATCCTGAAGGAATACTACGCGGGGATCGACGCCGCGAACCGCGTCGAGGTCAAGCTGCACGACGCGGCCACCGGCAAGGGGACCGACAAGAAGAAGTGACCGCCCCGCGCTACTCGGCGCAGGGCGGGCACCCGCGGTCCAGCACGATCTCCCAGCGGCCGGCGGCCGTGCGCCGCCAGGTCGAGGTGAAGAAGCCGGCCGGCGAGCCGTCGGGCGCGGTGACCGGTCCGCTCGACAGGCCCAGATCCCCCGAAGCGAGCACCGCCACGTCCAGGGGCGCCCAGGCGAAGGGCGCCTCGTCCCCCTCGAAGAAGCGCGCCCAGCCGGCGGCCACCGCCGTGCGCCCCCGCAGGATCCCCTTGCCTCCGAAGAACACCGCGTCCTCGGCCAGGAACGACGTGAAGGCCGCGAGGTCGCGGTCGGCCATCGTCTTGGCGAAGGCGGTCTCGGCGGCGCGCAGCTCGGTTTCGAGGGCAGCGATGTCGGGCGCGGCGTCCACGGCCGCAGCCGCGGCGAAGGCGGGGGCGAGCAGCAGCGGGATCGCCGCCGCGACGAACAGGTGGCGGATCTTCGTCATGGGTCACCATCCGGGTCTGCGAGAACCGAGCGTTGCACGGAGAACGAGGTCAATATAGGCCCCGGAGCGGGAATTGTCCCCGTCCGGGACCGTTGCCGGGGGGGCGGCGCGGCGTTATCCTGGGACCCGCAACGAAGCCGCAATCCCGGATGACCACCTCAAGCGAGGAGACAACGTCATGGTCCACGTCCTGCCTGATCTGAAGTACGCGAAGAACGCGCTCGCCCCGCACATCTCGGCCGAGACGCTCGAATTCCACCACGACAAGCACCACGCGGCCTACGTCGCCAACCTGAACAACCTGATCCCGGGCACGGAGTTCGAGAAGCTGTCGCTCGAGGACATCATCCGCCGGGCCCCGGCCGGCGGCGTGTTCAACAACGCGGCCCAGGTCTGGAACCACACGTTCTACTTCGACGGCATGGGTCCCAAGGTCGGCGACGCGCCGTCCGGCGCCCTGGCCGCGGCCATCGACAAGGCCTTCGGCTCCTTCGCGGCGTTCAAGGAGCAGTTCGGCAAGGCGGCCGTCGGCAACTTCGGGTCGGGCTGGACGTGGCTGGCGAAGGCCGGGGACGGCGGGCTGGAGATCGTGAGCACGAGCAACGCCGGCTCGCTGATCACGTCCGACAAGAAGCCCGTGCTGACCATCGACGTCTGGGAGCACGCCTACTACATCGACACGCGCAACGCGCGGCCCAAGTACGTCGAGAACTGGTGGAACGTCGTGGACTGGAACGTCGCGGCGAAGCACTTCGGCGGCTGATCAGCGGCGGCACTCGATCAACGGCGGCACCACGACGCGACGCCCTGGCCGGCCAGGAAGGCCTCGGCGTCGCGCCCGTGCAGCATCGCGACGGTCGCCAGCACGCCGGCCTCGGTGCAGGTCGGGGCCGCCACGGTCACCGCGCGCGGGGCGTCGCGCACCGGCCAGCCCGTGCGCGGGTTCAGGATGTGGCCGTAGCGGACGCCGTCGCGCAGCAGGTAGCGCCGCGCGTCGCCGCTGGTGGCCAGCCCTCCGGTCTTCATCTCCAGGATGCGCTCGGCGTGGTCCTCGCGGCCGGGGTCCTCGACCCCCACCCGCCAGGCCGCGCCGTTGCTGCGGGGGCCGGTGGCGCGCAGGTCGCCGCCCAGGTTCACCAGCGCCGCGGCCGGCGCCGCTGCGGCAACCAACTCGGCCGCGCGGTCGGCCGCGTACTCCTTGCCGAGCCCGCCGAAGTCGATCTCCATCCCCGCCGGCAGCGTGATCTCGGGGTTGTTCCAGACGACCTTCTCCCAGCCGATCAGCGGCAGCAAGGCCTTGACTCGCCCGCGCGACGGCAGCCGGTCGCCGCCGTCGAACGTCCAGGCGCGGCGCAGGATGCCCGAGGTGACGTCGAAGCGGCCGCCGCTGAGCGCGTGGCACTGCGTGGCGAGGTCGAGCAGCCGGGCGGTCTCGTCGTCGACGCGGACGGGGGCGCCGCCGGCGGCGTTGATCGCCCCGACGGCGCTGTCGTTGCGGTAGCGGCTGAACTTGTGCTCGATGCGGAGGACTTCGGCGGCGGCGAGGTCGCCGAGGCGCCGGGCCTGCGCCTCGGCGCAGCATTCGAACAGGACCTCGCAGGGGCCGCCCATGGCCGTGAAGGTCACGACCAGCAGGTCGCCGCGGCGCTGCACGGCGATGATCATGTCAGGAACCGTCACCTCAGGACCCGAACGAGTAGCCCACCTGGAAGATCCAGGCGTCGACGACCGGGAACAGGTCGAAGCCCGCCAGGTCGCCGGGCGCGCCGGCGGGGTGGCCGTCGCCGGACTGGCGGTAGTACTCCACGCGCGCGGTGAGGCGGTGGTCGCGGCCGACGTCGCGGCCGTGCTCCAGCCCGAACGTCCAGGCGTGGAACTCGCCGAGCCTGTAGTCGGCCGTGGCGTGGGCGGGCAGCGCCGCGCCGTCGAGCAGCCAGCGGGCGTAGAAGTCGGCGGCCGACTGGCGGTAGAAGCGCACGTGGGGCTGCAGGTACTTGCCGCCGCCGCCCAGCGCGACGCGGTCCCGCAGCTCGACGGTGTGCGAGGCGATGCCCCAGTCGTCGGTCATGAACCGGTACGACAGGTCGGCGACGCCGTGCGGCAGCTGCCGCTTCACGCGGCCGAAGAGGATGTGCTTGGTGCGCGCGTCGGGGCGGTGCTCGAAGAGCTGGTCGACCGGCGCGCCGCTCGTCGGGTCCACCACGCTGACCAGCTTGTAGGGGTCGGTCTGGTAGCCCGTGACCCGGCTCAGCGAGTAGGTGAACTGGACGAGGGTGGCGCGGTCGATGACCTGCACCAGGCCGAGCATGGCGTCGGCGACGTCCTTGCTGCCGTCGCCGGCGAGCCGCGGCTGGTCGGCGCCGGCCGGCGTCATCGCAGCGAAGGGGATGGGGCGGCCGCCCTCGGGCGTGACCGTGTCCTGCGAGTAGGAGAGGCCGGCGCTCAGCGTGCGGTTGCGGCGGTCGAAGTCGCGGGAGAACGAGGCGTTGGCGCCCAGCGAGGTGTAGTCGTGCTCGCCGGAGCCGTAGAGCCCGGCCGAGATGGTGGACAGGCGGCCCAGCGGCAGGGTCAGGCCGCCGCTGACCGCGACACGCGCGTCGCGGAAGGTGTCGTCCAGGGGCGTTTCGCCGGGGGCGGTCGTGTAGCTGCCGCGGCCCGAGGGGCGCGTGAAGGTCTGGACCGCGGCGCCCGGCACCGCGCCGCTGGCCGAGGCGCCCGTCAGGGCGTCGTAGACGACCTTGAAGTTGGCGAGCCGGCCGGAGCCGAAGTCGTGGCGCGCCTGAAGGACGGTCTCGAGGGCCGAGACCCGGTTGGGCTCCGTGTAGCCGAGGATCGCGGTCTCGACCTCGGTGGCGTGCGAGGTCGCGACGCCGCCGACGCCGGCCAGCGCGCAGGCCGCCGACAGCGCCCCGCGGATCGAACGGAACTTGCGGTCAGTTGCAGCCACAGCCGCCACCCCCGAACCCGGCCCCGCCGGTGGAGGCTTCCTTGCTGAAGTAGATGTGCTCGTCGAGCGCGGCGGTGACCGGGTCGCCGTCGAGCCGCATCGCGCGCTGCGCGAGCAGGTCGCGCTCCCAGGGCTGGACGCCCAGGCTGGCGCAGCCGGCGAGCAGCGTCGCCGCCAGCGCGAGCCCCGCCGTCAGGGCGGTCCTACGGCTTCGCCGCATCGGGCGCCTCCGTTTCCGTCGCCTCTGCTTCCGTCGTCTTCTCGGCCAGCAGGGTCGTGACCTCGGCTTCGACTTCGTCGGCCTTCTTCGGCTCGAAGCCGATGTGGCTCGTCCGCAGCCGGCCGCTGCGGTCGATCAGGTAGCTGGCCGGCATGCCCTCGATGCCGTACGCCATCGCGAGCTTGCCCTCGACGTCCCAGACGACCTGCAGGTCGCCCCCGAGTTCGGCGAGGAAGGCTTCGGCGGCCTTGCGGTCGTGGTCCTCGTTCACCATCAGCACGGTCAGGCCCTGCTCGCCGTACTTCTTCTGCAGCTCGCGCAGCCAGGGGAAGGACGAGCGGCACGGCTGGCACCACGAGGCCCAGAAATCCACGTAGACCACGCGGCCGGCGTAGGGCTTCAGGTCCAGGGCGGTCGGGGTCGGGACGCGCGGGCCGTCCAGGCCGGCGGCGACGGGCAGCGAGAAGATCAACAGCGTGACCAGGAGGGAAAATGCAAGCACGGCCCTCTTCATAACGGGTTCCTTTCAGCGACGGCGGCTCCGCACGGACCGGGGAATCCTACCGAACTCCTGGCTGAATGGATAGTTCCGAAATTCAGGGATGGGTCAGGGCGGCGGCGGCCAGGGCGAGCAGCAGGGGGGAGAGCAGGACGGCGGCGGCGCGCAAGACGATCTGACGGGTCATCGGAGAACCTTTTTCCGGGGTTGGCGGCGCACCTCCGTGGCGCGACCGGCGCCAAAATAGGCCGCGCCTTACCCTGGGGCAAGCCGTAAATGACGACGGGGATGGTCTTTTCACGATCGGTGCCGTATCATGAGCCCGGATGTTCGTTGCCACCCCTGGTAACCTTCTGCTCCGCTGGAGGTCCGTCATGCTGCGCTCCGCGCGCCCGGCACGGCTGCTGCTGTCGATGCTGATCCTGGCCCTGCTCTCCGGCTGCTCCGATTCCACGTCGCCCGCGCCCGACGTCCAGGACAACGTCCTGGACCCCGGCGACGGCACCTTCGCCCTGAAGGACATGACGATCCCGATCCCCTGGGGTCCGCCGGTGCAGCTGCGCCTCGAGGGCGCGAACCTCGTGACCGACCCCGTCGACGGGACCGTGTCGCTGGACGTGAACGTGCGCAACCTGTCGGACCGCACGATCGGCGTGCCGCTGGCGGTCTGGCTGTCGGATTTCACGCCGGCGGGCGTCGCGCCGCTCAACGCCGACGACGTCCATGCGCTGGGCGACATCCCCGAAGGCGGGAACGGCGGCGTCGATTCGACCGGCGTCTGGATGGAGTGGGGCTACGACTACGCCGGGCTGATCGGCGACGATGGCCTGCTCGCCCCCGGCGAAGCGTCCGAGGCGAAGACCTGGATCTTCCAGGACGCCGCGCTGGCTTCGTTCGCCTTCGCGGCGCGCGCCGACATCGGCGGCGATCCCGGCCAGGCGCGTCTGGGCGGGGTCTGCTTCCTGGACCGCGACTACGACAGCCATCCCGGCGAGGGCGAGGAGCCCTTCACCGCCGGCACGCTCATCGTGACCGGCCCCGGCGACTACTGGTACACCGTGTCGCCCGGCATCGACGGGTGCTACGAGGCGCCGCTGTGGGAGCCCGGCATCTACCAGGTCGCCTTCGAGACCTACGAGATGACGCCGGTGCCGCTGGGCTTCACCACGCCGAACCCGCTGACGGTCATGATCGTCGCCGGGCCCGACGGCGTGGTGCAGAGCTTCCTGGACGCGAACTTCGGCGTGGCGCCCGACTGGTTCCCGCCGCCGTCCGCCCAGCCGATCTGGTTCACCGACCTGCAGCCCGACGACCTGCACGTGGCGCCCTGGAACTTCATGGACGCGTCGGTCCAGGGTTCGCTGATGACCTTCCACGTGGGCTACTCGGGCTGCTCGCCCGAGCACCCTTTCTCGCTGTGGATGTCGGGCGAGTTCCAGGAGTCGCAGCCGCCGCGGGCCGTCGTCACGCTGGTCAACGAGCTGGCGGAGGATTGCGATGCGTATTTCGAGCAGATGCCCGTCTTCGACCTGGGTCCGCTGTACCGCCGCTACATGGAGAGCTACGGCATGGGCGAGCTGATCCTGGACGTGCGGGGGCCCGACGGGTTCTCGACGCTGATGAAGATCGGGATCGCGATGCCGGATTCGGTGGACCCGGGGTATCCCGGGGGGCACTGAGCGCGATGGATGACGGACGCGGCCCCGCTTCCGGGAGGAGGCGGGGCCGTTTCCGTGCTAGGTTGCAGCGTCAGCGCCAGGCCCCCAGGATCGCGCCCATCAGCGCCAGCGCGACCACGTCGTGCAGGGCCAGCACCAGGTAGAGCTTCAGCGAGCGGCCCTCGAACAGCAGGTTGGCGCCGGTGGCCATGCCCACCAAGCCGAGGCCGGCGTAGAGGCCGACGCGAGCGCCGTCGAGCCAGGAGTCCGCGCCGGCCCAGCCGACGAACACGGCCAGGGTCAGCGCCATGACCGCGCCCGACAGGAAGGCCCAGACCATCGTGACCGGCTTGTAGTCGGCCGCCAGCTGCTCCTTGGTCTTGCCGATGCCGGCCATCCAGGTCTTGCCGAACAGGCCGGGCGAGAACCAGGCGCCGCCGATCACCATCGACAGGACCGCGCAGGCCAAAACAGCCAGGTAGTTCACCGAGACGGGGGGCATCGCTCACCTCCGGATTGACGGGTGGGACCGGATCCGACAGGATCTTCCACCAACAAGATGGATATTGTCCAGGTATTCGGCGCACACCCCGACGGGAGACGGCATGACCGCGATCACGATCCCGACCCCGAAGCGCCGCGCGGCCCCGGCCGCGGCGGCCCTGCTGCTGGCGCTCGCGGCTTCCCTGCCGGCCGCGGCCACCGAGGAGTTCGAGCGCGTCCCCTTCTCCGGCACCTACGACGTGTTCGCCCGGCCGCACGACGCGCGCGGCGACGGCATGGGCGGCACCGGCACCGCCGGGGCCGAGGGACCGCTGGCGGCGTGGTGGAACCCCGCGACGGTGTCCACTCGCGACGGCGCGACGGCCGGCTACCAGGGCTTCGGGCAGTTCTTCGACGGCCAGCGGCAGTGGGCCGCGGGCGCGGCCGTGGCGCGGGGCCGCCTGCAGGCGGGCGTCATCGCCGGGCGCTGGAGCGGGGAACTGCCGCTGGTGACGCTGGTCGGGGACACTGTGAGCGTCGGCTCGCGCCAGGAGCAGCTGCTGGTCCACGCCGCCTGCGACCTGGGGCCGGCGCTGTTCGGCGAGGGTACGGAGACGGTGCTGCGGGCGGGCGTCGCCGGGCGCCGCCAGCGGCTGGAGGTCGCGGGCGGGGAGACCTCGACGTGGAGCGCGGACCTGGGTGTGGTCGCCGGCCGCGGGCCCGATCACTTAGCCGCCGCCGGCGACTGGCGCTGGCGCGCGGGCGTGGTCTTCGCCGGGCTGGCGGGCGAGGGGAGCGACATCGGTTCGCTGGGGATCGATCCCGTGCGGCGGCTGAGCTACGGCGCGGCGGTCGGGGTGTGCCTGGCGCGCCGCGACGACGGCGGGGACCTGCTGGATCTGAACGTGGCCGGGGACTGGGTGCTGTACAGGCGCGACGGCGACTGGTTCGACGCGGCGGAGTGGCGCGGCGGGGCGGAGCTGCTGGTGGGCGGGCTGGTGGCGATCCGGCACGGGATGGCGGCGGAGCATTCGCAGAGCCCGTACGCGGGGGACTCGTGGGGGCTGGGGGCGCGGTGGCGGGAGCCGGGCGGGAGGTGGGTGCTGGCGGCGGATTACGCGCGGCTGGACCTGGACGGGGCGGCGTTCAGGGATGCGGTGGATCGGGTGGGGGTGGCGGCGAGGGCGGGGTTCTGAGCCGCCTGGAGCGGCGCCGCTGCGTCGGTTGACCCACCCCCAGCAGGAGTGCGATGATCGTGCCGGATCGAACGGACCGCGTCCGGGCCGTTCCGGCCCGGCGCTACCGGAAGGGGACGAGATGACCGCACGACGGACCAGCCGCTTCGCACGGTGGATCACGGCGGCCGCGATCCTGCAGGCCGCCTTCGCCGCCGCCGAGGTCGTGGATGTGGAGATCCCGGCCGCGCAGGGCACCTACGCACTGGACCTCGGGATCGCCGCCGCGTCGATCGACCGCGTGACCTTGACGGCGCAGGGCTCCCAGCAGGCCGGCCGCTACGAGTGCGACGTGTCGGGCATCGGCGGGCCCTACCACTACACGCTGGAATACTTCTCGCACGTGTTCATCTCCCTGCAGTCGGGCGGAGACGAGGCCAGCGACGACTGGTTCCCGCCCTACGGCGCCTTCACGTCCGCCGTCGTGCTGACGCCCATGGGCATCACCGAAGACTTCCTGGCCGACGGGACGGGACAGCTCCTGATCGAGTGGTGGCTCGGTTCGTCGCCCGAGGACCCGCCGCCGGCCACGTGTACGATGACGTCCGACCACGAGCTCGTCTTCACGCAGCCCTTCGTGCTGCGGATCGAGTACGAGACCCTGGTCGGCGCGGAACCGACGGCCTGGGGGGCGGTCAAGGCGATCTACAGGTGACGACCGCAGCGCGACTCCGGGGCCGCCTTCCCGCGGGAGGGCGGCCTCGCGCCGTTGCGGGGCCTAGTCCGACAGGTAGCGCGTGCGGAGCACCTCGAGGTGGTGGGCGGCGTGGCCGGCGGTGATGTAGGGGATGGCGCGGACCACGATGCGGTTCCCGTTGGCAGTTCCGGCGCGGGTTAGGGCTTCGGGGGAGAGGGCGGCGAAGAAGCGGACGGTCGAGCGGCGCAGGTTGAGGAACTCGTCGAGCAGGTCGGCGAGGGGGATGCGGTCGAAGTCGGCGGCGGCGACCCAGGCGTCTTCGTCCATGCCGGGGAGGTCGGAGGAGTCGGCGCGGGCGATGCTGGTGGCTCGGTAGAGGAAGAGGCGTTCGGTGTCGATTAGGTGGCCGAGGAGTTCTTTCACGCTCCATTTGTTGGGGGCGTAGCGGTGGAGGGCGACCTTTTCATCCAGTGGCTGCAGCAAGGTCTGGGCCTCGTCGATTTGAGTCGATAGGATAGAGAGGATGTCGGAGTCCAGGACGGGGTTGATGTATTTACCGTAGTATGAGGCGTGATCGCTAGGGTGGGGCTGGGGTATCTGACTCATCTCGATCTCCTGACGGTCTGGCGTGGGGTGGTATGGACGGTACACCCATCGGATTGGAATCGCTAATCCTTAACGCTCACGGCAGTGGCGGTCCCAAGCACGAACAGAAGAGAATCGAGCTTCAGCAGGCGTTACAGGCGGCTGTCTTGGAACGGACGTCGGAGATCGCGCGCGCCGCGGCCGACGTCGTCAGGGCCGAGGCCCAGAGCCAGAGTTGACTCCAGCGGACCTGGCGGCCGATCACGATGCTGGTCTTCGTTGGGCCGATCGTGGCCCAGTGGCTGGGGTGGTCGACCCCGAACCTCGGCGAGGCTGAGGTCCTCAAGCTCTGGGACATTGTCGAGATCGGACTCGGTGGGTGCGTGATCGGGCGGTCGGCGGAGAAAATCCCGCCGGGCGTGATGAGTCCCCTGCACAAGAAGTAGCCGAAGCCGTTATTGGCATAGCTCTGAGCTAGTGTGACACGATAAGATGCTCGCTATCGCGTAGAAGAATCCGTCGCCGAAGAACATGTCGGCTCGGGAGCGACCTGCGTTACGACAATCTCGCCTCCCCCGACGCTCTCCCCTGTTGTAGACGTGGCCCGTGTTGCATGCTACGTTTCCCAGTAGTGGGACGTAGAGAGCTTGATTTCTCGTTCGAGGTGCATGGGCGTGGCTGACACCGTCAGCAAAGAGACGCGCTCTCGAGTTATGGCAGCGGTGCGCTCGCGCGGCAATCGGACAACCGAGCATGAACTCATTCGCATTATGCGCACGAACGGCATTACGGGGTGGCGCCGGAACTACAAGCTGCTCGGAAGCCCTGATTTCGTCTTTCCTCAGGCGCGGTTGGCAGTTTTTGTGGACGGTTGCTTTTGGCACGGATGTCTGCGTCACTGCCGGATGCCGAAAAGTAGGCAGGACTACTGGGTGCCTAAAATCAAACGAAATGTCGCTCGTGACCGAAATGTTAAGAGAGAACTGGGCAAGAAAGGCTGGCGAGTCATGCGGATTTGGGAGCACTCGCTAATCAAACCGAGCCGCGTCGTAGCCCGGCTTAGAAGGGCCCTCGTCCGAGAATGAATAGGTAGGCGTGGGTACGTAATGAATCTAGATTGCTCACTCTTCGAGAGGCTACTCTCCGAGCTTTGCCAAGTATTGACAGAGGAGGCAAGGCGAGGAGACCCCGTCGACAAGGCAAGGACCTTCGAAAACCGAGTACGCGAGGTTGTGAGGGATCTTATAGGCAAGTATGGGCTACAGGTAGACTTCTCGCCCCACCCTTATGGTTTCCCGGACATTGTTTTAAGCGAGTTTGGAATCGAAGTTAAATTTACAACACAGGACACTTGGCGCAGTGTCGCCAACAGCGTGTTGGAGAGTTATAGAAGCCCAGACGTTAAACATATCTACCTGGTATTCGGGAAGATGGGAGGAGAGCCGCGAGTGGCGTGGGGACGTTACCAGGATTGCGTTATCCACGTCCGTACGTCCCATGTTCCTAGGTTCGAAGTTGAGATCGATGCCAAAGAGTCGCTGTTTGCCAAAATGGGGGTCGACTACAACGATTTCCACGGATTGTCGATCGAAGAGAAGATGCGGCATATCAGACGATATGCGCGCGGAAGATTGAAAGAAGGCGAGCGACTGTGGTGGCTTGAAGATCTTCCAGGGCAAGGGCATTCGCTGCCACTGGAGATTCGACAGTATATGCATCTTGAACAGGATGAGAAACGCAAGCTGCGCGCGGAATCGGCTCTTCTCTGCCCGGAGATAGTGAAGCCGTCGAGATCCAGGGGCAAGTACGAAGGTGCAGCAATCTACCTTATCACTTATCATGGCGTGATGTGTCCGCAGGCCAGGGATTTGTTTTCTGCTGGCAGCGTGGCAATGAGGGCGGATCAGAAGAGAGGAGGTAATTATGTACTGCGAGCCCTTAAGGACATCGAAGAAGAAATGAGACATGCTGCGATGTATCTCGAAGAAGCGCTGTTTGTCGAATACTGGGGGGAGGTGGTGCCGGTTGAGAAAAGGTTAGGACGTTGGCTAGAAATGGCGGATGGCCTCGCAAGAGATTGGAAGCCGTCGGACGTGCTCTTCCACGGTGAATAGTCTACTTGAAGCAGTCTAGGACTGCCCTAGCAATATGCCAGGCAAGGACCGGCGGTACAGCGTTGCCTACCTGTCGCTCAATCTCTCGCAATCCGCCCTCAAAGACAAAATCATCGGGAAAAGACTGTATACGCGCGGCTTCGCGCATACTGATTCGGCGCGAGAGCTTGTAGTGAAATTGGATATTGCCGTGGCACTCGGCACGAATAGTATAACCGGGTCGCTCAGCTCGAAGTCGCCGATTTCCTTGCTCGGGACTTTTCTTGGCGGCACTCCAGATATGGTTCTTGCCGGGATTCCGATCGAGCGCCTCAAGGTCCGCAAGCGCTTGCTCGGCTGTGATCCAGGTCGCGCGGTCCAGAACCTGTTTTGGCGGAACATATGAATTGACGTCCAGTGACGTCCCGACGAAGAAAACACGTTCCCGCGTTTGAGGTACGCCATAGTCTGCAGCCGTGTATACCTGATGGTGGACATTGTAACCTAGGCCAATGAAATCCCGAAGGACTTGACGATATGAGCTTTCGTTGTTCGTGTTCAATAGTCCGGCAACATTTTCGGCAACGAATACCTTGGGACGGATACGACTAATCGCCTCAACCATTGATCTATAGAGACCACTTCGGGCCCCGTTCACGCCTGCCCCGTTGCCGTTAATCGAAATGTCCTGGCAGGGAAATCCTCCGATGATCACGTCCGCCGAATTAGGCATTGTGCCAATCAAGTTGTTGACGTCGCCCGAGAGAATCTCGGCACCCAGATTACGGCTGTACGTTTTGCACGCAAAAGCGTTGATGTCATTTGCCCAGGTGACTTGAAACGGCAGGCGACGGTATTTGTGGCCTAGGAAGTCGAAGTCGCCACGAAAGCCGAGGTCCATGCCCCCACACCCGGAGAACATAGACACGACCGATATCGGCGTTTGAATGGTCTCAGTACCATTGCCCGCACTAACGCCAATTGAGCTGGCTATTCGTTCCGATGCGGCTGGCAAAGTAGCTGTATCGTTCGCGGGAAAAAGCGGCGGCTGATCCCGGTCAGCGCAGAAACGATCCGCCGCGTCACGAACCCAATCCTTGAAGGTGAGCCCGGAAAGCGAAAGAGCGGCGTATAGACGCCGTTTCTCTTCAGGCTCTAGGTCGACGACGATGCGTCCGGATTTTCCATGTTGCGCCATAGCCGTAACGTAACCTACGTGACGTAATCTGCGCAAGATAAACTTCTCCAATTTTTACGATTCCTCTAAGTAGGCGTTTGACCGACAGCAACTGTGGCGTGGGCGCTTGCAAGGCCCGCGTTAAAGCGCGTATACACTAGATTAGCGCCCTCTTTGGGAGCTGGTAACTAACATTAATTGCAGATAGATACATCGCTTCGCTTGGATCGACGCAGCTTGGGTTTGCGAATAAGTGAGTATCTTCAGTCCATGAAAGATGACGCACAGAGTCGACACTACGGTCACCCGTTGCCCCCTTGCAGTGACATCACCTTTGTTTGGTGCATGCGGTAATTTGTCATCTACTGCAGTCGAGCGGATACCAAATCAACCTGCTGTCAATGCGTCAGATATGAAAATGCGCCCTAGACTGCGCGTCGTTAGGTAGAAATCTAGGAGGTGATGGCGAGGGCCTGGAATGCGTGGAGTTGCTCTGTAAGGCTGTGGATCTGCGCTATTGGCCGCAGCGCTTGCTCGGTGATCGCCGGCCGCCGGTGCATTTCCGGCAGGGGGAGGACATGCTCCTGAATCTCGGGCGCAAGGTGAAGCAGGCTCATGAGTTGGGTCACTCGGGCGCACGTGATGCCCACCCTCTGTGCGATCTCTGCCTGGTTTTGGACCTCGCCGGCGTCGAGCTGCTGCCGCCACTCCTGGGCCGTCCTGAGGAGATCGGCCACCTTCGGAGTTTTCGGAGCCTTGGGCGGCTTCCGGTTCCGGGCCTTTGCCGAGAGGGCATTGATAACGGTTTGGTCAGGCATCACTTGTCGCTTCAGGACGCCCACGATCCCGGTCTGAAACGCCCCTTGGGTCCCAGGGCGATTTCCACCGTCTGTACCCGGTAGGTGGCCAAAGGTAGCCTGTCCGCGCCTTCCTGGTCAATATGGACGATCCGGAACCAGACCTCGGGCTTGGCCCATCCGGGCCGGTGGCGGTGTCGAGAGCTGTTACGTTTGGGGAGCCAATTCTATTATTACGGAACCGGATAAGCCATCTGATGAACGATGATGTTCGGGGCTGAATACCACACAGGCGAACGCATATGCCCATATATGGCAGTGAATTGTAAACCGTGAAGTAGAGAGCGCCTCGACAATCAGAAAGCTCAACTTCTCGGGCAACCTCTTTTCAAAGGTGCTCGCGAGTGCTGATCTCGATCGAGAAATCGCAATTATTTCGACATGAGTGCGGAGGATCTCGCGAGTGTGGAACCGATCTTCTATAGAGAGGTGAAGCCGGCGGCGTTTAAGGTGTCGGGGTTGAATTGAAACCGGAAGCAACCCCCAAGTCGTTATCGTGGAATCACAGAACGTTCCACCTGGCACTTTGGCGGATACAATTCGATAGACAGTATCAACTACGGAGTATTTGGACCCAAAGTACCTCAACGTCCCTTCCCCCCAAGTAGGACACATTTCTCATGACTCAACTCTCGATCCCTCCACCATTCCTCCGTTGGCACTGAGTGTCGATCAACCAAAGAACAGATAAGTCACAAGTACCGCAGCCAGAACACCCGCCCCATCCGCCGCCAACCCACACCCCACCGCATGCCGAGTCCTCCTGATCCCCACACTCCCAAAATACACAGCCAGCACATAGAACGTCGTCTCCGTACTCCCCTGCACCACGCTAGCCAACCGCCCCGCAAACGAATCCGCCCCATGCGTCTGCATCGTCTCGATCAACATCCCTCGCGCCCCGCTCCCCGAAAGCGGCTTCATCAACGCCGTAGGCAACCCATCCACCCACCGCGCATCCACGCCCAGGGCCCCAACCCCCGCCCGTACCCCATCCAACGCCAGATCCAACGCCCCGCTGGCCCGCAACACCCCCACCGCCACCAGCATCGCCACCAGATACGGCACGATCCCGATCGCCACCCTGAACCCGTCCTTCGCCCCCTCCACGAACTCGCTGTACACCGCCACCCGCCGCCGCGCCGCCGCCGCCACGAACCCCACCATCACCGAGAAGATCAGCGCATTGGCCAGCACCGACGAGGCGGCCGTGGCCGTCTCGCGCGGCAGCGACGCGAACACCGCCACCGTCCCGGCCACCAGCAGCGTCAGCCCCCCCAGCCAGGCCGCGATGACCGGGTCCGCCAGCCGCCGCCGCTGCACCGCCGCGGTGACCAGCAGCCCGGTCAGCGTGCTGCAGAACGTCGCGATCAGGATCGGGATGAAGACGTCGGTCGGATCGGCCGCGCCCATCTGCGCCCGGTAGGTGAAGATCGTCACCGGCAGGACCGTCACCGAGGAGGCGTTGATGACCAGGAACATGATCTGGTCGTCGCTGGCGGTGTCGGGGTCGGGGTTGAGCTTCTGCATCTCGCCCATGGCCTTCAGGCCCAGGGGCGTGGCGGCGTTGTCCAGGCCGAGCATGTTCGACGCCATGTTCATGACGATGGCGCCCTCGGCGGGGTGGCCGGCGGGGATCGAGGGGAACAGGCGGCGCAGCAGGGGCGAGGTCAGGCGCGCCAGCAGCTCGACCGCGCCGCCCTTCTCGCCCAGGCGCATCAGGCCCAGCCACAGGCACATCACCCCGGTCAGGCCCAGGGCGATCTCGAAGCCGGTCTTGGCGGACTCGAAGGAGGCGCCGACCATGTCGGCGAACACCGCGGCGTTGCCCAGGAAGAACGCCTGCACCAGCGCGGCCAGCAGCGCGACGATGAACAGCCAGGTCCAGATCCGGTCGAGCACGGGGCCTCCGCGGGTCGAAGTCTCTGGCAGTCTAGCCGAGCCGGCCGGATACTGTCATGGGGTATGTCGCTGCAACTTGCCGCGGCCGCCCGGATGTGGGAACCTCGACCGACGACAAGGGGGGGGAGAAGCCGTGCGCGAGATCTGGTCGGGTACCTGGGGCAAGCTGCGGGCCGCCGAAGGCGACCCGGTGCTCTACGCGCTCTGCGACCGCGGCTGCGACGAGGCGGCCCGCGCCCCCGACCTCCCCCTGAACGACCTGCTCGGCCGCCCCCTAGAGATCCGCTTCACCGGCAAGATCGCCTGCACCGCCTGCGGCCGCGCCGTGAAGAAGACCTTCGGCGAGGGGTTCTGCTTCCCCTGCTCCCAGTCCCGCGCCGATGCCGACATCTGCATGGTCAAGCCCGAGCTGTGCCACCATGGGAACGCAGCCGCGCCCTGCCGCGACGAGGCTTTCGCCCTGGCGCAGTGCTTCCAGCCGCACGTCCTGTACGCCTCGCTGACCTCGGGCCCCAAGGTGGGCATCACGCGCAAGGTCAACGTGCCGGTCCGCTGGTTCGACCAGGGCGCGGTGCGCGCCGTCCCGCTGGCGGAGCTGCCCAGCCGCCGCGAGGTGGGCCTGCTCGAGCATGAATTAGCGAGCCGCCACGCCGACCGCACGCACTGGATGGCCATGCTGAAGCAGGCCGAACCGGAGGCCGATTTCGACGGCTTCGTCGCCAAGATCCTGGCCGAACTGGCGGCCCTGGGCGTCGCGCCCCTGCCCCCGGCCGAGCGCGCCGTGCGCCGCTTCCGCTACCCGGTCCTGCGCCACCCGGTCAAGGTGACGAGCTTCAACCTGGACCGCGAACCCGTCGCCGGCGGCATTCTGGACGGCATCAAGGGCCAGTACCTGATCTTCGACCGGGGCGTGATCAACGCCCGCAAGTACGCGGGCTACCGCATCGTCCTGAGCGAGCTGATGTGAGCGCCGACGATCTGGACATCGACGGCGTCCTGGACCTGCACATGTTCCTGCCGCGGGACGTGAAGGACCTGGTGCGCGACTACCTGGACGCCTGCCTGGAGCGCGGCATCCTCGACGTGCGCATCATCCACGGCAAGGGGATCGGCGTGCAGCGGGAGATCGTGCGCGCGGAGCTGGCGCGGCACCCGGCCGTGGCGAGCTTCGGCACGGCGCCGGACGCCGGCAGCTGGGGCGCCACCGTGGTGCGGCTGCAAAGCCCCGCGACCGGGGGCGGCGATGGGTAAACATAAGAGCCGCCAGCCCGGCAGCAGCGGCCGCACCAAGGGCACCGGCCGCTCTATCCGTCACGAGGCTTACGAGGCCGAGGACCGGCCCCAGCCCTCGGGTGAGCCGCCCCCGGCCATCCACCTGCGGCAGCTGCGGGCCGCCCAGGCGCTCGAGAAGCTGGAGATGCAGATCTTCCTGCTGCAGCGCCGCGGCGCGCGGCAGGTGCTGGTGGTCCACGGCAAGGGCCTGCGTTCGCAGGGAGAGCCCGTGATCGCGCCGCTGGTGCAGGACTGGCTGCGGGCCCACCCCGACATCGTCGCGAACTGGCAGCCCGCCCCTCGCGACTGGGGCGGCGAGGGCGCGCTGGTGGTCGCGCTGAGGAAGGTGCAACCATGACCGAGCTGAAGGGTCGCGTCGCCCTGGTGACCGGCGGCGCGGCGCGCGTCGGCCGCGTGCTCGCCCTGAGCCTGGCCAGGGCCGGCGTCGACGTCGCCGTCCACCACAACCGATCGCTGGCGGAGGCCCGCGAAACGGCGTTCGCGATCTCGGAGCTGGGCGCCCGCGCAACCCTGGTGCAGGGCGACCTGGTCGACGCCGACACGCCCGCCCGCCTGCTGGCCGAGGCCGCGGCCGAGCTGGGCCCCGTCGACATCCTGGTCAACAACGCCTCGCTCTTCGACCAGGGCCGCTTCGCGGCCACCGGCCTGGACGATTGGAGCCGCATGCAGCGCGTGAACCTGCGCGCGCCGCTGCTGTTGAGCCAGGCCTTCGCCGCCGCGCTGCCCGCCGACCGCGAGGGCGACATCGTCAACCTCAACGACGTCCACGCCCTGCGCCCGCGCGCCGAGTACTTCGCCTACACCCAGAGCAAGGCCGCCCTGCACGACCTGACCCGCAACCTGGCGCTGGCCCTGGCGCCGCGCGTGCGCGTCAACGAGATCGCCCTGGGCGCCGTGCTGCCGCCCGCCTCGCCGCCGGAATCCTACGCGCACGTCGCCCGCGACGCGCTCCCGCTGCGCCGCTTCCCGACGCCCGACGACGTGGCCGATGCGCTGCTGTTCCTGCTGGGGTGCCGGGCGGTGACCGGCCAGACGATCCTCGTCGACGGCGGGGAGCACCTCGCCCGCTAGGGCGTTCGCGATCCGACAGGAGTTGTCCCATGCGTCTGCCCGATTTCCTGATCATCGGCGCCGCCAAGTCGGGCACCACGGCCCTGGCGCGCTACGCCGGCCAGCATCCCGGGATCTTCGTCTGCCCGCTGAAGGAGACCGACTTCTTCGGGTTCGACCCCGCGGCGCCGCCGCCCGGCCGCCTCTGGGACGACGCGCGCCACACCTTCCCCGTGCGCACGCTGCCGCAGTACGCCGCGCTGTTCGCCGAGGCCGGCGACGCGCGCCTCGCGGGCGAGGCGTCCCCCCTGTACCTCGAGAGCCCGATCGCCGCGGGGCGCATCCGCGCGACCATCCCCGAGGTGCGGCTCGTCGCCGTGCTGCGCAACCCCGTCGACCGGGCCTGGTCCGGCTACCTGATGAACGTCCTGCAGAACCGCGAGCGCGAGCTCTCGCCCGCGCACGCGCTGGGGCCGGACTCACACTACGTGCAGGTCGGCTACTACGCGGCGCAGATCCGCCGCTACCTCGACCTGTTCCCGCGCGACCAGCTGCGGGTCTACCTCCACGACGACCTGACGTCGGACCCGGCCGGCCTGATGCGCGACCTGTTCGCTTTCCTGGGCGTCGACGCGGGTTTCGTGCCCGACGTGGGCGTGCGGCACAACCAGGGCGGCTTCCCCCGCCGCCGCGGCGTGAACGCCCTGCTCAACCACCCCGTCCTGAAGCGCTCGCTGGGCCCGCACGCGCCGGCGCCGCTGAAGCGGCTCGTCAACGACCTGCGCCGGCGCAACACGACAGCCGCGCCGAGGATGGACCAGGCCACCCGGGAGCGGCTGTCCGCGTTGTACCGCGACGACATCCTGGCGTTGCAGGACCTGCTGGGAAGGGATCTGGGCGGCTGGCTGGCGGCGAATGCTCAGGGCGTGTGATAGGGGATGGCCTGCTCTTCGACGACCCGGCCGTTGACCCGGATCCGGTAGTTGAAGGGGTTGGGCCAGACGCCCGTCGTCCTCTCCAACCGCACGTCGCCGTGCTGGAAATCGCGCGTGATGACGGCGCCGGCGATCGTCGGCGGCCCCAGCGGTTCGCCCAGGGTGATCGGGACCGGGGGCCAGGCGAACTCCTGCTCCGGGTTGTCCAGCCAGACCGGGCAGCAGCCGTCGATCAGCAGCGAGATGGCCCGGAACAGGTTGCCCGGCAGCATCTCCGTCAGGTCGCCCTCGGCGTCGTAGTAGAGATACCGGTTCTTGTTCTCCAGGAAGAGGTAGGGCCCGCCGTTGACGGTGCGCGGCCAGCGCCTCGCGTTCCAGAGGCTGTTGTAGACGGCTGGGTCCAGCGCCTTGTTCATCTTGTCGGGCGCGGCGAAGCCCAGGGTCGGGAAGAGCTCGTAGTTCACGCCGTCGGCGAGGGCCGCGAACGTGGAGTCCGTGTAGCAGCGCTGCCCGTTGAAGATCTGCAGGAACCCCTCGCCGAGCCGGGCGCGCAGCGACAGGACCAGCTGCTCGCAGGCCGACCTGTAGGCGGCGAGTTCGTCGGGATCGGCCTGCATGCCGATGCCGTCGCCGTCGAGGTCGGCATAGCCGTCCACGTCCACGAAGTCGGGGATCCAGATGCCGTTGTTGAAGTAGTCCCAGAAGATGCCGTCGAACGTGCTGGACGACGCCGCCTGGAAGTCGGCGAACGTGTCCACGATGATCTCGCGGCAGGCGGGGTTCAGGATGTCGACGTTGACCACGCCGGGCCAGTCCTGGAGCGTGTCGCCCGTCGTGGTGTAGCACCAGTACGGCAGCAGGGCGTCCCAGAGCGTGCGGCCGTACGAGCCGGGCGGCATGTTGGCCCAGTCCAGGCGCACCGTCTTGGCCGACGCGTAGCCCAGGACCCGGCAGTCGGGGTTGACGGCCTTGACGCGCCCGACGATCCCCGCGGCTTCGTTGTCCCCGTTGTCCCAGACCCAGGTGGCCGTGACGTGGAGGAAGTCCGCGCGGGCGATGCTCTCGAGCGTGACGGCGTCGAAGGTGGGGTTGCCGGTCATCAGCGAGACGTAGTTGCGGGGAGCGTGCGCCGGGTGGGAGACGCCCAGGTCGCTGGCCAGCACGCGCACGATCAGATCGTTGCGGGCGGTCCCGGGATGGTCCACGCCCACGTTCCAGGTCAGCACGCGCCCCGTGCCGGGCACGACGCCCGCGCCGGCGTCGCCGCCGAGGGACAGGCAGGGCACGTCCCAGGTCGCGCCGCCGTCGGCCGAGGCCTGCAGGCTGATGAAGCAGGCGCCGCCGTCGGCGTCGGCGAGGTCGTAGGTCACCTCGACGATGCCGCTGCCGTCGGTGCGCTGCGCGCTGACGACGCCGCTGACCACGGGATCCGCGGCGGCGGCCGTGCCGGCCCACAGCGTCGCCGACGCCGCCATCGCCAGGATGAGTCCGCGCAGCGTCATGGCAGCAGCACCACCTTGCGGGAGGTCGCGGCGCGGCCGTCGACCGTCAGCCGCACGAGGTAGGCGCCGCCGGACACGCGCCGGCCGGCGTCGTCGCGGCCGTCCCACGCGCGCACGTGGCGGCCGGCCGGCAGGTCGGCGTCGAGCAGCGTGCGCACCAGGCGCCCCGCCGGATCGTGGATCGCGAGATGGGCGAGGCCCGGCTCGCCGATCTCGAAGGCCAGGTCGGTCTGCGGGTTGAACGGGTTGGGCGCGGGCGTCGCCAGCACCGGCGCGCGCAGCGACGGCGGGGCGTCGGTGCCCGGCAGCAGGATGCGGAAGTCGCCCTCTTCGACGCTGGTCTGGTTGCCGAACAGGTCGCGGACGGTCAGGCGCAGGCGGCAGTCTCCGCTGACGACCGAGGGCACGGGCCAGTTCCAGGCGTGGTAGCCGTTCACGAACTCCAGGTCGATGCTCGCCAGGGTCGAGCTGCCGGCCAGGATGTCGGCCTGGTGCCCCTGGAGTTCCAGGGTGGGCGAATCGTCCTGCACGTTCCAGCTGAAGATGACCGAGGCGGGGGAGATGAAGGTCTCGCCGCCCTTCGGCGCGTCGATGCCGAAGATCACCGGCGGCAGCGTGTCGATGGTCAACGGCCCGCCCGTGCCCGCGCCGACGCCCGCCGAAGCCGACGCCGCCGCCAATGACAACACCACCGCGAGGGCGAATCCGGAACGGCCGGAGTTTGTCCGAAAGGGGATCATGTCGGTCTTGCTGTCTCCCGGGAGCCGCTGGTTTCGGGCGCTAGCCGTACATTATATCATCTAATCGTCAAAACCGGCAACTCCTTGAGCCTGTTCCCCCCCTTTCCCCGGATTTCCCGGTCATTTCAGTCCGGGTACATGGCGTCCCACCAGCCCGGATCGTCCTGCAGCTCCCGCGCGAACCAAGCCAGGATCGTGTCGTTCCAGACGATCCGCCGATCGTGGTCCAGGATGTGGTGGTTCTGTCCTTCCACCTGCACGTACTCGACCTCCTTGCCGAGCATCGTCAGGGCGATGTACATGCCGTCGCTCTCGCCGGGCGGGACGTTGGTGTCGTCGGCGCCGTGCAGCAGCAGCAGGGGCGTCGTGATGCGGTCGGCGTGGTAGAGGGGGCTCTGCTCCACGTAGAGGTCGGGCGCGTTCCAGGGGAAGGAGTCGGCCAGCGCCCGCCCGCCGTAGGAGTAGCCCCAGTAGCCCTCGGCCCAGTAGCTGCTGATGTTCGAGATGCCGGCGTGGCTGACCGCGGCGCGGAACAGGTCGGTCTGCTCGATGAGGTAGAGCGTCAGGAAGCCGCCGTACGAGGCGCCGATGCAGCCCAGGCGGGCGGCGTCGACGTCGGGGAAGGCGGACAGGAAGGCCTTCGTCCCTTCGACGACCTCGCCCGCGGTGCGCCGGCCCCAGTCGTTGACGTGGCGCGCGGCGAACTCCTGGCCGTAGCCGACGGCGCCGCTGGGGTTGGGCACGTAGACGAAGTAGCCCTGGCCGGTCCAGACGTTCTTGGGGTAGCGGGTCCCGAAGTCGCGCGTGATCGGCGAGGTGCCGCCGTAGTAGAAGACGATCCCCGGGTAGCGTCGCCCGGGCACGTAGTCGCGCGGGTAGTAGACGAGGCCGTCCAGCAGCGTGCCGTCGGCCAGCGTCGTGGCGAAGGGCTCGACCCGGCCGAAGGTGACGTCGGCGAAGTGCTCGGCGCCGGGCGCCAGCAGCAGCCGCGACTTGCCGTCGAGCGGGACCACGGTGACGCGCTGCGGCGTGACCGCGCCGGTGCCGGCGCAGACCACGACCTTGCCGCGCTCGGCGGCGTCCCAGTCGCCGACCACCTCCACGCCCGCGTCCAGCGCGCGCCACTTGCCGTCGCGCGTGCCCACCGCAAGGCGCACGTACTGGCCGTCGAGCACCTCGGCCACGATCCGCCCGTCGCGGTGCCAGACCGCGCCCTGGACCACGGTGTCGAGGTCGCGGGTCAGGGGCGTCGCCTTGCCGGCGCCGCGGTCGTAGAGGTAGAGCTGCCCGCCGTAGTCGTTGGGCGTCACGCCCGCGGGCAGCGTGTTGCCCAGGCCGTCGAAGGCCGAAGGGGAGCCGGTCACCAGCAGCGTGTTGCGGTCCGGCCCGTAGGACACGGCGTCCACCCAGCGGTCCTCCAGCACCACGGCGACCGTCAGGTCCGCCAGGTTCAGCTCCGACCAGACCGCGCGGGCGTAGGGGCGCGCGAGCGGGTCCGGCCAGGTGCGCGAGAACAGCAGGCAGGCGCCGTCGGGGCTGAACGACCAGCCCTCGGCGCTCACCGCGCCGGCGGTCAGGCGCCGCGACGCGCCGCCGGGCCAGGTCGTCTCGACCAGGTAGCTGCGGTCGCGCCAGCCCGGCCAGCGGTCCTCGATGGCGCGCAGGCGCTTGACCTGGCGCTTGTCGGCCTCGGACTCGACGCCGTAGGCGTGCACGAGCGAGCGGCCGTCGGGGTTCCAGGCGTAGGACTGGAAGTGCTCGACGTCGCGCAGGGCGGGCCGCGTCGCGCCCGTCGCGAGGTCGTGGACCCAGACCGTCGACTTGCCGTCGCTCTCGCTAACGTAGGAGAAGGCCTTGCCGTCGGGCAGCCACGCCAGCTGGTCGGGCGCGGGCGCGCCGCGCCGGTCGAACGCCAGCGAGCCGTCCTTCACGCGGCGCACCTCCAGCCAGCTCTCGCGCTTGCCGTCGGGCGTGTACGCGCCCAGCGTCAGCGCGACCAGCTCGCCGTCGGGGGAGACGGCCAGCGCGGTCGCCTTCGGGGCGTCGAGCTCGTCGCGGATGTCGGTGGGGCGGGTCGGGAGCAGCGTCGCGGTGAACGTCGGCGACGGCTCGTCCGTCGTCACGGCCAGCAAGGCCCCGAGCGTCCAGGGTTCGGCCACGGCGGGATCGCGCAGCGTGCGCACGGCCAGCCGTCGCAGGCCGGGTTCGAGTTTCAGCTCCGCGTTGAGCGTGTCGCCCTTCTCGACCAGCGCGACGGGTTCGCCGTCGAGCCAGACCTTCACCGGATGCTTGCAGGTCAGCTCGAGGGTCGGGGCCGCCCAGCGGGTCGCCTCGATGTAGGTGAACAGCCAGGCTTCGGCGGCGTCCTCCGCTGCCAGCGCGATGCCCCCCGCCGTCGCGACCCGTCGCCGCCAGTCGGCGTCCTCGCGCGGCCGCAGCCGCCCGACGTCGCGGGTGGGGAAGTCGAGCAGGTCGGCCAGGGCGACCTTGCCGGGCTCCTCGTCGTGGAAGGCGGGCAGGGCGACCGGCGCGGGGCCGGACACGAGCCAGGCGTCCACGGGGACGTACATGCGCTCGGCGGCGGCGGCCGACGAGGCGGTGAACAGGACGGCCAGCAGCAGGCGGACGGCGGACTTCATGGATCCTCCCGGAGAGGCGGGTGGGGGTGTGGGACCTCGGGAATCCTGCCACGGCCGGCCCCGGCGCTCAACCCATTGCTTTTTCCGGGCGGCGACCGCATTCTTGCTCGGCCATGACATATCGCCGCGCCCTGAAACGAACCTGCCTCTTCCTGCAGCGCCTGCAGCGGGAGATCGGCTACGACGACTGCATGGGCATGGCCGCGCAGATCGCCTACTACATGATGCTGGCCCTGTTCCCCTTCATCCTGTTCCTGCTGAGCCTGATCAGCCACCTGCCGATGCTGCAGCCGGACCTGGTGCTGGGCGTCCTGAGCGAGGCGCTGCCCGGGGACACCTACGACCTGGTGGCCGGGACGGTGCGGACGCTGCTGAGCCAGCGCGGCGGCGGCCTGCTGGGCCTCGGCCTGCTGGCCGCGCTGTGGTCCGGCTCGATGGGCGTGGGCGCCCTGATCACGACGATCAACCGGGCCTACAACATCCACCCCAAGCGCAACCTCCTGCACCAGAAGGTCCTGTCCATCGTGCTGACCCTGGCGCTCAGCGGCTTCGTCATCCTGTCCACCGCCCTGGTGCTGCTGGGGCCGGACCTCACGCACGATTTCTTCCGCCTGCTGGGCCTGGCCGGCGACAGCCAGAGCTTCTGGCTGACCCTGCGGCTGCCGCTGGTGCTGCTGCTGAACCTGCTGGCGCTGTCGATCCTCTACCACTACGCGCCCGAGGCGAAGCAGCGCTACGTGTGGGTGCTGCCGGGCACGGTGACCGCCACCGTCCTGTGGTTCGGCGCCTCGTCGCTGTTCCGGCTGTTCCTGCGCAACTTCAGCTCCTACAACCTGACCTATGGCTCGATCGCCACGTTCATCATCCTGATGGTCTGGCTGTGGCTGTCGGGCTTCATCTTCCTGCTCGGCGCCGAGATCAACGCCCTGATGCGCCGCGTCGACCACTACGAGGACCTGCCCCGCGTCCGCGGCCGGGTCCGCTGGCGCATGCACCGCCACTGAACGTCCCGGTTCCGGAGGGATCCATGCCGCAGCACACCGTGACCTGGGAGGGCGGCCGCCGCTTCACGGGCCGCACCGCCGACGGCCGCGAGAGCCGCTTCGACGTCCCGGTCGCGATGGGCGGCGACGGCACGGCCCCCTCGCCGATGGAGGCCGTCCTGCACGCGCTGGCCGGCTGCGCGGCCGTCGACGTGGTCGCCATCCTGGAGAAGATGCGCTGCCCGCCGGCCTCCCTGCGCGTGGAGGTCGACGCCGAGCGCGCCGCGGACCACCCGCGGGTCTACACGTCGATCGACGTGCTGTTCGTGGTGACCGGCGAGGTGCCCGAGAAGAAGCTGGCGCGGGCGATCGAGCTGTCGTCCGGCACGTTCTGCTCGGTGGGGGCGATGCTGAGCCGGACGGCGCGGATCGCCCACCGCTACGAACTGCGTTGATCGCCGCCGCGGCGCGTGCCATGATCGCGCGGACGCGCACCCAAGGAGCCTGCCATGCGTGACTTCCTCTCGTTCCACCCCTGGCGCCCCCACCCCTGGCACGGCCTGTCCGCGGGCCCGCAGCCGCCCGAGCTGGTGCACGCCTACATCGAGATCACGCCCTTCGACGTGATCAAGTACGAGATCGACAAGACGACGGGCTACATGCGGGCCGACCGGCCCCAGCGCTCGTCGGCGCAGCCGCCGGCCCTCTACGGTTTCGTGCCGCGCACGTACTGCGGCCCGCGCGTCAGCGCCCTCTGCCCCAAGGCCTCGGTGGGCGACGGCGACCCGCTGGACATCTGCGTGCTCAGCGAGCGGCCCATCGCGCGCGCCGAGGTCGTGCTGAACGTCCGGGTGATCGGCGGCTTCCAGATGATCGACAACGGCGAGGCCGACGACAAGATCGTGGGCATCCTGCACAACGACCTGATGTGGGACCGCGTCCACGACATCCGCCAGGCGCCCGCCGCGCTCATCGAGCGCCTCGAGCACTACTTCACCACCTACAAGCTCGTGCCCGGCCACAAGTCGAAGCAGACGATCGCCAAGACCTACGGCGCCGTCCACGCCCGCAAGGTCGTCGCCGCCGCGATCCGCGACTACGACGAGACCTTCGCGAAGCTGTCGGGCACCGGCGGCGACCCGCCCCGCTCGCCCGCGACCCCGGCCCGCAAACCCCGCCGCGCCTGAGCGGGCGGGACCTGCCATTACGGGGCCTGCCCGTTGCCTTGCCTCGCGATTTGGGGTAGAGTGGTTGCCCCCGCACCGAACGTCCCCGTGCCCGATCCCTCTGACCGAGGAGACTCGTCATGTTGCGTCGTATTTCGTTGTCGTTGTTGGCGTTGGCTGCGGCGGCCCTGCTGGCGGCCCTGCCGGCGGCCGCCCTGGACGTCGACCCCGGGCTGCGGGCGGCCCTGGCCGCCAAGGCCGACGGCGGCACCGTGCCGGTGCTGGTGCTGCTCCCCGGGGACGCCGGCCTGGAGTCCCTCGCCCCCTCGCTGGAGGGCCTGACGCCCTCGGCCCGCCGCGCCGCGGTCATCGCCGCGCTGCGCGGCCGCGCCGCGACGGCGGAGGCGCCCGTGCGCGCCGCGTTGCGGGCGGCGGCGGCCGCGGGGCGCGTCGAGAAGGTGCGGTCGCTCTACGTGGCCAACGCCCTGCTCTTCGAGGCCGACGCCGCGGCGGTGGCCGTCCTGGCCGCCGACAAGTCCGCCGGCGCGATGCGCCACGACCGCGACTACGACCTGATCTCCTCGGTGATGGACTCCCGCGCCGCCGACGCGCCGGCGGCGACCGGCGAGAGCCCCCTGCTGGCGAACGTCTGGAGCATCGGCTGGATCAACGCCGACGACGTCTGGGCCCTGGGCTACCACGGCGACGGCATCGTCGTCGGCCACATCGATTCGGGCGTCTGGCTGGCGCACCCCGACATCGCGAACCGCCTGTGGACCAACCCCGGCGAGATCGCCGGCAACGGCCTCGACGACGACGCCAACGGCTACGTCGACGACGTCCACGGCTACGACTTCGGCGACCTCGACGGCGACCCCAACGACGACTCCGCCAGCCCCGGCCACGGCACGCACACCGCGGGCACCGTCGCCGGCGACGGCACCGGCGGCACCGCCACCGGCGTGGCGCCCGGCGCGCAGATCATGGCCTGCAAGGCCTTCAACAGCGCCGGTTCCGGCAGCCTGGGCATGATCTGGCAGTCCTACCAGTACATCCTGGAGAACGGCGCGCGGCTGATCACCATGTCGCTGGGCGTCCCCGGCGACCTGGACCCCTCGCTGATGCGCGCCGAGCGCGAAACCTGCAACATCATGCGCACGGCCGGCATCACCATCTTCAACTCCTCGGGCAACGACCACGCCACCTACGATCCGCCGATCGAGTGCGGCCTGACCGCGCGCGTCCCGGCCCCCTGGAACGCGATCGCCGGCACGCGCTACTCCTCGACCGGCGGCGTGGTGGCCGTCGGCGGCACCGGCTACATGTCCAACGCCGGCTACACCTCGTCCTCGCAGGGCCCCGTGAAGTGGGACAACGTCGACCCCTGGAACGACTGGCCCTACAGCCCCGGCGTCGGCCTGCTGAAGCCGGACGTCTCGGCCCCGGCGGTCAACGTGAACTCGCTGGTGCCCCCGACCGGCTACTCCGGCAACACCTGGAGCGGCACCTCGATGGCCTGCCCGCACGCGGCGGGCGTCGCGGCGCTCATGCTGCAGAAGAACCCGACCCTGTCGCCGGCCGGCGTCGACTCGATCCTGGAGCTGTCGTCGCTGGACCTCGGCACCGTCGGCAAGGACAACCAGTTCGGCTCCGGCCGCATCGACGCGCTGGCGGCCTTGAACATGGTCCCGGCGACACAGGCGCCGCAGCTGTCGTGGAGCTCCTTCGAGTTCCTGGATGCGACCGCCGACGGCGTCATCGAACCGGGCGAGGCGTTCGACGTCGTCTTCACGCTGGCCAACACCAGCGCGTCGGTCGCGGCCACATCCGTCGCCGGCGGCCTCGCGGTCGTCGCCGGCGGTCCCGTCGCGGTCACCGAGGGCGCCGCCGTCTTCGGCGCGATCGCGGCCAACGGCGGCACGGCGGACAACGCCGCCGACGTCTTCTCGCTCGTGGCGGACCCGGGCGCGGCCCAGGGCGCGACCTTCACCATGCTGCTGACGGTCACGGCCCAGGACGGCTACGAAGTGACGTTCGACGCCGAGTACTTCGTCGGCCTGCCCGAGTGGCGGACGCACGACGCCGGGAACGTCCTGGCCACGGTCACCGACACCGGCTCGCTGGGCTACACCTTCACCACGCAGGCCGAGGGCGCGGGCTTCGGCCCCGCCGGCGCCAACGGGCTGTACATCGGCTCGTTCTGGGGCGGCGCCACCGTGAGCTACGTGTGCAACCACGACTACGCCGAGGGCGCCACGAGCTACGACTGGCAGACCGTCGCGACGCCCAACGGGCGCATGGCGGACCTGGGGACCGCGATCGCCGACCAGCAGTTCCAGGCGATCTTCAAGGATTCCGGCAACATCGTGCCGCGCAACATCACGGTCACCCAGGAGAGCTTCGCCTTCGCCGACGCGCCGAACGACGACTTCGTCATCCTGCGCTACACGGTGCGTAACGACGCGGCGACGACGATCAGCGGCTACTACACCGGCATCTTCTGCGACTTCGACATCGACGACTCGTCGCTGAACCGCGGCGCCGTCGACGCGACGCGCCGCCTCACCTACATGTACCCCGACGCCGGCGGCTACTACTACGGCATCGCCCTGCGCGAGCCGACCACGGCCAAGAACCTGACGCTGATCTCCAACCCGACGCAGGTGTATCCCAACGGCTTCATCAGCGACACCACCAAGTTCCGCCTGCTGAACGCGACGATCTCGACGCCGACGACCTCGACGGCCAACGACTGGTCGGCGCTGACGTCGGCCGGACCGGTGTCCATCCCGCCCGGCGCCGAGGCCGTCTTCCTCTACGCGCTGGTGTGGGGCGAGAGCCTGGCCGACCTGCAGGCCAACACCGACGCGGCCCTGACCGTCGACCTCACCGCGCCGACGCCGGTGGCCGACGCCGGCCTGCCGCGGGCGCTCTCCCTGGCCCAGAACTCGCCCAACCCCTTCAACCCGCAGACGACCATCGTCTTCGCGCTCGACCGCGCCGCCGGCGTGCGGCTGGGCGTGTACGACCTCCAGGGCCGCCTGGTGCGGACCCTGGCCGAGCGCGTCTACGCCCCGGGCGAGCACAGCGTCGTCTGGGACGGCCGCGACGAGTCCGGTTCGGAGATGCCCTCGGGCCTCTACCTGTACCGCCTCGAGGACGGCCGGCGGACGCAGACCCGCAAGATGGTGCTGGTCCGATAAGCCCAGCTACCGGTCCGACGCGACGGCCCCCTTCCCGCCGGGAGGGGGCCGTCGCCGTTGACGGCGGGCGCCGGCGGCCCCATGCTGGAGCCATGGAGACGCGACCCTTCCGGCAGAACGTCGTGTTCGGCGCCGGCGCCCTCGGCAGCTGGCTGGGCGCGCGCCTCGCGCCGCCGGCCGTGCTGGTGGCCCGCGGCGAGCACGCGCAGGCGATGCGCGCCTCGGGCCTGCGGCTGGCCGGCATCGAGAACGCCGTCGTGCCGGTGGCCGTGGCCGACGCCTGCCCGCCCCTGGAGCCCGACGCGCTGCTGCTGGTGACGGTCAAGGTGATCGATCTGGCGGCCGCGGCCCGCGCCGTGCGCGACCGGTTGCGCGAGGACACGGTGGTCGCGGTGGTCGCCAACGGGTTCGCGCCGCAGGAGATCCTGGGCGAGGCCCTGGGCCGGCCGGTCGTGAGGGTCGTGGCGGAGTTCGGCGCGACGATGGACGGCCCGGGACGCGTGTCGGCCTGGGGCGGCCGCGCGCTGCTGCTGCACGGCGTGCGCGAGGACCGGGTCGCGGCGGCGCTGGCGCCCACCGGCCTGCGCGTCGAACGGATCGACGACCTCGCGCGGCACTCGTGGGAGAAGCTGGCCCTGAACTGCGTGGCCAACCCGCTGGCCGGCCTCACCGGCCGCCGCAACTGCGACCTCGCCGACGACGACCTGGCCGACCTGCGGCTGGCCGTGGCCCGCGAGGTCATGGAGGTGGCGGCCCGCGACGGCGTCGACCTGCCCGACGAGCTGCCCGAGCGCATCGACCTCGTGCTGGCGCGCTCGCGCAACCTCAACTCCATGGCGCAGGACCTGGCGCGGGGCCGCCCCACCGAGATCGAGCACCTCAACGGCTACGTCGCGCGGCAGGCCGAGGCGTTCGGGATGGACGCGCCGGTGAACCGCTGGCTCGCCGCGCTGATCCGCCTGCGCGAGGGGAAGACCGAGTAGCGCCGTCGCCCCTACTCCCGCCTTCGCGCCTGCCACGCCAGCCCGCCCACGATCAGCGCCAGCCCGCCCGGCGTCGCCGGCCGCACGGCCTCGCCCAGCACGAACTGGATGAAGACCAGCGACAGGAACGGCGACAGGAAGATGAGGTTGGCGACGCGCGAGGTGTTCGCCGCCATCTTCAGCGCCGTCAGCCAGATCACGAACGTGACGCCCATCTCCACGACGCCGACGTACAGCGCGCCCAGCAGGCCCGGCCCGTCCGCGCCCAGGTCGCGCCGCGCCCAGCCGTACAGCAGCACCAGCGGCGCGCCGACGGCGAAGTTCACCAGCAGCCCCGACGCCGGCTCCAGCCGCGAGCGCGCGTTGCCGAGCCAGTAGAGCGCCCACAGCAGCGTGCTGCCCAGCGCCAGGGCCACGCCCGTCGGATCGACGCTCCGCCAGTCCCGCAGGTCGCCGCCGGTGCTGATCACCGCCACGCCCGCGTAGCACACCAGCCCGGCCAGCAGGTCGCGCGCGCGCGGGCGCTGCCCGAGCAGGGGCACCGACAGCCAGGTCAGCGTCAGGGCCCAGGTGTAGTTCAGGGGCTGCGCGACCTGGGCGGGCAGGCGGTCGTAGGCCTCGAACAGGATCAGGTAGTAGAGGCCGGGGTTGACGACGCCCAGCCCGGCCGCCGGCAGCAGGTCGCGCCGCGGCGCCCGCCGCAGGGCCGTCCAGCCGCGCCGCGCCGTCACCACGGCGGCCAGCACCAGCAGCGACACGGTCGCCGACCAGGCCAGCAGGGAGACCGGCGAGAGGTGCCGCAGCGAGAGCTTGAAGGCCGTCGCCACGGTCGACCACATCAGCACCGTGACGAGGCCCAGCAGCGTGGCGCGGCGCTGGTCCTTCACGATGAGGCACCGGGTCGCGGGTCGACCGGCCGGGAGCGCCGCAGCGCGACGGCGGCCGCGGCGATCGCGGTCGCCGACAGGATGACGCCGGCCCACCAGCAGGCCGCCGCGACCGGTGTCCCGGTGCGCACGACCAGTCCGTGGGCCCCGGGCTCCAGGCGGATCAGGATCCCGCCCAGGGGTGCCGGCGACCAGCCGACGGGCGCGCCGTCGACCTCGACGACCGTGCCCGGGTAGGGGTTCCTGGCGAGTCGGACCGCGCCCCACTCATCCACGGGCAGCTCCAGCTCCCACCGGTCCGGCAGCACCCGGGCGCGCGTCCCGGCCACGGGGCGCGGGTCCGCCGCCGTCAGCCAGGCGCGGATGTCCGCGGCCAGCGCCTCGGCGTGCGCGGTCGCCAGACCGTCGACGCCCAGGCTCGCGTCGACAGGGAGCGCGGGGGACGGGACGGACGCGTCGGCAAGCACGGCGACCGGCGAGGCCCGCGTGACGCGCAGCGCGCGATCACCGGGTCGGACCCGCCAGCCCTCGCCGGCGAAGGCCGAGGGATCGACGACCTCGCTCAGCGGTTTCGTGAACAGGAGATCGCCGATGTCGAAGAACCCCAGCAGCCGGGCGTCGTCCTCGTCGAGCTTCCCGCCCGCGGCGAGCTTGGCGCCGATCGTCTGGATGACCGCCGCCGTGTACCAGTACTCCCGGGGCGCGCCCTGGAAGAAGGGGCCGCCGGCGGCGGGGACGCGCCGCGTCGGCGCGTAGCTCCAGATGTTGCCGCGCAGCGGGGAGCCGGGCCAGGTCCTGAACTCGACCAGGCGGTGCCCGCCGTCGTCGGTCTCGAGGAGACGGTAGGCTTCGGCCCGCTCGTCGCGGGTGCGCGTGTAGCTGCTGAGCGCCTGGATGGGCAGCTGGTCCAGCACGGCGAACGCGATCAGCAGCACCGTCGCCGCGCGGAGTCCCCGGTCGCCGTCGCTCCGCGCGGACCAGCCCCGGACCGCGCCCGCGGCCAGCAGCAGGCCGCCGATGTGGATCAGGTCGAGACCGCGCTCCGACGGGGCCAGCATGAACCACGGCGCCGCCGCGAGGACGAGCAGGGTCCGCCAGCCCGCGCGCCCCGCCTCGGAGGCCCGCCGGCTCCGCAACAGGCCCAGGCAGGCGAGGAGGCAGCCGGCCAGGCCGAGGTAGCGCCTCCCGTAGAAATTCCAGCGCAGCGCACCCAGGAACTCGGTCGGGTCGGGCAGGCGCGGCTGGAAGCCGGAGCCGAAGACCTGCGGGATCGCGCCGCCGGCGTCCGCTGCCGACGAGGCCCCGAACGGCCCGCTCAGGCGCGGCGCCTCGTGGAGCATGGGCGCCACGACGAGCAGCGCGAGCAGCGCGCCGAAGGCCAGGCCGCCGACGATCCCGACGCCGCGCGCGCGGGCGCCCGGTCCGCGACGCGACGCGGCGAACCGCAGGGCGGCGAACCCGGCGACGAACGCCAGGGCGGCTCGCGCCTGTCCGAGGTGCGTTCCCGCCAGCGCGCCGCAGGCCAGTCCGAGCAGCAGCGCGTCGCCGACGACGGCGCCCGTCCGGCGCGGCCACGCGTCGGTGCGCGCCGGTGCGGCCAGCCGCTCGACCAGCAGCAGCGCGAAGGGCAGGACGCCGAGCAGCACGGCGCCCGGCAGGCGGCCCTCCCAGATCCAGGCCGCGTGCCAGGGCGGGTACGAGCCGTACAGCAGCCCGGCCAGCAGGCCGGCGGCGCGGTCGCGGTGCAGCCTGGCGGCCAGCAGCCCGAAACCGAGCGTGCCCAGGATGCGGGCGGCCCAGACCAGGAGCTTGGCGGCCAGCGGCGCCGGGACGTCCAGCGCGACCAGCAGGCCGCCGGCGACGTGGGACAGGGGCGGGTACACGGCCAGGACGGGGCACCCGCCGTACCAGAGGTCGGTCCAGAGCGGGAGCGCGCCGTGACGCAGCGAGACGCCCCAGTGCCAGATCCTGGCGATGTGGGTCTTGGAGTCCATCAGCGTGGGGTCGCCGGGAGCGAGGAGCGAGGCGCCGCACAGGGCGCCGAGCGCCGCCAGCAGGACGACGAGGTCGCCCCGCCGACCTTCCGCCGCGCGCGCCGCGAGCCGGCGCCGGTTCTCTCGCGACTTCAGCCACAGGGCGAGCAGGACCGCGCCGAGGATCGCGCCGACGGCCGCGGCGGCGGTCGGCGCCGGCGGGAGCGAGGCGGCGGTCGGCGGCGGCCTGCCCCCGGCCATCGCGGCGGCCTGCACGTCGCGGATCGCGGGAACCACGCTCCAGACCAGGAACAGCCAGGACAGGACCAGCGCCGCGACGCCCGCCTGCAGCTGCGCATCCCTGGGCCATCGTGAACGCGGCATGCGCTCCCTCCCTGGTTCCCCGCCGGCGCGGCGATGGGGGCGTGGGTCGATCTGGGGTGACAACTAGAGGAGATCGCGCGGGACGTCCAGCCACAATCGCGGCCCCCCTCCGGGGAGGGGGGCCGCGCTCCGTTCATCGTCCGCGGTGCGGCGCCTACCGGTACATCGACTTCACGTCGCTCCAGCTGGCGTCCTCGTTGTTCACCGGCGCGGCGATGGTCACGGTCGTCGAGCTGCAGGAGTCGGCCCCGTAGCCGTCGACGATCATGTAGTACCAGCCCGCGGCGGCGGCCGCGTAGGTGATGGTCTCGTAGCCATCGGACACCGTGTTGTCGGCGCCGGCGACGCAGGTGTTGGTCGCGTCGGCGCAGTCCGTCACGAGCCACAGCGCGGCGTCGTGGGTGCCCTGCATCGAGGCGGAGAAGGTCTCGCCCAGGTCCAGGTAGATCTTGTAAACGAGGTCCTTGCCGGCCGAGGTGTAGCCGGTGCAGCCGCCGCTCGGGGCGCTGTAGTCGTCGGCGGCCAGGCACAGGTCCACGACGAACTCGTTGAGGCCCTGCGCCTGCAGGTCGATCGCGTTCTCGCAGAGGTCGTTGGCCGGCGGCGGCGGCGGCGGCGGCGCGCCTTCGTCGATGGACACGGCGTCGAAGTAGTGGTCGGCGCCGTCGTTGCCGGCGTAGATGAAGGCGATCGTCACGGTCTGGCCGTCGTAGGCGGACAGGTCGACGTCGACCAGGTCCCAGATGAAGTTGCCGGCGGTGAACTCGTTCAGGAAGTTGTAGACCTCGACGCCGTCCACCTCGACGGTGAAGTTGGCGTTGGACGCCCAGTACATGCTGCCCTCGGTGGCGAAGACCAGGTGGTCCTCGTTGGCCGCCGAGTCGATCGTGTAGACGAACGACAGGGCTTCGTCCTGCGGGATGACATCCTGCCAGGGGACGTAGGCCGCGGCCGCGCCCTCGTAGGGGGTCGCGGTGTCCTGGACCCAGGTGTTCGTGGGGTTGGTGATGGTCTGGGTCCAGCCCGCGGGCGGGAAGGTGCCCTCGAAGCCCTCGACGTACGCGCGCACGGCCTCGGTGCGGTAGACGCTGCGGCCGTCGTTGGTGCGCGGCGGGACCTTGTCCGCGGCGATGGCGGCGACGGCCAGAGACAGGATGGCCAGGATGACCAGCGGTAACAGTCTGCGACGCATGATGACCCCCCGAGTGAAGGATGATGCTGTTCGAGCGACAGGACCTCGAGAACATCCGTGGGAATCGTAGACCGCCATCCATGGTGTGATCCAGGCATCTATTTTGACATATAAATTGATTCAGCGCCAACACAATTGATGCAATATGCGATTCGAAGAGGGCTAAATGCCCAACCGGCCCAGCACCCGCCCGGCCAGCGTCGCGTCGTTGTAGACGAAGAAGTGCAGTCCCGGCGCCCCCCCCTCGAGCAGTCCGCGCGCCTGCTCCAGGGCGTGGGCGACGCCGGCCGCGGCGGCTTCCTCGGCGTCGCGCGCGTGCTGCACGGCGTCGACGAGCGCGTCGGGCAGGTCGACGTGGAAGTGGCGGGGGATGTTCGTGAGCAGGCCCTTGCGGCCGACCACCTTCAGCCCGGGGATGATCGGCACGCCGATGCCCGCCGCGCGGCAGCGCGACACGAAGTCGAAATAGACGGCGTTGTCGAAGAACATCTGGGTGATGACGTAGCCCGCGCCGGCGTCGACCTTGGCCTTGAGGTGCTGCAGGTCGTAGGCCGCGCTCGGCGCCTCGAAGTGCTTCTCGGGGTACCCGGCCACCCCGATGCAGAAGTCCGTGGGCGAGGCGCCGGTCATGCGGTGCAGGTAGCGGCCGGCGTTCATCTCCGTCACCTGGCGCACGATGTCCACGGCGTGCTCGTTGCGGGCGCCGGGGCGCACGGCCCGCCAGTCGGTCTGGTCGCCGCGGACGGCCAGCAGGTTGCGGATCCCCAGGAACGACAGCTCGATCAGGGCGTCCTCGGTCTCCTCGCAGGTGAAGCCGTGGCAGAGCAGGTGGGGGACCGTCTCGATGTCGTGGCGCCACTTGATGGCCGCGCACAGGCCCAGGGTGCCGGGGCGCTTGCGGGTGATGTGCCGGTTGAAGGTGCCGTCGGGCCCTTCCTCGAACCAGCTGTCGGCGGCGTGGTTGGTCACGTCGACGAACAGGGGGCGGTAGGGTTTCAGCAGCTCGACGGCCCGATGCACGTCCTCGATGCCGGCGCCGCGCTCCGGCGGCGTCAGTTCGAAGCTGAAGAAGGGGTCGCGGCGGGCGGCGAGCGCTTCGGCTATGTTCATGGGCCCCGATCCTGGTTAACATGTGGAGTCGACCGGGGGGATGATAACAGAGCGCGGCCGCGACCGCACCCCGAGCCGGCGTCAAACAAGGGAGTCGGGCGGATGGGCTACCTGGAATCGCTGCGCGAGCGCGTGCTCGTCTTCGACGGGGGCATGGGCACCGGCATCCAGTTCCGGGCGCCGGACCCCGACGATTTCCAGGGCCACGACGGCTGCAACGAGTGGCTCAGCCTGACGCGCCCCGACCTGATCGCCGACATCCACGATTCCTTCCTGGCCGCCGGCTGCGACGCGGTCGAGACCAACACCTTCGGCGCCTTCTCCGTCGTGCTCGACGAGTACGGCCTGGGCGCCGAGACCCGCCGCCTGGCCGAGGCCGCCGCCCGCATCGCGCGCCGCGTCGCCGACGATCACGCCGCGCCGGGCCGCCCGCGCTTCGTCGCCGGCTCGATCGGCCCCGGCACGAAGCTGCCCAGCCTCGGCCACATCGGCTTCGACGACCTCGCCGCCGCCTACGAACCCCTGGTCGACGGCCTGATCGCGGGCGGTTGCGACCTGCTGCTGGTGGAGACCTGCCAGGACCTGCTGCAGCTGCGCGCCGCCCTGGACGCCGTGCGACGTGTGGGCGCGCGCCGCCGCGTGCGGCTGCCGGTCGGCGTGCAGATCACCGTCGAGACCACCGGCACCATGCTGCTGGGCACCGACACCCTGGCCGCGCTGGCCGCCCTGCTGCCCCTGCGCCCCGACACGATCGGCCTGAACTGCGCCACCGGCCCCGACGCCATGCGCGACCACGTGCGCACGCTCTGCCGCCACAGCCCGGTCCCGGTGAGCGTGCTGCCCAACGCCGGCCTGCCGCGCAACGACGGCGGCCGCATGGTCTACGACCTGACGCCCGAACACTTCGCCGACACGCTGGTGCGCTTCGTCGAGGAGTTCGGCGTCGGCGTCGTCGGCGGCTGCTGCGGCACCGAGCCGCGGCACCTGGCCGCCCTGGTCGCGCGCCTGGGGGGACGGGCCGCGCCGCGCCGCGCCGTCGAGCCGCTGGAGGCCCTGTCGAGCCTCTACCAGGCCGTGCCGCTGGCGCAGTCGCCGCGCCCCCTGCTGATCGGCGAGCGCACCAACGCCAACGGCTCGAAGGCCTTCCGCGAGCGGCAGGCCGCCGGCGACGTCGAGGGTCTCGTGGCGATGGCGCGCGCGCAGCAGGACGAGGGCGCCCACGTCCTGGACGTCTGCCTCGCCTTCGTGGGGCGCGACGAGGCCGCCGACGTCGCGGCCCTGATGCCGCGCCTGAACGTCGAGGCGCAGATCCCGGTGATGATCGACTCGACCGAGCCGCCGGCCGTCGAGGCCGCCCTGAAGCGCCTGGGCGGGCGCTGCATCGTCAACTCCATCAACCTCGAGGACGGCGAGCGCCGCGCGCGGGACGTGCTCGAGCTGTGCCGCCGCTTCGGCGCCGCGGTCGTCGCCCTGTGCATCGACGAGCAGGGCATGGCCCGCGACCCGGCGCGCAAGCTGGCCGTCGCCCGCCGCCTGACGGCGCTGGCGGCGCAGTACGGGCTCGGCCCGCAGGACATGCTCATCGACCCGCTCACCTTCACCCTCGGCAGCGGCGACGAGGACTCGCGGCGCAGCGCCCTGGACACGCTCGAGGGCCTGCGGCTGATCAAGGAAGGCATCCCCGGCACCCGCACGCTGCTGGGCGTGAGCAACGTCAGCTTCGGCCTGCAGCCGCGCGTGCGGCGCGTGCTGACTTCGGCCTTCCTGCGCCGCGCCCTGGACGCGGGCCTCGACGCCGCCATCCTGCACGCGGGCAAGGTCCTGGGCGCCGACGACGTGCCGGCCGCCCTCTGGGACGCCTGCGGCCGCCTCATCGACGACGACCGCGCCGCCGGCGACCCGCTCAAGGTCCTGCTGGCCAGCGACGGCGTCGCGCCGGAAGCCGCCTCTTCCGAAGACCTGCCGGTGGAGCAGCGCCTGCACCGCCGCATCGTCTCGGGCCGGCCCCAGGGTCTGGAGGCGGACCTGGACGAGGCGCTGGCCGCCCGCGAGCCGCTGGCGATCATCAACGACCTGCTGCTGCCGGCCATGCAGGAGGTCGGCGACCTGTTCGGCTCGGGCCGCCTGCAGCTGCCCTTCGTGCTGCGCAGCGCCGAGACGATGAAGGCGGCCGTGCGCCATCTCGAGCCGCACATGTCGCGCAGCGCCGACGCGAGCCGCGGCCGCTTCGTGATCGCGACCGTCAAGGGCGACGTCCACGACATCGGCAAGAACCTCGTGGACATCATCCTGACCAACAACGGCTACACGGTCGACAACCTGGGCATCAAGGTCCCCGTCGAGCAGCTGATCGAGGCGGTGCGGCGCGACCGGCCCGCGGCGGTGGGGATGAGCGGCCTGCTGGTGAAGTCGACCCTGGTCATGCGCGACAACCTCGACGCCTTCAACGAGGCCGGGCTCGACCTGCCGGTGGTCCTGGGCGGCGCGGCCCTGACGCGGCTCTACGTCGAACGCGACCTGCGCCGGCTCTACAAGGGTCCCGTCTACTACGCCCGCGACGCCTTCGACGGCCTGCGCCTGGTCGGCGCCATCAGCCGCGGCGAGGCGCCGCCGGCGCCGGTGCGCGAGGACGTTGCAGCGGACGATGATGGGAACTCGGCCGCCGTCGCGATCATGTCGCCCGGCCCAGGTTCGCCGCTCGCTCCCGTCGCGCGCCTCCCGCACCCGCCCTTCTGGGGCACGCGCATCACGACCGGCTTCGACCTCGAGGAGGTCTGGACGCTGCTGAACCGCGCCGCCCTGGTCAAGGGCCGCTGGGGCTACACGCGGGCCGGCCTGGACGCGGCGGGCTACGCCGCCCTGCAGCGCGAGGAGATCGAACCGGCCCTCGCACGCTTGCGCCTGGACGCGTTGCAGAGCGGCTGGCTGCAGCCGGCCGCGATCCACGGCTGGTTCCCCTGCGCGTCCGACGGGGACGACCTGCTGGTCTGGGCGGCTCCCGACGACGCGCAGCCGCGCTGGCGCTTCACCTTCCCGCGCCAGGCCGCGACACCGGGCCGCTGCCTGGCCGACTACGTGCGGCCGCTCGGCCCGGAGCGCGACGTGCTGGGCGTGATGGTCGTGACCGTGGGCGAGGCGGCCACCGAGCGCTGCCGCGCCCTGCTGCAGGCCGACGACTACCGCGAGTACCTGCTCGCCCACGGCTTCGCCGTCGAGACCGCCGAGGCCCTGGCCGAGTTCCAGCACCGCGCCCTGCGCCGCGAGCTGGGCGTCGACGGGGACGACGCCGCCGATCCCGCCGACCTGGTCAAGGGCCGCTACCGCGGCCGGCGCTTCAGCTTCGGCTACCCGGCCTGCCCCGACCTGGAGCACCAGCGCCTGCTGCGGGAGATGCTGGACTGGGAGCGCATCGGCATCCGCCTGAGCGAGGAATGCCAGCTGGAACCCGAGCAGAGCACCAGCGCGCTGGTGTTCCACCACCCCGACGCCGAATACTTCTCGATCTGAAGGGACGCACCATGAGAGCCCTCGCCCCGCTGCTGATCCTGCTCGCCGTCGGCGTCGCCGGCGCCCACGAGGCCGACCCCGGCGCCGCGTCGATCACGGAGGAAGGACTGATGGCCGACGTGCGCGCGCTGTGCGCGCCGGAGCTGGGCGGCCGCCTGCCGGGCACGACGGGCTACGCCGTGGCGATGCGCCACTGCAGCGACCGGTTCGCCGCCCTGGGTCTGGAGCCGGGCGGCGACGACGGCTGGTCGCAGCGCCTGACGATGGAGCTGAACCGGATCCGCAGCTGCGAGCTGACGCTGGTCGGCGCCGACGGCGTCGCCGCACCGCTCGCCCTCGGCAGCGACTTCGCCTGCCGCGGGTTCACCGGCAGCGGCGTCGCGGACGCGCCCGTGGTCTTCGTCGGCTACGGCCTGTCGCTGCCCGAGCGGGGCCACGACGACTACGCCGGCCTGGACGTGCGCGGCAAGATCGTGCTGGCGATCAAGCCGGCGCCCAAGTGGGAGCCGGCCGACGGCGAGGGCTGGGGCGACGTCCACCTGCCGCGGCCCAAATCGCGCGCGGCGCGCGACCACGGCGCGGTGGGCCTGCTGCTGATCCCGCACCCGGTGGCCACGCGGCCGCAGCCCGCGATCGCCAGCGTCCTGCACGGTCCCGGCGAGCAGGTGGGCGACCTGCCGCAGGCCGAGCTGACCGCGGCGGCGGCGGCGCGCCTGTGCGCAGGCGGGCTCCCCGAGCTGGCCGGCCTGGTCGCGGCCGTGGACGAGGCGAAGGCGCCGGCTTCGCGCGAGCTGCCGGGCCGCGCCCGCCTCGCGGTCGACGCCGCGTACGACCCGGCCGCCCCGACGGCGAACGTGGTCGGCATCCTGCCCGGCACGGATCCGGAGCTGCGCGACGAGTGCCTGGTGATCGGCGGCCACCTCGACCACGTGGGCCGCCAGGGCGAGGTCGTCTGGCCCGGCGCCAACGACAACGCGTCGGGGGCCGCGTCCGTCCTCGCGCTGGCCCGCGCCTTCGCCGAAGGCGGCGTGCTGCCGCGGCGCACGGTGGTGTTCGTCCTGTTCGCGGGGGAGGAGCAGGGGCTGAACGGCGCGCGCTGGTTCGTGGCGCACCCGGCGCGGCCGTTCGAGCGCACGATCGCCATGATGAACCTGGACTGCGTGGCCCACGGCGACAGCATCCAGCTCGGCGGCGGCGGCTCGCAGCCGGTCCTCTGGGGCCTGGCCCGCGGCCTGGACGCCGCGCAGGCCCGCCTCTCGACGGCGCGCACCTGGCCCGGCGGTGGCGCCGACGCCGAGCCCTTCCACGAAGCGGGCGTCCCGACGCTCTACTTCGCGTCCACACCCAGCTACACGCACCTGCACCAGGCGACCGACAAGCCCGAGACGCTGAACCCGTTGCTGCACACGGAACTGACCCGCCTGGCCTACCGCACCGCTGTTGAAATTGTGCAGGGGCGGTACGCTGGCGAGGGCGAAGCGAGCCGTTGATGTGCAATAATCGGTCGACGTGGGGTCGAACCGTGCTAGTTTGAACATGGGGGAGAATATCAGATCGAAAATATCCTATTTTCGCCTGAGGGGATCACGATGGCCGCGAAAGTCACGCCCGCCACCATTGCCAAGACGACCCGCTGCGATCGCGGGCACGCCTGCGTCAAGGCAAACGCAGAGTACCTGTGCCCGATCGAGGAACTCGCGGGCGGCGAAGTCGTCTTCGTCACCTACGTGCCGCAGGTCACCTGCACCTACCGCAGCTCCTTCGGCGAGGGATACGTCTGCAACTGCCCGGTCCGCCGCGAGGCCTGCGGCAGCCAGCGCTGATCCCGATCACCGACCGATCATCGCCAGCAACCGGCGCAGGATGCCGTGATGCTCGTCCACCGCATCCGCGGCCGCGTCGTGCTCCTGCGACAGCCGGTCCAGCGTGGCGCGGTTCTGCGCGGCGCGCGACGCGGCCAGGGTCGCCAGCGCCTCGGGGATCTCGTCGCGCAGCGAGAGCATCGCCCTGAACGCGGCGAGGTCGAACTCCAGCAGCTCGGCGCTCTCGCTCACCGTGACGGTGGCCGACCTCGGCGCGCCGGTCATCAGGCTCATCTCGCCGACCACGGCTCCCGGTCCCAGCACGAACTCGGCTGCGACGTCCGCGTCCTTCACGACGCGCACGGCGAGCCGGCCGCGCACCACCACGTGGAAGGTGTCGCCCGGCTCGCCCTGGACGAAGACGGTCTCGCCCCGCGTGTACGGCAGCCGGCGCAGCAGGGGCGCGACGCGCGCGAGGGCGTCGCGGTCCAGCAGCGGCCGGCCGTCGTCGCCCACCACGAGCCTGGTGCAGAGGTCGCTGCCGAGCAGGTCGTCGAGGCGGGCCGAGAGTTCGCGGTCCTCGGGTTCGAGGCGGCGCTGGCCGTTGACCACGGTCATGAAGTCGTTCAGCAGCTTGTCGCTCATCGGGAAGGGGATCTCGATGCCGCGGCGCTTGAACTGGTACCAGATCATCCGGTTCACGTCGCCGTCGATGAGCGAGTGCTTGTAGAACTGGGTCGTCCAGAAGTCGAGCCGGTAGTTGATGCCGAAGTCCAGGAAGCCGGTGATCATCGCCGCGGGCGCCGGGTTCGTCCGCACCTCCGGCACGTTGCGGGCCGCGGCCAACAGGGCGTCGAGCACGTCGTCGGGAGCGTCGCCGTAGCTGGCGCCCACGCTGACCGAGTGGCGTCGCACCGGGTTGGGCTGCTCCATGTTGTGGATCAGCGCCTCGGCCACCTTGGCGTTGGGCACGGTGATGTAGTGGCCGGCGCGGGTGCGGACCTGCGTCTCGCGCCAGTTGGTGCCCACGACGTGGCCCTCGAGGTCGCCGATGCTGATCCACTGGCCGGTGCGGAACGAGCCGACCAGGTGCAGCGACATGCCGGCCAGCAGGTTGCCCAGCACGCCCTGCAGCGCGAAGCCGACCACCGCGGTCAACAGGGCGGTCGAGGCCAGCAGCGGCGCGATGTCGATGCCCATCTGCAGCTTCATCACCGCGAAGCCGACGGCCAGCACGAACAGGGCCCGGATGATGTCCAGCAGCAGGTCGGGGATCGGGAAGACGCGCCGGCGCAGGGCGTAGGCCTGCACGGCCAGGCCCTCGATCAGCTCGACGGCGAGCACGCCCAGCCAGAACATCCGCCAGGCGTCGAGGTGCTGCGGGCGCGCCCGCAGCCAGGCCGCCGCCTCGGGCATGGAGTCCAGCAGCATCAGGACGGCCTGGGTGACCAGCAGCACGGCCACCGGGCGCGAGGCGCAGCCGCCCAGGCTGCGCAGCAGGTGCAGCAGCGCGGAGCCGGAGCCGCGCTCGCGACGCTTGCCGCGGCGCAGGCGCGAGGTCAGGACCGAAGCCAGGCCGTAGATGGTGAGCATGGCCAGGACTTCGACGACGATCCAGGTGGAGTCGCTCACGGTTCGCCTTTCCCCCGGGGAGGCGCCCCCGGTGCGTGGAGTCAGAGCTCGATGACCTGCCCCTGCCGCGCCGCGGCGGCGCCCGGCAGCAAGCGGGCCAGCGCCGCCTCGACGGCGGTCATCGCCGCGTCGTCGCGTTCGGGCGAGTGGTGTGTCGTCAGCAGGCGGCCCACGCCGCCGGCCCGCGCCGCCGCCGCGCACTCGCCGAGGCTGCTGTGGCCCCAGCCGCGCCGCGCGGCGATCTCGCCCTCGGTGAACTGGCCGTCCATGATCAGCGCGTCCGCGGTCCGCGGCTCGCGGCAGAGCCGCGCCAAAGCGCGGCGGCCGGCGTCGTCCCAGGCGCCCCACTCAAGGTCCGTCGCGAACACGAACGACCCGCCGCCCTCCTCGTCCAGCCGGTAGGCCGCGCAGCCGCCGGGATGCGGGACGGCGAGGTGGCGGACGGCCAGGCCGCCCCAGGCGAAGGGGGCGTCGGCGGCCGGCTCTCCGGGCAGCGTACGGAACGACACCGACGCGCCGACCGCGTCGAGATCCAGCGGCCACAGCGGCGGCGACAGCAACCTGCGCACGGCCGCTTCCGCCGGCACGAAGCCCGGCGCCGCCACCGTCAGTCGGCGGCCCGACTCGTAGAGCGGACCCCACGACGGCAGGCCCTGCAGGTGGTCGTGGTGGACGTGGGTCAGCAGCAGCAGCAACTCGCCGCCGGCCTCGGGCAGCTCCTCCGCGGCGGCGGTGATGCCGGTGCCGGCGTCGATGAACAGGGGCGGCCCCGTGCGGGGCTCCACCAGCAGGCAGGTCGTGTCGCCGCCGTAGCGCGCGAAGGCGGGCGCGGTGCGCGGCCACGAGCCCCGCACGCCGGCGAATCGGATCCTCATCGCACCTCCCGGCGCCTACTTGCTGGTCAGGTTCCAGACGCCGTCGAACGGCTCGCCGCCCGCCGCCGCCTCGCCGCAGCGTTCGGCGTAGAGCCGGGCCACGGGATCGTCGGGCAGCGCGGCGAAGGCCGCGGCGGCGCCCTTCGGGTCGCCGGCGCGGCAGAGCGCCAGGGCGGCGTGGTACGCGTCGACGCCGCCGTCGCCGGTCCCCGTCGCCGGTCCCAGCAACTCGAAGACGGCCACGGGTTCGCGGCGGCCGACCACGCGCACCGCGCCGAGGTCGCGCACGGCGATCGTAGCGCCGGCGGCGGCGCGGGTCACGCCCGAGATCATCGTCGCGGTGCCGAAGGCCTTGTTCGCGCCCTCGAGGCGCGAGGCCAGGTTGGCCGCGTCGCCGAGCACGGTGTAGTTGAAGCGCTGCCGCGAGCCCATGTTGCCGACGACCACCGGCCCGGTGTGCAGGCCGACGCGCATGCGCAGCGCGTGGCCGGTGCGGGCGCGGTACTCCTCGCGCCTGGCGGCCAACTGCTGCTGGCAGCGCCAGGCGGCGTGGCAGGCTCGCGCGGCGTGGTCGGGCACCTCCAGCGGCGCGTTCCAGAAGGCGATGATGGCGTCGCCCTCGTACTTGTCCAGGGTGCCGCCCTCCTCGAGCACGATGTCAGTCATGTCCGTCAGGAAGTCGTTGAGCAGCTCGGTCAGGGCCACCGGGTCCAGGGACTCGCTGATGGAGGTGAAGCCCGCGAGGTCCGAGAACATGATCGTCAGCTCGCGCCGCTCGCCGCCCAGGCGCAGCTGGCCGGGGTCGGCGATGAGCCGTTCGACGACGTGCGGGCTGAGGTAGTGGCGGAAGGCCTGTTTCAGGAAACGGCGTTGCCGGCCCTCGGTGGCGTAGTTCCAGACCAGGCCGCCGGCCAGAGCGGCCGCCGCGGCGACCCCCGCCGGCACCACCGGGAACCACCAGCCCAGCGCGTAGCCGCCGACCCCGAGCAGGGGCGGCAGCGGTAACATCGCGACGATGACGAGCAGCCCGTGCCAGGCCTTGCGGCCCGCCAGCACCAGCGCCGCCGCGACGACCGACAGCAGCGCGATCGCCGGCCAGGACGCGGCCGACGGCGCGTCGCGCAGGAATCCGTCGCCGCGCAGGTCGTCCAGCACGGCGGCGTGCAGCGCCACGCCGGGCGCGACCCGGCTCAGCGGCATCGGCCGCAGGTCGAGCAGGCCGGGAGCGCTGTAGCCGAACAGCACGTCGCAGCCGCGCAGCGACTCCGGGTCGACCACCGGTTCGCCGCCTTCGAGCAGGCGCAGCTCCGACTGGATGATCGCGGCGGCGCTGAAGGTCTCGTGGACGTCGGCCGGCCCGGCGAAGCGCAGCAGCGCGCGGCCCTCGGCGTCCAGGGGCACGACGCGGTCGCCGACCAGCAGCCGGCCCGGCTCCAGCTTCAGCGCGGCGCCCCGACCCTCGCCCAGCAGGTAGGCCGCCAGCCCGAGCGACGGCACCGGCCGGCCGTCGAGCAGGCGCAGCGGGCGCGCGCGCCGGTACACGCCGTCGGGGTCGGGCACGTCGGCGACGTTGGCCAGCGCTCCCCCGGCCGCGGCGGCCTCGGCGACCGGGAGCGTGGCGTCGCCGGAGGCCAGGGCCCGCCGCAGGCCCGCCGTCGCTGGGTCGTCGAGTCCGGCGCAGGTCCAGTCTTCGTCGCCGGGTCCCCATCCGGTCTGGTCCACCTGATCGGCCTGGTCCACGCCGCCGCCCGCGACGTTCCCGTCGCCCTGCGCGAGGAAGAGCGCGCCGACGAAGCCGGGCGCGCGCGCCGCGGCGGCGCCCAGGGCCGCATCATCCTCGACCCCGTAGAGCGAAGATTCGGTGAACAGCACGTCGAAGGCCACGGTGCGCGCGCCGCCGCGGGCGCAGAAGTCGAGGAGCGGGGCGTAGACTTCGCGCGGCCAGGGCCACGACCAGCCGTTCTCCCGGCTGCCCCAGTCCAGGCTGGCCTGGTCGAGCAGGATGAGCTTCACGGTCGGGGTGGCGGCCGAGGGGGCGGCCGCGGCGCGGACGCGCCACGACCAGGCGGCGCGCTCCCAGGCGTCCAGCACGCCGACGGACCAGAGCGCCGCCGCCAGCGCGGCGGCGCCCAGGCCGATCAGCAGGGCCGGACGCAGGCGTCGGCCCATGGGTCAGACGTCGCCGACGGCGCGCGTGAAGCGGGCGCGGCGCGCCGCGGGGTCGGCCACCACGGGCTTGTTCGCCAGCGACGGGTCCAGCGCCCCGATACGGTCCTGCGGCGTGGGGTGGGTCCGGCCGAAGCCGGGCCCGCCCGGTTTCACGCTCTCGCCCATCTTCACCAGCATCGAGACCAGCGCGCGCGGGTCGTAGCCCACGCGCCCGAGGATCGCGACCGCCGCCTCGTCGGCCTCCTTCTCCAGGCCGCGGGCGTAGCCGCTGTTCACGAGCGTCTGGGTGATGTCCATGATGCTGCCCTCGAAGTCCGCGGTCAGCTTCTTGAGGTCCTCGTCGCCGAGGTTGCGGGCCGCTTCGACCGAGAGGACGGCCAAGGCCGAGGTCAGCCGGCTCTTCTTGATGGCGCGCAGCCCGTGCTTGCCCTGCACGTGGCCGATCTCGTGGGCCAGCACCGCGGCCAGGGCGTCCTCGCTCCCGCAGCAGCGCACCAGCCCGCGGGTCACCAGCACCAGGCCGCCGGGAGCGGCGAAGGCGTTGACCTCCTCGCTGTCCAGGAGAAGGAAGTGGTAGCCGCCGAAGGTCTGCGGACGGTCCGAGGCCATGGCCAGCGCCTGGCCCAGCTCGTTCAGGTAGGCGTTCGCGGCCGGTTCGTCGGCCGCCGGGTAGGTCTGCAGGATGGTCGCGGCGACGGCGCGGCCGATGTAGTGCTCCTGCTCCGGCGTGATGTCGGCGAAGGTCTTCTCCAGCGCCTCGGCGGAGCGGTTGATGGAGGTGGCCTGCTCCTCGGTGATGGCGCCGGCGCCCTGCCCGAGCTGCGTGCCGAGCTTGGTCACCGACGCGCAGCCGGCGATCAGCGCGGCGAGCAGCAGCAGGGCGGCGGGGGCGGACAGGTTGCGCTTCTTCACTGCGCACCTCCCTTCGCGACGACCTCGCCGGCGGCGAGGAAGGCCACGGCCTGCTCGGGCGTGACGACCATCGCCTCCATGCGGTCCACCCAGGCGTAGTCGGCTTCGGCGTTCTGCGCCTTGTACTCGCCCTCGACCTGTTCGTTGAAGCCCTTGCCGGCCAGGGCGATCTCGTCCCCGCCGGCGCCGGCGGCCACGTCGGCGTCGCCGGACTTCAGAACCACGCGCTTGGTCGTCAGGGCCGACTCGTGGATCCAGCCGGTGCGCCCGCGCGCGTCCTTGACGCTGTACCAGGCGCCCTGCTTCTGGACGACCGTCAGCCGGTCGCCGTAGGCGACGGCGGCGGCCACCTTGCCCAGGTGGGAGGGGGTCGCCCGGAGCTGCCCCGTCCTGACCTGCACGCTCATCTGCTGCACGGCCGCCCAGGCCACGGCCCCGACGACCAGGATCGCGGCCAGCACCAGGCCTCGTCGCATCGTCCGCATCGCACCCACCTCGCTCTTACGGGACGCCGGCGCGCGACGTGCGCGCCGCGCGGGAGCGTACCACCGAACTTCCGTCGCGCCAACGCCCAACAGGTCTTGGCATTCCCGCGAACGGGACCGCAACAACCCACCCGCGGGCGCGTAGGAAGGCGCCGACCCGGGCTCCCGCGCCCCAGCCCCACGCCAAAGAAGGTCGGACCATGCGCCAGACGATCCCGCTCGCCGCCCTGCTGCTGTGCACCTCCCTGGGAACCGTCGCGGCCGCGGAGCAGGCGGCCTTCGTCCCGGTCTACCACCCCCAGCTCGAGACGAGCCGCGCCGCCGGCCCCATCGCGATCGACGGCGCGCTCGACGACCCGGGCTGGCAGGGGATCCCGCGCGCGGAGAACTTCGCCGAGCACAACCCCGGCGACCAGGTGCGCCCGCCGGTCGACACCCACGCCATGGTCACCTACGACGACGACCACCTCTACATCGCCTACGTCTGCCGCGACGACCCGGCGCTGGTGCGCGCCGGCCTCAGCGAGCGCGACAACATCTGGAGCGACGACTACGTCATCACGGCCATCGACACCTACGCCGACCAGACCTGGGCCTACGAGATCGCCTGCAACCCGCTGGGCGTCCAGGGCGACCTGCTCTGGTCGGTGAACGGCGGCGAGGACATGAGCTACAACATGGTCTTCGCCAGCGCCGGCAAGGTCACCGACGAGGGCTGGCAGGTGGAGCTGGCCATCCCCTGGTCGAGCCTGCGCTTCCCTCACCGGGACGAGCAGGTCTGGCGCATCGACTTCTGGCGCAACCACCCCCGCGCGGTGCGCGGCCAGTACTCCTGGGCGGCCTACGACCGCGACGAGAGCAGCTGGCCCTCGCAGTGGGGCACGGTGCGCGGCATCCGCGGCGTCGAGCCCGGCAAGGGCATCGAGCTGCTGCCGTCGCAGGTGTTCACGCAGGCCGGCTCGCGCCGGGGCGACGGCTTCGACAACGGCCCGGTCCTGGGCCAGGCCTCGCTCGGCGCGCGCGCCAACCTCTCCTCCAGCTTCACGGTCGAGGGCACGGTCAACCCCGACTTCAGCCAGATCGAGTCCGACGCCGCCCAGATCGACGTCAACACCACGCTGGCCCTGTTCTACCCCGAGCGGCGGCCCTTCTTCCAGGAGGGCAGCGACCTGTTCAACACCTTCTTCAACGCCGTCTACACGCGCACCATCAACGACCCGCTGTTCGCAGCCAAGGTCACCGGCCGGCCCGGCAGCACGAGCGTCGCCTACCTGGTCGCGCGCGACGAGGTCTCGCCCTTCACGCTGCCGTTCGAGGACGTCAGCGCCTTCGCCGCCGGCGGCCGCAGCACCTCGAACATCCTGCGCGTCCAGCAGGCCCTCGGCGACGGCGCCAGCGTCGGCCTGCTGGCCACCGACCGCCGCATCGACGGCGGCGGCGCGGGCACCCTGGGCGGCATCGACGGCCGCGTGCGCTTCACGCCCTCGCTGCAGTTCGAGTGGCAGGCGCTGGCCTCGCGCACCGAGGAGCCGGACGACCCGGCCCTGACCGCGGGTCTCGAAGGCCTGACCTTCGACCGCGGGAAGCGCACGGCGGTCTTCGACGGCGAGAAGTTCGACGGACTCGGCGTCTACTCCAGCCTCGAGTACAACGACCGCCTCTGGGACTTCGACGTCGACTACTGGTCCTACAGCCCCACCTTCCGCGCCGACAACGGCTTCATCCCCCGCAACGACCGCCGCGAGGCGATCGTGACGGCCTCGCGCGTCTTCCGCTACGAGGACTCGCGGCTGCTGGAGTGGATCCAGCCCAACGTCAACGCGGGCCGCGTCTGGAACCTGGCCGACGCGCGCAAGGACGAGTGGATCTGGGCGGGCGTCGGCGCGCGCGTGCGGCAGTCGCAGCTCTACTGCCAGCTCTCGCACATGAAGAGCAACGAGCTGTTCGGCGGGATCTGGTTCGACGGCATCGACGCCACGGAGTTCGAGCTGCAGGCCGTCCCCGCCAGCGCGCTGCAGGGCGGGCTGAGCCTGAGCCACGGCCACCGCATCGCGCGGCGCGAGCGGGTCATGGGCCGCGAGTCCAACGCCACCCTGTGGTTCGACCTGCGCCCCGCGGACCGCCTGCTGGCCGAGGTGGTCTGGAACTGGATCCAGAGCGTCGACGACGAGACCGAGGCGATGCTGTTCAAGGGCTACATCCTGCGCACCCGCCTCGGCGTGCAGGTCTCGCGCGAGCTGTCGCTGCGCCTGGTGCTCCAGTACGACGACTTCGACGAGACGTGGGAGGCCGACCCGCTGGTCACCTACCGCCTCAACCCCTTCAGCATCTTCTACGTCGGTTCGACCCGCGACTACGCGCCGCTCGACCCGGAGCACGACGGCGTGCGCGACTGGCGCCTGACCGACCGCCAGTACTTCATGAAGCTGCAGTACCTCTTCCAGATCTGAGCGGCCGCCGCGCCGGGAACGCGAAGGGAGCCCCCCGAGGGGCTCCCTTCTTCGCGCCGGGCGCAAGCCGAGTCATCTGCCGGAACCCAGCAGGCGCCGCAGCTGCGCGCGGGCGCCCTGCGTGGCCTGCGCGGCCGCCCCGCCCGCGACGTCCTTCAGGGCCGCCGTGGCGTCCAGTTCGACCGCTGGCTGCGTCAGCGTGCCGCCGACCCGCAGCGGCACCACCAGGCGCGCGACCGGCGCGTTGCCGCCGCCGCCCAGCAGGTCGGTGACCCTGCCGACCACGCCGCCCGGGTTGCGCAGCTTGCGCGACAGGTCCTCGCTCAGCAGCAGCCCGCCGGCGGCGTCCAGCTCGCCGGTGAAGGCATAGCCGCCGCCGAAGACCAGCTCGCCGAGATCGCCCAGCCGCACGGCGAGCGTGTCCAGGCCGACGCGGCCGTCGCGCACCACGACGTGGGCGGCGAGCGTGCGCAGGGTCTGGTTCTGGGCGAAGGAGCTGCCCGCCTTCGTCGCCACCGCCGAGAGCGCCGCGTGCACCGGCCCGCTGGTCACGACGCGCCCCTCGTCCATCTTCGCGCCCGCGTCCAGGGTCAGCGAGTTGCGCACCGTGGCGCCGTCGCGGCCGGCGGCGCCGTAGGTCCCCGTCAGGTCGAACTTGCCGAACAGCAGCCCTTTCAGCGGCGTGAAGCGCGACAGGAAGTCGTCGGCCTCGATGCGGGTCGCCGCGAAGCGGCCGCCGAAGGAGGGGCGGTTCAGGTCGTTCAGGTCCACGGTCGTGCTGCCGGTCACCTTGCCGGTGTAGACGTCGGCCTTCACGTCGGCGACTTCGATCCGGCGATCGACGAGGCGCGCGGCGCCGGTCACGCCGGTGAAGGCGACCCCGCCGTACAGCAGCGAATCCGCGCGCAGCGTGCCCGTGCCCCGCAGGTCCGGCAGGCGGGAGGTCAGCGAATCCCGCGGCGCGGGAGCGGCCGCCGCCGCTCCCCGCTTCACCCAGGCCGGGCTGGCGGCCGGGAAGACCCGGTCGATGTCGAAGCGCCGCGCGTGCGCGGCGAAGGTCAGCACGGGCCGGCGCGCCGCGTCGGCGGCGAGGGCCGCGAAGGGGTCGGCGAGGCGGCCGGTCAGGGACACGTCGCTGCGGCCGAAGCGGGCGACGCAGTTCGCGATCGTCACCGCGTCGGGGGCCAGCGTCAGCTTCGCGTCCAGCGAGGTCAGCGGCTCGCCCAGCATCGCGTCGCGGTAGGTCATCCGCGTGACGACGACTTCGCCGCCGCGCAGCAGGCGCTCCGGCTGCTTCACGGGACCGTCCAGCTCGGCGCGCACCGCGAGCACGCCCGCGATCGCGGCCCCGCGCCCCGGCGGCAGGAAGGGCTGCACGTAGGCCAGATCCACCTCGCCGCTCACGTTCCCCCGCAACACGGGTTCGGCGAAGCGCGTCACCGAGAAGTCGCCCTGCAGCGGGCGGCCGCCGAACGACGCCTTCGTCACCGCGACGTGCAGGCTGTCGGGCCGCAGGTCGGCCCGGGCCGACGCCACCCTCAATTCGCCGGGCAGCTCGCCGCCGCTCATCACCAGGTCCGTCAGCGAGGCCGTCGCGGCGTAGGCGGGCGAGCGGCCGGGCTCCAGGCTCGCGTTCGCCTCCACGACGACGTCGCCCGCGAGGCGGTAGGCGGCCAGGGCTTCGCGGCGGTCGGCGGGCAGCAGGCCGAGCAGGTCGGCGGCGGTGATGCGATCCGAGACCAGCCGCCCGTGCGCGGCGACGTCGCCGTCGCCGCGGGCGGCGTCGCCCGACAGCTTGAAGCGCAGCGGCCCCGCGGACAGGGCGGACTCCGCCAGCGTCAGCAGCGCGGCGGCCCGGTCGTACGCGAGGTCGAACCGCAGGGAGACCGGCAGCGCCGGCAGGGGCGCGGGGCCGTCGACGAGCAGGCTGTCGACGCCCAGATCGCCCCGCGCCACGCTGCGGCCCGCCGCGTCGGTCGCCAGGCTCGCCTCGAGCTTCAGCCCGGCCAGGCGCACGCCCGTGCCGGCGGCCTCGTCGGCGAAGGCCAGCCGGCCGCCGACGATCGCGACGCGGTCCAGCGTGATCGCGGGGGACTTGCCGTCCCCACCCTTGCCGGCCCCGCCGGTCCCGGCGGCGGGCGGCGCGAAGGTGAAGTTGTCGGCGCCGTCGGCCCGGCGCCGCAGGTCCAGGGCGGGCCCGGTGATGACCAGGCGGTCCGCCTCCACGCGCCCGCGCAGCAGCGGCAGCAGGCGCAGCCGCAGATCCACGGCCTCGACCGCGGCCAGCGGTTCGCCCCCGAACCCCGGCGGGTTGCCGACGCGCAGCCCCTGCAGGCGAACGCCCAGGCCGCCGCGCAGCGACAGACGGGCGTCGTCGATGGCGACCTCCCGTCCCAGCGCGGCGGAAGCTCGGCTCGCGGCCAGGGCCTTGACCCTGCCGACGGGGAAGAAGATCAGCAGGCCGGCGACCAGCAGGACCAGCGAGCCGGCGATCACGAGCAGCAGGCGCTTCGGGGAGGCGTTCGTCTTGTTCATGCCCATAGGATGCCCACGATCGGCGCGCGATGCAAGAACGACGAAGGCCGCCTCCCCGAAGGAAGACGGCCTTGACGGAGGTCACTCCATGTCACCGGTACATCGTTTTGAGGTTGCCCCAGCTCAGGTCCTCGTTGCTCACGGGAGCCTCGATGGTCACCGTGGTGAGGCTGCAGCCCCCGGTGCCGTAGGCGTCCACGATCAGGTAGTACCAGCCGGCCGACGCGGCGGCGTACGAGAGGACCTCGGTGTCGCCGCTGTAGGTGTCGTCGGCGCCGGCGACGCAGGTGCCGGCCGTGTTGGCGCAGTCGGTGACGAGCCACAGGGCGGAATCGTGCTCGCCGGTCTCGGTCGCGATGAAGGACTCACCCGCGGCCAGGTAGATCTTGTACACGACGTCGTTGCCCGCCGACACGTAGCCGGTGCAGCCGCCGCTCGGGGCGCTGTAGTCGTTGTTGGCCAGGCACAGGTCGACCTGGAACGACGTCAGGCCCTGCGCCTGCAGGTCGATGGCGGTCGCGCAGGTGTCGTTCGCCGGCGGCGGCGGCGGCGGCGGCGGCGAGTAGCCGGTGCCGTCGTCGACCATCACGGCGTCCAGCACGTGGAGGTCGCCGTCCACGCCCTGGTAGCGGAAGGTGATGGTCACGGTCGTGCCGTCGTAGGCGCTGAGGTCGACGAAGAACTTCTCGTAGGTGAAGTTCGCGGTGACGTTGCTGTCGAAGTCGAAGACGGGGATGCCGTTGACCTCGACCGACTCGGTGGCGTTCAGATCCCAGGAGTTGCCCAGGGAGCCGGCCATCCAGAAGCTGAGCACGTACTCGCCGCCGGCGACGTCGACGGGCTGGGAGAACGAGATGGTCTCGTCCTGGTAGACCGAGACGTCGTAGCCGACGAAGGCGCAGTAGGCGCCCTCGATCGAGCCCGCCGAAGTGGCGTTGCTGACCGACCAGGTGCGGGCCGGGTTGACGATGCCCGCGGTCCAGCCGGCGGGAATGACGCCGCCCTCGAAGCCCTCGAACACCGAACGCGAGGTGAAGGCATCGCCGTGCAGGCGGTTCATCCGCTGGAAGGTCTCGATGTCCATGCGGCCATCGGCCTTCGGCGTCCCGGCCACGGCGGCGCTCGCCGCCAGCGCCACGATCAGCGCCAACACGATCATTCTCTTGAAGCTCATGCTATCCCCCTCAGGACAGTGTGATGGAGTTGCTGGTGCGTTGCGGGTCATGACTTGATTCACCAGCGCCATCACCTTATCCCAACTTCGCATCATTCGTCAACCGTTGGTTCTGGCCGCGAAATTGGGCCTGACATAATAATATCTATATTTATACATATATATACCTATTCAGGGTAGGCCAGGAGCGGATCGCGGCCAGACCCAATTTCGCGGCCAGAACTAGCGGACCCCGATGGTGCGGTTTTCGGGGGCGGCGTTTTCCAGCAGCAACGCCCGCAACGCCCCCCACCTTCCAGCCGCCATCTCTCCACCCAAGATCCTCAGCTCCCGCTCGACCACGACCCGCCCGCGCTCCTGCGACACGCGCAGGCTGAAGCTGCCGGCGTCGTTGACCAGCTCGCGGGCTTCGGGCAGGCGCACGATCTCGCGGTCGCCCGGGGTGATGGTCAGGCGGATGATCTGGGTGAGGTCGCCTGGCGACAGCACGGGGGTGGCGCGCGTTTCGTCGTGCAGGTGGACGTCGGAGGGCAACAGGGAGAGCAGGCCGCCGCGCGGGTCGCCGGGCGACAGCGGGCGGCGGTCGAAGTCGTCGGCTTCGGGGGCGGGCAGCGTGAGGTCGAAACCGTAGACCACCGACTCCGGGCGCAGCGTGGCGGGGTTGGCGTTCACGACCTCGGCTCCCGCGAGCACCGACGCGACCACGGCGCCGAGGTGGCCCCGCGCGTCGGCGTCGAGGCCGGCCAGGCGGTCGTGGGCCGAGAGCAGGCCGTCGGTCAGCAGCGTGCCGGTGCCGCGCCAGCCGTCGTCATCGTCGGGTGTGAGCGCGATCTCGAGCACGAGGCGGCCCGCGGCGGCGACCGCCGACTGGGTGGACGGTTGCGTCGAGCCGTCGAGCCAGCGCCACAGCGGGCCGACGAAGACGGACGGCGTCTCGTCGAGCCGGCCCGTGCCGGGGTCGTAGACGGCCTTGAGGCCGGCGCCGGCGATCTCGACGAAGGGGCCGTCCAGCTCCGCGGTCGACGGGACCGCGGGGTCGATGGGCAGGCCGCCGCGGGAGCGGTACAGGAGGTCCGCGGCCAGGCCGGAGGCACGCAGCAGGGCGGTCGCCAGCGCGGCGCGGTCGCGGCCGTGGCCGTAGGCCGTTTCCCAGGTGCGCGCCGGCGAGCGGGTCGCGGCGCGCCAGGGGCGGTCGTCGATGTGGATGGGGCGCACGCCCTCGTCCAGCAGCTTCGCGATCGCGCGTGCCCGGGCCCGGTCGTCGGGCGCGCAGGCGAGGCGGGCGGCGAGCGTGTCGCGCAGCGCGGCGCCCAGCAGGAAGTCACCGGGCAGCGCGTCGGGCGGCAGGGCGTCGTCCTCGAAACCCCGGGACAGCGCGTCGCCCAGCGCCTGCCAATCCTCCCAGGTCGACCACAGGATGCCGGGCGCGTCGGCCTGCGGTGCGGCGAGCGCCGGCAGACCTCGCGCGGGCACGTCCTCGAGCCGCCAGGTCAGGGTCGTGGCGCCGCCGGCCGAGACGATGGTCGGCGGCGGGGCGCCGCGGCGTTCGGCGTGGCGGACCGCGACGCCTGCCGGCACCGTCAGCGAGAACTCGCTCACCAGGGCGGGGTCGCGGCGGGCGAGGAGCCAGGCGCCGTCGGCGCCGGGCTGTGCGCCGCCGCGCTCGACGATCTCGTACTCGGTTTCCAGCAGGCAGGGCAGCTCGACGCCGTCGTGCAGGAGCATCGTCTCGCGCAGGTCGGCGTAGTCCGCGGCGTGCTCCAGCGCGTAGGGCAGGGTCTCGACCACGGCGGTAGGGCTGATGCGCTCGGCGTCGGGCCACCAGCGGCCGTCGCGCCAGGTGCGCAGCTTCAGCACCGCGAGCGTCGAGGTGCCGGCGTGCCGGGGCACGCGCAGATCGGCGTAGGTCTGCAGGCCGCTGCGTGTGGCGATCCAGACCACCTGGTGGGTGCGCTCGGCGAGGTCGCCGTCCGGGGTGACGGTTGTCGCTCGCGCTTCGCACAGCAGGACGGCGTCGCGCTGCGCGAAGTCGGGGAGGGCGCGGGCGCGGGCCAGCAGGGCGTCGAGATCGCGACCCGAGGAGAGGCCCAGGGGGCCGGCCAGGGATGGCGCGGCGAGCAGGGCGATCAACGCGAGACCCAGGCAGGTGCGCATCATCGGGCGCCCCCCTTCTCCGCGCGGAACACGCGGTCGCCCCAGGCGCGGGCGGCATCGACGGCCTTCTTGAAACCGGGGTAGCCGTCCGGCGGGACCTGCCGGCGGCGGGACTCGAAGCGCTGGGTGATCACGAGGTCGCTCCCGTCCAGGCGGCTCGCTCCCGAGAAGGCGGCGTAGGTCTCGTCGACCGCGTCGGGCTGCTCGGCGTCGGCAGCGCGCCAGCCGCGGGGCAGGCGGATGGTTTCCCGGCCGTCGAGCAGCTGGGTGAAGTAGAGCAGGACGTCGGTCGCGCGCTCGTCCTCCCAGGCGGTGGCGCCGGCGCGGAACAGCGTGCCGTCGTGCAGGGTCAGCTGCATCAGCGGGCTGCGGAACTCGAGGCCGCCGTCGACCGGCAGGGCGTAGCGGGGGATGCGGTAGGCGACGGTGATCCGCATGTCGCCGCCGAAGTCGTCGGTACGGCGGTGGGCGACGCGCACGCCCTCGACGCGCGGGCTGACCGCGGCCAACGCCCGCGCGAAGACCGACGCCAGCTCGTCGCGGCGCCCGTTGGCCATGCCGCGCAGGCGGCCGTCCATGACGCCGCGGCCGGTCAGCTCGAACTCGCCGGTCAGGGTGCCGTCGGCCGCCAGTGTCGCGCGGTGGACCGCGTGCAGCGGCGAGTCCGACGGCGGGCTGTAGGCGATGCGGTCGAGGGTCGAGCCCTCCGGCGAGCCGACCAGGTAGTGCTGCTCGGTCTCCGAGTGCGACCAGATGTTGTTGTCGTAGGGCACCCAGGTCGGGTCGTACATGCGGAACGACCCGTCGGGCAGGCGCAGGGCGGTGACGCAGTGGTTGAACTGGTCGGCGGGCACGTCCTCGATGCGGCTGCCGGCCATGGTCATGGCCGCCTGCGCGTCCAGGCCGGCGGCGCGCAGCATGGTGACCAGCATGCCGGCGATGTCCTTGCAGACGCCGCTGCGCTGCGCGAAGACCATCGCGCCCGAGTGCAGGACGAAGCCCTCGCCCGGGCCCATCGTCTGGCCGCTGTAGCGGATGTTCTGGGCCACCCAGTGCAGCAGCGCTTCGGCCCGGCGCTCGGGCGTCGCGCCGGCGAGGCCGGCCGCGGCCAGGACCTCGTCGACCTTGGCGCGGATCTCCGGCGTCGCGTCGAACTGGCCGCGGTTCACGTCGAAGAACCAGCGGCTCTTGCTCTCCCAGTCCGCGACCGTCGCCATGACCACCTTGGGCGCGAAGTCGCTCGCGGCGGGCTGGCGGGTCTCGTGGACCAGGGCGGGCAGGTCGCGGCCCCACCAGGCGTGCTCGGTGCGCTCGGCGTCGTAGGTGACCGACGAGAACAGGGCGCCGTTGTAGACCTCGGCGTGCAGGCGCTTGCCCGCGGGCAGGCTCAGCACGTAGCGCTTCTCGAGGATGGGCGCGTCCTCGGCGAACAGCACGATGTCGAAGTACTCGCCGGGCATCGGCGGGACGAAGCGGGCGTCGTCGTCCGCGGCGGAGCCGTCGCCGCCGAGCAGGGCGTAGGTGAACCCCTTGCGCAGCGTCCGCACCTCGATCCCGTCGCCGGGCCGCAGGCGTGGCAGCTGCAGCACCATGATGCGGTCGCTCCAGTAGATGGCGGACTGGGGGGCGGGCAGGTCGCGCACGTCGGCCACGTCGACGGGGAGGCGCTCGCCGTCGCGCAGCACGGACACCTCGCGCACCTCGACGCGGCTGCTCTGCGGGTCGTAGCGCCAGGTCAGCACGGAACGGTCGCGGCAGCCGGAGGGGGTCAGCACCTTGGTCAAGCGGTAGCCGTCGACCTCGGTGACGCCCGAGGGCGCGACCCGGTTGACCGTCTCCTCGAAGACGACGACCAGGTCGGCGCCGGGATGGGCCCCGGCGTCGCCGGCGTCCTCCAGGCGCGTGAACGCGGTGGGTGGCGGGCGATCGCCCGGCGGCAGGGTCGTGTCCGCGGCGGGGGCGGGGAACGGGGCGAGACCGAGGACGAGGCCCAGCACGGGAAACAGGACGAGCGGCATCGGCTTCATGGCGGCGGCTCCGGGTTGGGCCACGGGTGCGGAGGTCCTCCGAATCTAGCACCTGGATCCCCGTGTTCAAAGTCCAGCCGCGGCCGGTCCTGATGTGCTAGACTCCAGGTAGTTTCCCGGCTCCTGCCCTTCGCTCGACGGCACCAAGACAACAGGAGATGATGGCAATGCACACCTCACGAAACGGCGGACACTCCGGTCTCCGCGTCATCCTGGCCATGCTGCTCGTCCTGGCCGCGGCCTTCTCGGCCCGCGCCGACGTGCTCATCAACGAGATCGACGCCGACACCCCGTCGACCGACGTCCTGGAATTCGTCGAGCTGTACGGCACGCCGAGCCAGGCGCTGGACGGCCTGGTCCTGGTGTTCTACAACGGCTCCACCGACCTGTCGTACGCCGCGTACGACCTCGACGGGTACAGCCTCGACGCCAACGGCTTCTTCCTGCTCGGCAACGCCGGCGTCGTGCCCACCCCCTCGATCATCTTCGGCTCCAACTTCCTGCAGAACGGCCAGGACGCCGTCGCCCTCTACAACGCCAACGGCGCCGACTTCCCGAACAACACGCCGGTGACGGCGACCAACCTCGTCGACGCCATCGTCTACGACACCGCCGACGCCGACGACCTCGTCCTGCTGGCCACGCTGACCCCGGGCCAGCCCCAGATCGACGAGAACGGCAACGCCAACGGCGCCAACGAATCCTGCCAGCGCAGCCCCGACGGCGCCGGCGGCCCGCTGGTCACCACCTCCTACGTCGTGCAGCTGCCGTCCCCGGGCGTCTCCAACGGCGGCGTCATGCTGCAGGACCCCGACGTGGCCAACGTCTACCACCGCAGCCTGCTGCCGACGCCGGGCGAAGCGGTCACCGTCTACGCCGACGCCACCGACAACGACGGCACGATCACCGAGGTGCGCCTGTACTGGCAGGTCGACGGCGCGGGCGCGACGTCCGCCGCGATGACCCTGTCCGAGGGTTCGACCTACGCCGGGACGATCCCCGGGGCCGCCGACGGCTCCCTGGTCGAGTACTTCGTCGAGGCCACCGACAACGACGGCCTGTTCGGCACCAGCCCCGCGACCGGCTTCTACGGCTACACCGTCGCCCCCGAGACGATCACGCCCATCGCCTCGGTGCACGCCGATTCGCTCGGCTACGCCGGCGACGTCATCATGGTCCAGGGCCAGGTCTACATCCCCGGCGACTACAAGGCCGACGGCGTCACCGTCAGCGCCTACATCCAGGACGCCGCGGGCCGCGGCCTGAACATCTTCGGCACCACGCGCAGCACCGGCGCGGCCCTGCTGAACGCCACCGGCAACATCGTGAAGGTCACCGGCACGGCGTACTGGTTCGGCACCACGGTCGAGCTGGTCAACTACGAGGTCGAGCTGGTCAGCGGCGGCAACACGCCGCTAGCGCCCGTCCTGCAGACCACCGGCGCCGCGGCCGCCGCGGCCAACGAGGGCAGCTACGTCGCGGCCGTGGGCCCGATCACGGCCATCTCCGCCACCACCGGCACCAACCCCGCACACAATTTCACGATCGACGACGGCTCCGGCCCCGTGGTCGTGCGCGTGGACGACGACCTGGCCCCCGGCCTCGAGACCTGGCTGGTGGGCGACGAGCTGGAAGCCGCCGGCGCCGGCGGCACCTACGCGAGCGCCGGGCAGATCATCGCCGGCCTGGCCGCGGACCTGGTCAACAACGGCCAGGGCCCGGACGTTACCCCGCCGACGCTGGTCAGCGCCGCGCTCGACGGCACCGTCGACGTGCTGGTGCAGTTCAGCGAAGCCGTCGCGGCCCTGACGGCCGAAGACGAGGGGAACTACGAGGTCTACCAGACCGCCGTCCCCGGCAACACGGTCGCGGTCGTGTCCGCGGTCCTGCAGGCCGACGCCTCGCAGGTCCTGCTGACGGTGGCCGCCTCGCTCAGCGGCACGCCGCACACCGTGCGCGTGAACGACGTCCAGGACGTCGCCGGCAACCCGATCGCCGCGAATTCCACCGCCGCGATCAGCGACCTGGGCCCGCTGCCGCAGATCGAGATCACCGAGGTCATGCAGAACCCGCTGCTGCTGGCCGACACCGACGGCGAGTGGTTCGAGATCCGCAACGCGGGCACGACGGCCGTGGACCTCAACGGTTGGACGATCATGGACACGGGCCTCGACAGCCACGTGATCGACAACGGCGGCCCGCTGGTCATCAACCCCGGCGAGTACAAGGTGCTCGGCGTGAACGCCACCGCGATGCTCGGCGAGGGCGTCACGCTGTTCTACCAGTACGCGGGCGTCCTGCTGAGCAACGCCGACGACGAGTTGATCCTCGTCGACACGCTCGGCCGCACCGTCGACGAGGTGATGTGGGACGGCGGCCCGGTGTGGCCGGACCCGAGCGGCGCCTCGATGGCCTGGTCCGGCACCGGCGACAACAACGTCGGCACCAACTGGGCCGTGAGCACCGCGGTCTTCGGCACCGGCGACCTGGGGACCCCGGGCGCGGCCAACGCCGGCCCGACCGCCGCTCCGCCCGCGCTCGCGACCCTGCTGGGCGCCAACTACCCCAACCCCTTCAACCCCAGCACGAAGTTCAGCTTCTCGCTGGACCACGACGCGCAGGTGTCCCTGGCGGTCTTCGACCTGCGCGGCCACCTCGTGCGCACCGTCGTCGAGGGTCGCCTGGCCGCCGGCGACTACGGCAACGCGTACGCGTGGGACGGCCGTGACGACCAGGGCCGCGCGGTCACCAGCGGCACCTACTTCTACCGGCTGACGACCGACGGCGGGTTCGCGCAGTCGCGCAAGATGACTCTTCTGAAGTAAGGGTTGCCGGAGCGGGATCGAGGAGCGGGCGGGGGCGACCCCGCCCGTTCCGTTTGCCGGGTGGCGCCGCCGGCGGCGCGGGGTATCATGATCCCATGGCACTCATCCTGCGCATCTTCGCCGAATGCGGGAACGGGGAGCAGGCGGCGCAGCTCGCCGGCGGCCTCGCCGCGGCGCTCGCCGGCTTCCGCCCGGTCGCGAGCATGGAACCCGAGCGCTACCGGAAGCTGCCCGAGCTGTTCGAGTTCTCCTTCGACCTGTCGCCCGACACGCGGGCGACCTTCGACGCCGTGCTGGCGCGCGCGTCGGACGGCTGGGTCCACACCGGGGACGAGGAGCACAGCTCGTCGGTCTGGAATCGACCGCCGGGCGGGGTGTTCCTGTCGCCGGCGGTGAGGTGGGCCGAGCTGATACGGTTCGACGAGGGCGGGCGGGAGTCTTGAGGGGATAGGACTCTCGCGAAGAAGCGCCTCTGGAGCGCTTACGGCCCCCGATAGCCACAGCGCCCCTGCATCATGTCTACGGGGGATGCCGGCAGTTCCCGTAAATCAGCTTGCCGTATTCTGGTGATTGCCGGGGTTGAGATCCCGCTCTACGCGCAACGCTCGATCGGTCCGATCCTGGCTTCTCCACATCTCCTCAAAATCATGGCAAGGCCCGTCTGCCGAAAGACGGCATTTAAGGAGTTGTGGGTGATGGAATTACAGGACATCCCGAAAAGTTATAAATATGGTATATAATATATACTATATTGAGGGTGCGGGATCGATCATGTTCGAGTTCGACGAGAACAAGAGTCAGGCGAACATGGCAAAGCACGGCATCGACTTTGTGGCGGCGCAGGCACTCTGGCTCGATGAGTGTCGGGTGGAGATCCCGGCTCGAACCGACGATGAGCCGCGCTTCGTCGTTGTGGGCATGATCGAGGACAAGCATTGGACCGCCATCATCAGCTATCGTGATGGGAGGATCCGCCTGATCTCCGTCCGGAGGTCCCGCGAGGAGGAGGTCGCGATCTATGAAAGCTAGCGATTTCGACCGCAAGTTCGACGACGGCATGGACATCACCGCGGATCTCGACCTGGCCAAGCTCCGCCGGCCCGGCCAGGAGCCGCGCCGCGTCAATGTCGATTTCCCGGCCTGGATGATCGAATCCCTCGATCGCGAAGCGAACCGGCTGGGCGTAACGCGCCAATCGATCATCAAGATCTGGATCGCGGAGCGGCTCGAGCGCAAGGTGTCCTGATCTCCGATGCTGGCGCGAGCCCTGAAGGGAGCCCCGACCATGAACGGGAAACGACGCGGATGGCTGCCGCCGTTGCTGATGGTTATCCTGCTCGCGGGGTGCGGGGACGACGAATCCGCCCGCACGCTCGCGGGAACCTGGGATCTCATCGGCTTCACCGATCACGGCGTCGCGGGGACCGCGACCGGCAGCGCCGCCTTCGGCGAGGGCGGCGATTTCGAGATCGCCGGCGAGGTCACGTATCCCGGCGAGCCCGCCGACCCGATCGCCATGAGCGGGGCCTGGAGCCAGGCCGGCGACGAGCCCACGAACGTGATCGCACTCTGCTGCCGGGCTTCCGGCAGCGAGTAGGAGATTCATCACCGCGAGGGGAACCAGACATGTCCAGATCCAGGTTCGCGACGATCGCACTTCTGTTGACGGCCCTGACCCTGCCGGCTGCGGCGCGGTCCCAGGGCCGCCCCGACCCGGCCGCCCTCGCGACGGCGCAGAAAGCGGCCTTGGCCAAGCTCTCCTTCATGGACGGCGTCTGGAAGGGCTCCGCGTGGACCATCCTGCCGTCCGGCGAGAAGCACGTCCTGACCCAGACCGAGCGCGTGGGACCGTTCCTGGACGGGGCGGTGAAGGTGGTCGAGGGCCGGGGGTACGAAGCAGACGGCAAGCTCGCCTTCAACGCCTTCGGCACGATCTCCTTCGACCCGGCCAAGGGCGCCTACACGATGCACTCGTATGCCATGGGCCACGTCGGCGATTACGCGCTGACGCCGACAGCCGATGGATTTACCTGGGAGATCCCTGCTGGGCCGATGACCATCCGCTACACGGCGAAGATCGAGGACGGCCGGTGGGTGGAGGTCGGCGACCGGCTCGTGCCCGGCCAGGAGCCGGTGCGCTTCCTCGAGATGAACCTCGAGCGGGCTGGGGACACGGGTTGGCCGGCGGAGGGCGCGGTCGGGCCCTAGCACGCTGATAGACGTGGACTGGCTGCGCATTGTTGATCGATGATACCGCCCACACCATGACGTTATGGTGTGGGCGGGTCTTTATATCAATTCCATGGAGGCCGACATGCTTGTACATCGCTGTTGCCCACGCTGCCGACGCCCCGTTTCCTGGGGCCGGCTCACCTTCAAGTCGACGATCTGGAGCGCCTGGGATTGCCCCGGTTGCAGCACGACGCTGCAGATTTCCAAGCCCAGGCGCGCGCTGGCGGCCGTCTGCGGCGCCGCCTTTGGCTGCGCCATCGGTTTCGCAGCGCTCGGCGCGGGGTTGTCGATCTGGTGGGTCATTCCGATCATGATGGTGGCGCAGATCCAGTTCTGGTGGCTCGATGGGGTGGTCGTGGCGCGCACGCAAGGCACAGCCGCCTGATCGCCGCGCGCCGAAGGGAGGCCCGTGAGTTCGGACAAGCCGCAGACGTTCGCCGGCTCCATGATGGGGCCGTTGCACGAAATGGCCCGCCTGCTTCTGGAGTCACAACAGTACGATCGGCTTCACCAAGTGTCGGAAGTGCTCGCCGTGCTGTCGCGCGGCGTCTGGGAGACGATGGACGATGATCTGAAGCGCAGGGCGCTCCTCGTTCTCGAGAACACGTTCCACATCAGGGCCTGGGATGACCAGGTGGATCTTCTTGGAGGACCTCTCGATCGGATCCAAGAGCTGTTAGCCGCTGAGGGCACTGAGACGGGAACAGACGCATGAGACGTCCTCTTCACGTTTCTTGCACGATGATACCGCGCGTCCCTGATATCAGGGACCACCGAGTTCATCCATCAAACGGCCGGGTGACATGACGCACGTGCACGCCCCCAACCACTACAACCGCATCTTCGCGGTCGCCGTGGCGCTCAACGTCGGCTTCGTGATCGTCGAGGCCGGGTTCGGCGTGGCCGCGCACTCGCTGGCGCTGCTGGCGGACGCGGGGCACAACCTGGGCGACGTGCTCGGGCTGCTGCTGGCCTGGGGCGCCACGCGGCTGGCGCAGCGCAAGCCCTCGCAGCGGCGCACCTACGGCTGGCGCAGCTCGTCCATCCTGGCGGCGATGCTCAACGCGGGGCTGCTGCTGGTCGCGGTGGGCGGGATCGCGTGGGAGGCGGTGCAGCGGTTCGGGCGGCCGGGCGCGGTCATCGGCGTGACGGTCATCTGGGTGGCGGCGGCCGGCGTGGTGCTGAACACGGCCACGGCGCTGCTGTTCGTGGCGGGGCGCAAGCGCGACCTCAACCTGCGCGCCGCATTCCTGCACATGGCGGCCGATGCCGCGGTGTCGGCGGGCGTGGTGGCCGCCGGGTTCGTGATGCTGCGGACCGGATGGATGTGGCTGGACCCGACCGTCAGCCTGGTGATCGCGGCGGTGATCCTGGTCGGGACCTGGGGGTTGCTGCGCGAGTCGGTGGACCTGGCGCTGGCGGCGGTGCCGGCGGGGATCGACCCCGCGGCGGTGGAGGCATTCCTGGGCGGGCTGCCGGGGGTGACGGCCGTCCACGACCTGCACATCTGGGGCATGAGCACGACCGAGTCCGCGCTCACCGCTCACCTCGTGAAGCCCGACCCGCGCGACGACGACGAGCTGCTGGCCCGGGCCTGCCGGGAACTCCACGACCGCTTCGGCATCGGCCACACGACGCTGCAGTGGGAGCGGGGCGGCCACCCCGCTCCCTGCGTCGGCGCCTGCTACCGGTAGATCCCCTTGATCGCGCCCCAGGTCCGCGTCTCTTCGGCCACCGTGCTGGTGCATTCGGCCGTCACGTTGTCGACGAAGACGCTCCAGCTGCCGAACGTGCCCAGGGAGATGGTGTTGGCGAAGATCTCGATGGTGTGGGGGCCGCAGGACACCGCCAGCGGGAGGGTGATCCACTGCGAACTCTCGACCGAGTGGGTCATGCCGTAGACGATCAGGTTGTCGAGCGCGACCATGACCTGGACCGCGGCGCCGCCCGACAGGTAGTAGCGGTAGTCCAGCGAGACGTCGCAGGCGCCGTCGCCGTGCGCGGTGCCGCAGGTGAAGGCCTGCGAGAGCGAGGCGCCGCCGCCGCCGAAGTTGTAGAAGAAGTACGCGGCCCCGCCGGGGTTGCCGGCGCTGGGGTGGTGGGTGACGGTGGGGCCCGTCGTCGACGTGCTCCACGGCGCGATCGAGATCGTGAAGTCGCCGTTCAGGATCTGGGCGGACGCGGGCGCGGCGCAGAGCAGCGCGAGCGATGCGAGCAGCAGCGAGCGGCGCATGGGGGCCTCCCGGATGGGGACAGAAATTCATACCAGAACACTCCGATTATAGCGGGGCTGCCTGACGGTGACAATCCCCCCGCCGCGATGAAACCAGACATTCAATCCCCCGTAAGTACCGGAACGCCTCGCCCCACGCCCCGAGGCGCCGTCATCAACCACACGGGGGAGCGGAGATGAACAAGCGGTGCGGGCTGTTGATCGGCCTGGCGATGGCTCTTGCGGCGGCGACCGCCGCCGCCGAAACGGTGGCCGGCCTGCCGGTCCATGTCCAGAAGCTCGGCGAGGGGGTCGTCAGGGTCTGGGTCGGCGACCACATCTCTTCGACGGCGACGGTCGCCTTTGCCACGCAGAAAGGCATCCTGGTCGTGGACACGACCGGCAACCCGCTGGTCGACCGCGAGCTGCGGCGCGTCATCGCGCGCGAGCTCGGGCGCGACGACTTCACGACGCTGGTCAACACCCACGAGCACTCCGACCACACCGGCGGCAACGCGGTCTACGCCGACTGCGAGATCGTCGGCCACGAGCTGGTCGCCGAGGGCATGGCCGCCGGCCGGGCCGACCGGCAGCGCATCCTGGAGTGGTTCGCGAACGGCATCCCGGAGTCGGAGGCGCGCATCGCGGCGCTGCCCGAGGGCGACCCGAGCCTGGCGAGCCTGCGCGAGGACCTGGCCCTGGACATCCTGAACCGCGACGCCCTGCTGGCGGACGCGCCGCTCGTGCCGCCCACGCGCACCTTCGCCGACCGCCTCACGCTCGACATGGGCGACACCACGTTCGAGCTGTACTACACCGGCGGCATGCACACCGCGAGCGACATCGCCGTGTTCGTGCCGCGGCACGGCATCCTGATGACCGGTGACACGATGTCCGACCGCTGGCTGACCGACACCCCGGGCTGCCTGGCATCCTTCATCACGCGTCCTGGCGTGCGCCACGACTTCCCGATGCTGCTGAAGAACTGGGAGTACCTGGCGCAGCAGAAGGACCGCATCCGGTTGCTGGTGACCGGCCACTGGAACGGCGAGCTGTCGTACGACGGGTTCGCGGCCCGGGTCGGCTACGTCAGGGCGCTGTGGGACGGCGTGCCGGCCGAGATCGCGCGCGGCGCGACCATCGAATCGTTGTTCGCGACCTTCCCGCTCGAGACCCGCTTCCCCGAGCTGGCGCAGAGCCCGGGCTTCAACCGCAACAACCACGCCATGACGCTGATGGAACTGTGGAGCGTGACGACGGGCCAGACGTCGGCCGCCGACCGGCTCTACGCGCTCGTCGACGAGGGGGCCGGCGAGGACGCCGTCCGCGAGGTCATCGCGAGCCGCGGCGTCGAGCCCGCCCGCTACTACTACATGGAGGGCCAGCTCAACGCCTCCGGCTACCGGTTCCTGCAGGCGGGACGCGCGCCGCAGGCCGTGACGATGTTCCGGGCGTACGTCGACCTCTACCCGGAGTCGTGGAACGCCTACGACAGCCTGGGTGAGGCGCTGTTGGCCGTCGGGGACACCGACGGGTCGATCGCGATGTACGAGAAGTCGCTGGAACTCAACCCCGAGAACACGAACGGCCGCGACGCGCTGGCGCGGATCCGGGGCGGGGGGACGGCGTCGGTGCAGTGAGACGAGGGAGAGGGGGGGGCGCCGCCCCCCCCCTGGATAATTTGCAGGAGCCTACCGCCCACACCTGAACGTCACCGGGTTTCCTCCCTCTTGATCAACATTGTGCTTCGACGGCGCAGCCGTTGCCGCTTCAGCGTGAATGCTTGCGACGCCGAATTGTCTTGTGATAAGATTTGCTCCCGCCATCGATGATCCGGTTCCCATGTCTTGACCATTGATATCAACAGAGGACGTGACCCATGCCGCTGCGACGGTTCCCCGTGCTGTTGTCGATCTTCGTGCTGCTGTCCCTGCTGACGCACGCCGGTTGCGGCGGCGGCGATTCTCCCGGCACACCCGATCCCGAGCCGCAGCCGGTACCCGTGACGGGCAGCGTGATCCTGCCCGGCGGTTTCCCGGCCGAGGCCGGGCCGCTGACCATCGTGTGCGGCGCCGGCAGCGCCGGCGTGGGGGGCGACGGCGCGTTCACGGTGCTCACCGGCGACGGCAGCCCGCAGCTCGCCGTGGTCCGGGGCGCTGACGGGCCGCTGCTGCTGGGCTGGATCGAAGAGGACGCGGCCGTGGTCGGCGCGCGCAGCACGGCCGAAGCGCTGCTGTTCTTCGCCCTCGGGACCTGGCTGCTGCCGGACGAGGGTCAGATCGCGGTGCGCGGGTTGATCGGGAACCTGGGCGAGGAGCTGGACGCGCTCGAGGCGGCCGTCGCGGCGGCGGCCGTGGCCCACCCGACGGGCCTGGCCGAGGCGCAGCCCGCCGTGCAGCAGGCGCTCGCGGACGCGGCGGCGGCCGTCACCGCCGAGGCCGGCGAGAAGGGCGTGATCGTCGAGCCCGCTGGTGAGCGCAGCGGCATCGCGGTGCTGAACCAGGGCGGCATCAACACCCTCACGCTGAAGAACTCGTACCGCCGGCGCGCGGTGGTCTTCGTCCAGCGCACGGCCTGGATCGGCCAGGACGACGCGCGCCACGAACTCGCGGAGCCGGCCACGTCGTTCGAGCTGCCGCCGGTCGGAGGGTTCGCGGGCGTGCTGGGCACCATCGGCGGCTGGCTGGCCGGCGACGTCGCCTACACGCCGGTCATGAGCGACCCGGTGGCGCTGGAGCTGTGGCCGGACAGCAAGATCACCGAATACACGGTCAAGGCGGGCGGCGCCAGCCTGCCCGGAGAGACGGAGGCGTGGCTCACGCCGGCGGAGAACGACGCCATCGAGATGGTCGCGACCCGCACGGTCGTTCTGGACTTCTTCCTGCCGCTGATGGTCAACATCGTGGCCACCTCGAACCAGCTCGGTGAGCTGGACGACATCCTCGGCGCCGAGCAGGGCACGGGCGCCGAGGTCCTCGCCTTCATCACCTACTGCAAGGACAACGTGCCCGCGATGTGGACCCACGTCCAGGAGCGCGACTACCGGGGCGCGGCGTTCGACCTGTTCGGGGCGGCGGCGACGGTGCCCGTGTTCCAGCAGACGCTCTGCGATTTCCTGGAGCACCTGCTGGTGCGCGGCGGCCTGAACCCGGCGAACGCCACCGCCGCCATGAGCAACGCGGCCTCCTACCTGAACCTCGTGGGCTGGATCAACATCGCCGGCAACTATATGGATTCGATCATCGTGGCCAGCCACATCTCGCTGTCCAACCACGCCGACCTGTGGGACGTGCGGGCGACGCAGCCCGCGGTCCACCTCAGCTCGTCGCCGGCCGAGATGTTCCAGTACGACGAGGTCGATTCGCTGTGGGTGCGGGTCGACGACGAACTGGAGGACCCGCAGGGCTGGGCCTTCGCCTACCGCTGGCGCTGCGCCGGCGCGGCCGGGACGCTGGTCGACCCGGCGCACCCCGAGGACCGGGACAACGACATCACGACCAGCAGCCGCAGCATCGGCTACGTGGCCGACGGCGGCGCGCCGGGCAGCGAGCGGATCATCGTCGAGGTCGCGATCACCGAGGGCGGCGAGCTGACGCCCGTCGGCGCCGACACGCTGACGCTGACGGTCGGAGCGCGCACCCTGGCCCTGACCCCGGTCACCACCAACGTCGCCGCCGACGCCGTGCGCTGGTTCGAGGCGAAGCTCACGCCACCGCTGCCGGAAGGCGCCGAAGCCGTCTACGCCTGGTCGGGCGGCGGCAGCGCGGGCAACCTGCGCTCGGCCGACGGCACCCCCGCCCCCTGCGAGACCGCCGACGCCCGCGCCACCTACCACGCCGGCATGGCGGCCGGCAGCGACGCGGTGCACGTCACCGTGTACCGGGTGCTCGAGGGGGGCGCGCGGCGCAGCCTGGGCACGGCCAGCGCCACGGCCACCGTGCGCCCCGACATGATCGAGGGGCGGCTCGTCGGGTACCTGTGGCTCTACCCGGACGAGTCCCGCTTCGCGGCCCCGGTGTACGTGGAGTTCAACCTGCAGGAGGGCGTCGAGCACTACCAGGTGCACGGCTACAACTTCGTGGACTTCACCGGCTACTACGGCACCGAGTACCTGCGCAACGGCCCGCCCTTCGACTCGCACGACACGCAGACCGAGACGGTGTACCGCCTCCTGCTGGCCGGCCTCGGCGGCAGCATGGACCCGGACAACCCGCCGGACGAGGAGACCTCGGGCCTGAACTGGAACCGCTCGCGGTTCGAGGGTAGCGTCTGGGAGGTTTGGCCGCTGGATTGAGGGGGCGGCGGGCTACGGCGCGGTCAGGGTCTCCCAGAGATCTTCGACCTGGAGCGGGTTGAACACGCGGACGCCGCGGACATCGAGGCTCTGCTCGCCGGCGTAGAGGACCGCCGGGGCTGTGGTCCCGGCGATCCCCAACGCCTGGAACCGCTCCAGCCCCCTGATGAAATCCGCGGCGAACGTCCCGGCGGACTTGATCTCGACCGGCGTGAGCCGGCCGTTCTCCTTGATGAGCAGGTCGACCTCGTTGCCGTTGGTGTCGCGGTAGAAGAAGACCTCCGGACGAAGGCCCCGATTCAGGGCGCCTTTCACGACGTCGGCGATGACGAGATTCTCGTAGAGGCCGCCGCGCAGCGGATCGCGGTCCGCCTGCTCGGGAGTGTGGATGCCCAGCAGGTACGCGGCGAGCCCGACATCCGTGAAATAGATCTTGGGGGATTTGATCACCCGCTTGCCGACGTTGCCGGAGTAGGGCGGCAGTTCGAACACGACATACGAAGCCTTCAGGACGGAGAGCCAGCTCCGCACGGTCGTCGACGACACGCCGACGTCGTTCGACAGCGAGGCGAGGTTGACGATCTGCCCGATCCGCCCCGCCAGCAGCGTGAGGAATTTCTGGAACAGCGACAGGTCGCGCAGCTGGATCATCGCCCGCACGTCGTGCTCGACGTATGTCTGCAGGTAGCCGCCGTAGAAGCGGCGAGGGTCGAGACCCTGCTGGTGCAGCCTGGTGTAGCAGCCGCGGACGATCAGCTCGAACGGGGACGAGATCGCCCCGAACCCCCGCAGTTCGTGCAGGGAGAACGGCCAGAGCGCGAGCAAGGTGGTGCGCCCGGCCAGCGACTGGCTGATCGCTTCGTGCAACAGCGGCTGATGGCTGCCGGTCAGGATGAAGCGGCCGGGTCGACCGTCCAGATCGATCATGCCCTGGAGGTAGGAGATCAGATCCGGCTGGCGCCGCACCTCATCCAGGATGCAGCCACCCGCGTGCCGACCGAGGAATCTCCGCGGATCGGCCTAGGCCTCGGCGCGGATGTCGGGGTCCTCCAGGGAGCAGTAGGGCAGGTCCGGAAACGTCATCCGGGCCAGCGTGGTCTTGCCCGCCTGACGTGGCCCCAGGATGGTCACAGCTGGGTATTCAGCGGCGGAACTGATGAGTTCCCGGGTGATGTCGCGGGTGATCATACAGAGAGTCTAGGGCCGTATTATGTAAATCGTAAGTTCAACTTTCGATTCGCATAAACTGCCATAACATCATCTATAATAATAGATTATCATTATGACGCAGATTGCGTTCCGCCCTCGGCAGCGCTGGGTCGACACGATCCTGTCCTGCCGTCCCGCAGCCGGCGACCCGCGCTTGCACCGACCTCGCCCGGAGTGCTTCTGGCCCGTCGACGCCCTGCAACTCGCCGAGCGCCTGGTCACCCCACCGCCGGCTCCGTGACCGCAGGTCCCGGACTGGTCCATGGCCAACCACGCTAGTCCCATGTTATATTGACTGTTGCGCCCTGGCCCAACACCCACCGCGCGCACACCGCCTCCCACCACCGGGGTCGAGATGCCGCCTTCGCGCACGCCGCCGCCCCTATCTCGCCCCCCGCAAATCCTGACCGCGCTCCTGCTGTCGCTGCTCCTCTGCGCCGCGTTCGCCCGCGCCGCCCCCCCGCCCCCCGCCTACGACCCCAACGAAGCCGTCGCCTGGAAAGGCTACCCCGTCGCTTCCCTGAAGGTCCCCGACCTCCCCGGCGACCTCGCCGGCCAGCTGCGCAGCGGCCTCGCCCTCGCCGCGGGCGGCGGTCTGTTCGGCGGCGGCAAGCCCCGCTTCTACCCCGCGACGCTGGACGAGGACCTGCGGCGCGCGCACCTGTTGCTGGCGCGCCGGGGCTACCCGCGGGCCGTCCTGAGCGTCGGCTTCGCGGGCGCCGACAAAGGGGAGGCCGTGGCGATCGTGCTGACGGTGGAGACCGGCGAGCCGGTGCTCGTGCGCAGCCTCGTCCTCGAGGGTCTGCCAGAGAACCTGACCGCGGTGCAGCGAGACACGGCTCACCGGCTCGTGCGGACCGCGGCCGGTCGGGTCTTCGACGACGACCTTCTGGAGCTCGACCGCCTGGCGCTCGTCGCGCTGCTGCGCGACGCCGGCCACGCGTCGGCGCAGGTCGTTCCCCGCGTGGTCTGGGTCGACTCGCTGCTCGTCGATGCCGCGCTCGTCGCGGAGCCCGGGCCCGTGATGTGGTTCGGCGCGGTGGACCCCGGCCCGATCGCCGCCGACCTGGCGCCCCTGGTGCGCCACAGCTCAGGACTGCGGCGCGGCGACCTCTACTCGACGCGCGCGCTGCAGCAGGCCGAGGACAACCTCCGACGGCTCGAGCTGTTCCGGCAGGTCCGTCTGAGCACCCGTCCCGCGACGGCCGACACGCTCGACGTCGTGGCCGAGCTGCAGCCCGCGCCGATGCGCACCCTCACCACGAGCGTGGGCTGGTGGAGCGACGACCAGGTGCGGTTGGCCGCGTCGTGGAAGGACCGCAACCTGCTGCACGCCGGCCGTGGGCTCGGCGTGCAGGCCTCGTACTCCCGCTTCCGGCAGGATGCGAGCGTGACGGCCTGGCGTCCGTCGTTCCCCGGCCCGCGCTCGGGGCTCTCGACCACGCTCGGCGTGTCGCGCGAGTCCGAGGCGGCCTACACCCTGCGCTCGGCGAAGCTGACCACCGCGCTGTCCTGGCGCCCGACCTTCGTCGACCTGCTCGGCCTCTCGCTGTCCTTCGGCCGGCAGTCGCTCGACGTGGGGCCCGTGCCGAACGACGCCTTCCTCGAACGCGACGGCAACCTGACCTTGTTGTCGGGGTTCTGGTCGCGCGACGGCGCCGACGACCGGCTGCACCCGACCCGCGGCGGCGTGTCGCGCGCGCAGGTGGCCGTCACGCCGCCGGGGCTGCTGTCGGACTTCCATTTCCTGACCGCCGAGGTCGAGCGCATCCAGTACCGGCCGCTCGGCCGCGCGGTCCTGGCCGCGCGCGCCGGCCTGGGCTGGGGCCGGCCGCTAGCGGGCGACCTCGACCTGCCGCCCAACGTGCGCTTCTTCGCGGGCGGCTCCACCTCCATGCGCGGCTTCAAGCGCCGCCACCTCGGACCGGTGGACGCCGCGGGCGAACCGCTCGGCGGCGAGGCGCGGCTGATCGCGTCGGCGGAGGTGCGGGTCCCGGTGAAGGGCCGCGTGCAGGCGGCCGTGTTCGTCGACGCCGGACAGACCTGGGCGCGGCACGACGACATCGACCTGAGCGAACTCGAAGTCGCCGTCGGGCCCGGCCTGATGGTGAACTCACCGGTCGGTCCCCTGCGGGCCGACCTCGGCTTCCGGCTCACCGACGTGGTGCCGGACCAACCCCGAATGGTGCTGCATGTCTCGGTCGGGCATCCGTTCTGACGCGGCGCGGCGCGCCCTGCGGCGTGCGGCGCGCGGTCTGGCCATCGCGCCGGTCGCGCTGCTGCTGCTCGTGGCGGTGCTGCTGGCGCTCGTGCTCGGCGTGCAGGGCGTGCGCGAGGCCGGCCTGCGCGCTGCGCTGCGCAGCATCGACGCGAGCCTGCCCGGCGAGTTCACCTGGTCCCGCCTGGCCTGGCCCGAGCCCTGGCGCCTGCACGCCACCGGCCTGCTCTGGACCGACGGGGCCGACACCCTCGCGAGCGTCGACCGTCTCGACCTGCAGTTCGACGGCGGCGCGCTGCTGCGGCGCGACGTGGTGGCCCAACATCTTCACCTGACCGGCGTCGCCGTGGACCTGCCGCGGCTGCAGGCGAGCATGTCCCGGATGCCCGCGCGCGCCGATTCCACGGCCGCGTACAGCGGCAGCTTCCCGCGCGAGGGCGCGCTGCCGCGCCTGCCGTCGCTCGCGCTGCGCGACGTGCAGCTCGCGGGCGTGTCGCTCGTCGTGGCGCCCGGGCTGCGCGTGCATGACGGGAAGCTGACCGGCTCCCTGACGCTGCGCCGCGGCGAGACGCCCCTCGCGCGGCTCGACGAGGTGGCCGTGCGCGACGCGGCCGACCTCTGGGAGATCACCGGCGGCACGGCCGAGTTCGACCCGCGCGGGGGCGCGCTCGCCGCCCGTCTCGACGGCGCCGCCGGCAGCTGGCCGTTCGCGCTCGCGGCCGATTTCGATGGCGTCGAAGCTTACCGGCTCACGCTGGCTGGCCGCGACGGGCCCGCGCCGCCGCAGGGCACAGGTCTGGTCGCAACGGGGCAACTGCTGCGCGCGGATGGCGCCGTCGCGTCGCTTACCCTGGACGCGCAGGCGCGCACCCCCGGCACGACCGAGCTGGCCGTCATGCGGGGGCGTCCCGTCCTGCCCGAGGGCTGGGTCGACCGGACCGGCCTGCTGCTGCACGCGACCGGCCGTTACGCGCTGCAACCGTCGCGCGAGGGACACCTGCTGGTGTGGACCCCATCCGCGGTGGCCGGCGACAGCCTGCGGGTCGCGTTCTCGTTCCAGGGCACGCAGGCGCGCCTCGACACGCTCACGGCCGCCTGGCAGGGACTCGTGGTGCGGGGGAGCGGGCGCCTGGCCGATGACACGCTGGCCGCCAACCTCGTGGCTTCGGTGCGCGGCACGGACTGGCTGCGCGCGCTGAACCCGCAGTTCGCCGCTCCCGACAGCCTGGCCGCCGACCTCGTGGCCGCTCTCGCCGGCCCGATGAACGCCCTCGTGCTCGACGCCAGCCTCGACGGCGCCTTGCGCCAGGGCGACTTCCGCCTGGGGAGCGCGCGGCTCACCGCCACCGGCCCGCTCGCGCCGCCCGGCTCGCCCCTCGCCTTCACCCTCGCGGCGCACGCGCTCGGCTTCGACCTGGCCGGCGACGGCGAGGCGAGCCTGGGCGACACGCTGCTGGTGACCCTGCCGCCGTTGCGCCTGGCCGCCGTCCCCGGCGGGCCGCGCGACCACCGCGCCGCGCTGGCCAGGCTGCACGCGACGGAACCGCCGATGGCGCCCGAGGCTGGTCCGGCGAGCGGCACGTTGAGCTTCGTGCCCGCGACCGGTGCGCTGCACGCGAGCTGCTTGCAGATCGCACTCGACGAGGACCGTGTGCTCATCGGGATCGAGGGTGCGCTACCGTCCGACGCCGATCCCGAGCGCGGCCTGGACCTGCGCGCGACGCTGCACGCGCCGGGCCCCGGCCACCTCAGCCCGCTGCTGCCCCCGCAGCCCGCGGCGCGCACGCTCGGCCCGCTGATCGGCGAGGTGACCCTCGCGGCGATCCCCGGCGCGGGCCCCGACGACTTCGCGTTGCGCGCCGACCTCGGCGCCACCGCCTGGCTCGACACCGCGCTGGCCGAGGTGGATCGGCACGGAGCGACGACCGTCGTCAAGACGCTGACCGTCGCGCTGCCGGGCCTGGCGTTGCACGGCGGCGGCGACGCCACGCCCGACAGCCTGGACTTCGCCCTGCAGCTCGCCGTCACCGACGCGCGTTCGTTGCGCCACTTCGTGCCCGCGCTCGACGAATCGGCCCAGGTCGCGCTCACGGCCGACGTCGTGCTCGCCGGACCCGCGCGCGATCCGCGCGGATCGGCCCGGCTGCAGGGCGTCGTCACGAACGGTTCGCTCGTGCTGCCCGCGCTCGAAGGTGCGGTCGACTGGACCGGGGCGCGGCCGCTCAGCGCACGGCTCACGGCGCCGCAGGGCCTGACGGCCGGAACGACGGTGTTCACGACCGTCGAAGCGTTCTACGGCGACGCAGCCGACACCCTGCGCTCGTCACCCGATGCTCTCGTCGTGCGCGTGGCGGGAGAGGGGATGTCGCTGCTGCAACACGCCCGGGTGGAGCGGGCGCCCGGCGCCTGGGTGGTGCGCACCGACACGCTGGCCGTCGTGCTGTCCGGCCGCGACCTGCGTTCCTGCGGCCCCTTCGTGCTCGAACTGCTCGACGGCGGCGCGGGGCTGCGCCTGCGCGACCTCGACCTCGCCGGCGACATGGGGAGCGTGCGCGGCGCCGGGCATGCCGGACCCGACAGCACGCGCCTCGCGTTCGACGCCGAACTGGCCCTGCCCGCCGTGCCGCCGGTGCCGCTGTGGCCGGCCGACCTCTGGCCCGACGCCGTGGCGGTCCACCTGCGCGCCGATGCCGACAGCGCCTCGCTGCTCGCCCGCGTGGAGGGGCTGCGGCTGGGCGAGCGCGACGCCCTGGTCGCCGACCTCACGCTCACCGGTGGCTTCGACGGCGCACGCGGACTGCTCACCGTCGGTGACGGGGGCGGCGAGATCGCGCGCGCCGTCGCCGCGCTGCCCGCGACGGTGCAGGTGTGGCCGCCGGCGCTCGCCGTGCAGGACGGCGACCTGTCGGCCACGCTCGATCTCGACGACTTCCCGCTGATCGCGCCCACGTCGGGCCGCGCCTGGCGCGGCCCGGTGCCGCTGCTGGACGGCCGCGTCGAACTCACGGGCCCGGCCGCCGCACCCGCGCTGGGGGCGCGCCTGCATCTCGCCTTCCCCTCGCACGGTGGGGAAGAGGGTCACGTGGCCGACATCGCGGCGCGCCTGCAGGCGCCCGGCGCCGCCACGCCCGCTGTACCGACGTCAACGTTCTCCCCTGGCGGTGCGGCTGGGACGCCGCCGGAGGCTCCCGGTGCGCTGGGCGTGGCGTGGACGATCTCGCGCGACGGCGCCGAGGCCGGACGTGGCGCCCTGCAGTTGCCGCTGGTCTGGAAGCCGGGACCGCCCGCGATTCCGATCGCGCCGGGCGACTCCCTCACCGCCGATTTCCAGGCGCGGGACCTGTTGCTGTCCGACCTGAACTACCTGCTGGCGGGGGAGGCCTCGCTCGAGGGCCGCCTCACGTTCGACGTCGCGGCCGCGGGTCCGACACGCGACCCGCGCCTGACCGGCAGCCTCGCGGCGGCCAAGCTGAGCGCACGCCTGGCCGACGGCACCTGGGCCCTGGGCGCCGGCGAGATGAAGTTGTCGGGCACGGGTCGCCATCCGGCGCTGCGCGGCAACGTCCGCATCGACCAGGGCGTGCTCGTGGTGCCCGAGGTGCGCGCCGCCCTGCTGCCCGTCGAGGGCACCGCCACGCTCTGGCGCGAGGCGGCCCACGACACGAGCGCCGCCTCGCAAGTGCCCGCGCCCGCCGTTGCCGAGCCGGTCCTGCAGGCGCTCGACCTCGAGTTGGGGCTGAGCATCCCCGCCGGCTTCTGGATCCGCGGCCGCGGCCTCGACGTCGAACTCGCGGGCGATCTGCAGGTGCGGCAGAGGGAGGGCGAGCCCGCCGTGTTCGGCGAGCTCGCCGCCACGCGCGGCCAGCTCACGCTGCTGGACCGGACCTTCACCGTCGAGCGGGGTCGCGCGATCTTCTACGGCGGCGCGGTCGTGGACCCCGAGATCGACCTCCTCCTGGCGTCGCAGCAGGAGGACCTGCTCGTGCGCGTCAACATGACCGGCACGGCGATGCAGCCGGAACTGCGCCTGACCTCGGAGCCCGAGCTGACCGAGGGCGACATCATGGCGCGCCTGGTGTTCGGCCGGCCGCTCGACCAGCTCGACGAGAAGGAGACGGGCATGCTGCAGAGCCGGGCCGTGAGCGTGGCCCGCACGTTCACGACGTCGCGCATCGAGGCCATGCTCTCGCGCCAGCTCGGCGTCGACATGCTGAGGTTCAAGGCGGGCGAGACGGGCGGCCGCGCGCTGATGGTGGGCAAGTACCTCAACCGCCGCACCCTGCTGCGCTACGAGCAGTCCCTGCAGTCCGAGCAGGTGTTCTCGCTGGGGCTGGAGTACTGGCTGGCGCGGCGGTTCAAGCTCGAGACGAGCTTCAGCCGGGCGACGCAGTCGGGGTTGGATTTGAAGTGGAGTCGCAACTACTGAGGTTGCTCCGTCGAGATATACCATGTCTGATGGCTGTTGGCCGGCGTCCTGCGGGTACACCAAATACGGCCAGAGTGATTCTGGTCAATGAATACGTTTGAGTTGGTGGAACGGTTGGTCACGGCTCGCGATCGCGGCTGATTTTACCAGGTGAGCTATTCAATCCCTTCCGGCGCGACTTGCCCGGCACTGCAACCTCCGGTTCCGGTTCGGATTCTGCCTCTTGGAACAGTTTCCCCGGTAACAGCACACCGCCCCAGGGGCCATTCAAGGTGAGGAGTTTGACGTACTCGCGTGCACTGGAGTAGAGCATCGAAGGGGCACTCATCGCGCGGTGCATTTCAAACGCGCTAGCTGGAAGGCCAAGTGCCACCTGGAAAACTCCAACGGCTTCGAGCCAAGCGCATCGGTAGGGCGGAGCGGCTTCTTCAGGCCAGGAGAGAGTGATCTTCAGCGAGACGACGAAGCTGTTCGCAGCGTCCGGTCCGGGCTCGAAACGGATGTTCGATACGTCGACTTGCATTGTCACGGGGCCGGTTGCCTCACGTTGCACAAACGTGGGATCGGCCTCGAAAACTACCGCCGGGTAGAAGCAGTTGACCATGGTGATTGGGGCTGGGCGACATACGTATGTGCGTGTCACGCCGCACCTCCCTCGATTTCAGTCGTATCCGGATCGAAAGCTTCCGAGAACGCCATGGTGATGATTGCCTTGTCGAGCTTCTTCTGCATGAGTGCGCCGATGGGCCACACGTTTGTCGAGCCGACGACGCGGTCAGAGCTACAGTTGTCGCGGGCTTCTGTCAGGACGCCTTGGTACGTCGACGCGAACCGTGAAGACAGGTAGCCGGCCGCAGTGAGTTGTGACGAGGCCTCAGACAGAAGCGAGCAGACGAGCGTGTTCAGTGAGACTCCTTCGAGCTTCGCCTGCCAGACAAGCCTGGCGTGCAGGGTGCGCGGCAGACGCACCCGAAACTGCCCGCTGTGGGAGGCGAGGTCGTACCGTGCTGGAGGTATTTCGCCGGTTTCGGCCATGTCCTCAAGAACCAGGTCGATCGCGACCTTCATTTCGCGGACAGCATCCTCTTCAGTGTCGGCCAGAGCCATGAGGTGGCCGAGTTCCGGGCAAGTGGCGGCGTATTGGCTGTCTTCGCTGCTCCAGGCAACGAACTGGCTGTAGCCGGGCATAGAGGTTCCTCCGCTAGTCTTTTATCCAGCCCCGGGCACGGGCGTACTCCACGAACTGTCTCACCTGGGCAATCTTGGCCTTTCCATCAGACTCCTGGAAATTGAAGTGCTGGTGACCTTTGCGGCTGAAGATCCGGTGGCTGCCCTTCTGACGACACTGATGGAAGTCGAACAGCGCGGCTAGTCGGACCAACTCTTCAAAGGAAAGTGAGCCCGGGTGGGCGCATGCCTTTTCGATCAACTTGTCATTCCGTGACATGCAGGCTCCTGCATATATGGTACCAAATGCGGTACCAAAACACAACCCACAATATTGTCAGTTTTGATATAGCATTGAGCGCGAAATGCGCCAAGATCTTTAAATTGTTAAAATATAATATACTTGCAGTGTCGCCGGGTGTCGTGGGTGTATTCGCCAACACCAAGCGTCTAGGCCGAGTAAATGGACTCCCGGAGTTCACGCCTCTTTGGGGCCTTTGGGTGGATTACAGGTACTATCACGATCCGAACTTCGGATACCCCACACTCTGCGCCATGACCACCTTCTGCGATCCCGCCAACCCCAAGGCCGCCCCCAGCGCCTCCCGATCCACCATCGCCCGCAGCACCACACCCAGCCCCTCCGATGCCGCGAACAGATACACGTTCTGCGCCACGATCCCCGCGTGCGTCCCGTCGTACAGCGCCCGCTGTGCCGCATCCTCGACCCCGGGCATCTTCGCCCCGTCCGACACGTAGACCAGGTTCACCGCCGCCTCGGCCACGAACGGCTGCGACCCCGTCGCCGCCCGCAGATCCCCGGGCCGCACCGGCACCAGCGCGTGTCCCGCCGGTTCGTAGCGGTATGTTCCCGCTGCCGTCACTACATAAACATCCAGGCTCTGCCAGTTGCGCGCGGTCGCCGCAGTGCGCTTGCCGGTGTCGGACCGGTTGACGCCGGTGGCCGCCCACAGCAGGTCCGACAGCGTCTGCAGGGGCAGCGCGTCGGGACTGAACTCCCGCGACGAGCGCCGGTTCGCCAGGGCCGCCATCAGGGGCATGCCGCCCGTCGTGGCCGGGGCCGGCAGGGCGAGGCTCTCGCCCGGGACGAACGCCAGGTTCGCGCTGGTCGCCGGCTCGGCGTCGGCCGCGGCCGCGGCCGGCGTGATGATCGCCGCCAGCAGGACCGCGGCGCCGAGGCTCATGACCACCAACCGGCGGGGATTCGCTCGTTTCATCGGTGTGCTCCTTCCGGTCGCTCGCGCGGGGCGCCGGGGCCGGATCGGCCGGCGGCGGGTCCCTGGGGAAAAATACCACCATCCCGAGCGCAGGTGTGAGATGTATGGTCAGGGCGGCGCCGTTATCGCAGCACTGATCGAGGGGGAGAGTCATGATCATCGAACGCCTGCACGAGCACATCGTCGAGGAACTGCAGCAGAACAGCCGGTCGGAGGTCGTCTTCGTCGGCCTCGCCATCGCCCTGAACCTGGTGACGATGGCGGTCAACTCAGGATTGGCGAGCAACGACAACAGCACGTCGGCCCGCCCGGTGCTGGTGGTGATCATGGCGCTGGTGCTGGTGGTCAACCAGGTCGTCGTTTCGGGGCTGCGCAAGGGGGCGGAGATCAAGACCAAGCTGCTGAACGGGCTGGTCAGGATGTACCAGGACGAGAAGGTGGCGGACTACTACGACCTGACCCTGCTGGACGCCTACAAGTCCCGGTTCCGCCAGTACCTGATCGGCGTGCTGGCCACGGGCATCGCCTCGTTCATCGTGCCGATCATCGTGCTGCTGACGTCCTGACCGCGGCGGGCGATCTTGATGTTTTCCTGATGCCCGCAGCCCCCGTCTTGACACTTTCCTGACCTCGCGAGGCCGATGATTTCAGGGAGTGTCGCGTGTGTCGTCAGTCCCTGACGCATCGCCGAATCCCGCCGCGCGGGAACGGGGGACCCACATCCCGGGGCGCATCGCCGCAAGGCGTAGGGCATCTATTCGGCCCGAGCCCGTCAGCTAACCCCGTAGGCGTCGAGTAGGAGCCCCATGGGCGCCCGTAAGCCCCCGTCGATCCCGGAGGAGCCCGAGTCCGCCGACGAGCCGCTGTCGTTCCCGGGCCGCGCGCGCCGCGCGCTGTTCGGGAGCCCGAAGAGTCTGTACGACAGCTCGCTCTTCCACCGCCTGACGCTGGTGCCGTTCCTGGCCTGGATCGGCCTGGGCGCCGACGGCCTCTCGTCGTCCGCCTACGGACCCGACGAGGCCTTCCGCACCCTGGGCGACCACACCTACCTGCTGCTGGTGCTGGCCCTGATGACCACCGGCACCGTGCTGGTGATCTCGGCGGCCTACAAGCGCATCATCGAGGAGTTCCCCCACGGCGGCGGCGGCTACGTCGTGGCCACCAAGCTGCTGGGGGAGAAGGTGGGCGTCGTTTCGGGCTGCGCCCTGCTCGTGGACTACGTGCTGACGATCTCGGTGTCGATCGCCGCCGCCGGCGACGCCATCTTCAGCTTCATGCCGCTGGCCTGGCACGGCGTGAAGCCGGCGGCCGAGGTCGCCTTCGTGCTGGGGCTCATCGTGCTGAACATCCGGGGCGTGCGCGAGTCGGTGATGGTCCTGCTGCCGGTGTTCATGGTGTTCCTGCTGACCCACGCCGCGGCCATCCTGGGCGGCGTGTTCGCGCGCGCCGGGCAGGTGCCGGCCGTGGCGGCGGAGGTGGGCGGCGGGTTCTCGCGGGGGATGGCGACCCTGGGCCTCGGCGGCATGGCCGCCCTGCTGCTGAAGGCCTACTCGATGGGCGGCGGCACCTACACGGGCATCGAGGCCGTCTCCAACGGCCTGCCCATCATGCGCGAGCCGCGCGCGAAGACCGGGCGGCGGACCATGAGCTACATGGCCGCCTCGCTGTCGTTCACCGCGGCGGGGCTGCTGGTCTGCTACCTGCTGTGGCGGGTCTCGCCCGTCGAGGGCAAGACCATGAACGCGGTGCTTTTCGAGCGGCTGGCCGGCGGGCTGCCCTTCGGCACCGTCCTGGTGTGGATCACGCTGGTGTCGGAGGGGCTGCTGCTGGTGGTGGCCGCCCAGGCCGGGTTCATCGACGGACCGCGCGTGCTGTCGAACATGGCCCTGGACAACTGGGTGCCGCGGCGCTTCGCCTCGCTGTCGGGCCGGCTGACCACCCTGAACGGCATCGTCCTGATGGGCGCCCTGGCGCTGGTGGTGCTGCTGTACACGCACGGCGACCTGCGCAGCCTGGTGGTCATGTACAGCATCAACGTGTTCCTGACCTTCTCCCTCTCGATGCTGGCGATGACGGTCTGGACGCTGAAGTCCCGCGCGAGCCGCCGCCACTGGCGCCGGCGGCTGGGGATCTTCGTCGTCGGCCTGCTGCTGTGCGCGACGGTGCTGGTCGTCACCACCATCGAGAAGTTCGGCGAGGGGGGCTGGGTGACCATCGGGGTGACGGCCCTGCTGCTGGGCCTGTGCTTCCTCGTCCGGTCGCACTACCGCCTGTTCGGCCGCAAGCTCGCCCAGCTCTACCGGGAGATGGAGCCGGTCGTCGCCGCGGTCGAGGAGCGCACCCCCGACGCGCTGCCGCCCCTCGACCCGGCGCGTCCCACCGCCGCGCTGCTGGTCGCCGGTTACGGCGGCCTCGGCGTGCACACCATGCTGACCATCAAGCGCGCCTTCGCGGAGCACTACCGCAACCTGGTCGTGATCTGCGTGGGCGTGGTGGACACCGGCGAGTTCAAGGGGGCGGACGCGCTCGAGGCGCTCCAGGCCCGCTCCGACGCCACGGTGGCGAAGTACGTCGACCTGGCGGAACGCATCGGCCTGCCCGCCGTGGGCCGCACCGCCCTGGGCACCGACGTGGTGGACGAGGCCGAGAAGCTGTGCCTGGAGGTCGCGCGCGAGTTCCACGACGTGACGTTCTTCGCCGGCCAGGTCATCTTCCAGCGCGACCAGTGGTACCACCACCTGCTGCACAACGACACGGCCTTCGCCATCCAGAAGCGCCTGCAGTGGAGCGGTCGCACGATGGTCATCCTGCCGGCGCGGGTGCGCTGAGGGGCGCCCGGCGGGGCGGAACGGCGGTCCCGCCCCCTTGACGCATTCTTGACACCCCCCCGCCCCGTCTTGACCCCGCTTTGATCCCGAAGCGCCTACGCTGATGGTGTCGGCGCGCGCCCCTCCGGCGCGGTCGCCGTCAACGTCGGACGGAGGTGCCGCGATGACCGTGATGCTGTGGACGGGGGCGATCCTGGCGGTGCTGCTGCTCGTGTACCTGCTGGTGACGCTGCTCAAGCCGGAGTGGTTCTGATGGACGCGCGGGTGTGGGGGCAGTACGCCGCCTATTTCGGCCTGCTCTCGCTGCTGGCCGTGCCCCTGGGCCGCTACGTGGCGGACGTCTACGAGGGGCGGGCCCGCTCCGCGCAGCGGCTGCTCGGGCCGATCGAGCGCGGACTCTATCGGCTGGCCGGCGTGTCGGCCGCCGAGGAGATGTCCTGGCGACGCTATGCCGCCTGCCTGCTCGCCTTCAACCTCGCAGGCGTGGCGGCCGTCTATCTCGTTCAGCGCTGGCAGGGTTCGCTGCCCCTGAACCCCGCCGGCCTGCCCGGCGTGGCGCCGGCGATCGCCTTCAACACCGCGGTGAGCTTCGTCACCAACACGAACTGGCAGTCCTACGGCGGCGAGACCACGATGAGCCACCTCACCCAGGCGGGGGCGCTCACGGTCCAGAACTTCCTCTCCGCGGCGACCGGCATGGCCGTGGCCGCGGCCCTGGCGCGCGGGTTCGCGCGCCGCGCCGCGGACACGCTGGGCAGCTTCTGGGCGGACCTCGTGCGCGGCACGCTCTACGTCCTGCTGCCGCTGTCGCTGCTATGCGCCGGCCTGCTGGCCTCGCAGGGCGTGGTGCAGACCGGCCGCGGCGCGCTGGCGGCGGACCTGCTGGAGCCGCGGGCCGGGATGTCCGGGCAGACGATCGCCGTCGGGCCGGTGGCCTCGCAGGTGGCGATCAAGCAGATCGGGACCAACGGCGGCGGCTACTACAACGTGAACTCGGCGCACCCGCTGGAGAACCCGACCCCGCTGAGCAACCTGGTCGAGGTGCTGGCCATCCTGCTGCTGCCGGCGGCGTTCTGCTTCGCCTTCGCCCGCCGGGCGGGATCGCCGCGGCATGGCTGGATGCTGTACGCGACGATGATCCTGCTGCTGGTGCCGGTGCTGCTGGCGGGCGCCGCGGCCGAGCTGGGCGGCAACCGGGCGCTCGACGGGCTGGGCGTGGACCAGTCCGCCGGCAACCTCGAGGGCAAGGAGGTGCGCTTCGGCGCGGCGGATTCGGCCCTGTGGGCCGCGGCCACCACGGCGGCGTCCAACGGTTCGGTCAACGCCATGCACGACAGCTTCACGCCGCTCGGCGGGCTGGCGCCGCTGTGGCTCATCCTGCTGGGGGAGGTCGCCTTCGGCGGGGTCGGGTCGGGCCTCTACGGCCTGCTGATGTTCGCCGTCATCGCCGTCTTCATCGCCGGGCTCATGGTCGGACGGACGCCGGAGCTGCTGGGCAAGAAGCTCGACGCCGGCGAGATGAAGCTGGCGTCGCTGGTCGTCCTGCTGCCGTCGGCCGCCGTCCTGATCGGCACGGCCGTCGCCTGCAGCCTGCGCGGACCCGCGGCGGCGGCTCCGAACCCCGGGCCCCACGGCTTCACCGAGATCCTCTACGCGTTCGCGTCGGCGGCGAACAACAACGGTTCGGCGTTCGCGGGCCTCGATGCGACCTCGAACTTCTACGCGCTGTCGCTCGCCCTGTGCATGCTCGTCGGGCGCTACGGGGTCATCGTGCCGGTCCTGGCCGTGGCGGGCTCGCTGGCCGGCAAGAAGATCGTGCCGCCGTCGGCGGGCACGCTCCCCACCGACACGCCGCTGTTCGTGCTGCTGCTGGCGGGCGTGGTGGTGCTGGTCGGCGCGCTGACGTTCGTGCCGGCGTTGGCGCTCGGTCCCCTCGTCGAACACCTGCGCCTGGCCGCGGGCGCCGGAGGTGCCTCATGAGCCGTACTCGTCCGCACGGTTCCGCGCCCGAGCCCTCGCCGGTCGGTCGGGCGGTCCGCGACGCGTTCCGCAAGCTGGACCCGCGGCATCTGGTGCGCAACCCCGTGATGTTCGTCGTGGAGGTGGGCGGCGCGTTCACCGCGGCGTTGTTCGTGCACGCCCTGGCCACGGGGGAGGGTGAGGCGCCGGCGCCGTTCATCCTGGCCGTGTCGCTGTGGCTCTGGTTCACGGTGCTCTTCGGCAACTTCGCCGAGGCGATGGCCGAGGGCCGGGGCAAGGCGCAGGCCGCGAACCTGCGCCGGGCTCGCCGGGAGGTGTCGGCCAAGCGCCTCGGGGCGCCGCGGCGCGACGCGCCGATCGTCGAGATCCCGTCCGCCGGCCTTCGCCGGGGCGACCTGGTGCTGGTGGAGGCCGGGGACCTGGTGCCGGGCGACGGCGAGGTGATCGAAGGCATCGCCTCGGTCGACGAGAGCGCCATCACCGGCGAAAGCGCGCCGGTGATCCGCGAGAGCGGCGGCGACCGCAGCGCCGTGACCGGCGGCACGCGGGTGCTGTCGGACTGGGTCGTCGTGCGCATCACCGCGGATCCGGGGGAGACCTTCCTGGACCGCATGATCGCGCTGGTCGAAGGCGCGAGGCGGCAGAAGACGCCCAACGAGATCGCGCTCGGCATCCTGCTGTCCGCGCTGACCATCGTCTTCCTGCTCGCGGCCGCGACGCTGTACGCCTTCTCGGCCCACGCGGCGCGCGCCGCGGGCGCGGGTTCGCCGGTCCCGCTCACGGTGCTGGTCGCGCTGCTGGTCTGCCTGATCCCCACGACCATCGGCGGCCTGCTGTCGGCCATCGGCATCGCGGGCATGGACCGCCTGGTGCAGGCGAACGTGCTGGCGACCTCGGGCCGTGCGGTCGAGGCCGCCGGCGACGTCGACGTGCTGCTGCTGGACAAGACGGGCACCGTCACCCTGGGCAACCGCGAGGCGGTGGCCTTCCTGCCGGCCCCCGGGGTGACGGAACGGGACCTGGCCGACGCCGCGCAGCTCGCCTCCCTGGCCGACGAGACCCCCGAGGGGCGCAGCGTCGTGGTGCTGGCCAAGGATCGCTTCGACCTGCGCGGCCGCGACCTGAGCAGCCTCGGCGCCGAGTTCGTGCCCTTCTCGGCCCACACCCGCATGAGCGGCGTGGACGTCGACGGCCGCCGGATCCGCAAGGGCGCGATGGACGCCGTGGGGCGCTTCGTCGCCGGCCTGGGCGGCGCGGTTCCCGCGGCGGCGGCCGCGGTCGCCGACGAGCTCGCGCGCGCCGGCGCGACGCCGCTGCTGGTGGCCGACGGCGGCCGGGTGCTCGGCGTGGTCCACCTCAAGGACATCGTCAAGGGCGGCCTGCGCGAGCGGTTCGCCGAGATGCGGCGCGTCGGCATCCGCACCGTGATGATCACCGGCGACAACCCGCTGACCGCCTCGGCCATCGCCGCCGAGGCCGGCGTCGACGACTTCCTGGCCGAGGCCACGCCCGAGCGCAAGCTCGCCCTGATCCGGGAATACCAGCAGCAGGGACGCCTGGTCGCGATGACCGGCGACGGCACCAACGACGCGCCGGCGCTCGCCCAGGCCGACGTGGCCGTGGCGATGAACACCGGCACCCAGGCGGCCAAGGAAGCCGGCAACATGGTGGACCTCGACTCGAATCCCACCAAGCTGCTGGACATCGTGGCCATCGGCAAGCAGATGCTGATGACGCGCGGCGCGCTGACCACGTTCAGCATCGCCAACGACGTCTCGAAGTACTTCGCGATCATCCCTGCGGCCTTCGTCGCCGCCTGCCCCGAGCTGGGCGTCTTGAACGTGATGCGCCTGCACTCGCCCCAGAGCGCGGTGCTCTCGGCGGTCATCTTCAACGCCCTGGTCATCGTGGGCCTGATCCCGCTGGCGTTGCGAGGCGTGAGGTACCGCCCCGCTCCGGCCGCGCGCCTGCTGCGCGACAACCTGCTGGTCTACGGTTTCGGCGGCCTGGTGCTGCCGTTCCCATGCATCAAGGGCATCGACCTCGTCCTGCAGCTGCTGGGGGTGTGATCATGGTGCGGATCCTGCGGCCGGCGCTGGCGCTGCTGGCGCTGTTCACGGTCCTGCTGGGCCTGGCCTACCCCGCGCTCGTCACGGGGTTCGCGCAGCTCGCGTTCCCGGAGGCGGCGGACGGCAGCCCGCTGCTCCTGGACGGGCGAACGACGGGCTCGGCGCTCGTGGGGCAGCCGTTCGCCGACCCGCGTTACTTCTGGGGCCGGCCCTCGGCGACGTCGCCGGCGCCCTGCCGGGCCGACGCGTCGGCGGGTTCGAACCTCGGGCCCTCGAACCCGGCGCTGCATGCCTCCGTCGCGGCGTGGGCGACGGCGCTGCGCGAGGCCGACCCCGGCAACACGGCGCCGATCCCGGTCGATCTGGTGACGATGTCCGGCAGCGGCCTCGACCCCCACATCTCGCCCGCGGCCGCCAGCTACCAGGCCGGGCGCGTGGCCCGCCGGCGGGGTCTGTCCGAGGCCGCGGTGCGCGACCTGGTGGCGGCGCACCGCGAGGGCCGCCTGCTGGGCCTGTTCGGGGAACCCCGCGTGAACGTGCTGCGCCTCAACCTGGCCCTGAATGGGCTGGAGCGGGAGGCCGCGCGGTGATAGCTTCACCGGCATGACGAGGGTGGACCATGACGACTCCTGACGAGCGGCCCGATCCGGACGCGCTGCTGCGCCGCGTGCAGGCCGAGGAGGATCGCCGCGCCGGATCCGCCCTGAAGATCTTCTTCGGCTACGCTCCCGGCATCGGCAAGACCTACACCATGCTGGAGTCGGCGCGGCGCCTGCGTGAGGCAGGCGTCGACGTCGTGGTGGGCTGCGCCGAGACCCACGGGCGGGCGGAGACGGCGGCGCTGCTCGACGGCCTGGAGGTCCTGCCCCGCCGCGAGGTCGCCTACCGCGGCGCGACCATCGCCGAGTTCGACCTCGACCGCGCCCTCGCCCGCCGCCCCGCCGTGCTGCTGGTCGACGAGCTGGCGCACGACAACGCCCCCGGCAGCCGCCACCGCAAGCGCTGGCAGGACGTCCTGGAGCTGCTCGAACACGGCATCGACGTGCACGCCACGCTGAACGTCCAGCACGTCGAGAGCCTGAACGACGTCGTGTCCCAGATCACCTACGTCCGCGTGCGCGAGACGGTGCCGGACTCGATCCTCGAGCGCGCCGACGAGATCGAGGTGGTCGACCTGCCGCCCGACGAGCTGCTGGAGCGGATGCGGGCCGGCAAGGTCTACCTCCCGGAGCAGGCCCGCCGGGCCGTCGACCACTTCTTCCGCCGCGGCAACCTGCTGGCCCTGCGGGAGCTCTCGCTGCGCCGCGCCGCCGAGCGCATCGACGCCGACGTGCGCGCCTACCGGCACGACTACGACATCAAGGCCACCTGGCCCGCGGCGGAGCACATCCTGGTCTGCGTGGGGCCGAGCCCCTCGTCGTCGCGGATCATCCGCGGGGCGCGCCGCATGGCCGAGGGCCTGCGCGCACGCTGGACCGCCGTCTACGCGGAGGCCTCGGACGCCTTCCCGATGTCGCCCGCCGACGAGGAGCGCCTGCAGGGCCACCTGCTGCTGGCCGAGTCGCTGGGCGCCGAGGTCGTCCGGCTGAACGGCCGCCGGCTCGCCGACGTGCTGATCGAGTACGCCCGCGAACACAACGCGACCCGCATCGTGGTCGGCAAGCCCACGCACTCCCGCTGGCGCGACCGGTTCGCGGGCTCGCTCGTCAGCCGGATCGTGCGGGGCAGCGGCGACATCGAGGTCCACTTCATCGCCGGCGACGAGGCCCCCGACCGGCCCGTGGACGGGCGCGCGCGGGCGCCGCGGCGCTTCGACGTGACGGGCTACGGCGTGGCGGCGCTGTCGGTCCTCGCGGCCACCGCGATCGGCGTCCTGGCCCGCGGCTACCTGTCCCAGCCCGACTTCGTGATGATGTTCCTGCTGACGATCATGGTGGCGGCCTACCGCTACGGGCGCGGGCCCTCGCTCGCCGCGGCGGCGCTCGCGGTGGCGGCCTACGACTTCTTCTTCGTGCCGCCCTTCCATACCTTCAGCGTGGAGCACGCGCGCCACCTGCTCACCTTCCTGATGATGTTCGCCGTGGGCCTGGTCATCAGCGGCCTGACCAGCCGGCTGCGCCGACAGGAGCACGGGGCGCGGCGGCGCGAGAGCCGGACCGCCGCCCTCTACTCGCTGAGCCGCGAGCTGGCTTCGGCCCAGGGCGCCGCGCAGGTGGCACGGGTCACCGCCGCGCACGCGGCCGCGGTCTTCGGGGGCGGGGCGGCGGTCCTGACGGCCGACGCCGCCGGCTCGCTGAAGGGCGGCGGCGAGGGCGCGGCGGGCCTCGAGCTGAGCGAGGAGGAGCTCGCCGTCGCCCGCTGGTCCGCCGAGCACGGCCGCCCGGCCGGCAACGGCACGGACACGCTGCCCGGCTCGCGCGTGACCTGCTACCCGCTGCGGGCGGGGGCGGACACGCTCGGCGCGCTGGCGGTCGCGACCCCCTCGCGCGAGATGCTGGCGGTCGAGCAGCGGGGATTCATCGAGGCGTTCGTCCGGCAGGCGGCTTCGGCCTTCGAGCGCGTGCGGCTCGTGGAGGAGGCCCGGGCCGCGGCGCTGCGCGCCCGCACCGAGGAGACGCGCAGCGCGCTGCTCGGCGCCGTGTCCCACGACCTGCGCACGCCGCTCGGGGCGATCGTCGGCGCCGGCTCGACGCTGCGCGACGAGAGCGGGCGGCTCGCCCCGGCGCAGCGGCAGGAGCTGTGCGACACGATCTGCAGCGAGGCCGAGCGCATGGAGCGTCTCGTCGCCAACATCCTGGACATGGTGCGCCTGGAGTCGGGCGGGATCGTGCCGAAGCGCGAGTGGGTGCCGCTGGAGGAGACCGTCGGCTCGGCGCTCTCCCGGCTGGAGGCCCGGCTCGGCGCCCGCGCGGTGCGGCTCGACCTGCCGCCGCAGCTGCCGCTGCTCTCGGTGGACCCGGTCCTGTTCGAGCAGGTCTTCATCAACCTGATCGAGAACGTGATCAAGCACGCCGGCCCCGACGCGCCCCTGGAGATCGCGGCCCGCGCCGCGGGCGCGGCGCTGGAGATCGAGGTCGCCGACCGCGGCCCCGGCCTGCCCGCGGGCGCCGGGGAGCAGGTCTTCGAGAAGTTCTACCGCGGCCCGGCGGTGCGCGCCGGCGGCGTGGGCCTCGGTCTGGCCATCTGCCGCGGCATCGTCCACGCGCACGGCGGGACGATCGCGGCCGCGAACCGCGAGGGCGGCGGCGCCGTCTTCCGGATCGCGATGCCGCTGCAGGAAGCGCCGCCGGCCGTCGCGCCGGCGGCGGAGGCGGAGTCGGACGCGACGGAACGGGGGCGGGAGCCGTGAGCGATCTTGCCGCGAAGGTGCTCGTCGTGGAGGACGAGCCGCAGATGTTGAGCTTCCTGAGGACCGCGCTGACGGCGCAGGGCTACGGGATCCTCGAGGCGGGGACCGCCCGCGACGCGGTCGTCGAGGCGACGACCCACAACCCCGAGCTGATCCTGCTGGACCTCGGCCTGCCCGACGGGGACGGCATCGACCTCACCCGGAAGTTCCGCGAGTGGACGCGCGTGCCGATCATCGTCATCTCCGCGCGCGGCCGCGAGGACGACAAGGTCGCGGCCCTCGACGCCGGCGCCGACGACTACCTCACGAAACCCTTCAGCGTGAACGAGCTGCTGGCGCGCATGCGGGTCGCCCTGCGCCACGCCGCGCAGGCGGGGACCGACACGACGTCGACCGTCATCGAGGTCGGGCCGCTGCGCGTCGACCAGGTGCGGCGCGAGGTCACGGTGGACGGTCGCGAGGTCCGCCTGACGCCCATCGAGTACCGGCTGCTGGTGCTGTTCGCGCGCAACGCCGGCAAGGTGCTCACGCACCGGCAGATCCTCAAGGAGGTGTGGGGCCCGCCCTACATGGGCGAGACCCACTACCTGCGGGTCTTCATGGCGCAGCTGCGCCGCAAGATCGAGACCGACCCCGCGCGCCCCCGACTGCTGGTCACCGAGCCGGGGGTGGGTTACCGGATGAGGGACCTCTAGGAGGCCGCGCGTGAACCTGCTGCTGATCGTCGTCGTCGTCGCCCTGAAGTTCCTGCTGCCGGCGCTCTTCCTGCGCTTCCCCTTCGCGGCGGGCTGGGCCAACTGGCTCCTGGACTCGGTCGACGGCGACCTGCTGATCCCCGCCGGCCTCGACGACGTCCTCTACCAGAACCTCGACAAGTCCGCCGACTGGGTCGGCTACCTGTTCATCTTCATCTGGGGCTGGCGGCAGCCGATCCGGCGCGAGATCGCGGCCACCTTCGCCCTGCGCACCGTCGGGCAGGCGCTGTTCTTCGTCACGCAGAACGAGTTCGTGTTCTTCTGCTTCCCGAACCTGCTGGAGCCCCTGTTCCTGGTCTACGCCACCATCGCGCGGTTCCGCGGCCGGGATCGCGTGCAGGCGATCTACCGCGCCCGGCTGGTCTGGATCTGGCTCGGCATCCTGGTCTACAAGTTCCAGGACGAGTGGTTCACCCACGTGGCCAACGTGGACCGCACGGAGTTCGTGCAGCGGCTGCTGCGCTGACCGGCGGGCGGGCCCCGTCCCGGCCGAGCAAGCCGGTTGCGGCCGATTGTGGCGGCAACTACCATTGAGCCGGTGTTCGACGGATCCGGTCCCCATCCGCAAAGCCGGGTTCTCCCGATGGACCGACTGCTCGCCAACCCCGCCGCCCGGCCCCTCGCCCGCGAGGACCTGATCGCCCTGCTGTCCCTGAGCGCCCCCGAGGACGTCGCCCGCCTGCGCCGCGCCGCCTTCGACCTCGCCACCCGCAGCGTCGGCGACGAGGTCTACTACCGCGGCATCGTCGAGTTCAGCAACGAATGCGCCCGCAACTGCCACTACTGCGGCATCCGCGCCGGCAACCGCGAGGTCGAGCGCTACCGCCTGTCCCGCGAGGAGGTCGTGGACTGCGCTTTGTGGGCGGCCGCGATGGGCTACGGCTCCTGCGTGCTGCAGTCGGGCGAGAAGTGGGACGAGGACTTCGTGGGATTCGTCGAGGGCTGCGTGCGGGAGATCAAGGCGCGCAGCCGCGGGCCGGAGCTGCCGGACGGGCTGGGCGTCACGCTGGCGGTCGGCGAGCAGACGCCCGAGACCTACCGCCGCTTCCGCGCGGCCGGCGCCCACCGCTACCTGCTGCGCATCGAGACCACCAACCCCGGCCTCTTCGCGCGCCTGCACCCGGCGGCCCAGCGCTTCGAGGACCGCGTGGCCTGCCTGGCGTCGCTGCGCGAGGCGGGGTTCCAGGTCGGCACCGGGGTGATGATCGGCCTCCCGGGGCAGACCGTCGCCGACCTGGCCGACGACATCCTGTTCTTCCGCGACCAGGACGTGGACATGATCGGCATGGGCCCCTACATCGTGCACGACCGGTCGCCCCTGCGCGGGCTCGGGATGATGCCGCACGACGAGCTGCTGTCGCTGGCCCTGAACATGATCGCGGTCGTGCGGCTGGCCCTGCCGGACGTCAACATCGCCGCCACCACGGCGCTGCAGGCCCTGGCCTCCGACGGCCGCGAGCGGGGGATCGCCTGCGGGGCCAACGTGGTCATGCCCAACCTCACGCCGCAGGACGCGCGCCGGAACTACCGATTGTACGAGGGGAAGCCCTGCCTGGACGAGGGGCGTGACGAGTGCCGCGTCTGCCTGCAGCAGCGGGTCGAAACGGCCGGCCGGACGGTCGCGCGCAACGCGTGGGGGGATTCGCGGCGGTTCCTGAAGCGTCAGCGGCCGCCCGCCTGATCGGCGACGACCACGCGCACCAGCTCGGCGGCGAGCACCCGCCCGTTCGCCGCGTCGTGATCCAGCACGCACCCCGCCACCGTCAGGTCCAGCGACGGCACGTGGAAGACGAACGTGTTCCAGAATCCCTGGTGGCCCCAGGCCAGCCGCCCGTCCAGCTCCACGCACATCAGGCCCAGCCGGTAGTCGGCCGTGCCGCCGCCGGTCATCGCCGAGAGGCTCGCCTCGTCCCGCAGCACCCGCCCCTTCAGCAGCAGCCGCATGAAGGTCCCGAGGTCGCGCACGTCGCAGACCAGGCCGCCCCCGCCGAACAGGTCCAGCGACGGGTGCCAGTCGTGCGTGTCGCTCTCGCCGATGTATTGGTGCGCCCGCGGCCCCGCTCCCGCGGGCGGCGGCTCGTCGAGTTCCCACCACGTGGACCGCAGCCCCAGCCGCTCATAGCCGAGCAGCTCGTGCACCGCGACCCCCAGCGGCATTCCGGTCATGCGTTCGACGATGCCGCCCAGGAGCACGTACCCGGTGTCCGAGTACCGGTAGCGCTCGCCGGGCGCGCCGACCGGATCGCGCCACTCCACGCAGCGGCGCACCTGCTCCTCGCGAGTCCAGACGTGCTGCGGGTCGGCGTGGATGGCCTCGGCGTAGCGCGGGTCGCCGGAGTGCTCGTCCAGGCCCGAGGTGTGGCTCAGGACGTGGCGCAGGGTGATGGCCCCGAGGTCGAAGCCGTCGCCGGCCAGCAGCCCGCGTTCCTCGGGGGTGAGGTGGGGGCCGAGAGGGTCGTCGAGCGAGAGCCGCCCCAGCTCGGCCAGCCGCAGCACGGCGGCCGCGACGTAGGTCTTGGTGTTGCTGGCGATGCGGAAGGTGTGGGCCGCGGTGAGCGGCTCGCCGCCGTCGCGCGCGGCGAACCCGGCGGCCCCCGTCCAGTCCGGCCCCAGCCGCGGGCAGCAGACCCAGGCGGCGACCCCGGGCGCCGAGGGGTTCGCGGCCAGGTAACGCTCGAGCGCGGCCTGCAGCGGATCCGAGGCGAGCGACGTCGATGCGCACAGCAGGCCGGCGAACAGGACCAGGCGCTGCACGGCGACGGCCATCGCGGCTCCTATTCCTGCGTGAACTCGAAGGCGATCAGCACGCCCGTGTCGTCTTCCATGTTGTGCATGAACTGCACAGCCACGTCTCCCTTCTGGGAGCTGGTCATGCCGCTCTGCGCGCCCATCGACACCAGCTGCGCCTCGAAGCCGGCGGCCTTCAGCTGCTCCAGGTACTTGTCCGAGGCGTCGTCCGGGACGCCCTTGTACCAGATGTTGAACTTGCGCATGCCGGCGTCGGTGCCGCTGTGCACGCGCTCGATCGTGCCGTGCTCGAAGCGGGGCACCACGTCGAACATGTCCGCCGGCCACTGCGAGGTCCCGACCATCTTGATCTCGCCGGTCCCGGTCTTGACCGTGATGTCGCCGTCCTTCATGTCCACGTCGGCCTTCTGGCCGGTCGCCTGCTCGAGCATGTCCTCGGTCATCCGCTCGGCCAGCTTCTCGTCCGCCTGCTTCTTGCCGCAGCCGGCGAAGGAGGCGATCGCGACGACGAGCGCCAGGCAGACCAGGATCCTGTTCAGCATGAGCCCCCCTCAGCGTCTGGCATGGATGGACATCGTGATCATGGAATTCTAGACGGACCGCCGCGGCGTCCGCAAGCGATATCGAGAGGCGCCCGTCACTGGGCGAGCAGCATGTCCAGCGTCGCGTCTTCCGGCACCTCGTCGTTGTCGAAGTCGAACTCGACCGACGCTCCGCGCAGCGACAGCTTGCCGTCGATCAGGGCGACGTCGAACTCCCAGGAGTAGGGCATCCCCTGCGGCGTCAGGCTCATCATGTCCTGGCCCAGCTCCCAGTACCCGTACGTGGTGACCGACAGCTCGCCGACGGGGGAGACCACCAGTTCGAAGTCCCCGTCCTCCTGCAGGTCGAGCGACGCGGTCCCGCCGAAGGCCACGATGTCCACGGTCGTCTCCGGCGGCACGCTCTGGTACTTGAACTCGACGGCGGTCCACTGGCCGTAGACATCCTCGATCGCCGGTGCGACGGGGTCGTCCCCGCCGCAACCGGCTGCGATCGACAACACGGTGAACACGGTCATCCATCTCCACGCGCGCATCGCGCCCTCCTTCGTGTCGGTCCGCCGGACGCCACAATAACACACCCCCCCCGCCCCGGAGGATGAACATCGCATGTTATTAATATGCAATATGTTACAAATATATTCGTGTCGGGGTCGCCCCGGATCCTCATCCGCCACGTTGCCACCGGGCCCGGTTGGTGGTTATGATGCGCGGGCAATTGCCGGCGTGCCCGCCACCCCCGCCGACGCCGGAAGTTCTACCAAGGAGATGAAATCATGCGCAAGCCCGCGATGGTGACGCTGATCGTCCTGGTCGTGGCCCTGCTGGTCGCGTCCGTCGTCCTGTTCCAGAAGCTCCAGACCAGCAAGGCCGATTTCGCCGTCCTGCAGGCCGACGAGCAGGCGACGACCGAGCGCTACGAGGCCGCCATCGACGAGATCGCCGGCATCCAGGAGAGCCTCGAGGCCATCGACATCGGCGATCAGGGCACGCAGGCCCTGGCCACCGAGCTCGAAGCGGAGCAGAGCCTGTCCCAGGACCGCGGCGAGGAGGCCCGCCAGCGCATCGCCCGCATCAAGGAGAGCATCGCCCGCGCCAACGAGCGCATCCGCGAGCTGGACCAGCAGCTCAAGGAGAGCGGCGTCAAGGTGGCCGGCCTCGAGAAGCTGATCCGCGGCCTGCGCCAGACCGTGGCCGAGAAGGAGGCCGTGATCGTCCAGCTCACCGCCCGCGTGGACGAGCTGCAGACCCAGGTGACGGGCCTGACCGCCGAGGTCCAGGCCGGCCAGCAGACGATCCAGTCGCAGAGCGAGACCATCCAGTCCCAGACCGAGGCCATCGAGACGTCCCGCGCCCGGCTCAGCACGATCTACTACGTGATCGGCACCAAGAAGGAGCTGCAGACGGCCGACCTGATCGAATCCACGGGCGGCGTCCTGGGCCTCGGCAAGACCGTCAGGCCGACCGGTCGTCTCGACGGCGGCGTCTTCACCGCCCTGGACACCGACCGCACGACCGTCATCCTGATCCCGTCGACCAAGGCGAAGATCGTCAGCCCGCAGCCGGTCGCCAGCTACGAGCTGCTGCTGGTGGGCGAGCAGCTCGAGCTGCGCATCCTGGACACGCACGCGTTCCGCACCGTGAAGCACGTCATCATCATGACGGAGTAGGCGTCGGCGGAAGCGACTCCGGACCATGGCGCGGCCCCCGGTCCCTCAGCGGGATCGGGGGCCGTCCGTTTCGGGGCGCAGCCCGCCGGCGTCGGCGCGTTCGCGCCAGGTGCGCTCCAGCTCGGCGATCTTCGCCGCCGTCAGCGGCGGCGTGCGCTCCCGCACGAACCAGACCTTCCCGTCGTAGAGCAGGTTGGGCAGGTAGCTGTCGAGGTAGCCGGCGGGGGGGCGGCGGCTGTGGGCCATCATGTCGATGCCCGCAGGCAGCGGCGTGCGCGCGATCACGTAGTCGTTCAGGCCCAGCACGTCGATGATGTTGACGTGCGGCATCGTCCACGAGGGCACCCCGACGCAGGGCAGCCCGATCGTCGCGTAGCGCGACGTCCCCAGCGACATCCCCTGCTCCCGCGTGGGGTAGTAACCGAGCTGGGTCTGCCAGAAGATCTTGTGCTCCTGGTGGCGCATGCCCACGTGGTGGGGGATGAGCCAGGCCTGGGCGCGGTCGAACGCCGCCGCGTACCAGCGCACCGGCGCCGGCCAGCTCGGGGCCACGGGCATGCGCAGCACGTGGGTCTGCGCGCGGGTCTGCAGGTCCTTCGTCAGCGCCCAGTGGGTCCACGGCAGGGGCAGCGACAGCAGCAGCACCGCGCCCGCGACGGCCAGCGACACCCGCGGGCCGCGGTCGAGGCGGTTCAGGGACCAGGCCACCGCCAGGAAGATCAGCGGCAGCAGGTGCGAGTAGACCCGGAACTCGAAGTGGTCACCGCCCACGACGAACGTGTAGTAGGCGAAGTGCAGCAGCAGGGCCAGCCCGCCCGCCCACCGCGGCGCGACGGCCGCGAGGCCGGCCCGATCCGCGGGCGGCGCCGGCTTCCAGCCGCGGCGGCGCAGGCCGGCGACGGCCGCCCAGACCGCGACGATCGCGGCGGCCCACAGGGCGTACTCCAGCGTGAAGCTCCACAGGTAGCGCGCGCCGCTCTGCGGCCAGGCGCTCGTCACCTTCGCGTAGTAGGTGTTCGGCAGCCACGCGCCGTAGAACGAGAGGCGCCAAGCCTCGTGGGCGACGACGGCGGCCAGCGGGGAGAGCCCCGCGAGCAGGAGCCGGCGCGCGGACCGGCGGCCGGGCGCGCCCGACGCGCCGAGCGCGACCAGCAGCACGGCGGCCGCCGTCAGCGCGCAGTAGAGCAAGCCGTCGGGACGGGTGAGCGCCAGGGCGGCGGCGGCGGCGCCGGCCAGGGCCAGTCGTCGCGCGGTGGGGGGAGCCGACATCATCGCCGACGCCCACAGCAGCACCAGGAAGTTGAACATCGCCGTCTCCAGCCCCGAGCTGCTCCAGGCCAGGAACGTGCGGTTCAGCAGCAGGTAGGCGAACATCAGGCCCAGGAACGCCGCCCTCTGCGGGCGCAGCCGTTCGCACCAGTCCAGGCGCAGCAGCATCCGGCCGGCCAGCGTCAGGGTCCCGCACGCGAACAGCAAGGAGATCCAGTTGGCGCTGTCGGGTGGTTCGATGCCGGTCGCGCGCCACACCAGGTCCAGCAGCGCCGTCCAGAGGAAGCTCGTGTACCCCTCGACCGGCAGGAACGGCGGCGCGTTCCAGACGTAGCCGTGCCCGAGGTGGGCGTTGCTGATGTAGCGGAAGGCGATGAAGGCGTCGTCGGTCAGGAACCAGAACAGCCGCCATCCGCCGTACATCCCCAGGCAGCCGACCGCCGAGGCGATGACCAGCAGCCGGCGGTCCCCAGTCATGCGGACACCTCGAACGCGACTCATCGCCCCTCCTGACGTTGTCGCGGCCAACCTACCACGTAACAGATGATGAGTCAACGAGATGGCTGGCCGACCCTCGACGGGGCCCTCCGATGATGTCGATATCCATATATCCAAATATCGGCCCGAATACCATCATAATCCTTGACAGATTGCCAGCATCAGGATAAATATGAACAAGTTCACGGTTGTTCCCTGTCTGTTGCCCGACGTCATGACGGTGGTCAACACGATGGACGGTTTCACTCCCCGGTACGGGGGGCGTCTGCAAGGCTGCCCCGCCACGGATGGCGGGGCAGCCTGGAAGTCGAGCGAGCCGGCCACAGGATGTGGCCGACGAGCGTCCCCCCGGACCGGGGAGTGAAACCGTCCATCGTGTCGACCAGCCTCATGATACCCAAGCAACCGGAACAGAGAAGGAGCCGCCGCCATGGAGGGTAGGCACACCGAGATCATCACGCCCGGCATGCTGCGAGCCGTCGGGACCGTCGACGAGTTCAAGGGCCGCTGGTCGCGCCCGGGGATCCTGCCCCCGGAACGGTTGGCGGCCCTGCAGCGCGTGGCCACGGTCGAGACGGTCGGCTCGTCGATCCGCCTCGACGGCGCGGCCATGGACGACCGCGCCGTCGAACGGCTGCTCTTCGGCCCCCAGGCCCGCGCCTTCGCCTCGCGCGACGAGCAGGAGGCGGCCGGCTGCGCCGACGCCCTCGAGATGGTCGTCAAATCCTGGCGCGACATCGGCCTGACCGAGCACCACGTGCGCCTGCTGCACGGTTTCCTGCTGCGCCACGCCGAGCGCGACGCCCGCCACCGCGGCCGTCCCCGCAGCCAACCGCTGCCGCAGGACGTGTTCCTCGCGCCCGGACCCGCCGGCTCCGAGGCAGCGCCCCCCGATGCGGCATCCTCCGGCGCCGATCCCGAACCGTCGCGACGTCTCGCCGTGCTGCTGGCCGGTGCGGCCGCGGACTTCGACGGCGACAGCGTCCATCCCTTGCTCGCCATCGCCGCGGTCACCGGCGGCATCCTCGCCATCCAGCCCTTCCAGGACGGCAACGGCCGGCTGTCGCGCCTGCTCGCGACCCTGCTGCTGCTCAAGCACGGCTACGCGTACGCGACCAGCGCCTCTCTGGACCGCGTCTTCGAGGATGAGCGCGCCGCCTACGACGAGGCCGCGCGCCGCCTGCGCGAGGCCGGGGCCGGAGAGGCCGGCGCCGCGAACGCCGCCTGGACCGTCTTCTTCCTGGACTGCCTGGCCCGCCAGGTGACGACCCTCGCCGAGCGCATCGACCAGGAGCAGCGGATGGCTCCCCTGCCGCCGCTGTCCGAGACGATCTTCGCCGCGGTCCGCGCGCACGGGCGCGTGACGGTCCGCGCGGCGACGGCCCTGACGGGCGCGAACCGCAACACCGTCAAGGCCCACCTGCAGCGGCTGGTCGCCGAAGGCCGGCTCGCGCGCCGCGGGCAGCGCAAGGGCACCTGGTACGAACTGCCGGGCGGCGCCGAGCTTCCCATCCCCGCAACCCGGAGTGAAGAGCGATGAACAGAGCGATCCTGGCCGCGACGACGATGCTGACCCTCCTGCCCGCGGCCGCCTCCGCCGCGACCGCCGCCCCGAACTTCGCCGACCGCTTCCTGGACGAGACGCTGCGCATCGACTACTTCCACACCGGCGCCGCCGGCGAGGAGATCGTCGCCCTGGACCGCGTGTACCGGCAGGGGACCTGGGCGGGCAGCCTGGTGCACCTGGTCGACTGCCTGGACCTGGGCCGCTACCTGGCGGTCGCGACGGATGTCGCCACCGGCGAGGTGATCTTCTCGCGCGGCTTCGACTCCTACTTCGGCGAGTGGGCGACCACCGGCCCCGCCGCCGCGGGCGTGCGCCGCACCTACCACGAGTCGGTGTTGATGCCGTTGCCGCGCGCGCCGTTCCGCTTCTCGCTGCAGGCGCGCCGCACCGACGGCGCCATGGCGGAGGTCTTCGCGCAGGAGATCGACCCGGCCGCGGTCGAGGTCCGGCGCGACCCCGCGCCGGCGGACGCGGTCGTGGTCGAGGCGGCCGTCGCCGGTGATCCCCACGTCTGCCTGGACATCGCCATCCTCGGCGAGGGCTACACGGCGGCCGAAGCCGGCAAGTTCGACCGGGACGTGCGGCGTTTCGCGGACATCCTGCTGGGGCAGGAGCCCTTCCGCTCCCTGGCCGGCCGCCTCAGCGTGCGCGGCGTGATGGTGCCGTCGCAGCAGTCCGGCTGCGACGAGCCCGAGCGCGGCGTCCACCGCAACACAGCCCTGGGCTGCACCTTCAACTCGCTGGGCTCGGAGCGCTACCTGCTGACCGAGGACAACCGTGCGCTGCGCGAGGTCGCCGCCTGCGTCCCCTACGACGTGGTGTCGCTGATGGTCAACCACGAGCGCTACGGCGGCGGCGGCATCTACAACCTGTTCAACACCTTCACCAGCGACAACCAGTGGAGCCCCTACGTCTTCGTGCACGAGTTCGGCCACGGCTTCGCCGGCCTCGCGGACGAGTACTACTCCTCCAGCACCGCCTACAACGACTTCTACCCGCGCGGCGTCGAGCCCCGCGAACGCAACATCACCGCCCTGCTCGCCCCCGGCGGCCTGAAGTGGGGCGACCTCGCCACGGCGGGCGCGGCCGTGCCCACGGCCTGGCCCAAGGCCGAGCACGATGCCGCTGACGCCGTCTACCAGCAGCAGCGCGGCGAGAACACCGATCTGATCGCGAAGCTCATGCGCGGCGGCGCGCCGCAGACCGAGGTGGACGCGGCCGTGGCGGCGGGGGAGGAGCTGTCGCTCACCCACCAGCGTGAGCTCGACGCCTGGTTCGCGACGACGGGGCTGGGCGGGGTCGTCGGCGCCTTCGAGGGGGCGGGCTACTGCAGCGAGGGGATGTACCGCGCGCAGCTCGACTGCATCATGTTCACCAAGGGGCTCAAATCGTTCTGCGCCGCCTGCGCGCGGGGGATCCGGGAGGTGGCGGCGACCTACACGGAGTAATGCCGTCAGGGAGAGGCCGTCCGTCGCTCTCCCAGCAGCGCCACCCCGCTGCCCACCAGCGGCCCCACCAACAGCACCGCCGTCACGCTGTTGGTGATCAATCCGCCGCGCTTGTCGGAGTGGAAGTCGAAGAAGACGTAGAAGAACACCCCGGCCGCGATCAGCAGCAGGCCGACGACGCGCGGCCAGCGCCGCGCCAGCGCCGCCAGCACGAAGAAGGGCGCCGCCACCAGCGAGTGCATCAGCAGCCCCAGCGGGTCCCGCCAGCTGTCCGCGGCGCTGAACAGCAGCCAGCAGATGCCGAAGCCGATCAGGATGCGCGACGCCGCCTTGCGCCCCCCCCAGAACGACAGCAGAGAACTCAGCAGCCAGGTGAAGTACAGCAGGGCCAGGAACAGCGTGGCCAGTTCCTCGGGGTTCTTGAGGTGCCGCTCGCCGGAGCGGATGAAGCCGATCAGCACGAAGGCGACCAGGCCCGTCACGAGGTAGGCGTGGTAGCCGGCGCGCTGGGCGGCGCGCCGGGCGAACTCGTCGTTGTCGCGCAGCCAGCCCAGTTCGCGCAGGATCCCGGGGCCGAAGGCGCCGACACCCGACAGCGCGATGAACCACCAGTTGATCTCCGCGAGCAGGAAGCCGCCGACCACCAGGGCCGCGCCGATGATGGTCGCAGCGGTCGGGTGCCAGCCGATCAGGTCAGCCAATCTCGTCATCGCGGGCCTCCAGCGGTTCTCCGTCCTCGAGCGCGAACACGTCCTCGACGCGCACCCGGAACGCGCGCGCGATCCGCAGCGCCAGGCCGACCGAGGGGTTGTACTTGCCCTTCTCGATCGCGATGATCGTCTGCCGGCTCACCCCGACGCGGACGGCCAGGTCTTCCTGCGTCATCTCGCCGTTCAGGAAGCGCAGACGGCGGACTTCGGTGCGGATGTCATCCTTCATGCTGAGATGATATCGGGGATGCGCCGCGAATGTCAAGTATAATTAACATTATGTATATAAAAATAGACATCGCGGGAGACCGGAGGCCAGCCGCCGTACGGCTGGAGCGCCGCGGTGTACTTCCAGGTTCACCGAGGTGCCGACGCGTGGATGGCGCCCGGCGTGATCGGATTTTATAACAATTTGGTATCATTGAAGATCCATTGATTTCGCGGCATGGGCAAGCTCCTTGCAAGCGGACACCCGAATCACGGCACCCGTCCACCCCCGCAAGGAAGGTCCATCATGACCACCCGCCCCGCCAGGATCCCGCTGCTCGCCCTGACGGCCCTGCTCGCTTCGTTCCTGCTGTTGGCCGGCTGCGGCGACGACCCCGTGTCGCCGTCGGCGACCGACGTCACCGCCGATGCCGACGCCGCCGGCGTCATCGCCGCCGACGTCGCGACCGACAACGGCGGCCTGACCGACCAGATCGCCGACCTGTCCGTCGCCATCGGCGGTCTCGACGCCGCCAAGACGCTGCCCGCCGGGCTGTTCCACGAGGCCACGTACGACCAGCTGACCGGCACCTGGACCATCACCGTCGAGCGCGAGCGCGGCGACCCCGCCGGCACGCCCTACGCGTTCATCTCCCGCGTCTACACGCTGCGCTTCCTGGATGCCGCGGGCGAGCCCCAGCGGTTCCGCGTCGTGGACGGCGACACCGCCCGCACCGTCGAGTTCGACATCCTCTCGGGCGTCGGCACCCACCGCACGCTGCGCCTCGAGCAGAACCTCGACGCGCTCGCCGCCTCCTTCGTGGTGACCGGCGTGAACACCGACCTGCTGACCATCAACGGCACGTACGGCCGCGACGCCTCGAACCGCCTCGAGACGCCGCGCTTCGTGCGCAACCTGACCGGCGCCCTCGACCTCGAGCTGATCGACGTGACCGTGCCGTGCGGCGCCGGGCACGACTTCAGCCAGGCCGTCTCGGGCACGGTCACCGGCACCTACGTCGCCGACATCACCGTCGAGCGCGGCGAGGACTACCTCGAGCGCCACATCGACCGCTCCTTCACCGTCGTCTTCGGCGAGGGCGAGGCCGAGATCGAGCTGAACGGCCGTCACTACGTCGGGAACCTGGGAACCGGCGATCTGGCGGACTGAACAGGTCCGCGTTCGTGAGGGAACGGGGCCGGCGGATCGCGGATCCGCCGGCCCCTTCGCGTGCAGGCTGTGGTAGGATCGTCGACGTCCTGACACCCGCGGGAGGAACGACGTGCGCCTGCGCCCGACCCTGGTCCTGATCGCCGTCGCGGCCGCGACCTGCGCTTGCGCCGCGCCGCCGCCGCTCCCCCTGCAGGCCGTCTTCGAGGCGGCGCCCGCCCTGGACGGCTACGACCGCTACCTCGAACTCGAGACCGGCCGCGTCTACACCGGCGGCCTGATGATCGGCACGACCTGGGACGAGGACCGCACGCGCTTCCAGGACGCCGAGCTGGGCCTCGACGTGATGATCGCCGGCAACGGCGCCGTCCTCGACCTCGATGGCGAGCAGCTCTGCATCTCGTTCTGCTCCAACCGCCTGGACATCCAGGACTGCATCGTCCTGAACGGGGGCGTGCGCTTCGTCGGCGACAACAGCCCCGACGTCGCCCGCGTCCCGTCGGGCTCGGTGCGCTACTGCACGTTCTACCGACCCGAGGAGTACGCCGTCCGCCTGCAGGGCGCCGGCGCCGGCGTGCTGTGCGAGCGCAACCTCGTGGTCGATCCCGTCGACGTCGGCCAGGATGTGATGATCTGGACCGGCATCACCGGCAACAACCTGCCGACGGGGCTGGCCTTCGGCCTGTCGGTGCAGACGGGCGCCTTCGGGCTGCCCGACGTGCGCGACAACTGGACCTACCACAGCGACCCCCGCACCAACGAGGACCCGCTGCGCCACTTCGGCTTCCTCTGAGAATACAGCTGAGTGACCCCCACCCCGTGGGACGATGCCGGTTCGGCACCGCACAACAACATCCTCGGACTCGACCCGGGACTGCGCGATCCCGAGCACGCCGATTTCCGACCGCAGAACGCGCCGCTGTACGGCTCGCGCGTCGTGCCGGCGGCCGTCGACGTCCGCGCGGGCCGGGCCGCCGCGCCGGCGATCGCGCCCCCGCCCGCGCGCGATGCCTCGCTGACCGTCGGCGGCGACATCGTTGCGGACACGCTCTGGGACGCCGACTCGATCCTGGTCGCCTCGGACGTGACGGTGCGCGACGGCGCCGTGCTGACCGTCGCCGCCGGCGTGACGGTCCGCTTCGCCGGCTACTTCGGCCTGTTGGTGCGCGACGGCGCCCTGCAGGCTCACGGCACGCCGCTGCTGCCCGTCGTCTGGACCGCCGCCGATCCAGGCGCCTTCGACACGAGCCAGGACACCGTCGGCTGCTGGAACGGGATCACGTGGCTGAACGTCCCGGCCGCCAACCCGCCGTCGTTCTTGCGCGGCTGCGTCCTGGAGCACGCCAAGGCGGTGCCCGGCCGCGGTCTCGACGACGGGGCGCCGCGCGTGGGCGGCCAGTGCTTCGACGGCGCCGGCGGCGCGCTGCGCATCATCGGCCGCTCGCGGCTCGAGGTGTCCGGCTGCATCCTGCGCCGCAACTGCGCCGACCGCGGCGGCGCGCTGGCCGTCCACTACGGAGCCGCGCCGCTGCTCGTCAACACGCTGATGCACGACAACGTCGCCTGGAGCCGCGCCGGCGCCGTCTTCGCCGGCTTCTGCTCCCCGCGCTTCGTGCACGTCACGGTGATCGGCAACCGCGTGCTGAACCCGGAGGTCTTCGACCGGACCGCCGGCGGCGTCGACCACTACCACAGCCGCCCCCGTTACGTCGGCTGCGTGGTCTGGGGCAACGCGACCAACCATCACGACCTCTACCAGATCCTCGAACCGCGGGCGTGCCAGATCCGGTACAGCGACGTCCAGGGCTACGGCGAGGGGCTCGGCGGCCTGGACCTGGACCCGCTGTTCCGGCCCGCCGTCCACGGCCCCGGCGACCCGAGCGCGGCGTCCCCCTGCCGCGACGCGGGGGACGTCGCGTCGGCGTCGAGCTGGTTGCCGGAGTTCGACCTCGCCGGGCGCGTCCGGCTCCAAGGAGCGCAGGTCGACATGGGCTGCTACGAGTTCACGGCGGCCACCGCGGTCGACGAGCCCGCGCCCGCAGCGGGGGCGGTGTTGCTCGCCTCGCCCAACCCGGCCAATCCCTCCACGACGCTGTGCTGGCGGCTCGACCGCCCCGAGCGCGTTCGCCTGACCGTCCACGATCTCGCCGGCCGGCTCGTGCGGGTCCTGCTGGAAGGAGAACTGGGCGCCGGGGCGCACGCGGTGCGCTGGGACGGCTGCGACGCCGGGGGGCGCCGGGCCGCCGCCGGCTCCTACGTGGCCGAAATGACCGGACGCGGCGGATCGATGTCGACGAAGATCCTGCTCGTGCCCTGACCGGACCCGCGCGAGGGGAAGATCGCCGTTTCCCGCCGGGCGCCTCGGCCCTATCTTGGGTGCCGGCCCGCCGGCGGCGCGGTTGCCGCGGCGGGGGGCGGACCAACGCGAGGTGCACATGGAAGGGATCTCGGTCGGGACGCCGGCGCTCTGGGCCGGCTTCATCGGGTTCGTGCTGGTGATGCTGGCGCTGGATCTCGGGGTCTTCAACCGTCGGGCCCACGAGATCCACGTCCGCGAGGCGCTGATCTGGTCGGGGGTCTGGATCGGCATCTCCCTGCTGTTCAACGCCTGGATCTGGCACCGCTTCGGCGCGGTCCACGGGTTGGAGTTCCTGACCGGCTACCTGCTCGAGAAGGCGCTCTCGGTCGACAACCTGTTCGTGTTCATCGTGCTGTTCTCCTTCTTCGCCGTGCCGGCGAAGCTCCAGCACCGGGTCCTGTTCTGGGGCATCCTGGGCGCCCTGGTCATGCGCGCGCTGTTCATCGTGGCCGGCGCCGCGCTGATCCACCGCTTCCACGGGATCATCTACGTCTTCGGCGCGTTCCTGCTCTTCACCGGCGTCAAGCTGCTGCTGCACCGCGGCGGCGAGATCCACCCCGAACGCAACCCCGTGATGCGGGTGTTCCGGCGCTTCATCCCCCTCACCTCCGACTACCGCGGCGCCCGCTTCGTCGTCAAGGAGGGCGGCCGGTGGCTGGCGACGCCGCTGCTGATGGTGCTGGTCGTGGTCGAGGCGACGGACATCGTGTTCGCCGTCGATTCCATCCCCGCGATCTTCGCGATCACCACCGACCCCTTCATCGTCTTCACGTCGAACATCTTCGCCATCCTCGGGCTGCGCGCGCTGTACTTCCTGCTGGCGGGGATGATGGGCCGCTTCCACTACCTGAAGGTGGGGCTCGGCCTCGTGCTGGCATTCGTGGGCGTGAAGATGCTGCTGGTGGACGTGGGGAAGCTGCCCGTCGCGGTCTCGCTGGGCGTCATCGCCGTGCTGCTCGGGGGGTCGATCGTCGCCTCGCTGCTGCGGCCGGTCTCCGGATCGGGCGAGGGGACGCCCCCGGATCACGGGTAGCGATCCGGTCTTCGCTTAACCTTCCCCGGCGGCGGTCGCCGGCGGCTTGTGGACGTAGCCGAGCGACTCCAGCAGCCTGATGTCGGACTTGCCGAGGTTCGCGCGGACGCCCGCCGCCCCCCTGCCCAGGGGTGCCGCCGGATCGTAGGTCGCGCGCAGCCGCTCGGCGAGACGCGCGGCGTCGTCCGGGAAATCGGCCGACAGGTCCCGCGTCTCGCCGGGATCGGCGACGAGGTCGTAGAGCGCGGTCCGCTCCCGCCCATCCTCACGGAACAGCATGATCTTCCAGGGCCAGGCGACGAGGGTCTTGCAGAACCGCTCGGGGTCGGAGCCCTGCTCGGCCAGCAGGTCGCGACGCGGCGGCTTCGCGTTGCCCAGCAGCAGGCCGGCGAGCGATTCGCCGTCCAGGGTGTCGGGCACGGCGATCCCGGCCACCTCCAGCGCGGTCGGCAGGAGATCCAGGGTGGAGACGGGCGTCGCCACGACGCGCCCGGCGCCGGCGCTGCCGGGCAGCTTGACGATCAGCGGGACGTGGATCGTCTCCTGGTAGGGCAGGTAGTGCGTGTAGTAGAAGCCGTGCTCGCCGAGGTGCTCGCCGTGGTCGGCGACCACGATGATCAGCATCCGCTCGTAGAGCCCCAGCTCCTTCAGCCGGGCGATCAGCCGGCCCACGTGGTCGTCGACGTAGTCGACCTCGGCCGCGTACTGGGCGACCGGGAACGCCGGGTCCGTGACGCCGGCCAGCCAGTCGTACATCCCGCGGCCGGCGTTCTCGCCCCGGAACCCTGCGGACGACATGATGCGCGCGGTGAGCGGCTCGCCCGGCCGGCATTCGTTGCCCAGGTAGTACTTGCGATGCCAGGGCGGCGGCGGCGCGTAGGGCGCGTGCGGGTCGTAGTAGTGGCTGAAGACGAAGGCGGGCCCGTCCCGGTGCTGCGCGAAGAAGTCGCCGGTGAGCCGCGTGATGCTGCCGGCCTGGTCCAGCCCCGTGAGGTCGGTCGCGCGCGGCGGGGGCGACACGTACCCCTGGTCCATGCCGAACTGGGCGGTCAGGTAGTTGATCCCCGTGAACCCCGTCGTGGCGTAGCCGGCGCGCGCGAGGTGCTCGGCCAAGGTCGTGTGCCGCTCGGAGAGGTAGTCGCGCTCGCCGCCGACGGCGCCGTGGCGGTAGGGCCGCAGGCCGGTGAAGATCGAGGCGAAGGAGGGCAGGGTCCAGGGCGCCGTCGACAGGCACTGTTCAAAGCGGACGCCGTCGCGAGCCAGGGCGTCCAAGTGGGGGGTGCGCGACGAGGCGCCCGAAGCGGAGGGGCCGACCAGGTCCTCGCGCAGCGTGTCGATGCCGATCAGCAGGATGCTGGGCGGGGCGGCGCCGTCGGCGCGGCCCCGCTGCGACGCGCGGTGCCCGCGGACCGCCAGCAGCGTTCCGACCCCCGCGATCAGCAACAGATTGCACAGGATCAACACGGCCCTCAGGGCCGTCGGTCGACGCCAGGTGTTCATCCGTTCCCATACGTCCGTCAGCGGGCCAGGTTCCCCCCCCAGGAGACGGAGTCAAAGAACGAAAATTACGGGCAGCCGTCAACCTCGTGCAGGCTGGTAAGTTGTTGGAGTCGAAGGAGTACTTCGCTCCTGGTTGCGCCGGTGGCCTCTTCGGTGACGCCGCCGCGCCGGGCCCTCGCGATCCAGGTCAGACCCCAGTGCACGTCCCAGCCTTCGCGGTGCATCCGCCGGGAGGACTCGCAGGGCTCGTCGCGGCTCTCCATCGAGAGCGTGACGATGGTCTGCAGCGTGGTGCGCAGGACCTCGAGATCGTCGTCGCGGAACGCCTCGGTCCCGGGCAGTTCGATCGCGATACGGCGCGGCTCGTTCATGGTTCGTCCCTCCGGCGTCGGCTCAGGTCCCGTACTTCTCGATGATCTCGTTCTTGCCCAGACCCAGGATCCCGTACTTGGCGCCGACCTTGGCGAAGGCGGCCAGTCCGAGGTCGAGGTGGCTCCGGTCGTGCGCGGCCGACAGCTGCGTGCGGATGCGCGCCTGCCCCTTGGCCACCACGGGGAAGAAGAAGCCCACCACGTAGATGCCCTCGGCGTAGAGGTCGCGCGCCACGTCCTGGGCGAGCTTCGCGTTGTAGAGCATCACCGGCACGATGGGGCTGTCGCCGGCCTTGATGTCCAGGCCGATCTTCTGCAGGCCCTCGCGCCAGTACTTCGTGTTCCACTCCAGCTTGTCGCGGCGCTCGGTCGTGCCGGAGATCAGCTCCAGCACCTTGATGGCTCCCGAGACGATGACCGGCGCGACCGTGTTGGAGAACAGGTAGGGCCGGGCCCGCTGCCGGCACAGCTCGACCAGCTCGCGCCGGCCGCTGACGCAGCCGCCCGAGGCGCCGCCGAGGGCCTTGCCCAGCGTCGTGGTGACGATGTCGATCTTGCCCATGACGCCGCAGTGCTCGTGGGTGCCGCGGCCGGTCTTGCCGATGAAGCCCGAGGCGTGGGACTCGTCGACGAAGACCATGGCGTCGTACTTCTCGGCCAGCGCGACGATCTCGTCCAGGCGGGCGAGGTCGCCGTCCATCGAGAAGACGCCGTCGGTGATGATCAGGCGGCGCCGCTTGTCCTGGTGCTCTTCGAGCTTCTGCTCCAGGTGCTTCATGTCCGAGTGCTTGTAGGTGTCGGTGGCCGCCTTGCACAGGCGCATGCCGTCGACGATGGAGGCGTGCACCAGGCGGTCGGCGATCATCACGTCCTGGTCGGTCAGCACGGCCTCGAACACGCCCGCGTTGGCGTCCATGCAGGACGGGAACAGCAGCGTGTCCTCGGTGCCCAGGAACTCGGTCAGCTTGTTCTCGAGCCGCCGGTGGATGTCCTGCGTGCCGCAGATGAAGCGCACCGACGACATGCCGTAGCCGCGCGCGTCCAGGCCGCGCCGCGCCGCCTCGACCACGTCGGGGTGGCTGGACAGGCCGAGGTAGTTGTTGGCGCAGAGATTGATCACCTTCTTGCCGGGCGCGCCGGCGGGGAACTCGACCTCGATGTCGGCGCCCTGCGGGCTGCGGATGTAGCGCTCCTCCTTGAAGAGGCCCGCCTCGCGGATGGACGCCAGCTCCTGCTGGTAGGACTCCCTGGTCCCGGTCGCGAATGCCATGACTGCTCCCTTCCGTTCCCGGCGGTCAGCTCTTGATGAAGCGCTCGACCAGGGCGTCGATGCGGTTGACGGTGTCGAAGGCCTCGGGCGACGCGTCGGCGTCGGGGATCTGGATGCCGTACTTTTTCTCCAGGAACCGCTTCAGCGACACCATGGAGAACGAGTCGACGATGCCGCCGGTGATCAGGGGCGTGTCCGGGCCGATCACGCGGTCGTCGTCCTCCTCCAGGTACTCGTTCACCACGTAGTCCAGGATCGTCTGCTTGCGCTCGTCCATCGTCGTCGTCTCCCGCGTCGGGGTGGTGCAGCCGTACGACTGCGGTTCATTCGCTCATCAGGGTCGACAGGTCGCCTTCCGGCTCGCCGAATTCCCGGGCGCGCAGGATGCGCCGCACGATCTTGCCGCTGCGGGTCTTGGGCAGCGACTCGGTGAACTCGATCTCCTGCGGCATGGCCAGCGGCGACAGCTTCTTGCGGATGAAGTTCATGATCTCGAGCTCGAGGTCGTCGTCCGGCGTGATGCCCGGCTTCAGGGTGACGAACGCCTTGACGACCTCCATGTTCACGGGGTCGGGCTTGGCCACCGCCGCCGACTCCGCCACCGCGGGGTGCTCGAGCAGGGCGGACTCGATCTCGAAGGGCCCGACCAGGTGGCCGCCGGTGTTGATGACGTCGTCGTCGCGGCCCACGAACCAGTAGTAGCCGTCGGCGTCGATGCTGGCCCGGTCGCCGCAGACGTACCAGCCGTTGACGAACTTGCGCTCGTAGCCGGCCTGGTTGTTCCAGTAGCCGCGGATCTGGGAGGGCCAGCCCGGCCGGATCGCGATCAGGCCCACGCGGCCGGTGCCCTCGTGCGGCAGGTTGGTGTTCGGGTCCAGGACCGTGGCCGTGATGCCCGGGAAGGGTTTGCCCATCGAGCCCGGCTTGACCTTCATGCCCGGGAAGTTGGTGATCATCATGCAGCCGGTCTCGGTCTGCCAGTAGGTGTCGTGGAAGGGCTTGCCGAAGGCCTCTTGCGACCAGACGACCGCTTCGGCATTGAGCGGCTCGCCCACGCTGCAGAGGTGGCGCAGGCGGGAGAGGTCGTGCTTGCGCACGAGGTCGGAGCCTTCGCGCATCAGCAGGCGGATGGCCGTCGGGGCCGAGTACCAGACCGTCACCCCGCGGCGCGCCATGAAGTCGTACCACTTCTCGGCGTTGAAGCCGGAGTCCAGCACCACCTGGGTGATCCCGTTGGCCCAGGGCCCGATGATGCCGTAGGAGGTGCCGGTGACCCAGCCGGGGTCGGCGTTGCACCAGTAGACGTCGTCGGGGCGCAGGTCCAGGACCCACTTGGCGGTGAGGTACTGCGAGATCAGCGAGTAGTGGACGTGCTGGGCGCCCTTGGGCTGCCCCGTGGTGCCGGAGGTGTAGTGCAGGACCGAGGGGGTCTCGGGGCCCGTCGGGTGCGCGTCGAAGGTCTCGACGCGGGGCAGCGCGTGCAGGTCGAGCCCCGACTCGCGCTCGCGCAGCGGGCCGTCGCCGGCGTCGACCAGGATGACGTGCCTGAGTTGCGGCAGCTTGTCCAGGAGCTTGCGCACCTTGGCCACGTGCTTGCGCTGGGTGACGATGGCCGTGGTGCCGGCGTCGTCCAGGCGCGTCCACAGCGAGTCGGCGCCGAAGGCCGAGAACAACGGCTGCACGACCGCCCCCATCTTCAGGCCGCCCAGGAACCCGAGGTACAGCTCCGGCACGCGGTCCATGAACAGGCAGACGCGCTCGCCGGGCCGGATGCCGAGGCCCTGCAGGTGCGCCGCGAAGGTGTTCGACAGGACGCGCAGGTCGTCGAAGGTGTAGGTCTTCGTCGCGCCGGAGAAGTCCTCCCAGACCAGCGCCGTCTTGCCGGCCAGCCCCTGCCTGCAGAGCCGGTCGCTGCAGTGCCAGCCGATGTTCAGCGGGTCGCCCTTGCGGTAGCCCAGTTCCTGTTCGGCCAGCGACCAGGAGAAGTCCTTCAGGCGGTCCTCGTAGGTGGGCGTGGTGGCCATCGTCGGTCCCCTGTGTGGTTGGTGTCCGGTCGCAGCGCCGCGTCCCCGCGCTCCTCGATGATGGCGACCGCCAGCGCGTGGTGGCCGGCGGTGGCGAGGCTCAGGTGGATGCGGCCGGCGGCGTGCCGCGCGGCCAGTTCCTCGAGTCGTCCCTGCAGCCGGACCGCGGCCGGTCCCTCGCCGCGGCGCGTGATCTCCACGTCCTGCCAGAAGGCGCCGCGGCCGTCGGTGAAGGCCAGGGCCTTCAGGACGGCCTCCTTGCCGGCGAAGCGCTCGGCGAGGCGGCGCGCCGCTCGCGGACCGCCGCGGCAGGCGGCGAGTTCCGCCGGCGTGAACACCGCGTCCGCGAAGCCCCGCTGCGGCTCGTCCAGCTCCCGCGCCAGGCGGCGCACGTCGCAGAGATCCGCGCCGACGCCGAGGATCCGGGGGCTCGCGACCCCTGCTGTCGGGGGAGGGCCGATGGTGCAACTCCCAGGATGTGAACGATTTCACAGTCAGGCGGAATCTAGGGCATGGCGAGGGGGAACGTCAACCCCGGGGATCGCCGAGCCTGTGGTTGCATGCGATGTCGAATCATGACAATCGGGGTCTAATCTCCGACCACCCGCGGCAGCACCCCCCCCGGCCGACCGTAGTGCGGGATGGCGTCTCCCGCCGTCTCGCCGTCCGGGCACACGAAGGCGTTCTGTGACGGCGACCAGTAGAGGCAGCCCGTTTCGCCGGGAGGCTGCGTGCGCACGAAGCGCTCCGCGTCGGCCAGGGCGGCGAGCCAGGCAGCTTTGACCTGCTGCAGGTCCACCGGGCCGGCCAGGTCGAGGCGCGCCAGGTCCGCCGGTTGGATCCGCCCGCGTCGGCGTAGCATCTCCAGCAGCGAGAGCGGCGAATAGCCGGGATCCTTGCCGACCGCGGCCCACAGCAGCGACCCCAGCCGCAGCACGTGTTCGTGCAGGTGCAGCGTGTCGAGCAGGTCGCTCGGCTCGTCTCGGCCGGCGAGGGCCAGCACCTTGTTGGTGGCCAGGTCGAGCGGATGCAGCTCGTAGCCGAACTCCTCGCTGCGCAGGACCGGCAGGAAACGCCAGGTCGAGTCCTGGGCCCATTCGATCTTGGTGCGCTCCGGATCGAGGCTCACCACGGCGCGGATGTAGCCCGGCTGGCTGAGTTCCAGCTCCACGCCATAGCCGTGGTCCGCCAGCAGCGCGCGATCGGCGTCCCAGGCGGTGGCCACCCGCGCCGCGCTGTCCTGGAAGTAGCCGAGTTCGTGGCTGTACCGGAGCGTGTCGGGGGCGACCAGGATGGCCGCGCCTCCGGCCAGATAGCTGTCCTCGCTGCGGTTGGCCGCGAGCAGGCGTCCGATCGCGGACTGGAACCCGGTCAACGGCACAGGCTCGCCCCCTTCTCCCAGGCCTCGCGGCCACCATGCCGCATCAGCTGCTCGGCGACCCAGGCGACATCCGATTGTTCGACCCTGAACTCGAGGGGGCTGGACCAGAAGCAGTGCGCGTGGAATTTCCGGTAGGCGCGCCGCGCTTCGCGCAGACGGACCATCTCGCGGGCCGTCCCGGGTTCCAGCCGCCGACGACTCTTGCGACCGCCGCGGCGGCCGATCTCGGCCAGGTATTTGCGGGTTCGCGGGTCCATGCCATCATCATAAGCTGCTTATGATCTATTGTCAATGGAACCTGGAGCCAGGATGTGGTATGCTCATCATCCCCGTCTGCCCCGAGCGTCTGGAGCCGAGATGCTGCGGATCCTCTGCCGCCTGATTGCGATCGTCCTGCTGCCGATCCTCGTCGCCGTCGCCCACGCCGGCCCGATCGAGGACTTCGACGGCGCCGCCCCGGATCTCGCGGGCTACCCGGGCGAAACCGGAGATCCCGACGCTTGGTCTCTGTCGACTCCGGGCGAGGACGGTTCAGCGCAAGCCCTGCGCCTGCACGGCAACCTGTGGCTCGTCCAGTCGATCGCGCCGCGCGCCCTGGCCGACAGCACCGTCTGGAGCGTCGCCATTTCCGCGGACGTCAAGGGCGAGGTCCAGGCCATCGGTTTCGGGGACGGCGTCCACGAGCTGTTCTACACCTTCGCCGGCCGCGACCTGCCCGCCGCCACGAACTGGTGGACCGTCTACCAGGGATCGCAGTCGCTCGCGGCCTGGCGCGACTACCTGCTGCCGGTGGGCGAGGACTGGCGGGAGACCTTCGGCGAGCTGCCCGTCATCGACCGGGTGATCTACGTCAACGACGCGGATGCGGGCACGGTCGGCGTCACGCGTTTCGACTCCCTGGCCGACGTCAGCGGCGACCTGCCGCGCGCGCCACGGGTGGACATCCTCTACGCGGTGCAATCCTCGGTGAAGGTGGCCGGCGACCTGTACCGGCTGTCGGCGCAGTTCCAGGCCACGGTCTTCGATCCGGACTCGGACGCTCACACCTACCGCTGGGACTTCGGCGATTCCACGAGCAGCGCCGAGCCGGTCGTCGTGCACGAGTTCCTCGTCCACGCCGACCATCCCTACACCGTCAGCGTGGCGGTGACCGATCCCGACGGCCTCTGCGGCGGCGACACCTGCCAGGTGGCCGTCCACCCCGGCGGCGACGAGCTGCCGTTGACGGTGAACTTCGTGGGCGATGTCTTCACCGGGCGCGGCTACGAGTCCGCGGGCGGCATCATCGACACCCAGGGGGTCGAGGCCCTGTTCGCGCCGACGCGCCCGATCTTCGGCGACGCCGCCGACGTCAACGTCTGCAACCTCGAGGTCAGCTACACCGACCGCGGCACGCCGCACCCCACCAAGACCGTGGTCTTCCGCAGCCGGCCCGAGAACATCGCGGGCCTGGCCTACGCGGGCGTCGACCTGGTGACCATCGGCAACAACCACATCATCGACTACGGCGAGATCGGCATGCTCGACACCATGGACGGGCTCGAGGGCCTGGGCATCCCCTGGTGCGGCGCGGGCAGCAACGAGATCTTCGCCCTGCAGCCCGCGTTCTGGACCGAGCGCGGCGTGCGCCTGGGATTCCTGGGCCTCTGCGACCGCACCGGCCGGCAGTGGAACTACCAGCCCTTCCTGGACGCGGGCTACAGCAAGCCCGGCTTCGCCTACCTGCTGCCGGAGAACCTGTCGAAGTCGATCGCGGCGGCCGGCGGGCTGTCCGACGTCGTCATCGTCCAGGGCCACAGCGGCGACGAGTACCAACCGGCGCCGCCGCCCGGCGCGCTGGGGCGGTGGGCCGGGCCGGACGACGTCATCGACGTCGAGGCCGACGTCCAGGATCCCGGCGCGCCCGAGTTCCGCTTCCTGAACGAGCCGACGCCCGGCGAACGTGCGCTGCGCCGCCAAGCCATCGACCTCGGCGCGGACGCGATGATCAACCACCACCCCCACGTGCTGCAGGGCTTCGAGTCCTACCGGGGCAAGCTGATCGCCCACAGCCTGGGCAACTTCGTCTTCGACCTGAGCTACATCGAGACGATGCCGACGCTGGTGCTGACCCTGGAGATCGACAAGAGCGGCGTCGTCGGGCAGCGCTTCGCGCCCGCCTTCATCGACGACTGGATCCCGCGGCCGGCGACCGGCAACCTCGGGCGCGAAATCATCGGCTGGCTGGCCGAGGCCTCGCGGCCGATGAACGCGCTCGTGGTGCCCCTGGCCGGCAAGAGCGAGGCGCGCATCCTGCTGTCGCGCGCGGACGCCGACTCGACGGTGGTCGAGCATCAGGCGGCCTTCGATCTGGTCGCGCAGGACGGCTACGAAGTGTCGCCGCCGCTGGCGCTCGCGCCCGAGGGCGACCTGTCGCAGGTGCTGGAGGTCCTCGGCGGCGCGCCGGGCGGCTGGGAGGTGGCCTGGGGGCGCGAGCTGCTGTGGCACACGGGTTTCGAGGACGAGGGGGCCGATCTCTGGGAAGCCAACACGTCGGACGAGTGGCTGGCGACCGACTTCGCCCACGGCGGGCTGCGCAGCCTCTGCCTGCGCCGTGACGACGGCGACGTCGGCCAGACCGGCACCGACCTCGAACGCCACCTGCCCTGCCGCGCGGACCGGCGCCACACGGCCGCCGGCTGGCTGCGGGCCGAGAACGCCGGGCGGGCCCGCACCATGGTGCGCTTCTACGACAGCCGCTCGTCCGAGAGCCCGCTGTCGAGCACCGACCTGGCCGCGCGCCTCGACGGTAGCTGCGACTGGACGTACCAGTGGCGCGACCTGGCCACGCCCGCCGGCGCGGTCTACTTCGAGCTGCGTTGCGGGCTGGAGCCGCCGGCCGACGGCACGGCGCTCGCCTGGTTCGACGACCTGGCGCTGATCGAGTGGGAGCCGTGGCAGGCCGCGGACGGGCCGCTGAAGATCCCCGCGCCGAACAACTGCCGGTACCTGCAGGTGCGGCGCGCGGGGACGGGCGCGGGCTCGGGACTGGTCCGCTTCCTGCAAACGACGTACGACCGGGTTGTGGCGACCGGGGTGGATAGCGGGGCTGGGCCGGTTCCGCGGGGGCGCCTGAGCTGCCACCCCAACCCCTTCAATCCGCGCACGACCATCGACCTGGTCCTGCCGGGCGACGGATCCCCCGTGCCCGTCGCCCTGGAGATCTTCGATCTGCGGGGCCGGCGCGTCGCGTCGGTCTTTGCGGGTGAACTTGCCGGCGGGCAGCGGTACGGCTTCACCTGGGACGGCTGCGACGACCGGGGCCGGAACCTGGGGGCGGGCGTGTACTTCTGCCGGGCCGGCGCCGGAGCGGCGGCCCAGGTGCTGAAATTGACGCTGGTCCGCTGAGTCAACGGCGTTGACATCGGGTGGGAAGATAATCCTAGGTGATTCCCAGAATCCGGTGTATCCTTCCCGTGCTTCTGGCTGGGGTCCCAGGGTCCCTCCGGAGCCGTCTGAATGCGTGATCCCCGGCCTCGCGCCGGGCTTCGAGATTCCCCCGACCGTCGGGGGATGTGGTCCGGCAGACCGCCGGATCAGTATCGAGCACGAGGGGTTTACCGGAGATAGCCGGCGGCCTCAGGTGCTTCTGCACGCCGGGTAGCCGGCATCCGAGGTGGAAGAGTATGAAGAAGATCTACGTGGGTAACCTGCCGTTCTCCGCGACCGAGGACCAGGTGACCAAGCTGTTCGAGCAGCATGGCGCCGTGCACTCGGTGGCACTGATCACCGATCGTGAGACCGGACGGCCCCGCGGCTTCGGTTTCGTGGAGATGGACGACAGCGCGGCCATGGCCGCGATCTCGGCCCTCGACGGCCAGAGCATGGACGGCCGCAACCTGAGCGTGAACGAGGCCCAGGACCGTCCGAAGCGCACCGGCGGCGGCGGCGGCTTCGGCGGCGGCGGTCGCAGCGGCGGCGGCGGCGGCTACGGCGGTGGCAGCGGTGGTGGCCGCAGCGGCGGCGATCGCGGCGGCCGCGGCTGGTAATCCGGCGGGTCGACCGATAGACGTCAGAGGACCCCGCTCCCGGCCAGGGAGCGGGGTTTCTTCATGCCGGCGACCGTTCCGCAATGCAGAGGCGCCGCCGCTTGCGCGACGGCGCCTCGAATGGTCCAGCTTCGGTGGCGCTGGGTTCCCCCGCTCGGGGCGAGCCCGCGGACCACGTCCGGGAGTGTCCCCTCAACGCAGGGGCGCCACCTCCGCCGAGCCGTATCTGTCAGAACTCAACTGGATCACCTCCTCTACGGGCGAACCACCTGCGGCGAGTCCCACCTCGCCCGGCTCCCCCGGCCGCCCCGGCCTCGGGAACCGCCGCTTCGCAGCGCGGAGTTCATGGCTTGATTCTACGGGAACTCCGGCGCGTCGGCAAGTCCCCCGTCGGATACGGGGTTGCGCGCCCGTGTCGCCGGAGCCATCGTGGAGGCGGGGAGCGCGCCCGACCGTCCCGAGCCGCAGGATCGTCGTGACCGACCAGCTGATCCGCCTCGCCGCCGCCTGCCTGCACCGCGGAGAAGAACCGCCGCTGGGCGGCGGCCGCCCGGTCGGCAACCTCTTCTTCGCCGGCTGCAACCTGCGCTGCGGATTCTGCCAGAACCACCAGATCAGCCACCACCCCGAGGCGGGCGCGTCGATCACGCCCGCGGCGTGCGCGGAGCGGATGCTGGCGCTGGCGGCGGCCGGCGCCGGCGCGATCGGGCTGGTCACGCCCACGCATCAGGGCGCCGCGGTGGCGCGCGCCGTGGAGCTGGCGCGACTGCAGGGTCTCGCCCTGCCGGTGATCTACAACTCCAACGGCACGGACGGGCCGACCGTGCTGGCGCGCTTCGACGGCCTGGTCGACCTGTACCTGCCGGATTTCAAGTACGGTTCCGACGCGATCGCCCAGGACCTGTCGCGGGTGAGCGGCTACGTCGCGCGGGCGCGCCGCGCCGTGACGATCATGCACGCGCAGGTCGGCCACCTGCCCGACGACCAGGCCGAGGGGGAGGCGCGCCGCGGCCTGATCGTGCGTCACCTGGTCCTGCCCGGGGGGCTGGCCGGCACGGCGCGCGTGGCGCGGGAACTCGTGGGCGCCGTGGGCGACGGCGTGTGGCTCTCGCTGATGGCGCAGTACCACCCAGACGCCCTCGCCCAGACCGAGGCCGGCCGCGCGCTGGCGCACCTCCATCCCGAACTGGCGCGGCCGATCACGACCGCCGAGTACGACCAGGCCCTGCAGGACGTGGAGGACGCCGGGCTGTACCGGCTGTTCACGCAGGATCCCGGCTCGGCCCCCGCCGAGGGCCGGCCCGACTTCGACCTCCCGGAGCCCTTCCGCTGGAGCTAGGGGGGCGGTTGGCGCCGCACCGGCCCGGCGTGGTATACTTACCCGTGCCGACCCTCGCCGCGACGCCGTCATTTCCAACCGTGTCCGACACCCGAGCAGGGAGCCGACGTGCTGCATTCCGACCGGACCCCCCGTTTCGTCGCCCGCTTCGGCGCCGTGTGCTGCCTCCTGATCGCGGCGGCCGCGACGGTCGCCGCCGCGCCTCCAGCCGGCTACTACGACACCGTGGTCTTCACCAGCGTCGAGGCGATGCGCGCCTCGGTGAACGCCGTCATCGACGGCCACGTGAAGATCCCCTACACGTCATCCGCGACCGACACCTGGAACGTGCTGGAGCTGGCGGACGAGGACCCGTACAACACGACCCGCATCCTCGACCTCTACCAGAACCGCGTCTTCACCAAGTTCGGCGGCGGCACCGGCCCCTACAACCGCGAGCACAGCTGGCCCAACAGCTACGGCTTCCCCGACGACGGTTCGACCAACAAGCCGTACACCGACTGCCACCACCTGTTCCTGTGCGATGTGGAGTACAACGGCGACCGCGGCAACAAGCCCTTCGGCGAATGCGCATCCGGCTGCTCGAGCGACCCGGCCGACAGCTACGACGGCGCGACCGGCGTCAACTACTTCAACAGCCTGCTGCCCGCCGGCATCTGGGAGACCTGGGACGGCCGCAAGGGCGACGTGGCGCGCGCGATGTTCTACATGGACGTGCGCTACGAGGGGGCCATCGGGGAGCCCGATCTGATCCTGACCGACAACGTCGCGCTGATCTCGGCCTCGGCGACCGGCAACAACGAGAGCGTCGCCTACATGGGCCTGCTCACCACGTTGCTGGCCTGGCACGTGCAGGACCCCGTCGACGCCAAGGAGCAGCACCGCAACGACGTCGTGTTCTCCTACCAGGGCAACCGCAACCCCTTCATCGACCACCCCGAGTGGGTCGACGACATCTTCGCCGACGGCCTGGCCACCGGCGTCGGCGACGTTCCCGTCGCCTTCCCCCGCATCACGGGGGCCTACCCGAACCCCTTCAACCCCTCCACCACCATCGACGTGACCCTGCCGGCGGCCGCCGCGCTGCGGCTGGACGTCTACGGCGTCGACGGCCGCCTGGTGCGGTCCCTGTGGCAGGGCACGCGCGAGGCGGGCGATTTCATGGTGGACTGGGACGGCAGGGGGGATGCGGGGCGGAGCCTGCCCAGCGGCACGTACTTCCTGCGGGCGACGGGCGCCGGCGGCGCCGACACCCGCAAGCTGCAGCTCCTGAAATAAGCTCCTGAAACAGCCGTCAGGCGCGGCGCGGCCGCAGCCGCAGCCACAGCCCCGTCCCCAACAGCAGCACGGTCGTCAACGGGATGCCCGAATGGAAGACCTGGTGGAACTCGTCGTCGTCGACGTCGGGGGTGAGCACCAGGTCTTCGTCCATCTCGTCGGGCGCGTAGCTGCGGCGCAGCTTGGTCACGAAGTCGCCCGCGTGCAGCAAGGAGCCGAACCGCGGGTAGGCGGTCCTGATCTCCTGCAGCTCGCCGTCGGTCACCCGGTTGGCGTAGAGCGTCGTGGCGCCGGGGAAGGTCAGGCGCGCGTCCGCGACGGTGTAGAGGACCACTTCGGACGACTGCGCGGCGCTGAGCGCGGAGATCTCCAGGGGGTAGATCGGCTCGTTCGCGGCGAACTCCAGGCGGATCGGGTCCAGCCTCCCGTACCAGTAGCCGCCCTCGGTCTGCCAGTGCTCGAAGGCTTCCGGGTCGATCTTCATGGCCACGAAGTACCAGGACCGCTCGATGTAGGAGTCGAGCACGGCCAGGGTCTGTTCTTCGTTGCCCTCGTGCAGGAAGCCCCAGGCGGTCAGGGAGTCGGCCAGCGCCGACGCGTCGTCGGCGCCGAGCACCATGGTGCGGTACACGCCCACGACCCGGTCGTCGATGATGTCCACGCCGTTGTCCGCGGGTACGAGGTATCCGTACTCGTAATCCTCCTGCGTGCAGCTCCAGGCTTCGTCGCGGTGCCGCCACACGGGGGCCGTCAGCTCGACGGCTTCGCGGAACAGCTCGATGTCCGAGGCGGCGACCTCCGGCAGGGCGGGCACGGGCACGATCCAGGCGAAATCGCTGGTGTCGCTGCGGAAGCCGGGCAACACGTGCAGCGTCTCGGTGCCGGAAGTTCCATCGTGGATCACCAGCGCGATCTGACCGGTTTCGTACAGCTCGTAGCCCCAGGGGGCGATCATCATGCCGTCGGCCCGGGCCTGGACGGCGAAGGCCAGGCTCAGGACGAAGGTCGTCGCAACGCAGATCCGGTTCGGCATGGTACGCCTCGCTTTCTCGCTGGTCGCGCCACGATCACAGGCGCCACAGGACGTGGCACTGCACGCTCGCGCCCGTCAGGTTCACGTCATGGCGGTGTCCGTCGCCGAATACCTCGCCGCCGGATGCCCCCCAACCCATCGCGAAGCCGACGGCGCGGCCGCCGTCGGCCGTCCGCCACTCGGGTCCGAAGGTGAAGTGCAGGCCCGCGCCCCAGCCGTCGTAGTCCCGGTGGTTCGGGGATCCGGCGACGGCGGCGGCCGGCAGGCGTTCGCGCATCCACACCAGCTCCGCCGACACGCCGCAGAGGATTCGCAGGCTGGGATGAGGGGAGATGTCGCTCTGCAGGCCGATCTGCAGGGGGACCGTCGTCAGTTCGGCATCGTCGCCGCCCTCGAAGCCCGTGGCGTCGTAGAAGGGGCTGCCCCGGGCGAACCCGTAGCCGCTCGCCAGCACGAAACGGGTATCGTCCGCGAGGTCCGTGGTGATCATCAACCCCGGGATGGCCACGGTGCCGTAGGTCTCGGACATGGCCTGCTCGGTGAGGAACAGCCAACCGAAGGTGGGGCCGACCCTGATCTCCAGGGGCGCGGCGTGGCTGGCGTGCACGGGAGCGGTGTCCGAGCCGCCGATCTCGACACCGGCGCCCGCGACGGTGGCCCATCCGGCCAGCATCGCCGGGACGACCAGCCGGCGGAGCGCGGCACGGCAGGAATTCGAGGTCATGTCGCCTCGCTTCATTGGAGGACGCCACGGGACTGCTCAGGGGGGAGCCGCCAATCCGGCGGTCGGCAGTCCGGCAGGGGGCACTCCGGCAGGGATATGGGGAGCCCCGATCGCCGCGAAGCGTACCACCTCAGGCTCCATCGTGTCAACGGGTTCCGGGCCCGGTGTTAACGATTTGGCGGGAGATCCTTGCATTCCGGCATGTTTCCTGCTATCGTCTGCGACAGGGACTGGCCATCTCGGCCAGTCTGTTTTAGCAGGGACCAGGGACTCCCCGAATAGTCGTGGGAGCCCGAGGGTCCAGCAGGTTCAAGGGAAGTGACCAGTTTGAAGAAGATCTACGTCGGCAACCTCAGTTTCAACCTCACCGATCAGGACCTCATGAAGGTCTACTCGCAGTTCGGCGAGGTCAGCAGCGCGACCGTCATCATGGACCGCGACACCGGCCGCTCCCGCGGCTTCGGCTTCGTGGAGATGTCCGATGACGCCGCGGCCACGACCGCCATCGAGAAGACCAACGGCATGGACGTCGACGGCCGCCCGCTGAACGTCAACGAGGCCCGTCCTCGCGAGCCGCGCTCGAACGATCGGCCCCGCTGGTAGGACGAGGAACGGCAGCGGCCGCGCGCCGCGCCGATTCGAGACGCAACGGCCCCGCTCTCTCCGGAGGGCGGGGTCGCTGTCATGTGGGCGGGAGCTTGTCCAACAGGCGCAGGATGCCGTCGAGGATGGTCAGGGGGTGCGGGGGACAGCCGGGCACGTGGAGATCCACCGGCACGACCGCAGAGGCGCCGTCGAGCGTCTCGGGGTGGCCGAGGTAGGGGCCGCCCGAGATGGCGCAGGCGCCGACCGCGATCACGAGGCGGGGCGTCGGCACGGCTTCCCAGGTCTTGCGCAGGGCGGCTTCCATGTTGCGGGTCACCGGGCCGGTGATCAGCAGGCCGTCGGCGTGGCGGGGCGAGGCGACGAACTGGACGCCGAAGCGCGCCAGGTCGAAGACGACCGTGCTCAGGACGTTGACGTCCGCCTCGCAGCCGTTGCAGCCGCCGGCGCTGACCTGGCGCAGCTTGAGCGACCGGCCGAACACGCGCAGCGCGGCGTCGTCGAGCGCGCGCGCCAGGCGCAACTCGTCGCCCACGATCAGGTCGTCGCGCCCGCGGGTCGCCATCCGGTGGTCCCGGCTGTAGGTGATCGCCCCGGTCGGGCAGGCGGCGGCGCACTCGGGGCAGAAGAGGCAGCGGCCGAGGTCGATCAGCGGCGGGGTGCTTCCGGTCAGGATCGCCTCGGTGGGGCAGACGTCGGCGCACGCCCGGCAGCCGGTCTCGCAGAGGTCGGCCGCGATGACGGGGCGGCAGCGCCAGCGGTCCGGCAGCTCGGGCACGGCCGCCGGGTAGGCGATCGTGCGGTGCTTCTGGCGGAGCCTGGCGATGAGTGCTCTGATCATAGGTCGTGCCCGCAGTAGGAAAGGTTGAAGCTCTTGTTGCAGAGCGGGAAGTCGGAAATCTCCTGGCCGCGCATGGCGAGGGCCAGGGCGGACCAGTTGTGGCACGACGGGTCGACGATCCGGTAGGCCGCGAAGCGCCCCCGGTCGTCGGTCACCGCCGCGTGGCAGATCTCCCCGCGCCACCCCTCGATCAGCGAGACCGCCAGCGAATCCGGGGCGAGCGCGCCTGTCGGGGCCCGCAGCGGTCCCTCCGGCAGCGCCCCGATCAGCGCGTCGACGAACTCCGCCGACCTCTGGATCTCCAGCGCGCGCACGTTCGCCCGGGCCAGCACGTCCCCGGTCGTCCAGGTCGAGACCGGGATCTGCCGGAAGCGGTAGATGCCGCACGGCTGCTCGTAGCGCACGTCGCGCTCCAGGCCGCAGGCGCGCGCCGGCGGCCCCACCAGCCCCAGCTCCGCGCACGCCGCGGGCGTGACGACCCCGGTCTCCTCGAACCGCGACAGCACGGTGGCGGTCTCCCAGAGCAGGCCGGTCGCCGCGGTCGCGTCGCGCAGGGTGTCGGCCAGGCGGGCCTTCATGCCGTCCGCGCGGGCGGGGTCGAGGTCGAACAGCACGCCGCCGGGGCGGACCAGGCCGCGGCCGAAGCGGTTGCCGCAGAGCGCCGCGGTCAAGTTGAGGAAATCGCCGCGCAGGCGCCCGCAGAAGGCGGCGGTCGGCAGGAAGCCGATGTCGCCGGAGAGCGCGCCGAGGTCGCCGGTGTGGTTGGCCAGGCGCTCCAGCTCCAGCGCGACGCCGCGCAGCGCATCGGCCCGCGGCGGCGCGGGGGCGCCGGCCAGGGCTTCGATCACCAGAGCGCCGGCGTAGGCGTGGCCGATGCTGGTGTCGCCCGCCAGCGTCTCCAGGTACGGCATCGTGCGCCGGTCCGGGCCGCCGGCCAGGGCCCGTTCCACGCCGCGGTGCTGGTAGCCGAGCGAGATCTCGAGGTGCAGCACGCGCTCGCCGTGGCACTGGAAGCGGAAGTGGCCGGGCTCGATGATGCCGGCGTGCACCGGCCCCACGGCGACCTCGTGGATCTCCGTGCCTTCCACGCGGTAGAAGTCGGCCGAGCCGACGTCGCCGTGCGGGAAGCGCACCGGCTTGAGCCACGGGTGCCCCAGGGGCGCCACGCCGCAGCTCTCGTGGATCTCCCGCTCGAACCAGTGCGCCTGCGGGCAGTCCGGCGTCAGGGCGGGGTAGGCGTCGCCCACCCGGGCCGACACGGCGGCGAGTCCGCTCGTCTCGCTCGAGGAGAGCAGCGCCAGCAGCAGCGTCCCGTCGCCGTCGGGCCGGCCGAAGAACGCGGAGAGGCGGCCGCCGCGGCCGACCGCCGCGACGATCTCCTCCCGGAAGCGTTCGACCGGGAGTCGCGGCACCTCGCGCAGGGCGACCCGGCCACCGTTGGCGATCGGCATCAAGACGGCACCCCCATCATGACGGCACCCCCAGGGCGCAGGCGGCCAAGCGCAGCGTCGTCTCGAGCGGCGGCGGGATGAAGAGCCCGAGCAGCAGGACCAGCACGGCCAGCACGACGGGGGGGGCCACGGCCAGGAACGGTTCCGCGGGATGCTTCGACGCCGCTTCGCCGTGCGCCATCGCCAGCATCGTCCGCGACATGCCGGCGAAGATCACTCCGAGCAGCAGCAGCATCGCGCCCGCCACGACCGGCCGGCCCAGGCCCAGCGCCGCGCGGACGATCGTGAACTCGCTCAGGAAGGTGCCGAACGGCGGCGAGCCCGCGATGGCGAGGAAGCCGGCCGTCCAGAGGATCCCCGAGGCCGGCAGCCCGCGCAGGAGGCCGCGCACCTCGCCGGCCGCCTTGGTCTGGTAGGCGGTCAGGATGTTGCCGGCGACGAGGAACAGCATCCCCTTGGTGAGCGAGTGGCTGACGGCGTGGAGCAGCGCGCCGTAGCTGCCGAGCCCGCCGAGCCCGACGCCGACGGCCAGGATGCCCATGTGCTCGACGCTCGAGTAGGCCAGCAGGCGCTTGTAGTCGGGCTGGCGCACCAGGAACACGGCCGCCGTGGCCATCGAGAACAGGCCGAACCACAGCAGCATCTCGCGCGCGAACTCGCCCTGCCCGGCCGCCAGGCAGACCTGCAGCACGCGCAGGATGGCCAGGAAGGCGCAGTTCAGCAGCGCGCCCGACAGCAGCGCGGAGACGACCGACGGGGCCTCGCTGTGGGCGTCCGGCAGCCAGTTGTGCAGCGGCGCCAGGCCCATCTTGGTGCCGTAGCCGACGAGCAGGCAGATGAACGCGGCGCGCAGCCAGGGCACGTCGGCCGCCGGAGCCCGGCGCAGCAGGTCGTCTAGCACGAGCGACGACGACGACGAGGTCTCCCGCAGCGCGACCGAGAGGAAGAAGCTCCCCAGCAGCGCCACCGCGATGCCGAGCGAGCAGAGGACCAGGTACTTCCAGGTCGCCTCCAGCGAGCGCCGGTGGCGGTGGAAGTGGATGAGCGGCGCGCTCGCGAGCGTGGTCGCCTCGACGCCCGCCCAGAGCAGCCCGAGGTGGCGGCTCGTGATCACGAGCGTCATCGCGGACAGGAAGAGCAGCAGGCAGCCGGTGAACACCGCCTCGGGGATGTTCCGGAACAGGAACTCCTCGCCGGGGTCGCCGGCGGCCCGGACCTTCTCGCGGGCGAGGTAGCCGACGGCGTACACGGCGGCGACCAGGAACAGCAGGCTGGTGATGCCGAGGAAGAGCCGCCCCAGGTCGTCCAGCGCCAGCCAGTCGTACAGGGTCGGCTCGGGCGAGCCGCGCCAGGCGGCGACGGTGAGCGCCGCGTGCGCCGCTGCCGTCGCGACCAGCAGCACGCGGCGGGCGCGCGTGGACCGCAGAGCGAAGCAGAGCGCGCCGGCGAGCGCGGGGACGATGATCAGGGCGCCGATCACGAGGCCTTCACTCCTTCTCCTTCTGCCAGTCGTTGAGCAGGGTCATGCGGTCCGTGTCGGTGTGGTCGAGTTCGCGGCCCATGTGGAAGATGACGATGCCCATGACGAACACGGCGGCGAAGACGTCGAGCAGGATGCCCAGCTCGACCAGCAGCGGCTGGTGGCTGGCGATCCCCACGCCGAACACGTAGATGCCGTTCTCCATGACGAGGTAGCCGAGCACCTGCGTGATCGCCTGGCGTCGGCTGGCGATGACGAACATGCCGGCCAGGATGTTGAACAGGGCCACGGGCAGCACCAGCGGGGTCCCCTCCCCGGGCGGCAGCGGCAGCCGGCTGCTGAGCAGGAACGCGACGACCATCAGCAGCACCCCCGCCAGCAGCGAGGCGTTGTAGCCGACGCGCGGGTCCATCTCCCGTCGCTGCGAGCCGCCGCGGACGGCCCGGGACATCAGCCACGGGAAGCCGAGGCCCTTGATCAGCACGGTCGCGACCGCCAGCATGGCGGCGCGCGGCCCGAAGCCGGAGTCCCCGGCCAGCAGCAGCGGCAACGGGCTCAGCAGGACCCCCTGCAGGGCCACCATGCGGATGCTGGTGCCCAGCCGGCTCGCGCCCAGCAGCACGAGGCTCGTCAGGGTGATCAGCACCAGGTCCGCGTCGATCCAGCTGTTCATTTCAGTCCGATGAAGAGCGCCAGGAGCGACAGCACGCCCGCTCCCAGCAGCAGTTGGGGCACCCGCGTCAGCCGCAGCCGCGCCAGGCACGACTCGACGACGCCCACGATCACGCAGAGGCCGAGCATGCCGGCCACCGAGGCCGCGAACGCCCAGCCGTGCGCGAGGCTGCGGACCGGCAGCGCGATGCCGACGACGAGCGAGCCGAGCACCCACAGCTTCAGCGCGGCCGCGTACTGGATCAGGGCGAGGTCGGGGCCGCCGTGGTCGAGGACCATGACCTCGTGGATCATCGTCAGTTCGAGGTGGGTGTTGGGGTCGTCCACGGGGATGCGCGCGTTCTCCGCCAGGAAGACGACCAGCAGCGACACGCAGACCAGCGCCAGCGGCGCCGCGGCGCCGCTCCAGGTCGCGAACGAGTTGGTGCCGAGCATGCCCGACAGCGAGAGCCCGCCGGTCTTCCAGGCGACGGCCGTCAGCCCGAGCAGGAAGGCCGGTTCCGCCAGCGCGGCGAACTGCGCCTCGCGGCTGGCGCCCATCCCCTCGAAGCTCGAGCCGGTGTCGAGCGCGGCCAGCATCGTCATGAAGCGGGTCACGCCCAGCAGCCCGGCGAAGAACAGGAAGTCTCCCGCGAAGGCCAGCGGCGCGCTGACGCCTCCGAACGGCGCGAGCGCGCTCGCCACGAGCATGGCTGCGAGCCCGACGACCGGTCCGGCCCGGAACAGCCAGGTCGTCGTCGTGCTGTAGACCGCGCCCTTGCGCAGGAGCTTGGCCAGATCGAAGTAGGGCTGCAGCAGCGGCGGGCCGCGGCGGCCGGCGAAGAGCGACTTCGTCCGGTTGATCACCCCGGGCAGCAGGGGCGCCAGGAGCAGCGCGGCGAGGAGTCCGGCGTAGCCGCTCACGACAGCCTCCAGAGCAGCAGGACCACCAGCGTCAGCGCGATGGAGATGACGTAGAGGTGCAGCCGGCCGTGCTGCAGGCGGTGCATGGCGTGCAGCGCGCCGGACACGAGGTCGAAGAGCGGTCGCCAGGCGGCCTCGCGGACGACGTCCGGCGTCCGGGTCGCGAAGGCGGCCGCTTGCGGGAAGAGGCCGCGCGGCGCGTCCCCGGTCCGCCGCGACCGCAGCACGGGGCCGAACAGGTCGGTCAGCGGCTGGGCGAACGACGAGGCGGTGTACTGCATCCGCGGCGTCGGGTGCGCGTAGCCGCAGTCCCAGGTCACGGCCGCGCCCACCGTCCGCCACGCCAGCAGCAGCCGGCGCAGGCCGGCGATCATGGCGACGAGCGCGAGCAGGATGACCGAGCCGAGCACCACGACCGCGAGGGGCGCCGTCGCGGCATCGAGCACCCGACGCGCCGGCAGGCCGCCGACCTGCTCCACCACCGGCGTCAGGGCGGGCAGCAGCACCGGCGTCGCCAGGCCGAGGACCAGCAGCGCCGGCGCCAGGATCGCCATCGGCGCCCGCATGGCCGCACCCGGGTCGTGCGCGGCGCGCACGCCGTCGTCGCGCGCGACGCCGAGGAAGACGCCGCCGAACGCGCGCACGAAGGCGGCGGCGGCCAGCCCGCTCATCAGCGCCAGCCCGACCATGGCGGCCAGGCTGTGCAGCCCGGCGTGCTGGACGGCGCCGTACAGGATCAGGAACTCGCTGAAGAAGCCGCTCAGCGGGGGCAGGCCGGCGATCGCCGCCGCGCCGACCAGGAAGGTCGCCGAGGTCAGCGGCATGGCGCGGGACAGGCCTCCGAGCCGGTCCAGGTCCCGGGTGCCGGTCGCGTGCAGCACCGAGCCCGCGCCCAGGAACAGCAGGCCCTTGCCGAGCGCGTGGGTCCAGACGTGCAGCAGCGCGCCCGCGATGCCGAGGATGGCCACGCCCGGCGTGCCGTCGTGCAGCCCGACCAGCCCGACCCCGAGGCCCAGGGCGATGATCGAGGTGTTCTCCACGCTGCTGTAGGCCAGCACGCGCTTGAGGTCGCGCTGGGCCAAGGCGAACATGACGGCCAGGACGCCCGAAGCCGCCCCCGCGCCGATCAGGAGCCCGCCCCACCAGAGCGGCGGCGGGCCCAGCCAGGTCAGCGTGCGCAGCAACCCGTAGATCCCCATCTTGATCATGACGCCCGACATCACGGCCGAGACGTGGCTCGGCGCCGCCGGGTGCGCCTCCGGCAGCCAGACGTGCAGGGGCATGAAGCCGGCCTTCGTGCCGAACCCGATCAGGGCCAGCACGAACAGCAGGCCGGCGTGCGAGGCGGGGCCGAAGTCGGAGAAGTCGAGGGACCGCGGGCCCAGCAGGGCGAACAGGGCGATCAGGCAGGCGTTGCCGAAGTGGGTCGCGACCAGGTAGGTCCAGCCGGCCTCCCGCACGTCTTCCCTCTCGTCGTCGCGCGTGACGAGGAAGTACGACGCGAGCGACATGACCTCCCACGCCACCAGGAACAGGACCGCGTTGCGCGCCGTGACCACGACGACCATCCCGGCGACCAGCCAGCTGAAATGGAACCACGCCGGACCGGGGGAGCGCTCGCCGGGCGCGCCGCTCAAGTACCCGGCGCCGTAGACGGCGGCGAGCCCGCACAAACCGAACAGCGGCACCAGGAAGAACGCGGAGAGCGGGTCGATCGCGAGCGCGAGGGAGCCGCCGGGGACCGGCCACGCCGACTCCAGCCGCGCGCCACCGCCGACCAGGGATGTCACGGCCGGCACGAGCCCCAGCGCGCAGGCCGCGGCCGCGCTGCCCGCGCCGATCAGGTTCGCGGCGCGGTGCGACCGCCGGCACAGGAGCGCGGCGGCCCCGCCGGCGACGAGCAGTCCCAGCGCGGTCAGCAGGAGCGTCATGGCGTCGGCGTTTCCGCGAGTGAGTCCTCCACGCGCCGCATCTCGGCGAGGATCTCCTCGCGCACGCCGGGACGGCGCACCGCGTCGCGGAAGGCGGGATCGCGCAGGCAGAACGCCAGGCGCGACAGCAGGCGCAGGTGCGAGCGCACCGTGGGGCAGACCAGGAAGAACAGGGCGTGGACCGGCAGCCCGTCGAGGGCGCCGAATTCCACCGGCGCTTCGAGCAGGCAGAGGAAGACGAGCGGCCGCTCGACCTGCAGCACGATCGGGCTGCGCACGTGCGGGACGGCGATGCCGTCGCCGATGGCGGTCGAGGCGAGCTCCTCCCGGGCCATGAACAGGCTCAGGACGGTCTCGCGGTCGGCCCCTTCGGGGAAGGTCATCGCCGCCACGGCCGCGCGCAGGACCTCCTCGCGGGTGCGCCCGGAGATGCGGTAGTGGATCCCGCCCTCGGTGAGCGCGTCGGCGAGCCGGAGCGGAGACGAGGACTCTTCGGCGGTGTCGTGGATGATGTCGGGCCGGATCCCGATGCGGCGGGCCGTGGCCCACTCCAGCAGCTCGGTGCGGCTGAACCGGTACTGGTCCTGGAAGCGGTAGGCCGGGATGTGGCCGTCGCGGATCCAGCGGTAGATGGTCTTCTCGGAGACGTTCAGGAGCTTGGCGACGTCGCGGACGTTCAGCTGCACGGTCGCACCCCGGGGCCAAGGTGTGGGAGCCTTGCCAAGGATAGGACAACCTCCGGAAGCTGTCCATGAATGTCTCTCGAAGGGCGAAAAGTCCGTTTCACGCTTATCCTGCCGTACGGAGGGAGAATCGACCGATCCGACCCCGAACCGCCCGCCGCGACGGCGCCGCGAGGTTGTTCTCTTTCGGGGACGGGCGGCGTCCGGCTTGACCGGAACGGTCCGGTTCGACATGATTCGGGCGGCCTGCCTGTCCGCGCACCGCCTGACGGCCGCCGGCGACGTCGAGGCGCCGACCCGCGATCCCCCGCACGACGAACCACGGCGCCGGGCCCGGCCGGAGCGCGCGTGATGCCGGCGAACGCAGATCCAGGAGAAGAATGATGGAGATCCGCAACGTCGCGATCATCGCCCACGTCGACCACGGCAAGACCACGCTGGTCGATCAGATCCTGCGCCAGTGCCACGTCTTCCGCGACGGGCAGCAGGTGCGCGAGCGCATCCTCGACTCCAACGACCTCGAGCGCGAGCGCGGCATCACGATCACGGCCAAGAACTTCGCCGTCACCTACCACGACGTGCGCATCAACCTGATCGACACCCCGGGCCATTCCGACTTCGGCGGCGAGGTCGAGCGCGTCCTGAAGATGGCCGACGGCGTGCTGCTGCTGGTCGACGCCTTCGAGGGCCCGATGCCGCAGACGCGCTTCGTGCTGCAGAAGGCCCTGCAGCTGAACCTCAAGCCGCTGGTGGTGATCAACAAGGTCGACCGCCTGAACGCCCGCCCGCACGAGGTGCTCGACGAGGTCTTCAACCTCTTCTGCGAGCTGGGCGCCAGCGACGAGCAGCTCGATTTCCGCGGCGTCTACGCCGCCGGGCGCGACGGCTGGGCCATCGGCGAGCTGGGCGACGAGCGCAAGGACCTGTTCCCCCTGCTGGACATGATCGTCAAGCACATCCCGGCGCCCGCGACCCAGGCGGGCCCCCTGCAGATGCTGGTGGCCGCGATGGATCACAGCGACTACGTGGGCCGCATCGCCGTGGGCCGCATCGTGCGCGGGCGCATCCGCACGAAGGACCGCGTCACGCTGCTCAAGCGCGACGGCAGCCAGACCGACGCGACCGTCAAGCAGCTGTTCGTGTTCGACAACCTCGGCCGGCGCGAGGTGCAGGAGGTCGCCTGCGGCGACATCGGCGCGGTGGTGGGTCTCGACACCGTGGACATCGGCGACACCCTGGCCGACCCCGAGCACCCCGATCCGCTGCCGATCATCGACGTCGATGAGCCGACCCTCTCGATGAGCTTCATGGTCAACGACAGCCCCTTCTTCGGCCAGGACGGCAAGTACGTCACCAGCCGCCAGGTGCGCGACCGCCTGCACCGCGAGGCCGAGCGCGACGTGGCCCTGCGCGTGGAGGACACCGCCAGCAGCGACACCTTCCGGGTCAGCGGCCGCGGCATCCTGCACCTGTCGATCCTGATGGAGACGATGCGGCGCGAGGGCTTCGAGTTCATGGTCGGCCAGCCGCAGGTCATCTACAAGGAGATCAACGGGCGCAAGGCGGAGCCCGTCGAGGTGCTGTCCGTCGACCTGCCGGCCGAGTACGCGGGCACGGTCATCGAGTACGCCGCCGCGCGCCGCGGCGACCTGATGAAGATGGAGCAGAACGACGGCCGCGCCCGGCTGGAGATCCACATCCCGAGCCGCGGCCTGATCGGCTTCCGCAGCCGCATGCTGCGGGCCACCGCCGGCGAGATCGTCATGCACCACCGGTTCTTCCAGTACGAGTTCTTCAAGGGCAGCATCCCCCAGCGCCAGACCGGCAGCCTCATCAGCCAGGGGCAGGGGCAGGCGCTGGCCTACGCGCTGGACGCGCTGCAGGACCGCGGCCGCTTCTTCGTCGAGCCGGGGGACGTGCTCTACACGGGCCAGATCATCGGCGAGAACAACAAGGACGACGACATCGTCGTCAACGCCCAGAAGGCCAAGCAGCTCAGCAACATGAGGTCCTCGGGCGCGGACCGCAAGATGAAGGTCGCGCCGGCGATCCGCATGGGCATCGAGGAGTGCCTCGAGCACATCAACCACGACGAGTGCGTGGAGATCACGCCGAACAACATCCGGCTGCGCAAGTTGTTGCTCGACGAAAATGATCGCAAGCGCGCCTACAAGAAGGCCTTGAATCCCGACGGGTGATCCGTCTTCGTACCGATGATACAGACACGCTTCGTCGGGGGGCGCGCGCCGGACACATCGTGTGTCCGGCGCGCTTGGATTTCGGCTCCCGGCGCCCTCCTGGCGCCGGAAGCCTACATCACACCCCCGACGGAGCGTGTCTGTATCATCGGTACGAGATGGATCTGCGGTGGGATGGGCGACATGATTGTCGGCTTTCAATGGGGTTGATCGGGGGCAAGCTTGTGCTACCCTTGCGGATGGGACATCCACCGAAAGGGGCGGACATGCAGAGGATGCTCGGGAGCAGGGCGTGGGTCTGGGGGCTCGCGCTGGTGATCGCGATGACGGCGGGCGCGGCGTGGGCCCAGGAGGGCGAGGGCGAGGTCGGCGATCCGTACATGGATCCGACGATGGCGCCGCTGATCGTGCCGGCGGCGGACGAGTTCGCGCCGGCGCCGGACACGGCCATGGGCGCCGACAAGGCGCTGACGGGCGTCGGGGTCGGCGGGTACTTCGAGGTCACGGGCGACCAGAAGGCCGGACTGCTCACGCCGTCCTACCGGTTCTCGCCCGCGTTCGTGCTGAAGGCGCGGGTGCCGCTGATCTTCGAGCGCACGCTGCAATACTGGGGGACGGAGGCCTCGGCCGGCGGGCTGGGCGACGTGGTCCTGGACGCCGAGTACGCGCGGCCGCTGTCGGCGCCGGGATCGGTCGTGCGCCTGCAGCTGAGCGCGAAGCTGCCGACCGGCGACGAGGAGAAGATGGACGGCATCTACGCCGTGCCCCTGGGCACCGGCACGCTGGACCTGATCGGGCGTGCCCAGTACGCACGCTCGACGCCGACGCACGGGCTTCTGGCGTCGCTGCTCTACCGCATGAACACGCCGAACGAGACGATCATCGACTGGGGCGGCGGCGTCACGCGCACCGATGAGGTGACCAGTGCCGACCAACTCGTCGCCACGGTCTTCGGGCGCAAACTCGTGGGCGCGAAGTGGTGGCTGAACCTGGGTCTGGGCGCCACGCTGCTGGGCGACGGCAAGTCCAAGACGACCTGGAGCGACGGCACGCCGGGCACGGAGTCCGACCTGGGGATGGGCGGCACCCTGGTCGACCTGTACCCGGGCGTCGGCTACGCGCTGGGGTCGCTGAGCCCGTTCCTGGGGCTGCGCGTGCCGGTGATGACCGACTACGACAACGAGTTCGCCGACGACGAGCGCGACATCGCGGTCGTCTTCCAGTTCAGCTGGCGGCCGACGCGGTTGGTCGAGGGGGAGTGACCCGTGGGCCGTCGGGCCACGCCGGTGATCTCGTGAACGAGCCCATCGCCGACGCGCGGTGGGCTCGTTCCACGATTTCGGAGTTGACAGCGCCAACTCAATGGATATAGTTATCTGTTGAGGTGACGAACATGATCAGCCGCACGGCCCGCTACGCCTTCCAAATCCTCGGCTATCTGGCCGCCCGCCCCGCCCAGCAGCTGCGCGGCGAGGAGATCGCCGCGGCGACCGGCATCCCCGCCAACTACCTCGCCAAGATCCTCAACCAGCTGCGCAAGGCGGGGTTGGTGGAATCCCAGAAGGGTTGGGGCGGCGGGTTCCGGCTGCGCGCGGGGGCGGAAAACCGGCCCATCCGTGACGTGCTGGTCGTGTTCGACGGTCTCGGCAGCGCCGACCGCACCGACTGCGCCCTGGGGCGGCCGTCCTGCGATGCCGGGCACCCCTGCGCCATGCACGAGGAATGGGCGGGGGTCCGCGACGGTTTCACCCGCATGATCACGACGACCCGGGTGGCCGATCTGGCCCACTGAAGGGCGCCCCCCCTTTTTACCCAGTTAATGGACATACAGGTGCGTTGAGATTCTGAGTTCAGGACCTTGTGATCACGACGGAAAGGATGGTGCGATGAGCTACAAGAGACTCTGGATCGTCTTCGGGCTGGTGATGGGGCTCTCCTTCGCCGTGCTCGGCTACTTCGGGCGGGAGATCTACCGCCAGGCGCCGCCGGTCCCCGCCCGGGTGGTGGACGCCGACGGCGCGGTGCTCTTCACCGGGCAGGACATCAGGGACGGCCAGAACGTCTGGCAGTCCACGGGCGGGCAGGAGCTGGGCTCGGTCTGGGGGCACGGCGCCTACGTCGCACCGGACTGGTCGGCCGACTGGCTGCACCGCGAAGCCGAGGTCATGCTGAACGCCTGGTCGCGCGCGGAGCACGGCGTCGACGCGGACCGTCTGGACGTCGAGACGCGCGCCGCCCTCGAGGCGCGGCTGCAGGCCGAACTGCGGTCCAACACCTACGACGCCGCGTCCGGCGACCTGCGCCTGTCGGCGGCGCGGGTCGCGGCGGTGCGCGCCGTGGCGGACCATTATCGCGGGCTGTTCGGCGGCGAGCCGGCGCAGGCCGACCTGCGCGAGGCCTACGCCATGCGCGAGGCCACGGTCGTCGGCCCCGAACGGTTGCAGGACCTGACGGCGTTCTTCTTCTGGGCCTCCTGGGTCTGCGTCACCGAGCGCCCGGGCGCCGACATCACCTACACCAACAACTGGCCGCCGGACAACCTGGTCGGCAACCGGCCCACCGGCAGCCTCATCCTCTGGACGGGCTTCTCGGTGATCCTGCTGATCGCCGGCATCGCGCTGCTCGCCTGGTACTACGCGGCCAATCGCGAGGAAGGGTTCGACACCGGGATCCTGCCCGAACAAGATCCCCTGCTCGCGCTCGCGCCGACGGCCTCGATGAAGGCGACGCTGAAATATTTCTGGGTGGTCACCGCCCTGATCGTGGTGCAGGTCGTCCTGGGCGCCGTCACCGCCCACTACGGTGTGGAGGGGAGCGGCTTCTACGGCCTGGACCTGAGCGCCGTGCTGCCGTACTCGCTGTCGCGCACCTGGCACGTCCAGCTGGCGATCTTCTGGATCGCCACCTCGTGGCTGGCGACCGGGCTGTTCATCGGGCCGGCGGTGTCGGGGCACGATCCGCGCTTCCAGCGCCTGGGCGTGAACGTGCTGTTCGGCGCGCTGCTGATCGTGGTCGCCGGCTCGCTGGCCGGCCAGTGGTTCGGCATCATGCAGCGGCTGGGCCTGGTCGGGAACTTCTGGTTCGGGCACCAGGGCTACGAGTACGTCGACCTGGGCCGGCTGTGGCAGATCCTGCTGCTGGTCGGGCTGCTGCTGTGGCTCGGCCTGATGGTCGCCGCGCTGCGGCCGGCCCTGCGGCGGGCCGACCAGAACCGCCCGCTGCTGGTGATGCTGGTGATCTCCTGCGTGGCCATCGCCGGCTTCTACGGCGCGGGGCTGATGTGGGGGCGGCAGACCAACCTGGCCGTCGCCGAGTACTGGCGCTGGTGGGTGGTGCACCTGTGGGTGGAGGGCTTCTTCGAGGTCTTCGCCACCGTGGTCATCGCCTTCCTCTTCGTGCGCCTGGGGCTGCTGAAGGTCAAGACGGCGACCGCCGCCACGCTCTTCTCCACGAACGTGTTCCTGGCCGGCGGCATCATCGGCACCTTCCACCACCTCTACTTCACGGGCACCCCGACGGCGGTGCTCGCGCTGGGCGCCACCTTCAGCGCCCTGGAGGTGGTGCCGCTGGTGCTGATGGGCTTCGAGGCCTACCACAACCTCACGCTCAGCCGCGCCAAGCCGTGGCTCGAGGCCTACAAGTGGCCGATCTACTGCTTCATCGCGGTGGCGTTCTGGAACCTGGTGGGCGCGGGCGTCTTCGGCTTCCTCATCAACCCGCCCATCGCGCTCTACTACATGCAGGGACTGAACACCACGCCGGTGCACGGCCACACGGCGCTGTTCGGGGTCTACGGCATGCTGGGCATCGGGCTGATGCTCTTCGTGCTCAAGGGCCTGGCCGCGCGCCGGATCTGGAAGGACGGGGTCATCCGCTTCGCCTTCTGGGCCATCAACGTCGGCCTGGCGGCCATGGTGCTGATCAGCGTGCTGCCGGTGGGCCTGGCCCAGACGATGGCCAGCGTGCGCGACGGGCTCTGGTACGCCCGTTCGGCGGAGTTCCTGCAGCAGGACTACCTGCAGACCCTGCGCTGGCTGCGGGTGATCGGCGACACGATCTTCGCGGTCGGGACGCTGGCGCTGGCCTGGTTCGTGATCGGGCTGAAGACGGGGTGGTCGGTGCGGGAAGGGACGGACATGCCCGGTTGAGCCGCCGCGTTCCCCGGGATCGAGGAAGGCCCCCGCCGTCGGGGGCCTTCGTTCGTCCGTGACTCCGGCGACGCGCCTCAGTAGGCGTTGTGCCCTTCGAGGTCGCGCTCGTCGATGGGGAACGAGAACTTCCGGTACACCCAGACCTGGTAGGCGATCACGATCGGCACGAACACCAGCGCCACGCCCAGCATGATCGACAGCGTGAGCTGGCTGGACGCGCTGTTGTGCGCCGTCAGCGTCGCTGCCGGATCGAGGCTGGAGGGCAGCAGCCGGGGGTAGAGGCCGGCCACCCCGAACGCCGTCGCGCCGGCGATGGTCGCCGCCGACGCCGCCCAGGCCCGCCAGCGCTCGCGCCGGGCCAGGAAGAGGCGCGTGCCCAGCAGCCCGGCGACGGCCAGCAGCGGGAAGGCCGCCAGCAGCGGCCAGCGGCCGATGTTCGCGTAGAGGTCGGTCACGGCGGCCGACATCGCCAGGAAGGCGACGGCGACGGCCAGCAGCGCCGGCCACAGCCGGGCCGCCAGGCGCGCGCCGCGCTCGCCCAGGTCGCCGGCGACCTTGATCGACAGCCAGATCGAGCCGTGCACGGCGAACAGCAGCACGAACAGGGCGCCGCCGAGCAGCCCGTAGGGGTTCAGCAGGGTGAGCAGGTCGCCGTGCAGGATGCCCTGCGCGTCCAGGGGCAGCCCCTTGAAGATGTTGGCGAACGCCACGCCCAGCAGCAGCGCCGGCAGGAACGAGCCTGCGACCATGCACGCGTCCCAGGTCCGGCGCCAGAGGGGCGCGGCTTCCTTGGAGCGCATCTCGAAGGAGATGCCCCGCAGGATCAGCGCGAACAGCAGCAGCATCAGCGGCGTGTAGAGCGCCGAGAACATCACCGCGTAGGTGAGGGGGAACGCCGCGAACGTGGCGCCGCCGGCCGTGATCAGCCAGACCTCGTTGCCGTCCCAGAACGGCCCCTGCGCGTTGAACACCAGGCGCCGCTCCGCGTCGTTGCGGGCCAGGAAGGGCATCATCGCGCCGAGGCCCAGGTCGAAGCCGTCCAGCACGAAGTAGCCGGTCCACAGGACCCCCCAGAGCACGAACCAGATGGTCTCCAGCATGTCGCGCCTCCTCTAGACGTGCGCCGCGTCGTCGTCGACGGGCCCGCGGCGGGCGTATTTGGCCAGTAGGTAGAAGTCGGCTGCGCCGAGCAGCGAATACACCAGGATGAAGCCGGCGGCCGACACGGCCACCTGCGAGGCCGAGACCGGCGAGACCGCGTCGGCGGTGCGCATCACGCCGTAGACGATCCACGGCTGGCGGCCGACCTCGCTGAGCGTCCAGCCCAGCAGGTTGGCCAGGTAGGGCAGGGGGATGGCCCAGGTCAGCAGCCTCAGCAGCACCGCGTGGCGTTCGGGGTTGCGCCGGCGCAGGAAGGCCCAGGCCGACATGCCGACGAACACGAAGGCCAGGCCGACCATCGCCCGGAAGGACAGGAAGGTCGGCAGGACGGGCGGCCGGTCCGACGCCGGGACCTCCTTGAGGCCGTGCACCACGGCGTCCGGGTCGTAGTGCGCCAGCAGCGAGAGCAGCTTGGGCACGGGCAGGGTCTGGAGCGAGTTGCGCTCGTTCGCCGCGTCGGGCCACTGCAGCAGGTTCATCGGCGCTCCGGCCTGCGTCTCCCACTGCGCCTCCATCGCGGCGAGCTTGACGGGCTGCTTGCCGCCGAGGATCTCCGCGTTCATGTGGCCCTGGGCGATCTCGAGCACGGAGAAGAGCAGGGTCCACGCGGCCGCCAGGGCGAAGGACTTGCGGAAGAAGGCCAGCCGGTTGCGGCGGGACAGGTGCCAGGCGGAGATGCCCAGCACGAAGAAGCCGGCCGTGATGTAGGCGCCGCCGACGGTGTGCACGAACTCGAGCAGCGCGAAGCGCTGGGTGACGACCGCCATGAAGTCGGTCAGCTCGGCGCGCCCGTTGCGGATGACGTAGCCGACGGGGCTCTGCATCCAGGCGTTGGCCACCAGGATCCAGAACGCCGACAGGTTCGAGGCGAAGGCCACGAGCCAGATCGACGTCAGGTGCGCCTTCTTCGACAGCCGCTTCCAGCCGAAGAACCAGACGGCGATGAAGGTCGACTCGATGAAGAACGCCGCCGTCGCCTCGATCGCCAGCAGCGAACCGAAGATGTCGCCGACGAAGGCCGAGTATCGCGACCAGTTGGTGCCGAACTGGAATTCCAGCGTGATGCCGGTGACGACGCCGATCGCGAAGTTGATGAGGAAGAGCTTCCCCCAGTACTTCGTCATGTGCAGGTAGTCCTCGTCGCCGGTGCGGTACCACTTCGTCTGCATGATCGCGACCAGGACCGACAGGCCCAGCGTCAGCGGCACGAAGAGGAAGTGGAAGTAGGTCGCGACCGCGAACTGCAGGCGCGAGAGCGAGAGCACGTCCATGCCGGGTCCTTTCGGTTCAGGTCCTGCGACGGCGGGCGGCGGGCGTCCGCGTGGCGATCGACGAAGGCGCGGCGGCGGCCTCGCGGACGATCGCCTCGACGAGGCCGGCGAAGGTGACGCCGGCCAGGTGGTCCTCGACCGTGCGCGTGGCGTCGGTCCAGGCGCGGGTCACGGGACAGACGGACGCCAGGGGGCAGGCTTGGGGCGAGTCGACGCAGCGGTTCAGGACGACCTTCCCCTCCATGGCCCGCACCACGTCCAGCAGCGAGATCTCGGCGGCCGGCCGCGCCAGGCGCACGCCGCCGCCGTTGCCGCGCGTCGTCTTCAGCAGGCCCGCGGCCGCCAGCCGCGCCACGACCCGCCGGACGAACGGCGCCGGCAGCAGGCGCTTCTCGGCGATCTCCTTGACCGGCACCTGGGCGCCGTCGCCCAGCGCTGCCAGGTGCAGCACGATCCGCGAGGCATAGTCCGTGTGCCGCCCGATCCCCTGCATGGTCCTCCCGTCGCGAGTAATATGACTGATATGGTAATGTTATCTATTTGGTAATCTTCTGTCAAGCGTGAAATCCGATACGGTGACGCGAAAGGGGCGGCTCCCTGGCGGGAGCCGCCCCCTTCTCCTGCGGGCGAGGCGACGTCGAGTCTTCGCCTAGAACCCGTACGTCAGCGTCAGGGCTGCCGACGTCGTCGAGTCGATCGCCAGTCCGTCGCCGTCGACGAACGCGTCGGCGTCGGACAGGTCCAGCCGCAGCTCCGCCAGGGCCCGCATGCCCTCGCCGAGCGAGAGCACCGGCGCGACGGTCAACGAGCTGCGGCGCTGGCCGGCGCCGAAGACGGCGCCGTCGGCGTCGTCGAGCGTGTCGAAGCGGCCCGTGAGCCCCAGGGTCTCGTTCAGCTTGGCGTGGGCCATCACCATGATGCCGGTCCAGCCGGCGTCGATCGTGCCGTCGTCGACGCTGCCGAGGCTGAGCTCGGCGCCCAGCGTCAGGCGCTCGCTCGGCGTGAAGGTCGCGTCGACGTCCATGACCGTACGCTTGACGGACTGGGCGGGATCGTCCTCGCCGCTGATGAACGATAGGCCCAGCCCGCCGCGGCCGCCGACGGTCCAGCCGAGCCGGCCGCCGAAGGTCTTGACGCCGTTGGCCTCGACGTCCTGGTCCCAGCCGTTGGCCGCGTAGACCTTCAGGTCGACGCCGCCAGCGCCGAGGGGGGAGGCGAACATCAGGCCGGTCAGGTTCGTCGGGGCGCAGTAGGTGAACAGCTGGCCGTGGGAGAACTGGAGCATGTCCGGGGCGTCGGGCAGCTCCCAGCCGATCGGAGCGTTGAACTTGCCGAGCGTGAAGGCCGCCGCGCGGCCGGGCAGCCGCCACGACAGCCAGCCCTGCTCGACGGCCGTCGTCCAGGCCGTGCCGTCGTGGACCCACTCCAGGTCGAGGCGCAGGTCGCCCTGGTCGTTCCAGGCGCGGGTCACGTCGACCTCGGCCTGGTTAACCGTGAACGCGTCGTCGCGCCGATCCAGGTTGCCGGACCAGCCGGCGTCCACGAACCCCGAGAAACCGACCGGCGTCGTCTGCGCCGGGGCGGCCCCGGCGCTCATCAGGATCAAGACGGCGAGCGCCGCCGCAGTCGTGCGATTCATGACCGTCTCCTTCCGGTGCGCCGAGGCGCCGATCAGATGCCCTGCTCGTAGGCGGTCTCGCCGTGGAGCGCGTCGTCCAGGCCATTCGTCTCTTCGACCTCGCTCGTGCGCACCGGCGTGACGCGGTTGATCGCCGCGAGCATCAGCCAGGTGAAGCCGAAGGCGTAGACCGAGGAGCCCAGGATCGCGACGACCTGCTTCACGAAGAACCCCGGGTTGCCGTAGAACAGGCCGTTCTGGCCGCCCGCGTTGACGGCGGTGGTGGCGAGCAGGCCCAGCATGACGATGCCCAGGGCGCCGCCCACGCCGTGCACGCCCCAGACGTCCAGCGCGTCGTCCCAGCGCAGGCGGTTCTTGAGGCTCACGGCGCCGTAGCAGACGACGCCCGCCAGCACGCCGATCAGCATCGCGCTGGCCGGCGTGACGTAGCCCGCGCACGGGGTGATGGTGGCCAGGCCGGCCACCGCGCCGGTGAGCAGTCCCAGGAACTTGGGTTTGCGCTCGAAGATCCAGGCCAGCAGCATCCAGGTGGGGCCGGCGAAGGAGGCGGCGATGTCGGTGTTCAGGAAGGCGAGGCCGGTGATGCCGTCCACCTTCAACTGGCTGCCGGCGTTGAAGCCGTACCAGCCGAACCACAGCAGGCCGGTGCCCAGCGCGACCAGCGGGATGCTGTGCGGCACGCTGTCGGCCACCTTGCGCCGGCCGACGTAGAGCACCGAGGCCAATGCCGCCATGCCCGCGATGTTGTGCACCGCGATGCCGCCGGCGAAGTCCAGCACGCCCCACTTGGCCAGCAGGCCGCCGCCCCAGATCATGTGGACGAACGGGAAGTAGACCAGGAACAGCCAGGCGACCAGGAACAGCAGGTAGGCACCGAACCGGATGCGGTTGGCGAAGGCGCCCGTGATCAGGGCCGGCGTGATGATGGCGAACATCATCTGGTAGGCGATGAACACGTAGAGGGGGATGTGCCCCTCGCCGAAGGGCGTCAGCGGGCCCACGCCGCGCAGGAACGCCAGGTCCAGGTTGCCGATGATCCCGCCCGCGCCGCCGCTGAAGCACAGCGAGTAGCCGCACACGTACCAGATGATGGTCGTGATGCCCATCGAGACGAAGCTCTGGATCATGATCGACAGCACGTTGCGTCGGCCGACCAGGCCGCCGTAGAAGAAGGCCAGGCCCGGCGTCATCAGCATGACGAGGCTGGTGGCCACCAGCATGAAGCCGGTGTGGCCGGAATCGAACGCCGACATCGCGATCCTCCCGCGTTGGGTTCCGCGGGCGCGCGGCAGACTTCCGCGCGCCGTCCCGCAAGGGTGCGGCGGGGCGGGGCGGCCCTCAACGGCGGCGAACCTGATTTCCGGGGTGGAAATCCCTTACCGGGGGGCTCAGTCGAGCGGAGTCAATCCCTCGCGTATCGCGTACTTGGTGAGCTCGGCCACGCTGTGCAGGTCGAGCTTCTCCATGATCTGGCGGCGGTGGGTTTCGACCGTCTTGACGCTGACCGAGAGCCGGTCGCCGATCTCCTTCGTGGAGACCCCTTCCGCGACCAGCTGCAGGACCTCGCGCTCGCGGGCGCTGAGCAGGGAGAAGGCCGAGCGCTCCTCGCGCTGCAGGCCGGCCACGTACTCCTGCACGACGAGTTGGCGGACCGGTTCCGAGAGGTAGGTGCGGCCCTCGGCCACGGCCTGCAGGGCTCGGACCAGCTCGGCGAAGCCGGCGTCCTTCAGCACGTAGGCGGCGGCGCCCGCGCGCAGCGTCTCGGCCACGAAGCGGCGGTCGGCGTGCATCGAGAGCACGACCACGCGCGTCCGCGGGCGCTCCGCGAGGATGCGCCGGGTCGCTTCGAGGCCGTTGAGGCCGGGCATCGAGACGTCCATGATCACGACGTCCGGGGCCAGCCTCGCGCAGAGCTCGATGGCCTGCTGTCCGTCGCCGGCCTCGCCCGCGATCTCGAACCCGGGCGTCTGCGCCAGCAGGGGGCGCAGCGCCTCGCGGAACATCCGGTGGTCGTCCACCAGCACGACGCGCAGGGTCATGGCCGGACCTCCGTCGGCGTCAGGGGGGCGCGCAGGACGATCGTCGCTCCGCGGCCGGGCGCCGACTCGGCCTCCAGGCCGCCGCCGAGGTGGCGCAGCCTCTCGCGGATGCTGAACAGCCCGAAGCCGCCGGGACCGTCCGCGGGGACCGCCTCGACAAGGCGCGCGGGTTCGCAGCCGGCGCCGTCGTCGGTCACCTCCAGGCGCAGGCCGTCGCCCTCGCGGCGCAGGTCGATCCGCACGCGCCGCGGCCGGCCGTGGCGCACGGCGTTGGCCACCAGCTCGCGGGCGCACTGGAAGAGCATGACGGCCAGGTCCGTGTCCGGTGCCCGGGCGTCCCGCGCGACGCGCACGTCGACGCGGATCCGGTGGCGCGCCTGAACCTGCTCGCCCAGCCACTCCAGGGCGGGGCCCAGACCCAGTTCGTGCAGGACGGGGGGGCTGAGCTCGCAGGTCAGCGTGCGGGTGTAGCGGATGGCCTGGTCGATGAGCGTCTCCAGCTCCTGCAGGCTCTGCTCGAAGCCGCAGAACACGGCGTCGCCGGCGAACTCGCCCAGGCGGAGCTTCACGAAGGCCAGGGCCTGGCCGAGGTGGTCGTGCAGGTCGGCGGCGATCGCCCGGCGCTCGCGGGCCTCGGCCAGCGAGAGTTCCGAGGCGAGCCGTCGCAGTTGGCGCTGATGGTGCTCGATCTCGCGGCGGGCCCGGCGGTGCTCCTCGATCTCCGCCTTCAGGGCGGCGTTGCTGGCCTCGAGCTGCGCCGTCCGCTCCAGCACCTGGCGCTCGAGGCCGTCGCGCGCGTCGCGCAGCGCCTCGTCGGCAAGGACGTGCTGCACGTGCAGGCGCAGCATGTCGGCCAGCGAGTCGATCAGGTCGCGTTCCTCGTGCAGGAAGGGGCCCTCGTCCGCCTCCGGGCGGGGCTCGAGGTAGCAGATCTCGAGCGACCCCGAGACCTCGCCGCCGTCGCGGGCGTCGCGGGCCGTGAAGTCGGCGCGCTGGCGCCACGGGGTTTCGCGGAACCCCGGGGTGAACCACTCGCGGTCCAGGACGCGCACGCGGGCCGTCGCGAGCGCCGGATGCTGCCAGGCGCCGGGCAGCAGCGCGACGACCTCGGGCATGAGCTCGCCGAGCGGGCGCTCGGCGTCCTGGAGCAGACGGGCCGTGCGGTGCAGGGCCGTGAGCTCCTTGACGCGTTCGCCGAGGCTGTGGCGGAGGCTGTCGTCCTGCACCTGCGCGGTCCTTTCCCGTCGGGGACGACTGAAGTGTGGCATCCCGACCCGCGGCTGCGCAAGTCGGGGTTCGCGCGCCCCTTGACATCGTCCTGCGGAGTCGTATTATGAAAGGGAACAGCGCCGATTTGAGTTCAGCTTGCGGGCGCTATACAAATCCAGCTAAAGCGAGAGGAAGCCCGCTTTGGCGCCATAGCTGAGCGGGCCGTTTTATTTGTATGGAGGCGTGCATGTTCATCCGCGACGGTGTCTTCACCTCCGAATCGGTGACCGAGGGGCATCCCGACAAGCTGGCCGACCGCATCTCCGACGCGATCGTCGACGCATTCCTGGAACTGGACCCCGGGGCGCGCGTCGCCTGCGAGACGCTGCTGGCCGACCAGCACGTCGTGGTGGCGGGCGAGTTCCGGACCGAAAAGGAGGAGCACTACGCGGCGGTGCGCGCCCGCGCGGAGGCGCTGACCCGCGCCGTCATCCGCGACACCGGCTACACCGACGCGGATTCGGGCATCGATCCCGACAACTGCCACCTCGACGTGCGCTTCAACCACCAGGCCTCCGAGATCACCGACGCCGTGAAGGGCGCGCAGGGAGCGCAAGGCGCGGGCGACCAGGGCCTGATGTTCGGTTACGCCTGCGACGAGACCGGCGTGCTGATGCCGGCGCCCATCGTCGACGCGCACCGGCTGATGCTGAGGCAGGCGGATGTCCGCCGCTCCGGCGCGCTGCCCTGGCTGCGCCCGGACGCCAAGTCGCAGGTCAGCTACCGCTACGAGGACGGCCGCCCGGTCGCTGTCGAGGCGGTGGTGCTTTCCACCCAGCACGACCCGGGCATCGGGCTGACGGAGCTGCAGGCGCTGGTGCGCGAGCACATCATCGACCCGGTCATCCCCGCGGCGAGGCGGAGCGCCGGCTACCGCGAGTACATCAATCCCAGCGGCTCCTTCACCGTCGGCGGCCCGAAGGGCGACACCGGCCTGACCGGACGCAAGATCATCGTCGACACCTACGGCGGCGCGGCGCCCCACGGCGGCGGAGCATTCTCGGGCAAGGACCCGTCGAAGGTGGATCGCTCGGCCGCCTACATGGCGCGCTTCCTGGCGAAGACCGTCGTGGCCCGTGGCTGGGCCGGCAAGTGCCTCGTCCAGCTGGCCTACGCGATCGGCGAGGCGGAGCCGGTCAGCTTCCTGGTGATGACGCCGGCGGCGGGACGCACGCGCGACGCGGAGATCGCCGCGGCCCTGGGCGAGGAGTTCGACCTCACGCCGGCGGGGATCATCGAGCGGCTGCGGCTGCTGCGGCCCATCTACTTCGACACGGCGGCCTACGGGCACTTCGGGCGCGAGAAACCGGAATTCCTGTGGGAGCATGTCGGTTGAGCCGCGCGGTCGGGGACCGCGGACGCGCTACCCGCGAACATGGCGGATCGTCGCCGCCATCTCCTGGAGGCGACCGCGGGTGTGGTCGAGGAGCATCAGCGTCCCCTCGCACAGCCACTCCTTGGCCGCCGCATCGCGGGGATCGCGACGCGCGGGGCAGCCGCCGCGGCAAACGTCGTAGTGCCGGCAGGCTCGGCAGCCGGGCGATGCCGGCGCCTTGCCCCGCCCGAACGCCGCCATCCGCGCCGAGGCCATCGCTTCCGCCGGCGTCATGGTCATGACGTTCCCCAGGCTCCGGTCCGGCGAGACGCCGAAGTCGCAGGGGTAGTACCCGCCGTCGTGCTCGACGACCAGGTACTGGCCGCAGCTGTCGTCCATCGTGCAGTCGCCAGGCGTGTCCTCCACCAGCCTCTGCAGCACGGCGTCGAAGTTGCGCACCGAGACCGCCATGCCGCCGTCCCGCCAAGCCTCGAAGATCCCGATCAGGAACTCCCCCCACCGCTGCCCGGCGATCGTCCAGGGCCGCGGCGCGCCGCTCGGGCCGAATTCGACGCAGGGCAGGAACTGCAGGTGGTCGAAGCCCAGGCCGACGAGGTGGTCGAAGACGTCGCTCGCGTGGCCGACGTTCTTGTCGTGGACCACGCACAGGGCGTTGACCGCCGCGCCACGCGCCTGCAGGCGGCGCAGACCGGCCACGGTGCGGCCGTGGGTCGCGCCGCCGTCGGCACCCCGCCGCCGCCGGTCGTGCAGGTGCGGCGGCCCGTCGAGGCTGCACCCCACCAGGAAGCGGTACTCGGCCAGGTGGTCGGCGAACGCGTCGTCGATCAGCGCGGCGTTGGTCTGCAGGCTGTTGGCGACGACCGTCCCGGGCCGGCCGTGGCGCTCCTGCAGCTCCGTCACCCGGCGGAAGAAGTCGACGCCCATCAGCGTCGGCTCGCCGCCCTGCCAGCAGAAGGCGTGGACGGGCAGTTCCAGCGCGAAGTAGGAGGCGATCATGCGCTCGAGGACCTCGTCGCTCATGCGGCGCCGCGGGACCCCGCGGCGGGCCTCGGCGTCGAGGTAGAAGCAGTAGTCGCAGCGGAAGTTGCAGTCGGCGCCGGCGGGCTTGACCAGCAGCAGCGACGGCGCGCGCGGGCCGGCCGTCATCGCGGCCCGCAGAAGACGTAGCCCGTCTCGTCCATCAGCCGCACGAGGGTGCGCTCCAGCTCGCCCCGCTCGGCCGCGAACGCCGGGTCGCCCGCGAGGTTGCGCAGCTCGCCGGGATCGGCGGCGAGGTCGTACATCTCCACCGGCTGGCGTGCGTTGCGCCCGCCGTGGCGGTCCAGGGGCGCCACGTACTTCCAGCGGCGCGTGCGCACGGCGACCAGCGAGCCGACCGGGCCCTCGTCCTGGAAGTACTCGTAGAGGAACGCGTCGCGCCCGGTCCCGCCGCGGGCGAGCGGCAGCCAGGAGCGGCCCTGGACTCCCGGGGGGACCTTCACGCCCGCGGCTTCGAGCAGCGACGGCAGCAGGTCGAGGTTCAGGGCCAGCTCGCCGCTGACGGCGCCGCCGGGCAAGGCGCGCGGCCAGCGCACGAGCAGCGGCACCCGGATGGCCGGCTCGTAGGCGCAGCGCTTGTCCCACAGCCCGCCGTGTTCGCCGAGCAGGAAGCCGTTGTCGCTGGTGTAGACCAGCAGCGTGTCGTCGCGCCGGCCCGACTTCTCCAGGGCCGCGTCCATTGCGGCCATGCCCTCGTCGACCGCGGCGAGGCAGCGGTAGTAGTCCAGGACGGCGCCGCGCTGCGGGGCGTAGGCGGCGCGGTCCGGCCGGACCGGCTTGAGGGACACGTCCTCGTCCGGGGCCCAGTACAGGTCCGGGTCCTCGCCCGCGTAGAGGCCGGCGTGGCGCGCCGCCGGCACGCAGGGCCCGTGCGCCGCCTTGTGGCTCAGCACCAGCAGCAGCGGCTTGTCGCGGGGACGCGCCAGGATTTCCACGGCGCGCTCGGTGAGCGCGTCGGTGATGTAGCGCTCCTCGCGGACGGGCTGGTCGTCGACCACGAGGTCGTTCGGCGCGTAGGCGCCTTGGCCGCGCAGCACGGCCCAGTGGTCGAATCCGGGCTGGCGGGCCGTCTGTTCGCCGAGGTGCCACTTGCCCAGGAACGCCGTCTCGTAGCCGGCCGCCTGCAGCAGCGACGCGTAGGTGGGCAGGCCCTGCCGCAGGGTGTGGTTGGCGTTGGTGGTGACGCCGTGGCGGTGCGGGTAGCAGCCGGTGAGGTAGCTGGCTCGCGACGGGCTGCACAGCGACGTCGTCACGCAGGCGTTCGTGAAACGGACGCCGCCGGCCGCGACGCGGTCCAGGGCGGGCGTCCGCACGTAGGGGTGGCCGGCGCAGCCGAGGGCGTCGTGGCGGTGGTCGTCGGCCAGCACGACCAGGATGTCGGGGCGGCGCGGCGGCGACGCGGCGGTCGCGGGATCGGGAGCGTGGGCCGGCGCCGGCGAGCCGGACCAGGCCGGCAGGGCGGAGGCGGCCGTGGCGGCGGCGATCAGCTTCAGGAAGTCGCGGCGGTCGGTTCCCATGGCCGTCCTCCCGGAGGCTGCGGGTGTCAGACGCCGAGCAGCAGCAGCCAGAGGATGCTCGTCGGCAGCGAGAGCAGCGTGGTGCCGATGACCATGGCGCCGGCGAGCTGCTCGTCGCCCTGCATCTCCTGCGCCATGACGTAGCTGACCACGGCGGTGGGCGTGGCGGCCAGCAGCACCGGCGCCTGCAGGGCGACGCCTTCGAGCCCGAGGGCGCGCAGGCCGGCGTAGACGAGCGCCGGATAGAGGCCGAGCTTCAGGACGCACGTCGTCGCGGCGCCCGCGAGCTCGCGGCGCAGGCGGGTCAGGTCCAGCCCCGCGCCGACCGAGATCAGCGCCAGCGGCAGGGCGGTGCCGCCCACGAGGTCCATGGCGCCGCCGAGCGCGCGCGGGATGCCGATGCCGGCCGCCGACAGCACGATGCCGCCCGCGCTGCCCAGCGCCAGCGGGTTGACCGCGATGCGCTTCAGCATGCCCGCCAGGTCCACCCGCCCTCCCGGCCCGCCGCTGTGGTGGGGCAGGGTCAGCACCACGATCGCCATCACGTTGTAGACCACGACCATCGCGCCGACCAGCACCGCGACCTGGCCGACGGTCTCCTCGCCGAAGGCGTTCATGACCAACGGCAGGCCCACGAAGACCATGTTGCCGCGGTGCGCACCCTGCGCGAAGACGCCGCGCCGCGAGGGGCGGGAGCGGAACGCCAGCGCGTAGGTCAAGGCCGCCACCAGCGCGCTCACCACGATGAAGACACCCAGGACGCGCGGGTCGAGGCTGCTGCGCAGCGAGGTGCCGGCGGCGCCGCGCACCAGCAGCACCGGCGCCGCCACGTAGAAGACCAGCCGCGTCAGCACGGCGTTGCCCTCGGCGGTGACGAAGCGCAGCCGTCGCAGGGCGTAGCCCAGGCCGACGACCAGGAAGATGGGCAGGACGATGTTCAGGACGGTCATGCGCGCGCCTAGGGCTGCAGGTCGAAGGAACCGGGCCAGGGCGAGTCGACGGTAGCCTCCGCGTCGCCCGCGAGCAAGACGACCGCCCCGGCGCCGGCGAGCGCCGGCCACCGCCCGTCCAGCGCGCGGCACGACAGGTCGACGTGAGGGCCGCGCACGACGGCCGTGATGCGCGACAGCCCGAACTCGCCGTCGCGGTAGGCGAAGCCCTCGCCCCCGTCGCGGTACACGACGCAGGAGGCCCGGCCCTGCCGGTCCGGGTTGACCAGCAGCGTGACGGGGCCGGCCGCGGCGTCGGTGTGCGCCGCCGGCGCGGCGAGCGCCAGGACGGCGCCGTCGCGCAGGTAGAGGCGGGGCAGGTCCGGGTCGCCGGCTTCGCCGAAGACGTGCCGGGTCACCTCGCGCCAGTCGCCGGCCGGCAGGGCGGGAGCCGGGCCGCCGGCGCCGGAGGACGTGTCCACGACGATCATCAGGTCGTCGCCGATCAGGGCCGCATCGTCGACGTCGCGCAGGCGCAGGTCGGCGGGGTCGGCGAAGAAGAGCGGGCGCCAGGCCGGCAGGCCGGTCGTCGCCGCCTCGCGCATCAGCGTGTAGAGGTGGGGCATCAGGCGCATCCGGCCCTGCAGGGCGCGGCGGCAGGTGGCCTCGACCTCCGGCCCGAAGGCCCACGGCTCCTTGTCGATGTTGCCCTTGCCGGTGTGGCCGCGGGCGAAGGGCAGCAGCGCGCCGAACCCCATCCAGCGGGCGAACAGCGCGCCGTCGCCCTTGCCCTCGAAACCGCCGATGTCCGGGCCGGCGAAGGGCTGCCCGGACAGGCCGAGGTTCAGGACCATGGCGAGCGAGGCGTCCAGGTGCCGCCACGACGCCACGTTGTCGCCGGTCCAGGTGGCGGCGTAGCGGTGGCCGCCCAGGAAGTTGGCGCGCGTCAGCACGAAGGGCCGCCGGTCCGGGCGCGCGGCCAGCATCCCCTCGCGCGTGGCGCGGGCCATGAGCATGCCGTAGACGTTGTGGTAACGGGCGTGCGGGCCGGTCCCGCCGAGGTCCTCGTCGGCGCGGTGGATGTTGTCCTCGGGCATGGTCTTGCTGTCCACGTTGAAGACCGCGGGCTCGTTCATGTCGTTCCAGACGCCGTCGATCCCCGTGGCGAGGAAGTCCGCGTAGAGGCCGCCCCACCAGGCGCGCACGCGGCGGTTCGTGAAGTCGGGCCAGACGCAGTCGCCGGGCCAGACGCGGCCGACGTAGGGCGCGCCGTCGTAGGTGCGGACCCAGGCGTCCACCGTCTCCCCCGAGTCGAAGACGGCGTAGCCCTGCTCGCGCTTGATGCCCGGGTCGATGATCGCGATGGTGCGGAAGCCCAGGGCGTCGAGGTCGGCGTCGAGTCGGGCGGGGTCGGGGAAGGCGACGGGGTCGAAGGTGAACGAGCGGTTGCCGTCGAGGTAGTCGATGTCCAGCCAGACGACGTCGCAGGGGAGGTCGCGCGCGCGGAACTCGCGGGCGATCTCGCGCACGCGGTCGTCGGGCGTGTAGGAGTAGCGGCACTGGTGGTAGCCCAGGGACCACAGGGGCGGCAGGTCGATGGTGCCGCACAGTTCGGCCAGCCCGCGCAGCACCGCCTGCGGCGACTCGCGATCGACGACCACCACCGGGAAGCGCGGGCCGTTGGCCACGAACAGGATGCCCGACGTCAGGTCGATCAGCGTGCGCCAGCTCGTGTCGGCCAGCACGCCGAAGGCGGTGCCGTCCGGCCGCACCGCCAGCACCCAGGGGTGCGACTGGTACAGGTGCGGCGTGTCGCCGCCATAGGCGTAGGCGTCGTGGTTCCAGCAGACCGTGCGGGTCCCGTTGCGGCGCAGGGGTCCGAAGACCTCGCCGGTTCCGTAGAGGTCGGTGCCGGCGGGGATCGCGATGCGCGCGGCGGCGCGGCCTTCGACGCGGTAGAACTCGGGACGCACCGTCGGCGCGGCGTCCGGCGACGGCCGGACCGCGATCATCGACAGGGAGGGGGCGGCCGCGTCGCGGGCCATCGCGTCGGCATGGAAGCGGACGATGCCGACCCCGAGCGTTTCGGCCAGCGGCTCGGAGGTCGCCCGGGCTGCGAGCGGGGAAAGCCCCAGCAGCAGGAGCAGGCAGCTGACGAATCGGGCGATCGACGGTCGGGGGCGCGAGGGACGGCGACGAGCGGGCACGGGGTCCTCCCGGGGCAGAAGTGGTTGCCATTATAGGCCATGGCCGGTCGCTCCCCCAAACGCCTCTTGGTGTCCTAAACGGCAATAATTCGCATAATATGCTTGTTTCTTGACTGTTTCATGAAAATATGTTGTAATTGGTATCAGAGTTCGAGCCGCGGTCATCGGGACCAACCCGCGACGACTCCGACACCACCCGCTCCGACTGGGGGACACGATGTTCAAAAAGTTAACGATGGGCATGATGATGGTCGCGCTCGTCGCGGCCGCCGGTGCCGCCTCCGCCTCCTCGATCGGCTGGGGCAACCTGCAGTGGCCCTTCGAGGCCACCGACCCGGCCTGCACCGGCACCGGGTTCTTCGGCCAGGTGTGGATGTCCGGCGTGACCGATTCCCCGGGCCAGGGCGCGGGCATCACCGCCGAGCTGGGCTTCGGCCCCGTCGGTTCGACCCCGGACGCCGGGTGGCTGTGGCTGCCCGCCGTCTTCAACGTGGACGTGGGCAACAACGACGAGTACGTGGTGTGGATGACCACCTACCTGCCTGCGGGCACCTACCACTACACCTACCGCTACCGGTTCGCCGGCGACGGCGACTGGTACGTCGCGTCCGAGCGCGGCACCGCGACGATCATCCAGAACTGCGGCGCCGTCCCCACGACGACCGCGGCCTGGGGCAGCGTCAAGGCGATGTACTGACCTCGGTCAATCGAGGGGGTCCGGGACGGGGGCGGCCGCGCGGCCGCCCTCGTCTTTTCCCGCCTCGTTCTTTTCCGGCCGTGCGCTGTTGCCAGCCGCGGCCGTTGCGGTGATGATGGCGCGAGGGAGGAGCACGTTCATGCGCTGGCAGCCTGTAGATGATGGCGTGCGCGACGTCGTGCTGGACGTCTGCCGCGCCGTGCGCGACGAGGGCGGCCGCGCCCTGCTGGTGGGCGGCTGCGTCCGCGACGCGCTGCTGGAGCGCGCGCCCGTGGATCACGACCTCGAGGTCTACGGGGTGGGGCCCGAGCGGCTCGAATCGCTGCTGACGTCGCGCCACGCCCTGGACCGCACGGGCCGCGCCTTCGGCGTGCTGAAGCTGCGCGGCGCGCCGGTCGACGTCTCGCTGCCGCGCCGCGAGTCGAAGGCGGGGCTGGGCCACCGCGGGTTCCTCGTGCGGTCCGATCCGGACCTGACGCCGCGGGAGGCCGCGCTGCGGCGCGACTTCACGCTCAACGCCATCGCCTACGACCCGCTGACCGGCGAGGTCGTCGATCCGGTGGGCGGCCGCGGCGACCTGGAGCGGCGCGTCCTGCGCCGGGTCTCGGAGCGCTTCGCGGAGGACCCGCTGCGCGTGCTGCGCGGCATGCAGCTCGTCGCGCGTTTCGAGCTGACCGCCGATCCGGCGACCGTGACCGCCTGCCGCGGCCTGGATCCCGAGGGGTTGGCCCGCGAGCGGATCTTCGAGGAGTGGCGCAAGCTCCTGCTGCTGGGCGCGCGCCCGTCCCTGGGCCTCGCGTTCCTGCGCGACACCGGCTGGCTCGACCATTTCCCGGAGCTCGCGGCCCTCGTCGGCTGCGCGCAGGATCCCGAGTGGCACCCCGAGGGGGACGCCTGGATCCACACCGGGCTCTGCCTGGACGCGTTCGCCGCCGAGCGCACGGGCGACGAGCGCGAGGACCTCATCGTCGGGCTGGCCGTGCTCTGCCACGACCTGGGCAAGCCGGCCACGACCCGCTTCGCCGACGGGCGGCTGCGCTCGCCGGGGCACCTCGAGGCCGGGGAGGCGCCCGCGCGCGCCTTGCTGGCGCGGCTGACGCCGCAACGCGACCTCGTCGAGCAGGTCGTGCCGCTGGTGCGCGAGCACTCCCGTCCCTACGAGCTGCACCGCGCCGCGGCGGGCGACGCCGCGATCCGACGACTCGCGCACCGCGTGGGCCGGATCGACCGCCTGGTGCGCGTCGCCCGGGCCGACCGCCTCGGCCGCGGCGACGGCGCCGGACCGGGCTTCCCGGCGGGCGACTGGCTGCTGGAGCGCGCCGTGGCCCTGGACGTCCGCGACGCGCCGCCGCGGCCGCTGGTCCTCGGCCGCCACCTGATCGGGCTCGGGCTCGCGCCCGGCCCGGGGTTCAAGACGCTCCTCGACGAATGCTACGAGGCGCAGCTCGCGGGCCGGATCGCCACGGTGCAGGAGGGTGTCGAGCTGGCCGCGAAGCTGGCCCGGTGAAGGACGCTTGCCCGAGCCCGCGAACTTCCTATGATGTGCCCGACGGCCGCCACGACCGGTGGCGGCCGCCGCCTTTCCCAGACCGGACGGGACGCGACATGAACGGGAATCCCACGCAGATCCGCTGCATCGGCATCCTCACCTCGGGCGGCGACTGCCCCGGCCTCAACGCCGCCATCCGCGGCATCGCCAAGGCCGCCATCCAGCGTTACGGCATGGAGGTGATCGGGGTCCGCGACGGCTTCCGCGGGCTCGTGGAGAACCGCGTGCAGCGCCTCGACACCCAGTCCTTGAGCAACGTCCTGACCCTCGGCGGCACGATCCTGGGCACCAGCCGCGACAAGCCCAACAAGATGCTGATGGGCGACCAGGTCCTGGACATGACCGCCGTCGCGGTGGCCAACGCCCGCAGCCACGGCATCGAGTGCCTGGTCTGCCTGGGCGGCAACGGCACCCAGAAGAACGCCCACCACCTGCAGCGCGCCGGCGGCCTGGACGTGCTGACGCTGCCCAAGACCATCGACAACGACGTGTTCGGCACCGACGTCAGCTTCGGCTTCGACACCGCCATGACCATCGCCGCCGAGGCCATCGACCGCCTGCACACCACCGCGACCAGCCACGACCGCATCATCGTGGTGGAGGTCATGGGCAACAGCGCCGGCTGGCTGGCGCTCGGCGCGGGCCTGGCCGCCGGCGCCGATGTCATCCTCATCCCGGAGATCCCCTACGACCTGCACGTGGTGAAGGACTACCTGCTGGAGCGGCAGCGCCGCTTCGGCAAGCGCTTCTCCATCATCGTCGTTGCCGAGGGGGCGCTCACGCGCGAGCAGGATGCCGCGGCGCGCCTGGCGCGCAAGAACGGGGCGCCGAAGATCGCGGCCGTGCCCGAGGCGGACGACGACCTGCACGGCCGCCGCCTGGTGCACGAGTCCCTGGCCACCAGCCTCGCGCGCAAGCTCCAGATGCTGACCGGGACCGACGCGCGCGTCACCGCGCTGGGCCACGTCCAGCGCGGCGGCGGGCCGACCCCGGCCGACCGGCTGCTCTGCACGCGCCTGGGCGTGAAGGCCGCCGACCTGCTGGCCGAGGGGGTCGTGAACGTGATGACGGCGGTGCGGGGGAGCGAGATCGTGCCGGTGCCGCTGGAGCGGGTCGCCGGTCGCAAGCAGACCGTGCCGGCGGGCCACCCCTGGCTCCATGCGGCGCGCTCGGTGGGGACCTGCCTCGGCGTGCCGGACGCGGACCTGCTGCCCTGAGCCGCCTCAGCGGCGCCAGATTCCGCCGCGGCCCTCCAGCAGCCGTCGCTGGACCTGGACCGGCTCCTCGCCCTCGGCGGGACGCAAGCGCGCGTAGGCGCCGCCGGGCTGCATGGCGCGGCCCGAGGCGTTGTCGGCGAGGTAGCCGCCGAGCACGTCGTCGCGCAGGTAGCGCCGCAGCGGCGGGCTGGTCACCGGGAACAGCACCTCCACGCGCCGGTCGATGTTGCGGGTCATGAGGTCGGCGCTGCCCGCGTAGATCTCTTCGTCGCCGCCGTTGCGGAAGTAGTAGATGCGGCTGTGCTCGAGGAAGCGGCCGACCACGCTGGTGACGCGGATGTTCTCGCTCAGCCCCGCCACGCCCGGCCGCAGGCTGCAGACGCCGCGCACGATCAGGTCGACCTGCACCCCCCGCTGCGAGGCCTCGTAGAGCAGGTGGATGATCCGGCGGTCCACCAGCGCGTTCATCTTCAGCACCAGCCGCGCCTTCGCGCCGGCGCGGGCGTGGGCGATCTCGCGCCGCAGCAGCCCGTCGAGCCGTTCGCGCATGTTGACCGGCGCCACGATCAGCCGGCGATAGTCCTTCTGGGCCGAGTAGCCGGTCAGGTAATTGAAGAGGTCGGTGGCGTCGGCGCCGATCTCGGGGTCGCAGGTGAACATCCCGAGGTCCTCGTAGGTGCGGGCCGTCGCGTGGTTGTAGTTGCCGGTGCCCAGGTGGACGTAGCGCCGGATCTCGTCGCCTTCCTGCCGCACGACCAGCAGCACCTTGCAGTGCGTCTTGAGGCCCATCAGTCCGTAGGTCACGTGGACGCCCTCGTGCTCGAGCATGCGCGCCCAGCCGATGTTGCTGTCCTCGTCGAAGCGGGCCTTCAGCTCCACCAACACCGCCACCTGCTTGTGGTGGTCGCGTCGGGCCCGCAGCAGGGCCCGCACCACCGGCGAATCTCGCCCCACGCGGTAGAGCGTCTGCTTGATCGCCAGGACCTGGGGGTCGCGGGCGGCCGACTGCAGGAACTCCACCACGGGGTCGAAGGCGTCGTAGGGGTGGTGCAGCAGCAGGTCGCCCTGCCGGATCGCGGCGAAGACGTCGCCCTCGCGCGTCTCGGGCCGCAGCGGCGCCGGCAGGCTGGGCGTGAAGGCGGGGAACTTCAGGTCGAAGCGGTCCACCTCGTGGACCTGCGCCAGCCCGGCCAGGCCGAGGGGGTGCGGCAGGACGTAGACGTCGCGTTCCACCAGCCCGAGGTTGCGCGTCAGGATGCCGCGGATCTCGGCCGGCATCTCCGGCGAGACGTCCAGGCGCACCGCATCGCCGAACTGCCGCTCCTTGACGCTGGCGGCCATCGTCTCCAGCAGGTCGCTGGCCTCCAGTTCCTGGATCTCGAAATCCGCGTTGCGGATCACCCGGAAGGGGTGAGCCTCCAGCAGGTCCATCCCGTGGAAGAGCTCGCCCAGGTGGGCGGCGATCACCTGCTCGAGCCACACGAAGTAGTGGTTGCGGGGCGCCGTCCCGTCGCGCTTCACGCTGCCCGACGACCGCTTGATCGGCACCAGCCGCGGCAGGGTGGCCGGCACCTTCACCCTCGCGAAGCGGACCTCGCCCTCGGCGTTGCGCACCAGGACGGCCATGTTCAGGCTGAGGTTCGAGATGTGGGGGAAGGGGTGGCCGGGGTCGTGGGCCAGGGGCGTGAGCACCGGGAAGACGACCTGGTGGAAATAGCGCTCGACCTGGCCGCGCTGCTTCTCGTTCAGCTCGGCGTGGTCGAGGACGTGGACGCCGGCCTCCCTCAGGGCCGGCAGCAGCTCCTCGTGGAGGCAGCGGGACGCTTCGGACATCAGCAGGAAGGCCCGCTTGCGAATGGCCGCGAGCTGGGCGGCGGGGGTCAGCCCGTCCAGCGACAGCTCCACGACCCCGGACTGCTGCTGCATGCTCAGGCCGCCCGCGCGGACCATGAAGAACTCGTCGAGATTCGACCCCAGGATGGCCAGGAACTTGACGCGCTCCAGCAGGGGATTGGAAGGGTCGCGGGCCTCCTCCAGCACCCGCTGCTGGAACTCCAGGAGGCTCAATTCGCGGTTCAGGTACAGATCCCGGGCGGTCGCGAAACCGTCGGTCTCCTGCGTCATTTCCGATCGCTCCGGGCTCGGGTGAGGTCGTCGCGGAGGTTCTGCAAGGGGTGGGCCAGTCGCGGACCCGCCGCATCCGTGATTATCCTGTGCGTCTCCCCCGCCACGAGGAGCCGTCATGTTAACTCGATCCGCCGCCGCCGCCGCCTGTGCGGCCGTACTGGTCATCTTCCCCTCGAGGAGCCCCGCCGTGAACGACGCCACCCCCGCGCCGCGGACCGAGACCGCCACCCTCGCCGGAGGCTGCTTCTGGTGCCTCGAAGCCGTGTTCCAGGAGCTGGCGGGGGTGAGCCGCGTGGTTTCCGGCTACGCCGGCGGCGGGCCGGGACCGGTCACCTACAAGGAAGTCTGCACCGGGACCACCGGCCACGCCGAGGTCGTGCAGGTGACCTTCGACCCGGCGGTCCTTTCCTACGCCGAACTGCTGGCCGTCTTCTTCACCGTCCACGACCCGACCACGCCCGACCGCCAGGGCGCGGACGTCGGCCCGCAGTACCGCTCCGCGATCTTCGCCCACGACGAGGCGCAGCTGCGCATCGCGGAGCGGGTCAAGGGCGAGGTCGCGGCGGCAGGCCTCTACCCGCGCCCCCCCGTGACCCGCGTCGGGATGCTGGACGCCTTCATCCCCGCGGATGCCGGGCACCAGGATTACTACGCCAACAACAAGTCACAGCCTTACTGCCGCCTCGTCATCGACCCCAAGCTCAAGAAATTCCGCGAACGGTACCGTGACCGCCTGCGCCGATCGGCATCGGCGGACCATTGACAGCCAGCGTCAGCCGACCGTTCGTCAGGTGTCCTGTGCGGCGGATTCCTCCCCGGAGGTCATCATGGTCAGGCGCTTGGCTCTGTTGTTGCCGCTCATCATCCTGGCGGGGTGCGGGGGAACTCCCGGGGTCGGCGGTTCGACGCTCACGGTCCGGTTCGCCGACGCGACCTGGAACGGCGAGGTGATCCCGAGCGTCGGGATGTGCCGCCGGTGCGGCGGAGAGGGGATGAGCCCGGCGCTGCTGGTCGCCGGCATCCCGGCCGGCGCCGAGGCGCTCATCGTCGAATTCGACGACCTGAGCTACGAGCCGCTGGCGCGCTTCGGCGGTCACGGAACCTTGCGGGTCGACTGCCGGGGAGCGACCGAAGTGCGGGTGCCCTCGGTCGTCGAGGGGACGCTGGCGATGCCGGACGGCGTGAGGATCGAACGCCCGCACCGCGCGCCCGTCGCGACTCCGGACGGCTACCTGGGACCCTGCGCCTGCGACGGCAGCCACAACCTCTACCAGGCCACGGTCCGGGCTGTCGTGCTCGACTCTTCGCCGAAGCGGAGCCATCGCGTCCTCTCGGTGGCCAGGCTGCGGATGGGTCTCACGGCCGGTTGAAGGCTCCGGCCCGGGTCAGCCCAGGCGGCGGGCGAGTTGCTCGGGGAGGCCCGCGGCCAGGATCTTGGCCTGCGCGGCGGCGATGTCGTAGGCGACGCGCTGCAGCCGGACTCCGCCGGCTTCGACGTCGTAGAGGGCGTAGGAGGCGCGCGGGTCGTGGTCGCGGGGCTGGCCGACGCTGCCGACGTTCACCAGCCAGCGCTCGCCGGCGGCGAGTTCGAACGACTCGCCCTGGCCCCGTTTCGCGCCGCGGCCGTCGTCGCGCCAGCCGCCGGGCTGGTGGGAGTGGCCGATGAAGCAGACGCGCGGCGACTGGCCGGCGAAGCTGGCCGCGGCCTCCTGAGCGTCGTGCACGTAGTGCCAGGCGGCCGGTTCGTGGAGGGAGGCGTGGACGTAGGCGGCGTCGGGTTCCGCGTGGAGCAGCGGCAGGCCGCCGAGCCAGGCTCGGCGTTCCTCGTCGAGCTGGAGGCGGGTCCAGGTCATCGCGGCGAAGGCCTGGCGGTTGATGCCCAGCAGGGGTCGGTCGCCGGCGGCCATCTCGTCGTGGTTGCCGCGGATGCAGGGCAGGCAGGGCAGCCCGCGCACGAGATCGACGCAGGCGACCGGATCGGCGTTGTAGCCGACGATGTCGCCGAGGCAGGCGAAGCGGCAGGCCCCTTCGCGGCGGGCGTCGGCCACGACGGCGGTGAGCGCCTCGAGGTTGGCGTGGATGTCGCTGAGGACCGCGATGATCATGCGTGTTCCGTTCGCCGGGTCGGAGGGCGTGCCGTTAGCCTCGTGGCATGATACAGCCGGGCGCCCGACGCGCAACGGCAGGGCGGCGGCCGGCTCAGTGGCTCCCCCAGGACTTCTCGCCGGCGCGCACCGCCACCGCCAACCGGTTGCCCTGCGGGGGCAGGGGGCAGGTCGCGTACGGCGTGAAGGCGCAGGGCGGGTTGGTCGCCAGGTTGAAGTCCAGCACGACGGTCCCGTCGGGGCGCGGCGGGTCGGCCGACAGGAAGCGGCCGCCGCCGTAGGTCTCGTCGCCGCTGGTCGCGTCGGCGAAGACGATGAACAGCTCCTCGCCCGGACCGCCCATCGGCGTGAGCCGGCATTCGCGGCCCTCCAGCTCGAACACCAACGTGCCCGGGCTCGGCGACTCCTCGAGGTTGCCCAGCACGTCGGGCACCATCACCCCGCGCGGGGGGTCGTGGGGCTCGAGCCGGGCCGTCACGCGCCAGCGCCCGCCCACCGGGTAGCGCTCGATGCCCGTGAACCCGCGCCGGACCTCGCTCTCGCGGTCCTTCACGCGCAGGAAGCCGCGGCCGCCGCGCACGATCACGTGGAAGAGCAGCGAGCCCGAGCGCAGCACGGTCGGCGGGCCGGGGACGTCCGGCGCCATGGCGACGGACGTCACCGCGACGGTGTCGCCGTCGACGAGCTGGTAGACGCGGGCCCCGGGGTCGAGGTCGGGGTCGGCCGCGAAGGCGAAGCCCGCCGCATCTGCGGTGACGACGCCGAGTCGCGCCGGCGCCGTCGCGGGCAGCCGCGCGTCGGCGTCCTCGGCCGAGCCCACCGTGTTGGCGCCGTCGCGCAGGGGGTGCAGGCCGACGAGTGTCAGCCAGCCCGCTTCGTCGCGCAGGCGCTCGATGCGCGCGGCGTGCCGGGACTCGACCTCGGCGAGGTGGGCGGGATCGACCGGCGCCTCGCGGCGGCCGCAGCCCGCCGCCGCCAGCGTCAGCATCAGCGCCGCCGTCGCCGGCGCGGTCCTGATCTTCATCGTCGGCTCGATTCGTTTCAGAAGCGCACGTTCACGCCGACCTCGACGTGCAGCAGGTCGGTCTCCGACTCCGAGGGATGGAAGACGGGCCGGTCGCCGACCAGGACGATGCCGCCCTCGGTCAGGTAGCGGGCCTGTTCGCCGGACAGCCACAGTGCCTTGAGGTCCAGGTCGAGCGCCCAGGGTTTCTTGTCGGCGGGCCGGGGCGAACGCAGGCCGATCAGCAGGCCGCCGCCGCCGCCGTAGACCAGGGCGAAGTCGTCGTAGTTCACTTCCTTGCCGACCTCGTCGTCGTCCCAGTATCCATGGTCCTCGAGCTTCGACTCCGTCCAGAGGTACTGGCCGCCGAAGCGGCCCTCGAGGTAGGGGCGCACGGGGCCGCGCGGCGTCCGCAGCTGCATCAGCAGGTGGAAGGCGGCCAGGTTGTTGGTCGTGGTCAGGTCCACGTCCTCGACCAGCGGCAGTTCGACGACGCGCGTCTCGCTGCCGTAGATCATGAAGCCCAGGCCCGCACCCACCGCGAAGGCCGGCGCGGGGCTCCAGGCGTAGTGGCCCACCAGGCCGAAGCCGGGGTCTTCCAGGTTGTCGGCGAAGTCTCCCTTGGGAACGCCCACGTCGAAGCGGGCGCCCGCCTCGTGGCCGGCGAGGGCGGTGAGCGGGGCGGCGATCAGCGTCAGGACCAGCATCAGGCGTCGCATGTCGATCTCCAGAGCTCGGGTTGCGGAGGCGTTGGAGCGGGCAGGTTGCGCGCTACCGACGCAGCCGGCGGGCCGGGGTTGCATGCGCCCGCCGTCACAGCCATTTGCGCCGCCGGAAGAAGGACAGCATGACGCCGCCGACGGCCAGCGAGGCCGCCCAGAAGCCGGCGTAGCCCCACTTCCAGTTCAGCTCCGGGAAGTGGGTGAAATTCATGCCGTAGACGCCCGCCAGGAAGGTGATCGGGATGAAGATGGTGCCGATGATCGTCAGCACCTTCATGACCTCGTTCGTCCGGTTGCCGAGGCTCGACAGGTAGAGGTCCTGCAGGCCCGTCAGCATGTCGCGGAACGACTCGACCACGTCGATGACCTGGACCGCGTGGTCGTAGACGTCGCGGACGAAGACCCGGGTGCCCGGCTGCAGCAGCTCCGATTCCGTGCGCTCCATCCCCGCGAGGACCTCGCGCAGCGGCCACACGCTCTTGCGCAGCAGGATCATCTCGCGCTTCAGCTGGTGGACGGCCCGTTGCTGCTGCGGCCGCGGGTCGGCGACGAGCTGGGACTCGATCTCCTCGATCTCCTCGCCGAGCTGCTCCAGGACCACGAAGTAGTTGTCGACCACCGCGTCCAGCAGGGCGTAGGCCAGGTAGTCCGGGCCGTGGTTGCGGATGCGGCCCTTGCCGTCGCGGATCCGCTCGCGCACGGGGTCGAAGACGTCCCCCCAGCTCTCCTGGAGCGAGAACACGTAGTTCGGCCCGAGCAGCAGACTGACCTGCTCGCTGCCCAGCTCCCGCTTCCCGGCGTCGTAGCTCAGCATCCTCGCCACGATGTACAGGTAGCCGCCGTAGTCCTCCAGCTTCGGGCGCTGGTGGGTGTTGACGACGTCCTCGAGTACCAGCGGGTGGAAGCCGAAGTGCGCACCCAGGCCCTGCAGCAGGTCGGTGTCGTGCAGGCCGTCGATGTCGATCCAGGTGACGGTCCCGCTGTCGCGGTGCGGCAGCAGCTCGGCGAGGGAGGCGGACCGGTCCTCCCGGCAGCCGTCGGGGCCGTAGTCGAGGACCGTGATGCCGATCTTGTCGACCTTGCGCGCGCCGACGTACGCTACGGTGCCGGGGGGCAGCGCGGCCTTCGCCGGGCGGCGCTGGGTGAGTCGGGACATGGTCGACCGCTCCTTGCCTGTCGCCGGGATTCGTGCGGGAAGTACCTGCCGCAGCTTACCACGGCGACGGGTCCGGGCAAGCGTGCAAGATCGCGGCCCGACCCCGCCCGCGACAGGCCTCCGCCCTCCGTGCTATCCTGCCGTCGCCGGCGGAACCTGGGGCCCCGTCGTCCGTAGGGAACCCCGCCGCCAACCACGCCCCTCCAGGAGGAACCCCGATGCGCCGTTCCGTCCCGTTGCTGCTGGCGATCGTCCTGTCCGCGCCCGCCCTCGCGCAGGACCTGCCCGAGATCCCCTTCGAGAAGTACGTCCTGGAGAACGGGCTCGAGGTGATCCTGCACGAGGACCACACGATCCCCTCCGTGGCGGTCAACGTCTGGTACCACGTGGGCTCGAAGAACGAGAAGCCCGGCCGCACCGGCTTCGCGCACCTGTTCGAGCACATGATGTTCCAGGGGTCGCAGCACCACGACGACGACTACTTCGCGCCGCTGCAGCGCGTGGGCGGCCTGGTGAACGGCTCGACCAACGTGGACCGCACCAACTACTGGGAGAACGTGCCGAGCGAGCAGCTGGAGCTGGCCCTGTGGCTCGAGTCCGACCGCATGGGCTACCTGGTGCCGGCGATGACCGAGGATCGCCTCGCCAACCAGAAGGGCGTCGTCCAGAACGAGAAGCGCGAGGGCGAGAACGAGCCCTACGCCGTGGCCGACGAGCTGATGACGAAGCTGCTGTTCCCCCCCGAGCACCCCTACAGCCACACCGTCATCGGCAGCATGGACGACCTTTCCGCGGCCACGAAGCAGGACGTCGCGGACTTCTTCGCGCTCTACTACACGCCGAACAACGCCAGCCTGTGCGTGGCCGGCGACTTCGACCCGGCCGAGGCGAAGGCGCTCATCGCCAAGTACTTCGGCACGATCCCGCCGGGGCGGCCCGTGCAGCGCATCCGGCAATGGCTGCCCGTGCTGGAGGGCGAGCGGCGAGCGACGGCCGAGGACGACGTCGAGCTGCCGCGGCTCCTGATGGCCTGGCACACGCCGGCGCTGTACGCGCCCGGCGACGCCGAGCTGGGCCTGCTGGCGTCGGTCCTGACCGGCGGCAAGACGTCGCGGCTGTACCAGGCGCTGGTCTACGAGCAGCAGATCGCCCAGGACGTCTCGGCGTGGCAGGGGTCACGCGAGATCGGCAGCGTCTTCCAGGTGGAGGTCACGGCCAAGCCGGGCGTCGAGCTCGCGCAGCTGGAGCAGGCCGTCGACGCGGAGCTGCGGCGCCTGTCCGACAAGGGCGTCGCGCGGGACGAGCTCGCCCGCGCCCTGACCGGCTTCGAGGTGCGGTTCATCCGCCGCCTGGAGAGCGTGGGCGGATTCGGCGGCCGCGCCGACCTGCTCAACGGCTACAACGTGCGCACCGGCGATCCCGGCTTCCTGTCGCAGGACCTCGGCCGCTACCGCGCCGCCACGCCCGCGGGCGTGACGGCCGCCGCCCGCCGGTACCTGGACCCCGCGCGCCGCGCCGTGCTGCACGTCGTGCCGCACGGCAAGCCCGCGGCGACCGACCTCGCGGTCGAGCGCGACGCGATGCCCGGTCCGGGCCGCGAGCGCGCCTTCGCGCCGCCGCCGATCCTCACGGCCGACCTGCCGGACGGACTGAAGCTCTACCTCGTCGAGAAGCACGAGCTGCCGCTGGTGCAGGTCAACCTCGTGGTGCGCTGCGGCTGGGCCGCGGACCCGGCCGGCCGGCCCGGCGCGGCGGCGATGGCCGCCGACATGCTGGACGAGGGCACGCGCGACCGCGACGCGCTGGCCATCTCGGACCTCGCCCGCGACCTCGGCGCCCAGTTGGGCTCCTCCAGCAGCTTCGACGGCTCCTACGTCAGCCTCGGCGTCCTGAAGCGGAACCTCGACGCCGGCCTGGCGCTGCTGGGCGAGGTCGTGATGCGCCCCTCGTTCCCGGCGACCGAGCTGGAGCGCATCCGCAGCCAGTACCTCGGCCGCATCCGCCAGGAGTCGGTCGAGCCTGAGCAGACCGCCTACACGGTCTTCCAGAAGCTGATGTTCGGCGAGGGCCACCCCTACGCGCAGCCGTTCAGCGGCACGGGCACCAAGGCGTCGGTGACGGCGATCACGCGCGAGGATCTCGTGCGCATCCACGAGACGTACTACCGGCCCGACAACGCGGCCGTGGTGGTCGTGGGCGACATCACGCTGGACGAGGCCGTCGCCGCCGTCGCCCGCGCGCTGCGCGGCTGGGAGCCGCGGCCGGCGCCGGCCGTGGTCGTGCCGCCCGCCCGCCCGCGCAGCGGCGCGCGCGTCTGCCTCGTGGACCGCCCCGGCGCCCAGCAGAGCGTGATCCTGCTCGGGCAGCCCGGCCTGGCGCGCCGCGACCCCGACGTGCTGGCCCTGAACGTGCTCAACACGCCGCTGGGCGGCCAGTTCATGTCGCGCATCAACATGAACCTGCGCGAGGACAAGGGCTACACCTACGGCGCGCGCAGCACGAGCTTCAACATGGCCGGCGGGGGCCTGTTCCTGGCCAACGCCCCGGTCCAGACGCAGTACACCAAGGAGTCGGTGGCCGAGCTGTTGAAGGAGTTGCGCGAGGTGCGCGGCGAGCGCCCCCTCACCGGCGCCGAGCTGGCGGCCGGCAAGAACCAGCTGATCAAGTCCTTCCCCCAGCGGTTCCAGACGATCCAGGGGATCGCCGGCCAGCTGGGCGAGCTGGTGCTGTACGGCCTGCCGCTGGACGACTGGACGACCTACCGCGCGCGCGTGGAGGCGGTCGATGCCGACGAAGCCGCGCGCATGGCCCGCGAGCACATCGACCCCGAGGCGATGAAGCTGGTGATCGTGGGCGACCGCGCGGTGATCGAGCCGGGGCTGCGCGAGCTGGGCCTGGGCGACATCGAAGTGGTGGACGCGGACGCCGACTGACCCCTGATCCGCGCCCATGCACGGCGGCGCCCCGTCCTCGCGGACGGGGCGCCGTTCGTTCACGCCGCGCGGCCGTCCGGGATCAGAGCGGTTTCACCGGGATGCAGACCTCGAACACGAGGCGGCCCGTCGCGGGGTCCGGTTCGCCGTAGCAGCGCTCGAGGCAGGGACGCTCGTCGCACTGCCAGCCGCTGCCCGGCAGCCAGCGGGCGAAGATGTCCGTCCAGGCGGGGCCGAAGTCGGCGACGGTGCCGTCGACCCTGTAGACGGCGTAGCGCCCGCCCGGCAGCACGGCGGTGTTGACGCCGCCGTCGGGCTCGAAGTCGTCGGGCAGCGGGACGCAGGCGTCGTAGCGGCAGCGGTCAGGCGGCGTCACCTCGGGGCTGTCGTGGCAGATGCTGACGGTGGGCTCGCCGGGTCGCAGCAGGCCGCGCGGTCCCGCCCAGCGGCACATCCTCTCCCACAGCGCCTGCTCCATGGTGCCGTAGCGGCCGGTCGCCCTCAGGTAGGCCACGCGCTGCCGCGGCAGATCCTTGATCGTCACGTCCATCGTCGGGCTCCTTGGTTCGGGTTCGGGGAACACGAACCCAGGATGCGCTCCCGCGGGCGGCGCCGCTTGGCCGTCCTTGCGGTCGGCTTGACCGTGCTTGCGCAGTTCGTCGCGGGTCCGGCGTCGCCAGGCGCTCGGGGTCTCGCCGAAGCGCTGGCGGAACTCCCGCGAGAAGACGGCGTGGCTGGAGAAGCCGCAGGCCAGCGCCACGCCTAGCACCGAGGTGTCCGGGTTGTGGGTCAAGGCGTTCGCGGCCGCTTCCAGGCGCAGGCGCCTCACGCAGGCGCCGAGGGTCTCGCCGGTCAGGGCCGTGAAGATCCGGTGGAAGTGGAAGGGAGAGAAGCAGGCCACCGCGGCGAGCGTCTCGAGGTCGAGGCGCGCGTCGAGATGGCCGGTGATGTGGTCGTGGACCGCGTTGATGCGCCGCTCGTACTCGCGCCGCGACGCCGACGTGATCCGGTCCTGCGGTTCCGACATGGCGCCTCCCGGGCGGTGACCGGCGCAGGATAACCCGCCGGCCACGGGACCGGAAACGAAAAGCGGGACCTCCGGTGAGGTCCCGCCGTTCCGTGCGCGCAAGGGACGTCGCTACTTCAGACGTTTCAGCACCGGATCCTCGCCGTAGCCCAGGGCGGCCCAGTCCAGGCGCCCCCCCTCGCCGTGGCAGTCCAGGCACTGCAGGGCGTGCTCGACGGGGCGCACGCCGTGGTAGATGCCCAGGTAGCGCTTCACGTCGACCCATTCGTAGTCGGCGTCCTCGCGCCCGTAGGCCTCGTGGCCGCCCTCGCGCACGGCCTTGTCGATGTCGCCGTCGGCGAAGAACTCCTCGACCGCGATGGGCACGAGCCAGCGCTCGTCGGACAGCACCGGCAGTCGGCCGCGGTGCAGCTTGAACGGGTAGATCTTCGCGCCGCGGTCCTTGCGCGAGCCCTGCGGCAGCATGATCCCCACCGTGCCGTCCTTCTCGACGCGGACCGGCTCGCCGAGGGGCTGCAGGCGGGACTTGCCGTTCCACCAGGCGTAGGCGGGCACGACGTCCTTCTCCAGCGTGATCGTCGCGGAGAACTTGTTCGCCGCCTCGTGCCGCTGGGGCGTCGACCAGTCGCGGACGATGTCCGTGGGGTCGGTGCGGGCGAAGGTGGGGATGTGGCAGGTCTCGCAGGCGACGCGGCGGACGTGGGCGTCCAGGACCGGCTCGGCGTGCGGCGCCTCGTCGTGGCACTCGGCGCAGGCGAGCCGCGGGCCGGGGACGTCGCTGCCGGAGAGGTCGGCGCCGCGGCCGCGCACGCGGTGGTCGGCGCCGGTGTGGCATCCGGTGCAGGCCATGTCCTGGCCGTCCGCACCCATGTGCACGTCGTAGTCGCGGTCGCAGGTCGCCAGCGCGTACTCGATGTCGCCGCGCTTGTAGTTCTGGCCGCCGCCGGCGCCGGCGTGGCAGCGCAGGCAGAACTCGCGCTTGGGCAGGGAGATCCGCTTGGCCACCGAGTCGAGGCCGGGCTGGTTGCGCCAGAGGATGGGCTTCCAGACGGGCTCGCCGGCCGCGTCCTGGTAAAGGTCGCGCCGGTAGCCCGAGGCGTGGCAGATCAGGCAATCGATGTTCTCGAGCTGCTCGCGGCTCATCACCGGCTCCGGGCGCCGGCCCAGGCCGGCGTGGCACTTCGAGCAGCCCTGGGCCAGCACCGCGCCGTCGCTGTTGGTGACGTTGCCGATCCAGTTGGCGCCAGGGCTGGTGCAGAAGTCGTTCATGGTGTTCAGCTTGCCGAGCCGCCGGCCCTCGCCGTTGACGAGGTCCGGCGTCTCGCCGCGCCACTGGTAATGCTGGGAGTGGAAGAAGGACTCGGCCTCCTCCTGGTGGCACCCCAGGCAGGTGGCGGTGCCCTCGTAGTGCTCGAAGTACTCCTGGTGCGTCGAGACCGGCGCGTCGCCGGCCCGCGCGGGGCCGGCGACCGCCAGGACCGCCAGGAGGATGATCGCGTGCTTCATCGCGCCTCCCGTGTTCATCGCAACCGCCCCGAGCCTGCTAGAAGCGGGCCGTCATGCTCAGGGCCAGCTTCGTGGCGTTCTTGTAGGACGGGAAGCCCAGCATCTGCTGCTGGTCCAGGTCCTTCGGCGCGCCCAGGTGCCAGCCGGAGCCGCTGTAGTCGTACTGGTAGTCCATGAAGTTCAGCTTGGCGACGAACTTCGGCGTGATGCGGTGGGTGACGTAGAGCTCCCACACCTCGCCGCGGGTCGCGGTCTTGGGCGCGAAGACGTCGTCGGCGCCCTGGGAGAAGTTGAACCAGTACTGGCTGCCCTGGTTGAACTCGACGCCGACCTTGGTCTTCTCGTCGGCGAAGCCGTAGCGGGCGCCGGCGTAGAACATGGTGCCGTCCTGCTCCTGCGGCACGTCGAACGGGTCGCAGAACAGGCCGCCGAAGGGCGTGGTCACCGCGTCGGGGTGCGACTTCATGTAGCTGTAGCTGGCGAAGAAGTCGAAGCCCCGCCACTGCCGCATCGCCATCAGGCTGGCGAGGTCGATGTCGCCCAGGTTGGCCGACGGGCTGTAGCGCATGACGATCCCCGCGGGCACGGACATGCCGGTCAGCGGGTTCACGGGCATCACGACCAGGCCGTTGAAGCCGTCGGTCACGTCGAAGGCGCGGGCCACGGTGCCCTGCACGAAGGTGTCGTCCTTGTCGTAGAGGTCCCAGTTCACGCCCAGGAAGTGCACGTCCTTCATGCGGTCGGCGGGCGACTTCAGGTTCTCGGCGCTGCCGAAGCCCGACTCGTAGCCCAGGCCGTAGCAGAGGCGCAGGTGCGAGTGGTCGTTCAGGCTGTAGCCGGCGGTGATGCCGTCGAACTGGAAGTCGATCAGTGTGCCCAGCGGCGTGCCGGCGCGCAGCTCGTCGTCGCGCAGGTGCAGCGGCGGGCCGCCGGTGCTCGGGCGCCGGCCGATGCTCAGGTAGAGGGACGTGTCGGCGATGTTGTTCCAGTTGAAGTAGGCCCGCTCGACGCGCAGCAGGTCGCTGTTGGGGACGCGCGTCGTGGCGCCGTCGATGTTCATGCTCGTGGCGGCGCCGTTGAAGACCTGCACGCCGGAGCTGTCGCCCCAGGGCTTGTACATCGACAGGCGGCCGGCGAAGCTGACGTCGTCGCCCATCTTGGCCTGCATGTTCAGGCGCAGGCGCGTCGTGTAGAAGATGTCGTTCTTCCAGTCGTAGCTCCCCACCGGCACGTCGGGGTCCTGCATCAGCAGGCCCATGATCTGCTGGAACATGGCGGGGTCCGACTTGAACTGTTCGTAGGCGGCCTGCAGGTCGGAGAACTGCAGGTTGTCGAGGAACGAGTGGTACGCGCCGTAGTTGTTCGGGTTGGCGGCGAAGGCGTCGATGACGCCGACCGAGGTCGGCATCGGGTTGCCGAAGCCGGGGTTCATGTAGAACATCGTGTTCACGAAGTTCTTCTGGAACTCCATGCCGTCGTAGTAGGCGGCCACCTCGGCGTCGATGTCGTGCAGCTCGAAGCGCAGGTCGCCGCTGAAGTCGACGCGGTCGGTGGCGGCGCGGACCTCCAGCGGGCGCAGGCGCCGCTCGAGTTCCTTGATCCGCTTCTCGAGGGCGGCCACGTCGTCGTCCGCGGCGGCGGCGACGCCCGCCAGGGCGATGCAGGCCAGCGCGGTCAGGGTCAGGAGCTTCTTCATCGCAGGTTCCCCTCCGGGTTGGTGCGGTCTAGCCGCAGGTCATGGGGTGCTCGGAATCGGCGGCGCCCTCGTTGCAGAAGGCGCGGATGGCTTCGAGCATCTCCGGGGTGATGGCATCGAGGACCTTGGTGGTGTCGGTCGCGGACACCGTCAGACCCTTGTGCGTGGCGGCGTAGTCCTCGGCGAAGAACTTCGTCCACTGCTCCTGGATCAGGAACATGGGCGTGTATTCGCCGGCCGGGGCGTCGGCGCCGTGGCAGGTCTTGCAGCGCTCCTTGAAGAGCTGCTTGCCGTCGAGCTTCTTGCCGCCGCCCTCGTCGCCGGCGACGGCCGTCGCGGCGAACAGCAGCGCCAAAGGCAGCAGCACCGGGTACAGAGGTCCCGGCACGGTCAGGATCTTGCGCATGTTGGTCTCCTTCGCGCGGTGAGGGGGCGGGCGCGAAGGGCGTCGTGACGCCCCTCGATGTGATATTTCCAACACCCCAGTTACGAAGAGGGCGGTTTCAAAGTCAATAAATTTCGCAATTCATATATCCGCGATAGGAGATGGCGGCCCTGGCCGGGACCCGAACAGGGGGTGACGGGCGGGGAGGAATGGCCTTATCATGAGAGATCGAGCGGATTCGACCGATCCGGCCGTTCCTGGTGCAAGGAGGCTCCGATGAGGGTGCGCCTGGCCACGCTGTGGATCATGGCCTGCTTGCCGATCCTCGCCCCGGCCGCCACGCCGGCGAGCGGCTCGGCCGGTTCCCGGCCCGTGGCCGCGGATCCCGAACTGCTGGCGCGCCTCGGCACTGCGGCGACCGCCCGCGCGGCCGGCTCCGACCTGCCGGAAGCCGAGCTGTACCGGGAGTCCCGCGACGCGCGCAAGTCGGGCCTCGGCGTCGCGACGACCGGCTCCGGCGCCTGCCTGGTCGTGCTCGTGGGGTGGGGCGACCACCCCGCCGACGCGACGGCCCACCCCGCCGCGGCCTACCAGCAGATGATGTTCAGCGCCGGCACCTACCCCACCGGCAGCCTGAACGACTTCTACCTCGAGAACAGCCACGGCCTCTTCCAGGTGCAGGGCCTGGTCTCCGGCTGGCACACGGCGTCGGCGCCGTACGCGAACCTCGACCCCGTCAGTTATGTCTCGGTGAGGTCGATGATCGCGGCGGTGCTGACCCAGCTCGACCCGGTCATCGACTACTCCCTCTACGACAACGACGGCCCCGACGGCGTGCCGCACTCCTACGACGACGACGGCCTCGTCGACGCGCTCTTCTTCGTGCACGCCGGTCCCGGCCGCGAGCAGACCGGCGACGAGAACGACATCTGGTCGCACGCCTGGTCCTTCGGCACGCCCCTGGCGACGGCCGACGGCGTGGCGCTGAAGCGCTACTCCGTGGAGCCGGAGGAGCTGGCGGACGGCTCGCAGATCACCATGGGGGTGTTCGCCCACGAGTACGGGCACGTGCTGGGGCTGCCGGATCTCTACGACACCGACTACAGCAGCAGCGGCGTCGGCGAGTGGTGCCTGATGGGCAGCGGCTCCTGGGGACGCCGCCCCGGCGACGCGGCGGGCAGCAGCCCCTCGCACCTGACCGCCTGGTGCAAGGCCCAGCTGGGCTGGATCGCCCCCGTCGCGGTCGTCGCCGACCAGCCGGGCGTCACGGTCCCGCCGGCGGAGACCGACCCGGCGGCCTACCGCATCTTCCGCGGCGGCGTCGCGACCGGGGACGAGTACTTCCTGGTCGAGAACCGCCAGCCCCTGGGTTTCGATGCCGCGCTCACCCGGCGGCAGGTGGATGCCGGCCTGCCCCAGGCCGCCGGCCTGGTCATCTACCACGTCGACGAAGCGGCCGCCGGCAACAGCGACGAGAAGCGCCGCCTGGTGGACGTGGTCGAGGCCAGCCCCTGGTCGAGCGCTCCCGGCGACTGGATCGAGCACCTGGACGGCCCGCGCGACGTCGCGCTGCAGCTGCAGCTGGACGCGTACAACCGCGGCGACAACGGCGACGCCTGGCCGGGTTGGTCGGCGATCAGCGCCGACACGACGGACTGGAGCGGCCCGCGCGACCGCGACCGGTTCGCCGACGACACGATCCCGCCGGCGACCGACAACGTCTGCGACCCGACCGGAATCGCCCTGGAGAACATCGCGCTTTCCGGCCAGGACGTGACGCTCGACTTCGTGCTGGGCGCGAAGCGGGCGCCCCGGGTCGCCGCCGACAAGTCGCTGGCCTGGAATTTCGAGACCGGCACCGACGGCTGGCTGTTCTGCCGCAGCTACGTCCACCACGACGCGGGTCTGTCCGGCTCCTGCTCGGGTGACGGCGGGCTCTGGTTCGGCACCGTCGATCCCGAGTTCGAATGCAACCCCGGCTACGGCAACGACTGGTTCGATTTCGCCTGGACGACGGCGGGCGTCTCGGCGGGGGCCGCGATCACCCTGCGGCACCGCTACGACATCGAGCCCGGCTACGATTTCGCCTTCGTCGAGGGCCGCTGCGCAGGCGACCCCGCCGCGCCCTGGGTGGAGATCGCCGCCCTGACCGGCGCGAGCTCCTGCGTCACCGACACCTGGGAGATCCCGTCGTCGCTGATCGACGCCTGCGACAACGCCTACGGCTTCGCGGTGCTGGACCTGCGGCTGCGGCTGGACACCGACGGCGGCTGGTCCGCCGAGGACGGCAACTTCTGCGGCTTCGGCTGGTGGGTGGACGAGGTGATCCTCGACGGCGAGTTCGCGACCGGTTCCGAGGAGACGCCGGACGCCGGCCTCGTCGCGCGCCTGCTGCCGGCCTCGCCGAACCCGTTCAACCCCGCGACCGTGCTGAAGTACTGCGTGCCGAACGGCGCCCGCGAGATCGGCCTCGCCGTCTTCGACCAGCGGGGGCGCCGGGTGCGCGATCTGGAGGCGCAGAGCGCGGCGGGTTGGCACGAGTGCGCGTGGGACGGGTGCGACGACGCGGGGCGCGTCCTGCCCAGCGGCGTGTATTTCGCGCGGTACTCGGTCGACGAGGTGTCGCGCGTGGAGAAACTGGCGTTGCTGAAGTAACCTGCGCGCCGAACCGGGGAGCAGCCATGTCCGGGAGCGTGATCCTGATCGCCGGCGAGAGCCTGGGCCGCGGCGACGACGAGCTGGGCGAGGCGCTGCTGCTGTCCGCGCTGCGCAGCCTGCCGCAGGCCGCGGGCGGTCCGCCGTCCCACCTGCTGTTCCTGAACGCCGGCGTGAAGCTGTGCTGCGAGGGGTCGGGTTGCCTGCCGGAGCTGCGGGCGCTCCGGGACGCCGGCGCGGAGCTGCTCTGCTGCGGCACCTGCCTCGACTGGTTCGAGCTGAGGGAGAAGCTCGCCGTCGGCCGGGTCTCGAACATGGTCGAGATCCTCGGCGTGCAGAACGCGGCCGCGCGGGTGATCCGCCTCTAGCGGTCCCCGCGGCCTGCTCCGGACTGCTCCGGACTGCTCCGGACTACTCGGGCAGCACGACGATGTCGTGCGCATCCGTCGCCGTGTCGGCGCCCGCGGACACCCGCGCCGAGACGGTGACCGTCATGGTGTCGTCCACCGCGGGCGCGGTCCAAGCATACGACCACGTCGCGAGCCCGCCCGCCGCCTGCCAGCCCGCCCCCGCATCCACCTCGACCAGATCCAGCGGGTCGCCGCAGGTGCCGGCGACGGCCGTGCCGGCGATCGTCGCGGCCTGGCCCTCGGTCACGGTGTCCGGCGCGGCGATCGTCACGCCCAGCGCCTCGGGCGGCAGCCACTGGAAGCCGCCGCTCACGGGATCGGCGGCGACCCAGTCGTTGCGGTACTGGGCCCAGATGGTCTTGGCGGGATCGCCGGCGCAGGCGCTGTGGGCGAAGGTCGTCTGCGCGGCGTAGGGCCGCCAGGCCGCGGCGCCCAGTTCGGGGAGCGATTCGGCGAAGCGCATGTGGGTCGCCGCCGCGACGGCCGACAGCGGGACCAGCAGGGCGCTGGTGGCCGCCGCGCCCCCGTTGACCACGAGCGTCAGGGGCTGCAGGTCGTCGGGCACCGCCGCGACGCTGTCGATCACCGTGAAGCCGAAGTCGCAGGCGAACTCGCCGAAGACCATCTGCGCGTCGAGCTGCTCGCCCAGCTGGTGGTCGCCGTGCGTGTGGGCGCCGGGCAGCCACGCCGCCGCGGCCAGCGAGGCGCGGTCCGGAGCGAAGCGCATCATGGTCACGCCGTCGCCGATGATCCGCAGCTCCGGGGTGCGGTCGGCGAGGGTGGACGGGTTGCCCTCGAGCTTCAGGTCGGGGGCGAAGCGGACCTTGATCGAATCGAGGTAGACGGTCCCGGCGATGCCGGCCGTGTAGACGTGCACGTAGATGCGCTTCCAGACGCCGGAGGCCGGGGCGGCGCCGAGGTCCCAGGGCAGCGTGGCCGCGCCCTCCTCGTCGAAGACGGCGGTGACGGCGGTGGCGAAGCTGCTCAGGGAGTCGACGGCGGCGCTGTCGCCCATGGCGACCTCGAGCGACAGTTCGAGGTGGCGCGTGGCGGACACGGTGGTGTCGGCGATCGTCAGCCGGGGCGGGGCCGCGACGCGGGCGGCCGTCACGAGGGAGATGTTCGTGCCGTTGCCCGACGCGTCGGTGGCGCGGACCTTGTAGTAGTTGGGCAGGTTCGGCGCGAAGTCGCGGTCGAGGTACAGGACTGTCGGGTGCGTGACCGAGCCGATGACGTCGTAGGGACCTTCCAGGGCTCCGGCGCGCAGGACGTCGTAGCCCGCCACGCCGGTCTGGTCGAGGGCCGTCCAGTTCACCATCACGCCGCCGGCCGCGTAGAACGCCGTGACGTTGAAGGGATCGCCGCCCGTCCCGTGCGGATCCAGGGGGTTGTCGTAGTCCGGCGCCTCGGGGACCTGGGTGCAGCCCAGGGCCAGGCCGATCGCGGCCAGCAGGGCGAACAGCGGCAGGCGAGCGGTCATCATCCGTCCTTTCGTCACCACCGCAGGCTCCAGCCCACGTGGAAGCCGGAACCGGCCGTCGCGGCGGCGGCCGCGACCTCGGGCGGCGGCGCCGGCGCCGTGCCGGCGCCCGCCTCGAGCGAGGGGAAGCGCAGCCAGGCGTCGATCACGCCGATGACGACGGCCCCGACGGCGACGGCCGCCGCGGTGTCGCGCAGCTTGCCGGCGTCGTCGGCCGCGGACCACGCATCCGCGGCCTGGGCGCGGTAGAACGCGACGTCGGTCGGCAGCAGCGCGTCGCGGTAGTTCGCCATGGCGAGTTCGTAATCGTCGCGGTGGTTCTGCACCGCCAGTTCCCCTGCCAGAGCCGTCAGCAGCCCGCCGACCTCCGCGGCGGTCAGGGTCCAGCCCAGCCGGGGCCGGCCCTCGTAGCGCTGGCCCAGGCCGGCCAGCACCAGGCTGTAGGCCACCGCGTCGCGGCGGCTCATGGGCTGCAGGCGCAGGTGCCGGCGGACCACCGCATCCTCCGCGTCGATCCGCATCTCCACGTCCAGGGGCAGCATCCCCTTCAACGAGGCCGACAGCGCGTGGCTGCCCGCGGCCACGTCCAGGGCGTCCAGCGGCAGGGTGCCGAGGTCGCGGCCGTCGAGCCGCACGGCGGCGCCGGGCGTGCCGGTCAGCAGCAGGGTGGCGCCGGCGGCGGGGCCGGCCAGCAGCAGCGCCAGCGCGGCCGGGGCGAGGACATGACGAAGGGCTGGGATCATGGCTGACGCTCGCCTTCGGTGGTGCGCGACGGCTCCGGGGATCGCCTGCGGGAGGGGACGTCAACGTCCCGCCCGCATCACGGGTTCCCAGTATAGAGAACGCCCCCGGGCGCGGAAAGGGCTTTGTCCGCATCCGGGGGCGGTTCGCGCCGCGAGTCCCCGCTCTAGCCGGCGAGCGTGACCTTGATCACCTCGCGGCACCCCGCCGCGCGCAGCCGGGCGAAGTACACGCCCGAGGGCAGGCGGCGTCCCGCGTCGTCCCGCCCGTTCCAGACCGCCTCATGGCGGCCCTCGGCTCGACGATCCGCGACGAGCGTGCGCACGATCCGGCCGCGGGCGTCCAGCAGGTCGAGGCGCACGTCGCCGCCGCCGGCCGGCACGTCGTAGCTGATCGCGGTGCTCGGGTTGAAGGGGTTCGGCACGGCTCCGCGCAGCGCGTAGGCGGCGGGCGTCGCGCCGCCGGGCGCGCCGGTGAGCGCGTCGGGCGACGTCGGCGGGCCCTCGTTGCCGGCGCGGTCCACCGCGGCCACCAGGTAGGACCAGGCCCAGGGGTCGGTGGCGCGGTCGATCCAGGCCGTCAGGCCGGTCTCGGCCAGGAGGTTCTCCGGCGCGGGCGCGAAGCCGGGGAACGCACCGCGGTAGAGCCGGTAGCCGACGATGTCGTCGCCGGCAGGCGCGCCCCAGGCCAGCAGGTTGCCGCCGGCGGTGTAGGCGACCGTGAAGACGCCCGGCGCCGCGGGGGCGAGGTTGTCGAGGGAGCTGCCGCTGTCGGGCGGCGCGTCGAAGACGACCCCGAGCTCCTCGGTGCGGGCGCGCACGAAGAACGTCGTGGGGCGCGGCGCGTCGACCGTCCCATCGTGGAGCGTGGGCACGACCACGGAGTACAGGTCCTCGAGGTCGGCCGGGACGGTGGCGAGGTAGTCCCACTCGCCCGGGGGCCACGAGCGGTCGGCGGCGGCCTGCGGGTCCGGCGTGACGCCGGTCGCCGTGCGGGCGTCGACGCGGCGGTAGACGGAGTAGCTCAGGATCGGCGCGTCGCTGCCGTCGCGGTCGAACGAGCTGCGCGCCCAGCGCAGGCGCACCTGTCCGCCCTGGTCGTCGGGGACGTCCGCGACGGTGTCGATCACCGGCACGTCGCGCAGGACCTCCAGCGTCAGGCTGTCGCAGAACGGTCCGGTCGGCGAGAAGTCGTGGCCGAGCACGGCCCGCCAGGCCGGGATCTGGCCGGCGCCGTTCAGGACGGTCCAGGTCGCGTCGTTCGGGATCGGCTGCAGGCCAGTGCCGTTGTCCGCGTCGGCGTACCAGTCGATGGCGCCGGCCTGCTCGGTCGTGAGGCGCGCCTCCATGATGGTGCCGGCGCCCGTCCAGCCGAACATGCCCTGGCCGACGTTGCGCGCCGGGTCCAGGTAGCGCTCCGCGTAGCTGATCATGGCGACCGGACCGCTCTCGATCTGCTGGACCAGGATGTCGTCGCCGCTGAAGGCGATGGCCCTGGCCCCGTCCATGGGCAGCAGGGCGGCGTCGCCGGGGATCGACAGGTCGCAGAGCCACAGGCCGTCCTGCGCGGAGACCGCCAGCAGGCGGCCGTGGAGCACGACCTGGCGCGGCATCGTCAGGTTCATGACGGCGTCCTCGATGATCGCCGCGGGGTCGCTCACGTTCAGCACGCGCACTTCGTCGACGTACGGCTCGGAGATGCAGGCGGTGTAGCCGGACACGGCCACGTCGATGACGTTGCCGCCGCCGAGGAACGACCCCAGGCTGGCCGGATGCAGCGGGTCGGCGATGTCCACGATGATCAGGCCGCCGTATTGCGCGGCGACGTAGGCGCGGTCGCCCACCACGGCGATCCCGTGCGAGCTGCCGGGGAGCGCGAAGGTCGCGACCACGACCGGCGCCGCCGTGTCCACCAGGTCGACGACCATCATCCCGTCGCTGCCGGCGGTGACGTAGGCGTAGCGGCCGGAGACGGCGACGTCCACGCTCCATCCCTCCAGTTCGACCTGACCGAGCACGACCGGCGCCGACGGATCGCTCACGTCGACGGTCGAGAACCCTTCGGCTGCGACGGCGACCAGGAGCGTCCCCTGGCGGTCGAGGGCGAGGCCGCCGACCGCCGCGTGGCCGATCTGGAGCGGCGCCGCCGGGTCCTGCAGGTCGTAGACGTTGATGCCCTGGTAGGTGGGCAGGTAGGCGATCAGCCCGTCGGTCAGGAGGTCGTTGAGGTTGATGAACTGCGAGCCGATGGTCGCCGTCACGGCCGGCGCGACGTCGAAGCTGCGGTGACGCATCACCATCAGGCCGGCCGTGGCGTCGGCGACCAGGGTGTGCTCCGACATGACGCACACGCCGCTGGCCTGCCCCGGCGTGTCGGCGGCCTGCACCTGTCGGATGGACGCGGGGTCGGAGACGTCCAGGACCAGCACGCCGGCGCCGGAGTCGGCCACGTGCAGGAAACGGCCGTCGAGCGCGAGGCCGCGCGCCTGGCCGGGGGTGTCGAAGGAACCGAGCAGCGACGGAACCGCGGGCGCGCTCGCGTCCAGCACGTGCACGCCGTAGCCGTAGTCGGCGAGGTACACCCGACCGCCTGACGCCAGGACGTCGTAGCAGGTGCCCGGCGTGTCGTAGAGGCCGGCCAGGACCGGGGCGGAGGGATCGGCGGCGTCGATCACGCGCAGGCCGGCGGGCCCGTCGGCGACGAAGACCCAGCGACCGGCGAACACGGCGTTGTAGGCGGTGCCGGGCGTGTTGAGCGTGGAAAGCTCGACGGGGTTCTCCGGATCGGTCACGTCCAGGAACTGCACGCCGAGGGTCCCGACCGCCAGGACCGCCACGTCGCCCTGCACGTCGATCGAGTACGTGAAACTGCCGGCGGAGAGCGTGCCGGCCCCGACCGGATCGGCGGGGTCGCCCACGAACACGGCCTGGTAGCCGGTGGCGCCGTCGGCGAGCAGCGCGTACGGCGGGTGCAGCGCGACGTCCATCGCGGTGCCGGGCGAGTCGAACGTCCCGACCAGGGACGGCCATGCGGGATTGGACAGTTCCACGATATGGAGTCCCGCGGCGGAATCCGCGATGAAGGCGAGCCGGTCCACCTGCGCGACCGCGGTGGCGCTGCCGGGGGTGTCGAGAGCGCCGACCGTCGCGAGTTCGAGGCGCGGCAGCTCGAGCCGACCGACGGCGGTGTCCCAGTCGGCGGTCGTGTTGGCGGCGTCGCGGCCCAGGAGGCTGGAGAAGTCTTGGGTCCAGCGCCAGGGGGTGGAGCCGGCCAGGGCCGGCGAGGTGCCGTGGAACGTGCAGAAGGCGACGGCGAACAAGAAAGACACCGTGGCGAAACGGCGCATGACTCCTCCTTGAGCAACGCGATGCCAGTGTCGTTCCATGTTGTGCGCGGTCCGTCGGGGACCGGGGTCCGCTCTGACCCATATCCCGATCGTCCGAATAGATCAAGGATTATCAACGGGTTGCCGTCAGTCGCGGTGGTAGGGGTGGCCGCGCAGGATGGCCAGGCCGCGGTAGATCTGCTCGAGCAGCAGGAAGCGGGCGGTCTCGTGGGTGAAGGTCAGCGGGGACAGGGACAGCAGCCGGTCGGCGCGTTCGCGGACCGCCGGCGACAGGCCGTCGGGCCCGCCGATCAGGAAGGCGAGGGAGCCGTGCGCCCCGAGCAGGGCGGCCAATTCGCGCGAGGAGACGGCGTCGCCGCGTTCGTCCAGGGCGACGGTCAGGCCGTGCCCCGAGACCGGTCCGAGGCGGGCCAGCATGGCCGCGCCCTCCCGCTCGGGGCCCTGGTCCTTCAGCTCGACGATCTCGAGATCCGACCAGGGGCGGATCCGCTGCGCGAACTCGTTCGCGAGCCCGGCCAGCCGCGCGTCCTTGAGCCGGCCGACGGCCAGGATGCGGATCACGGCGACGTGCCCGCGAGGCGGCGCTGCGTCTCGGCGGCCAGGCGCGGGTCCAGCCGCTGCAGGGTCGCGAGCTGGCGGCGCGCGCCGTCGCGGTCCCCGCGGGCGGCTAGCGTTTCGCAGAGGCCGGCCACCGCCAGGGCGTAGTCGGGGCGCAGTTCGACGGCGCGCCGGAAGTGCGTCTCGGCGAGTTCGCCCCGGCCGAGGCGCGCGGCGATCACGGCGAAGTTGCAGTGGGCTTCGGGCCGGCGCGGGTCGGCCGCCACGGCCCGCTCCAGCAGGGCGTACGACGCCTCGAGGTTGCCGGCGGCGCCCTCGGCCACCCCGAGCGCGCGCAACGACGGCTCGTGCGTCGGCGCCAGGGCGACCGCCCGGCGGTAGGCGGCCAGCGAGCCGGACGCGTCGCCGGCGCGGTGCAGGGCGGCGCCGAGGTCGTGCTGCACGACGTACTCGCCGGGGGAGCGGCGCGCTATGTCGGTGAACAGCGTCGCGTCGTCCCGCCACACCGGGACGCGCGCCAGCGTCGCGGCGGCCAGGACCAGCACCAGGGCCGTCGCCGCCCCCGCGGCGAACCCGCGACGGCCGGCGTCCGCCACCCTCGCGTGCAGCGCGCCGATGACGAGGCACCAGCCGAACGACGGCAGGTAGAGGAAGCGCTCCGCGAAGGGCGCCCCCTGCAGGGGCGCGAACCCCAGCACCGGCAGCAGGAACACGAGCGTCCAGGCCAGGCCGGCCGCGCCGCGCCGGCGCGCGAGGGCGACGACGCCCAAAGCCAGGATCGCCGCCACCCAGGTGATGGCGCCCGGCGACAGATGCTGCACGGACCAGTAGGCGTTCAGGGGCCACGGCGCCAGCAGCAGCCGCAGGTACCAGGCCAGGAGCGCCGGCAGGTGGCCCAGGCGCGTGGCGAGGTCGGCCCCGAGGCGGCTGCCGGCCGTCGCGGCGCCTTCGCCGAAGCCGATGCCGGCGACGCCGACGCGCAGCGCCGCGGCGACCGCCATCGTCAGGGCCGCCGCGCCCAGCCAGCCGGCCTGGCGTCGCCACCAGGGTCGCGGGTCGCGCACGTCGTCCGGAAGCAGGGCCGAGATGGCCAGCAGCGCCGCGGGCAGCAGGTAGGCGGATTCCTTGGCGAACAGCGCCAGCATGAACAACAGGGCGGCCGCCGGACCGGCGCGCCGCTCGCCCCGCCGCCACCGGGTCCAGGCCAGCGCCGCCGCGAGCCCGAGCGTCGCGATCCAGAGGTCGGTGCGGCCCGACACGAAGGCCACCGATTCCACGTGCGCGGGGTGGACCGCGAAGACCAGGGCGCCGGCCAGGGCGGCCGCCGCGCCGCGCAGCCACGCGCGCAGCAGCAGCAGGGTCAGCACCGACGCCGCGGCGTGCAGCAGCACGTTGGTCAGGTGGAACGCGAAAGCCGCGCCGCCGCCCAGCAGGTCGTCGATGCGCAGGCTCAGCAGCACGACGGGGCGGTGGTAGCCGGTGTCGGCCAGGAACTCCGCCCCGAGCAGGGCGCCCGCGCCGCGCGCGGCGGCGCCGCGCACGCCGGCCAGGACGTTGGCGTCGTCCCAGACCAGGGCGTGGCCCAGCGCGCCCGCGTAGACCAGCGCGGCCGCGAGGGCGACGAGCGCGGCGGCGGTCCGGGGGCGGTCGGCCAGCTTCGACAGGTTGGTCACGACGGTTCCGTGGGTTCGCGGTGGCGGCGGACCTGGGCCTCGATGGGCCTGCTCGGCCGGAATCTGTCACAGGGACCTGACTGGATCAACCGTCATTGCGAACAGCGTCGGGGACTTGTATTTAGATACTGGATATTGATGTCATCGCATCATTGCCTGGAAGATTCGTGACACATTCGTTACAATTGCCGCCGGTGGTTCGTGACGCCCCGACCTCGCCCGGGAACTCTGCCGCCCCGGAGTGTCCCGCAGCCAATCTCCAAAGGAGACTGACATGCGTCGCACTCTGTTCCGGATGATCGTGGCCGCCCTGTGCCTCGTCGCCGCCGGCGTCGCCCAGGCCCGCAACCCGATCCGCACCGCCTTCTTCAACAGGTACCCCGCCGCGGTGAACAGCGCGCTGGACGAGCTGCCGTCCCACGCCAACCACTGCGGCGTGTGCCACTTCGACTTCAGCGGCGGCGGCCCGCGCAACCCCTACGGGCTCGTGGTGGAAGTCGGCGTGAACAACGGCCTCTCCAACGCCGCGGCGGTCGCGGCCGCCGAGACGCAGGATGCGGACAACGACGGCTTCTCCGCGCTGATCGAGATCACCGACACGGTGAACTTCGCGAACACGCCCACCTTCCCCGGACTCAAGGCCGCCAACGCGGGTTCCGCGCTGAACGTGAGCCAGGCCGACCTGGTCGACCACCTGACGCCGTCCGGCGGGTCGGACGTCGACCCGCCGCTGGTTTCGGTGACCTGGCCGTCGGGCGGCGAGAGCATCGCGCCGAACACCACCGCGAACGTGACCTGGAACGCGACCGACCCGAGCGGCATCGCCGCGATCGACATCTCCCTGAGCGAGGACGGCGGCGTCCACTGGGAGACCGTGGCCCGCAACCTGCCGCCGACGAGCAGCTACGCCTGGTTCGTGCCCAACCTGCCGGGCGCGACGTCGCGGATCCGGGTCCACGCCCGCGACGCAGCCGGCAACGCCGGCCACGGCGACAGCGCCGCCGACTTCACGATCGCGCCGCACGTCGGCGGCGTCGCGCCCACCACGCTGCGCGACTTCCGCCTGCCCGGCACCCAGCCTTTCGGCTCGGGTGAACTCGACAACCCCGACGGCACCTGCTCGACCTGCCACGGCGGCTACAGCGCGGCCGTGGAGCCCTGGTCCAACTGGCGCGGCAGCATGATGGGCAACACCATGCGCGATCCGGTCTTCGCCGCGACGATGATCATCGCCGAGCAGGACGCGCCCGCCTCGGGCGACCTCTGCTTGCGCTGCCACACCCCGGGCGGCTGGCAGGGGGGGCGTTCGACCGACACCTCCGGCGGCATGGTGACGACGACGGACCGCCAGGGCGTGCAGTGCGATTTCTGCCACCGGCAGGTCGACCCCGTCTACCGGCCCGGCGTCAGCCCCGCCGTCGACGAGGGCATCCTCGCGAACCTCGACGCGCCGGTGCTCGGGTACGGCAACGGCCAGTTCGTCACCGATCCCGATCCGATCCGGCGCGGGCCCTACGCCGACGCGCAGGCCTCGCACCAGTTCCTGGACTCGGCCTTCCACCGCACCGCCAACCTGTGCGGCACCTGCCACGACGTGAGCAACCCGGCCTTCGTCGCGGGCACGGCGCCCGGCGAGTACGTCGTGCAGGAGCTGGACGCGCCGCATCCCGGCGGCGACAAGCGCGACATGTTCCCGGTGGAGCGCACGTTCAGCGAGTGGTCGGTCAGCGCCTACGCCGAGGGCGGCGTCTACGCGCCGCAGTTCGCCGGCGTCAAGCCGGGCGGCGTCGTCTCCACCTGCCAGGACTGCCACATGGCCGACGCGACCGGCCGCGGCGCCGCCACCGGCCCGATCCGTACCGATCTCGGCGTGCACGACCTCACCGGCGGCAACCACTTCGTGCCCGACCTCATCCCGACGTGGTTCCCGGGCGAGTTCGACCAGACGGCCCTCAACGCGGGCAAGGCGCGCGTCACGGCGATGCTGCAGAAGGCGGCCACGCTCGAGGTCTTCGAGTCGCCCGTCGGCGGCGGGCCGGGCGTGACGGTGCGCGTCACCAACGAGACGGCCCACAAGCTGCCCAGCGGGTATCCCGAGGGCCGGCGCATCTGGATCAACGTGCGGGCCTTCGACGACCAGGCGAACCTGGTCTACGAGTCGGGCGCCTACGACCCGGCCACCGGCACGCTGAGCCACGACCCGGACGCGAAGATCTACCACATCGAGCCCGGCACCTCGCACCGCCTCGGCGCGATCCTCGGCATCGACTCGGGACCCTCGTTCCACTTCGTGCTCAACGACACGGTCTTCATGGACAACCGCATCCCGCCGCGCGGCGCCTCGCTGGCCGAACTGGAGGCCGTGCAGTCGCCGGTGGTCGGCTACGGGGGCTACCAGGAGGGACAGTTCTGGGACGACACGCTCTACGACCTGCCCGCCGGCGCGAGCATCGTCGAGGTGGCGCTCCACTACCAGAGCATCTCGAAGGAGTACGTCGAGTTCCTGCGCGATGCGAACACGACCAACACCATGGGCCAGGAACTCTACGACGCCTGGATCGCCCAGGGCCGCGCCGCGCCGGTGCTCATGGCCACCGAGCAGCTCGTCCTGGCTTCGACCGGGGCGGGCGAGGTGCCGACCTGGAGGACCGCGTTGGCCCCGGCGTCGCCCAACCCGTTCAATCCGTCGACCGAGCTGCGCTTCACCCTGGCGCGGCAGGGCCGCGTCGGCCTGAGGATCTTCGACGAGCGGGGCCGCCTGGTGCGCGACCTGATCGCCGAGACGCTGGCCGCGGGCGAGCACGCCGCGACCTGGGACGGCCGCGACGGCGACGGCCGCGCGTCGGCCTCGGGCGTCTACGTGGCGGAGCTGCGCACGAGCGACGCGCGCGAGTTGCGCAAGATGACACTTGTGAAGTGACACGACCTTATTCCGGATAGCGGGAAGGCCCCGGCCACGGCCGGGGCCTTCTTCACGCCCTTCATCCGTGGTTTCCCCGCCGGCCGCGCGGCGGTATGATCTCGGCGGCCCCACACCCGGAGGATCCCCATGCGCCCATACCTCGCCTTCGCGCTGCTCCTGGCAGCGGTCGCCGTCCCCGCCGCGGCGTGCACCAACCTGCTGGTCACCCCCGGCGCCTCGGCGGACGGGTCGGCCTTCATCACCTACACCTGCGACGGGGAGTTCCACCCCATCCTGCGGCGCATCCCGGCGGCCGACCACGCGCCCGGCGAGATGCAGGAGGTGCGCTTCTGGGACGGCACCGTGACGGCGTCGATCCCCTGGCCCGCGCACAGCTACGCGGTCGTCGGCCTGATGAACGAGCACCAGGTGGCGGTCGGCGAGACCACCTTCGACGGCCGGCCCGAGCTGCTGGACGAGACGGGCGGCCTGCACTACTGGAACCTGATGACCCTCGCCCTGCAGCGCGCGCGCACCGCGCGCGAGGCGGTCGAAGTCATCACGTCGCTGATCGAGACCCACGGCTACCGCAGCACCGGCGAGTCCTTCTCGCTCTGCGACCCGCGCGAGTGCTGGCTGCTGGAGATGATCGGCGCGGGCCCGGGCAGCGGCGGCGCGGTCTGGGTCGCGCGGCGGCTGCCCGACGGCACCGTGTCGGCCCACGCCAACCTGGCCCGCATCGGCACGTTCCCCACCGACGACCCGCAGAACTGCCTCTACTCGCGCAACGTGTTCAGCGTGGCCGAGGCGCGCGGCTGGTACGACCCGCGCGCCGGCGTCCCCTTCAACTTCAGCGAGGTCTACTGCCCAGCCACGGCGCAGAAGAAGCGCTACACCGCGACGCGCGTCTGGAGCCTGCTGCGGCGGGCGGCGCCGTCGCTGGAGCTGAGCCCCGACTTCCACCGCGGCGTCGCCGGCGCCGCGGACTACCCGCTGTTCGTGAAGCCCGACCGCAAGCTGGCCCTGGGCGACGTCATGTCCCTGATGCGCGACCATTACGAGGGCACCGACTACGACATGACGCTGGGCGTTGACGCCGGGCCCTTCGGCTGCCCCGACCGCTGGCGGCCGATGGCCTGGGAGCAGGACGGCGAGACCTACACCTGGGAGCGGCCCATCTCGACGCAGCAGACGGGGTTCTCGCACATCGCGCAGTGCCGCCGCTCGCTGCCCGACCCCGTCGGCGGCTGCCTCTGGTACGGCGTCGACGACACCGACACGACGGTCTGGTTCCCGCTCTACGCCGGGATCACCGAACTGCCGCCCTCGTTCACGCGGGGCCGCCTCGAGGAGTTCTCCTGGGACTCGGGCTGGTGGGTGTTCAACCTCGTGGCCAACTACGCCGGCCTGAAGTACTCGTACATGATCGAGGACATCCGGGCCGCGCAGGGCGAACTGGAGGGCGGGCTGATCGCGATGCAGCCGGCGGTCGAGGCGACCGCGGCGCGCCTGCACGCGCAGGACCCCGCGCTGTGCGCGCGTTACCTGACGACCTACAGCGTGGGGGAGGCCGAGCGCGTCGCCGCGCGCTGGCAGGCCCTGGCCGGCGCGCTGATCGCGAAGTACAACGACGGCTACGTCATCGAGAAGGGGGACGCGCGCGAGGTCGGCTACCCTCAGGCGTGGCGCGACGCGGTGCTGAAGCTGCGGCCGCAGCAGTTCAGGCTGCCGCGGGCGGCGGCGGATTCGCTGGCGACGGCGTTGCCTTACTAGAGGAGCCGGGATGAAGATCTTCGTCGCGATCGTGTCCATGTTGCTGGCCGCCGCCGTCGCCGGCGGCGGCTTGCCCGAGGAGACCGACACCATGGTCCGCATCTACACCGGCCCGGTCTTCTGGACGGGCGACCCCGCGCTGCCCGAGGCCGCGGCCGTGGCCGTCGGCGCCGACGGCCGCATCCTGGAGACCTACGGCGTCGTGCCGCACGACACGCCCTGGGAGATCGTGGAGCTGCCGGGCGGGCTGGCCCTGCCGGGCCTGCACGACGCGCACCTGCACGTCTCGGGCATCGGCAAGCGCTGCGAGCAGGCGGCGCTGGAAGGAGCCCGCTCGGCCCTCGAAGCCCGCGACCTGGTCGCGGCCTGGGCCGCCGCGAACCCCGACGTCGCGGTGGTCCGCGGCCGCGGCTGGGACCAGAGCCGCTGGCCCGGCGGCGCGTTCCCCACCTGGAGCGACCTCGAGGGCGCGGGCGCGCGGCCGATGGTGCTGCGCCGCGTCGACGGCCACGCCTCCTGGGTCAACCGGGCCATGCTGGACCTCGCTGGCATCACGGCCGCGACGCCGGATCCCGAGGGCGGCCGCCTCCTGCGCGACGAGAAGGGCGAGCCCACCGGCGTGCTGATCGACAACGCGGCAGACCTGCTGACGCCGGTGCTGCCGCGCTCCACGGCGGCCGACCAGGAGCGCTGGCTGCTGGCGGGGTTGGCGGCCTGCGCGGACGCGGGTCTGGCAGCGGTGCACGACATGGGGCAGACGCCGGAGACCTGCGACATCGCGCAGAGGTTGGCGGACGAGGGGCGGCTGCCGATCAGGCTGTTCGTCTACCTGGAGGGATCCGAAGCCGGGTCGATGGCGGCGTTGACGCGCTACCACGCCGCGGACCGCTTCGCGGTGCAAGGCATGAAGTACTACACCGACGGCGCGCTGGGCAGCCGCGGCGCGCTGCTGCTGGCGGACTACAGCGACGAGCCCGGCCGCCGCGGCCTGGCGGTCACCGACGCCGCGGATCTCGCCGGCCTGGTGCGCGAGGTGCACCGCCGCGGTTTCCAGTGCGCCATCCACGCCATCGGCGACGGCGGCAACCGCATGGCCCTGGACGCCGTCGCGGCCGCGCAGGCGCCGGACCCGCCCGGCGCGCCGTCGCGCCGCCACCGCGTCGAGCACGCCCAGGTCGTCCACCCCGACGACTTCGCCCGCTTCGCCGCGCTGGGCGCGATCGCGAGCGTGCAGCCGACGCACTGCACGAGCGACCTGCGCTGGGCCGAGCAGCGGCTCGGTCCCGAGCGCGTCATGGGCGCCTACGCGTGGCGCACGTTCCTGGACCACGGCGTGCGGCTGCCGCTGGGGTCGGACGCGCCGGTCGAGGACTGGAACCCGCTGCCGGGGGTCTACGCGGCGATCACGCGGCAGGAGCCCGCGGGCGATCCCGCCGGCGGCTGGCATCCTGAGCAGATCCTGACGCTGGACGAGGCGTTGCGCGGCTTCACGGCCGAGGCGGCGTACGCCGTGGGGCGCGAGGGCGACCTGGGCGTCCTGCGCCCGGGCCTGCAGTTCGACTGCACGGTCCTGGACCGCGATCCGCGCGGGGGCGACCCGGTCCAGTGGCTGGCGGCGAAGCCGTCGGCTCTGTTCGTCGGCGGGGAGCGCGTGCGCTGATCGTCGTCAGTGGAGGATCACGCCGCAGCCGCGCATCGTCCTGCCGTCCAATTCCATTTCAACGCTCATGGGGTACGGCTCGCCGCTCATGTCGTTGAAGCACGGCGAGGCCGAGGTGCGCAGGCGCAGGACGTGGCCGTCGGCCTCGCGCTGGATCGGCGCGCCGTCGCGCAGGCTCTCGACGGGGATCCCCGGGAAGCCCAGCACCAGTTCGCCGTAGTCGGCCGTCACGCGGGTGCCGCCGGGGCCGGTCTCCAGGTGCCAGCCCGGCTCGTTGCCCGAGGCGCGGAAGTGGTAGCCCTCCGCCCAGCACCGTTCCAGGATCTCCTGTCCGCCCGATACCTCGCAGCCCTCGACGCGCTGCCCGTCCATCTCCAGCAGGATGTCCCGCCCCTTGGTCCACAGCAGGTAGCGGCCGCCGGCGTACTTCGCGCCCGAGGCGGCGATCTGCTGCGTGATCTCCTGCGGGCCGTCGGGCGCGTACAGGGTCGCGGTGGGGGAGCCAGGCTCGTAGTCGGCGAGGTAGTACCGGTCGACGCCGCCGTAGATGGCGAGCAGGTGCAGGGGGCCGCGCTCGGGGGCCGCAACGACGGAACGTGACGTGCAGGGGCCGAAGGCCGGCGCGCAGGCCGCGGTCGTCAGCAGGCCGAAACACAGCAGGAATACGGAGCGACGGCGTGTGCGCATGGGATGGGCTCCTGATCGTCGGGTTGGCGTGTCCGCGGTCAGGATAGTCCTGCCGACGGTACTGGAGCAACACCATACAACGGCGAGGGCCCCGGCCCGCGCCTTGACGGATCCTTCTGTTCATCCCTGATGTCGGGGATGGCATGACGATCGATCATCGCACGGGAGAGCAGGTCATGCAGGAGTGATGGGGTGCAAGCGGCGGCTGTTGCGTCGCCGCGGCCGCCGCGCCGGCGCTAGCGTCGTCCGTTGCGTCGTCGCCAGGCCAGCAGCCCCGTGACCGCCAGCAGGATCGTCGCGGCGGCGGCGACGTCGTTGAAGAGTTTCCCGCGCGGGCCCAGCCACCAGCCGGTGTGCAGGGCGCGTATGCGGTCGGTCGGGGTGACCGCCGGGGCGTCGCCCCGCGCGGTCCAGGCGGTGCCGCCGTCTGCGCCGGCGATGAGGCCCTGCGTCGTCCACGCGTAGAGCGCGCCGTCGGGGCCGACGCCGAGGTCCCGCAGACGCGCGCCGTCCAGGGGCACGCCCGGCAGCGATTCCCAGACCGCACCGCCGTCACGCGAGACCACGAGGTCGCCGGCGGCGCCCGCGGCCCAGATCGTGTCGCCTGCGACGGCAATGCCCGCGACGTCCAGCGGCGGGGAGAGCATCGGCACTTCGCGCCACGCGCCGCCCGCGTCCGTCGAGCGCCACAGCCCCGAGGCGCGCCCTTGCCAGAGCACGCCCGGGCGTACGGGGTCGGCGGCGACCCGCAGCACGGCATCGCGGTCGCGGTCCAGCCAGCGCGGGTTGCCCAGCAGCAGCCCGCTCGCGGTGACCGCCAGCAGGGGCAGCAGCAGCAGCGCCCCCAGCCAGCGATGCAGGCGCCGGGTCGGCATCCTCACGGGGCGCTCCGTTCGAGGGGGTAGCGCGCGTCCACCAGCGCCAGCACGCGTTTGACCCCGGCGGTCACCGCGCGCGAGGAGTATGTCGCGCCGGTGACGGCGTCGATGTCGCGCGTGAGGCGCAGCGGGTCGGCGCGCGTCTTGCCCAGGAACTGTTCGAGGAAGCGCTTGCGGCGCACCTCGCCGCCGCGCGACTCGCGAAACACGAGCACGCGCACCGGGCCGACCTCGCGCCCGGCGGTCACCGACACCAGCATCGTGATCGGTTCGTGCAGGCCGATCTCGTCGGTCGCCACGGCCCAGCCCAGGTCGCGCCCGCCGTCACGGGCGCGGTGGAAGACGATCTCGCCCGCGGGTTGGGGCGCGCCGAGCTGCGCGGCCAAGGCGGCGCGGGCGTCGTCGTCCGGCGTCCAGCTCTCGGTCCAGGTCGAGTCGGCGCCGGCGAAGACCTCGCGCAGGGCCTCGTCGAGCGTCTGGTAGGCGTGGTGCTCGGCAGGCGGCCGCGACGCGGGCGCCGCCGCCGCCGGGGAGACGGCGACGGCGAGCAGCAGGCAGTTGCACAGCGTGCGCATGCGCGTCGTCTCCCTAGAAGTACGTGGCCACGGAGAAGAACAGGCGGCCGGGCGCCTCGGCGCTGTCGCCGGCGCCGCGCGCGGTCGTGCGGGACCAGACGTAGTCCAGCTTGAAGACCGACTCCTCGGTCGGGCGGAAATTGACGCCCAGGGTCAGCGCCGTGGCCTGGTCGCCGTCGACGTCGGTGTCGTAGTCCATCGCGTCGGCGCGGGCGACCAGGGTGACGACCGAGCCCGGCAGCAGCCGGTCGTGCAGCACGTGCCAGTTGACCTGGCCGTAGGCGCCGCGCTGGCTCTCGGCGAGACCCGGCTCGGCGGCGCGGTCGACGTCCGCCGCGGCGAAGGCCAGCTCGCCCAGCAGCTCCAGCGCGCCGAAGGCCGCCTGGCCGTCGAGCGCGGCGATCGTCAGGCGCTTGTCGCCGGCGTCGTCGTATTTGCCGGTGTGCACCGAGGCGCCGAGGTTCAGGCCGGGGCGCGGGCTCGCGCCCAGGCGGGCGACGAACGCCTTGTTGCGGTTGTTGTCCTGCTCCTGGCTGCCGCGCCCCGAGCGGATGCGCAGCCGCTTGGCGCCGTCGTCGCCGGAAAGGACGCCTTCGTCGAAGCCGTTGACCAGGTAGGCCTCGTAGCCCAGGACGAGATCCTCGTTCGGGTAGAGCGTGCCGAAGACGCCCATGCCCGATTCGCTCAGCGTCGAGGGGACGAGCTGCCGGTCCACCAGCGGGCGCTCGGTCAGGTCGTTCAGCGGCGTGTCGTGGCGCAGGTTGAAGGCGCCCAGGGGCGACAGGACCAGGCCGCCGCGGAACTGGAAGCCCTCGCGGAAACGGTAGTCCATGACCGCGTACTCCAGCTTGATCTCGCCCTCGCCGTCGCCGCCGACGAAGCCGCCGTGCTCGAACTCGATCTCGCTCGAGACGGTCACGCGGTCGGACACGCGCGCGGTGATGAAGGGCACGAAGCGGTGCTGGTCGAAGGTGCTGCCGCCGTCTTCGACCCATTTGAACTCGTGGTCCATGTAGCCGCCGAGCATGATGTCGACGCCGCCGCGCGACTGGTACGGCTTGTCGTCGATCCCGCCGGCCAGGGAGGGGCGGCGGTCGCTGCAGGAGGCAGGGAACGCGGCGGCGACGGCGAGGCCGGCGCAGAGGGCGGCGGCCAGGAACTTCGTGGGCGGCATCGGCAACCTCCGGTTGGCCTGATCGAGAAGATCGTGAGAATCATTCTCACAACCCTAGCCACAGATCTAGGAGGCGATCTGGGCGCTGTCCAGATAATTCTTGTTAACAATAAATATTGTTAGTTTAAACTATAAGTATCTATGTTGAAGCTGAAATGGTGGATTCAAGACATCCCGTGTCCAGGCGGCCCAATCGCAGGTTCGGGGCCGTCGGCAGGTCGAACACGTCGCGCATCTGTACAGGTACCATTGCTTGCGCGCGGCGAGCTCGGTGCCGGTCTCGATGTTCGAGGCCGGGGAGACGGGACTTGAACGCGATGACCTGGTGGTCCTGCAGGACGAGGTCGCGGACGTCGCCCTCGGCGATGACGTTGCGGCCGGTCGAATGGTGCAGGAAGAATCAGGTTGGTGAGCGTCTCCGCGGCGGCCGGGTCCTTGATCCGTTGGCTCCGCCGGCATCGTGCAGGATGGGAGCGGTTCCCGGGGCAGACCTCACGCCTAGCGATCCCTCATCGGTGCTGTGCGGATTTCACGCCGCCCGCCGGTCGGTGAGCGAGCGTTCGCTGAAAGAAAGAACCCGCGCAAACGGCTGATTGAAGGCAGTTTATGGGAGTTCCGCTCCACAGCCGACATACGGGACACGAGAAATCCTTATTGATCGACCCTTGACAGTTCCAGCCGGAACAACCTGTATAGGCAGCGACATGCCGCGCGGCGGATCGCGACTTCGCTCCGCCCCGCACCGTCCGCGACAGGGACCATCCGTCACCCTTCGCACGGGGGTTGGTGCCCGATGACACAGACGCCCTGCCTGGCCGCCGTCGCGACCGGGCTGCACGCCGGCTACGCGATCGTCCTGCTCTTCCTGCTGTTCGGGATCTTCTTCGGGAACCTGGCCCTGGGCATCGCCCGGCTGGTGCGCCCGCGCAAGCCCGGCGGGGAGAAGGCGGTGACCTACGAGTGCGGCGAGCTGCCGAGCGGCTCCTCGTGGGTGCGCTTCAACATCCGCTTCTACCTGGTGGCGCTGTTCTTCATCGTCTTCGACGTCGAGGTCATCTTCCTGTACCCGTGGGCGGTCGTGTTCCGGCCCCTGTCGGCGGCGGCCGGTTCGCTGGTCTTCGTCGAGATGGTGATGTTCCTCGGCATCCTGGCGATCGGCCTGGCCTACATCTGGGTCAAGGGCGACCTGGACTGGGTCAAGAGCCTGGCGCGCCGCAGCGGCACGGAGGTGGGCGGGGAATGACGCAGGACCGGAAAGACTACGTCGAGTCCGTGACCCCGCCCGAGGGCTACGACCCGCGGCGCGAGCAGTGCCTGGACTTCCACCTCGCCGAGGACCTGGCCGCCATGGCCGGTTCCGACGACAAGAACTTCATCCTGACCACCGTCGACAACCTGTTCGACTGGGCGCGCCTCTCGAGCGTCTGGCCGGTGACCTTCGGCCTGGCCTGCTGCGCCATCGAGATGATGGCCGCCTCGGCCACGCGCTACGACATCGACCGCTTCGGCGCCGGCGCCTTCCGGGCCACGCCGCGCCAGGCGGACCTGATGATCGTCTCGGGCACCGTGACGGCGAAGATGGCCACGCGCCTCAAGCGCATCTACGAGCAGATGCCCGAGCCCAAGTGGGTGGTGGCCATGGGCTCGTGCGCGATCGGCGGCGGCCCGTACTTCAAGTACGGCTACCACGTGGTCAAGGGCGTGGACTTCATCGTGCCGGTGGACGTGTACATCCCCGGCTGCCCGCCGCGCCCCGAGGTGCTGCTCGACGGCCTGATGCGCCTGCAGGACAAGATCCGGGGCCGCCGGGACGACGCCAAGCCTCCGAAGTGGGTCGCGGACTACGCCCGCAAGATCCCCTACGTCAAACGCTGAACGGGACGGGACGACCATGGAAGCGACGGCCATCCACGCGCTGCTGCAGAGCCGGTTCGGCGACGCCGTGTCGGACTACGTGGACGGGTTCGAGAAGGGCTCGCTGGTCGCGGCCGGGCGCGTCGCCGAGATCGCGGCGTTCCTGCGGGACGACCCGGCGCTCGGCTTCGAGTCCCTGATGTGCCTGACCGGCCTGGACTGGGACGGCTACGACGCCTCGGGCAAGGGCAAGAGCGTCGACATCCTGGGCTACGACGAGCTGGGCCGGCCGCAGGCCTCCGACCGCGTCGGCGACGGCGACCTAGGCGTGGCCTACGCCCTCTACTCCCACCGCCACGGCCACAAGCACACGCTGTTCGTGCGCGTGCCCCGCGCCGCGCCCGAGGTGGCCTCGACGGCCGCGGTGTGGCCGACGGCCGCCTGGCACGAGCGCGAGGCGTGGGACCTCGTCGGGATCCGCTTCCCGGGCCACCCCGACCTGAAGCGCATCCTGCTGGACGAGGACTGGGAGGGCCACCCGCTGCGCAAGGACTACGTGATGCCGGGCGCCTGGCAGGGCGTGCCCCTGGACGGCCGCGACTACGCGGCCTGCAAGTGGGACGAGTCGGGCGTGGCGCTGCCCGACGACGTGAAGCGGCCCGAGGATGCGAAGCTGCCCGACACCGGGAACCAAGGGTAGGTGGGCATGAGCGAGACGGCGGCCGGCCGCGGCTGGGGCGCGCAGGACGTGAGGCGGGAGCTGCACTCCGAGCTGCTCGAGATCAACATGGGACCCCAGCACCCGGCCACCCACGGCGTGCTGCGGCTGCTGGTGCGCACCGACGGCGAGATCGTCCACGGCGTCACCGCGCACATCGGCTACCTGCACCGCTGCGCCGAGAAGATCGCCGAGGGTTGCGACTGGCGGCAGTGGATGGTCTACACCGACCGCTTCGACTACCTGGCGCCGATCAACATGAACTTCGGCTACGCGGTGGCCGTCGAGCGGATGCTGGGCGTCCAGGTCCCCGAGCGCGCCGAGCACATCCGCGTCATCTGCGCCGAGCTGCAGCGCATCGCCAGCCACCTGATCGCCATCGGCACCTTCGGCCTGGACATGGGCGCCTGGACGCCGCTGTTGTACTGCTTCCGCGAGCGCGAGGAGATCCTGAACATCCTCGAGCGTCTCACCGGCGGCCGCATGCTCTACAACTACTTCGACATCGGCGGCCTGCGCTTCGACGCCTACGACGGCTTCGAGCGGGACGTCCTGGCCTTCGTCAACATCATGGAGCAGAAGATCCCCGAGTACGACACCCTGCTGTCGTACAACAAGATCTTCATCGAGCGCACCGCCGACGTGGGCGTCATCGACCTGGCGACCTGCCTGGCCTACGGCTGCACCGGGCCGGTGCTGCGCGGCGCGGGCGTCCCCTTCGACTGCCGCAAGGACGACCCCTACTCCATCTACGACCGCTTCGAGTTCGACATCCCCTACGGCGAGGGGGAGCAGGGCGCCGTCGGCGACTGCTGGGACCGCTACATGGTGCGCATGCGCGAGATGTACGAGTCGTGCCGCATCATCCGGCAGGCGGTCGACGCCCTGCCCGGCGGTCCGGTCAAGGCCGAGGACCTCAAGAAGCTGGTCAAGGTGCCCCAGGGCTCGCTGTACACGCGCACCGAGAGCAGCAAGGGCGAGATCGGGTACCACGTCTTCGCCGACGGCGGCAGCAAGCCCTTCCGCACGAAGGTGCGCTCGCCGTCGTTCTCGAACCTCCACGTGATCGAGAAGGTCGGACCGGGCATGATGCTCTCCGATCTCGTGGCGACGGTCGGGTCGCTGGACATCGTCCTCGGGGAGATCGACAGGTGACGCCATGCAAGTGATGACGGACCTCTTCACGCGGATCTTCGGCGACGGGCTCTCGCCGCTGGGGCTGCTGGTCGCCGGCGGGCTGACCATGGCCCTGATCATGGCGCTGGTGATGGCCACGTGCGCGATCGTCTTCACCTGGGCGGAGCGCAAGGTGGCCGGCTTCATCCAGAGCCGCTACGGCCCCATGCGCGTCGGCCGCTGGCACGGCGTGCTGCAGCCGGTGGCGGACATGGTGAAGATCCTCGGCAAGGAGGACATCGTGCCGCAGGACGCCGACAAGCCGCTGTTCCTGCTGGCGCCGTTCGTGATCTTCGTCGGTTCGCTGATGGCCTGGGCCGCGATCCCCTTCGCGCCCGGCTTCATCGCCGCCGACCTGGACCTGGGCCTGTTCTACATCTTCGCGGTCAGCAGCGCGGCGACCATCGGCATCCTGATGGCCGGCTGGGCCTCGAACAACAAGTGGTCCCTCTACGGCGCCGCCCGCGGCGCCGCGCAGGCCGTCAGCTACGAGATCCCGCTGGCCCTGGCCTGCATCCCGGTGGTGATGATCACCGGTTCGCTGAACATGAACGACATCGTGATCGCCCAGCAGGGCGGGATCTGGCGCTGGCACTTCCTGCACGACCCGTTCCTCTTCGTGGCGTTCCTGCTTTACTTCGTGGCCTCGATCGCCGAGGTGAACCGCGGCCCCTTCGACCTGCCCGAGACCGAGTCGGAGCTGGTGGCCGGCTACCACACCGAGTACACGGGCATGCGCTTCGCGTTCTTCTTCCTGGCCGAGTACGCGAACCTGTTCCTGGTCTCCTGCATCGCCACGGCGGTGTTCCTGGGCGGCTGGCAGCCGCTGTTCGGGCCGGTGTTCCTGCCGGGCCTGGTGTTCGTGATCAAGGCGGTGCTGCTGGTGCTGCTGCAGATGTGGCTGCGCTGGACGCTGCCGCGCCTGCGCGTCGACCAGCTGATGCACGTGTGCTGGAAGGTGATGGTGCCCCTGGCGCTGGTCTGCGTCCTGGGCGCCGGCATCTGGATGTTGGCGACGGGCCAGGCGGGCTGACCGTCGCGCCACCGGAGCGGAACATGACCCAGTATCTGCGCGGAATCTACGACGCGTTGGCCTCGGCCCTGAAGGGCATGAGGATCACCGCCAAGCACGTGGCGCGCAAGCCCGTCACGCTGCAGTATCCCGACGAGCGCTGGGTGCTGCCGGCGCGGTTCAAAGGCTTCATCATCAACGACACGAACCTCTGCGACGGCTGCCTGCGCTGCGCCAAGGTCTGCCCCGTGGACTGCATCTACATCGAGACCATGGGCAAGGGCAAGGACCGCTTCATGCACCGCTATGCGGTGGACTACAACAAGTGCATCTGGTGCGGCCTCTGCACCGAGGAGTGCCCCACCTTCGCCTGCCAGCACAGCCTCGACTACGACCACGCGCTGTACGACCGCAGGCGCCTGGTCTACGAGTTCGTCGACCCCGCGCATCCGGTGCCCTGCCACAAGGAGCGCCGCCTGCAGATGGGATTCTTCGTGGAGCAGGTCGCGGCGGCGCCGCCGGACCCCGACCGGATCGCCAAGGCGCCCCGACGGGCGGATCTGCCGGAGGCGGCGCCCGGCGCCGGCGGCGGGGAAGGAGGGGGATCGTGAGCGGAGACCTCGTCTTCTACGGTTTCGCGCTGCTGACGGTGCTGTCCGGCTTCTTCGTCGTGGCCAGCCGCAACGTCGTGCACGCGGCCTTCAGCCTGCTGTTCACCCTGTTCGGGGTGGCCGGCCTCTACGCCCAGCTGGGGGCGGACTTCCTGGCCGTGACCCAGACCGTCGTCTACATCGGCGGCATCCTGGTGCTGGTGATCTTCGCGGTGATGATGACGCGCATCCCGCGCAGCGACGCGCCGCGCCGCGGCCTGGACCGGGCCGTGCCCGCGGCGATCCTGTCCCTGCTGGCCTTCGCCCTGGTCTACATGGTGATCGTGGGCACCCGCTGGCCCGAGCGCGCGACCGGCGCGCCGGAGGCGACCGTGGCCGAGATCGGCACGGGCCTGATGACGACCTTCGTCTTCCCCTTCGAGTACGCCTCGCTGGTGCTGCTGGCGGCCATGGTCGGCGCGGCCATCCTGATCCGCGAGCGCGCGCCGCAGGACGACGACGCCGGAACGGAGGGGCAGCCATGACGGTCGGCCTGGAGCACTACCTGACCGTGAGCGCCCTGCTCTTCGGGCTCGGCCTCTACGCGGTGCTGACGCGCCGCAACGCCGTCGCCCTGCTGATGGGCGTGGAGCTGATCCTCAACGCCGCGAACCTGAACTTCGTGGCCTTCGCCCGTTTCGTCGACGGCGGCGTCGACGGGCACATCATGGCCGCCTTCGTCATCGTGCTGGCGGCGGCCGAGGCCGCCGTGGCCCTGGCGATCGTGCTGGCGATGTTCCGCAACTTCGGGACGGTCAACGTGGACACCGTCAACCGGCTGAAGCGATAAGGGAGAAGCATCGCGATGAGCGAACATGCCATCCTGCTGACGGCGCTGGCGATCCTGCTGCTGCCGCTGCTGTCCTACGCGGTCCTCTTCTTCTTCGGGAAGAAGCTGCCGCGGCAGGGCGACTGGCTGGGCACGGGGCTGCTCGGCGTCGCCTGGCTGCTGGCGGTGCGGATCTTCGCCAGCTTCTGGGCCGCCGGCGACCCGGGCCTGCGGGTCGAGGGCGGCGTGCGCTGGCTCGATCTGGGCCGCTTCACGGCCGACGCCGGCATCCTGGTCGACGGCATGACCGCGATCATGCTGGTCGTGGTGACCACCGTCAGCTTCCTGGTGCACCTGTTCTCGATCGGCTACATGCACGGCGACCGGCGCTACGAGCGCTTCTTCGCGTTTTTGGGCTTCTTCACCTTCGCGATGCTGGGCATCGTGTTGAGCAACAGCCTGCTGTTCCTGTACGTGTTCTGGGAGCTGGTGGGCCTGGCGAGCTACCTGCTGATCGGCTTCTTCTTCCACAAGCCGTCGGCCGCCGCCGCCAACAAGAAGGCCTTCCTGACCAACCGCGTCGGCGACTTCGGCTTCTTCCTGGGCATCCTGATCTTCTTCACGGCCTACGGGACCTTCAACTACTTCGAGCTGTTCGCCGCCGCGCACCTGGACCCGCTGTCGGGCGGCCTGCTGACGCTGGCGGGCGTCGGCCTGTTCATGGGCTGCGTCGGCAAGTCGGCGCAGGCCCCGCTGCACATCTGGCTGCCCGACGCCATGGAGGGCCCCACGCCGGTCAGCGCCCTGATCCACGCCGCGACGATGGTCGCCGCCGGCGTCTACATGGTCGCCCGCCTGCTGCCGCTGTTCGACCCGAACGCCCTGCTGGTGGTGGCCTATGTGGGCGCGATCACGGCCTTCCTGGGCGCGACCATCGCCGTGGTCAAGACCGACATCAAGAAGTCCCTGGCCTACTCCACCATCAGCCAGCTCGGCTACATGGTGATGGCGATGGGCGTCGGCGTCGCCTCGGCCGGCATGTTCCACCTCTGGACGCACGCCTTCTTCAAGGCCCTGCTCTTCCTCGGCTCCGGCTCGGTCATCCACGCCGTCCACACGCAGGAGATGCCGCTGATGGGCGGCCTGCGCAGGAAGATGCCGATCACCTTCTGGACCTTCCTGATCGCGACCCTCGCGATCTCGGGCGTGCCCTTCTTCTCGGGCTTCTACTCCAAGGACGCGATCCTGGCCGGCGCGCTGGCCTTCGGCATGACGAAGGCCCACTACGTGCCCTTCCTGCTGGCCTTGGCCGCGGCCGGGCTCACGGCCTTCTACATGTTCCGCATGGTGTTCCTGACCTTCATGGGCCAGCCCCGCGACCAGGAGCGCCACCACCACGCCCACGAGTCGCCCTGGACGATGACGGTGCCCCTGGTCGCGCTGGCCGTCCTGGCCGTGGTCTCCTCGGGCTGGCGCGGCCCGACCGACGGCTGGTTCTCGCGCTTCGTCGCCCCCTACGACATGGAGCGGATCGTGGAGCAGGCGCCCGGCGCGGCGCACGCCGAAGCGGTCCACGCGGTCCCGGCCGACGCCCACGACGCGCACGCCCTGCCGCAGGAGCCCCACGGCGAGGCCGTGCGCGCGGAAGCGACGCACGAGGCGCCCGCGCACGGCGACGCCCACGACGCCCACGGCGCCCATGTCCGCCACCAGGCGCACATCACGGCCATGGTCCTCTCGATCCTGGTCGCCGGCCTGGGCATCCTGGTCTCGTGGCTGACCTACATCCGCGGGCGCATCAGCGCGCCGGCGGTCCTGGCGCGGCTGCCGCGCGTGCACCACGTCCTGCAGAACATGTACTTCTTCGACGAGTTCTACGCGGCGACGGTCTACCGCTTCACGCTGTGGTTCAGCTGGCTCAACGGCGCCTTCGACCGCCTGGTGATCGACGGCATCGTCAACGGCATGGGGTACCTGACCCGCGTGCTGAGCTGGTTCGCCGGTCTCGCGGACCGGTACGTCGTCGACGGCCTGGTCAACGGTGTGGGCGCGGTGATCCAGGGGGCCGGCGAGGGCTTCCGGCGCGTCCAGACCGGGCGGGTGCAGTCGTACCTGGCGTACGCCTGCTTCTCCGTCCTGTTGCTCGTGTTCGTCTTCCGCGCCCTGTAGCGGTGCTACCCCGAGAGGAGCGTCTCGATGGCTGACCATCTCCTGTCCTGGATGACCTTCGCGCCGGTCATCGGCGCGGCGGTGATCGCCGGCCTGCCCGGCCGGTACAAGGATTTCACCAAGTGGATCGCCGCCGCCGCGACCGCCGTGCCGCTGCTGCTGGCGGTGCGGCTCTTCCTGCAGTTCGACCGCGCCACGGCGAACATGCAGTTCACGGAGCACTACACCTGGATCAAGAGCTTCAACATCGAGTACTTCCTGGGCGTGGACGGCCTGAGCGTGCCGATGGTGCTGCTGACGGCCCTGCTGTCGTTCCTGTGCATCATCGCCTCCTGGCGGATCGAGAAGGCGGTGAAGGGCTACTTCAGCCTGTTCCTGCTGCTCGAGGCCGGCATGATGGGCGTCTTCTGCGCGCTGGACTTCTTCCTGTTCTACGTGTTCTGGGAAGTGATGCTGCTGCCGATGTACTTCCTGATCGGCATCTGGGGCGGCCCGCGCAAGGAGTACGCCGCCATCAAGTTCTTCCTGTACACGCTGGCCGGTTCGGTGCTGATGCTGCTGGCGATGATCGCCTTCTACTACAACGTGAAGGACCCGGTCACCGGCGGCCACACCTTCAACATGCTGCACATGATGGACCAGGCCAACCACGGCGGCATCCTCGACCTGGCCAACGTCCGCTTCGCGATCTGGATGGGCCTGTTCATCGGCTTCGCCATCAAGGTGCCGGTGTTCCCCTTCCACACCTGGCTGCCCGACGCGCACGTCGAGGCGCCCACGGCCGTCTCGGTCATCCTGGCCGGCGTCCTGCTGAAGATGGGCACCTACGGCCTGCTGCGCATCAGCTATCCGATGCTGCCCGACCAGGCCGTCGGCTTCATGGTGCCGATGGCGATCCTCGGCGCGATCAACATCCTCTACGGCGCCTTCTGCGCCATGGCGCAGACGGACATGAAGAAGCTCGTGGCCTACTCCTCGGTCAGCCACATGGGCTACGTGCTGCTGGGCATGTCGGCCATGAACGAGGCCGGCATCAACGGCGCCGTGCTGCAGATGTTCAACCACGGCACGATCACGGCCATGATGTTCCTCTGCGTGGGCGTGATCTACGACCGCGCCCACCACCGCGACATCAACGGCTTCGGCGGCCTGGGCCTGCAGCTGCCGGTCTACACCTCGGTCTTCTCGTTCGCGCTGTTCGCGGCCGTCGGCCTGCCGGGCCTGAGCGGCTTCGTCAGCGAGGCGATGGTCTTTATCGGCGCCTTCCCGACGCACCGCACGATCACCATCGTCAGCGCCCTGGGCATCGTCGTGGGCGCGGCCTACGTGCTGTGGATGCTGCAGCGCGTGTTCCTGGGCGAGAAGAACGCGAAGTACGACTCGCTGCCCGAGATCAGCGCCCGCGAGCTGTTCACCCTGGTGCCCATCGGCATCATCGTGCTGGTCCTGGGCGTCTACCCGATGCCCGTGCTCGACCTGATGAAGGTGTCGCTGAACCATCTGATCAAGGTCGTGGCCGGCTAGCCGCGGCCGCGACGGGGAGATGCCCGTGAGCGTGGACATGCTGCCGATCCCGGACTGGTCGGACCTGGGCGGCTTCCTGCCCGAGACCGTGATGTTCGGCGCCTTCCTGCTGGCCCTGCTGGGCGACCTGGTCGTCCGCCGGCGGCCGGTCGTGCCCTTCGCCATCGTGATGGCCGGCGCCCTGACGGCGCTGGCCCTCTCCTTCGCCGGGCTGGACGCGCCCGAGCGCGCGATCCTCGGCGGCCTGGTGATCGTGGACGGGATGGCGGCCTTCTTCCGCATCCTGTTCTCGCTGATCGCCGTGGTGACGCTGCTGGTCTCCTGGGCGAGCGAGGAGATCATGGGCCGGACCCGCGAGAACAAGGGCGAGTACTACGCCCTGATCGCGCTGATGACCGGCGGCATGATGGTCATGGCCGAGGCCCGCGACCTGCTGATGCTCTACCTGTCGCTCGAGCTGGTCTCGCTGAGCAGCTACGTGATGGCCGGCTACATGCGCAACAGCCTGCGTGCGACCGAGGCCTCGCTGAAGTACGTGATCTTCGGGGCGGTCAGCTCCGGCGTCATGCTCTACGGCCTGTCGCTGCTGTACGGCCTGACCGGTTCGCTCACCTACCTCGGCGTCCGCGACGCCCTGGCCGCCGGCGCCGGCGACCCGCTGTCGCTGCTGACGGTCTGCGTGCTGCTGCTGGCGGGCCTGGGCTACAAGATCGCCATGGTGCCCTTCCACTTCTGGGCCCCCGACGTCTACGAGGGCGCGCCCACGCCGGTGTCCGCCTTCTTCTCGGTGGGCCCCAAGGCGGCCGGCTTCGCCCTGATGATCCGCTTCTTCTACACCACGATGCAGCCGGCGGTCGACCGGGTCGACTGGCGCCTGCTGATCGCCGTGCTGTCGGTGGCGACGATGACCTACGGCAACCTGGTCGCCGTGCGCCAGGTCAACGTGAAGCGCCTGCTGGCCTACTCCAGCATCGCCCACGCCGGCTACCTGCTGATGGGCTTCCTGATGCTCACCGCCGAGGGCCTGCAGGCGATCCTCTTCTACCTGCTCGTCTACGCGCTGATGAACCTGGGCGCCTTCCTGTTCGTGGTCGCCCTGAACAACTCGCTCAGGAGCGAGCACCTCGACGACTACGCCGGCCTGGGCTTCCGCTCGCCCTGGGCGGCCGCGATGATGGTCGTGTTCCTGTTCTCGCTGACGGGCCTGCCGCCGACCGCCGGCTTCATCGGGAAGTTCTACCTGTTCGCCGCGGTCATGCACGAGGGCTGGTACTGGCTGGCGATCGTCGGCGTGCTCAACAGCGTGGTGAGCCTCTTCTACTACATGAAGATCGCGCGCACGATGTACTTCATGAAGGCGCCCGCCGACGCGCCCGCGGTGCCGGTCGCGCCGCTGCACTACGTCACGCTGGCCTTGCTGGCGGCGCCGACCCTGTTCCTGGGCTTGTACTGGGGCGGACTCAAGGACCTGGCCGACCGGGCCGTCCAGCACTTCACCACGCTCTAGAGGAGAACCATGCGCACGCTCGCCACCATCGCCCTGGCCCTCGCGACCGCGGCCTCCTTCGCCGTCGCCGAGACCCCCGCGCCCGCGCCTGCGTCCGGGGCGACGCTCGACTGGCGCGAGGGCCGCCCCTGGGCCGACGTCGTCGCCGAGGCGACCGCCGCCGGCAAGCCCATCTTCATCGACTTCTTCGCCACCTGGTGCGGCCCCTGCAAGATGCTCGACGCCCAGGTCTACAACCAGCCCGCGGTCATGACGGAGCTGGGCCAGCTCGTCACCTACAAGGTCGACGTGGACCAGGAGCCGTTCAAGCCGCTGGCCAAGCAGTTCGGCGTCAAGGCGATGCCCACGATGGTGCTCTGCCGGCCCGACGGCACCGAGATCGACCGCTTCCTGGGCTTCCGCCCCGCCGAGGAGTTCCTCGCCACGGTCGCCGACTACGTCGCCGGCCGCAACACGCTGTCCGACCTGCAGGCGCGCGCCGCCGCGACGCCCGACGACCCCGAGCTGCTCGGCCGCCTCGGCGCCAAGTACTCGGAGCGGGGCGAGGCCGAGCCGGCCCGCGCGGCCCTGACCCGCGTGCTCGAGCTGGACCCGGCCAACGCCGGCGGCCACGCCGCCCCGGCCCTGCAGGCGCTGGCCGAGATGGAGGCCATGGCCCGCGACTACCCGGCGGCCGTCGCGCACCTGCAGCGGCTGCTGGCGGAATTCCCGACCGCCGGGGACCGCGCCGAAACCCTCGGCTTCATGGCCTGGGCGCAGGGCCGCGCCGGCGACCTGCCCGGCCAGACCGCCACCTTCCACGAGCTGCTGAAGCTGAACCCCGACGACGTCCGCACCCTGAACGCCCTGGCCTGGTCCCTCTCGGAGCAGAAGCAGGGCCTCGAGGAAGCCACGACCCACGCCCTGCGCGCCGCCGAGCTGAGCGGCGACGACCCCGAGGTCTGCGACACCGTGGCCGTGGTCTACTACGCGCGCGGGATGACGGCCGAGGCGCTGGCTTGGATCGACAAGGCCATCGCCAAGGATCCCGGGAACGAGGCCTTCCAGCAGCGGCGGGCGGTCATGGTGGAGGAGTCGGCTGGGAAGTGACCCGGAACACGACCGGTTCGCGGCACGACGACGGCGGATCCCCGGGGGGTCCGCCGTCGTCGTGATCAGAAGCCCCGGCCGCACCTCAGCCGGAAGTTCCTGCCGTCGGCGGGGATCGTGTCCTGCACGTGCTCCTCGCCGCCGGGGTAGCCGAATTCCTGGTCCAAGGCGTTGTACACCGACAGCGACACGTCGATCCTCCCTGGTAGCCCGCTGCAGAACAGGTTTGCGTTCACGATCACGGGATCGCCGGTGGTGTTCCCGCCGATCGTCAGGCGACCGCTGTCGTAGAGGGTCTCGAAGCCCGCGCGCAGCGCAGGGCTGAACAGCGGAACGCTCAGGCGCGCCCGGGCCAGGTGTCGCGGCGAATTGCTCAGCCATTCACCCGTCCTGTCGTCGGTGGCGGTGATGCGACTGTAGCTCAGGGTCCCGCTGACGGCGTCGGAAATCTGGCAGCGGAGGTTCAGTTCCATACCGTCGGCCTTGGCCCGGCCGGTGTTGCTGTACTGCAGGAGATCGTCCGCGGGGTCCAGGATCTGGCCGATCAGGTCATCGATCGTGTACGAGAACACGGCCGCCGATCCGAAGGCCCGCTCGCCGAGGCGCATCTCGTAGATCGCCTCGTAGGTGCGGATCGTCTCGCGGTCCAGGTCGGGGTTGGCCTTGGACACGATATTGTCGTCGTTGTAGAACATCTCGTAGGGGTTGGGCGAACGGTACGCCTCGCCGTAGAGCAGCTTGAGCGTGCCGCCGCCAGGGGGCGAAAGCAGCAGGGCGCTGCGCGGGCTCAGCTGCCGCTCGTCCAGCAGACCGATCAGATCGTATCGCAGGCCCGCCAGCAGTCTGGCCCAGGTCGTCAGTTCGATCTCATCCTCGAGGTACAGGCCGGAGGCGAACTCGTGGCGTCGGTCCATGAAATGGACATCCTTGGAATCCTCGTCGAAATTGCTCTGGTCCAGCCGGTGGTGGGCGCGGTATTCCGCGCCAGCCGTGATCCTCTGGTGCGGCAGTGCGGACGTGGACGTCTTGACGTCGAACCCCCACCATGCCGCGGTCGCGCTGTCGCGGTTCAGCGTCGGCTCGCTGCCGTCCTGATCCTCCGACATGTCGATGACGAAGTGTCCCTCGTAGTTGTAGTAGCTGTGCGTCAGCGTCGCCTGAATGTTCGTCAGGTCGTCGATGTCCAAGCTGTAGGTGAGGCTGCCCATCAGCCGCGCGTCTTCGTCGCGTGTGCCGCGGGCGTTGAACAGAGTGCCGTAGGAAGCGGTCGGGGTGTGTTTGGAACGGTCCATCCACGAGAGCTGGCAGTCCCAGGCGCCCCAGGTCAGCCGGGCCAGGAATTCCTCGTGGCTCTCTCGATCCACACCCTCGGCGAAGCCGTGGTTGGTCTCGGGCGCGTCGAATTCTGGAAAGTAGATGTCCTTCCCCCGTCGATCGGTGCGGGATGCGGACAGGAGGTAGCCGAGGCCGGAGGGGAGCTGCCGCCCGTAGGTGAGGGAGCCCCGGCGCGACCTGCCCTCGCCGAAGTCCGCCAGCGCCCTGCCGCCGTCCGCGTCGGCGCCGCTGCGGGTGATGATGTTCACCACGGCGAGCAGGGCGTTGTTTCCGTAGAAGCTCGTCGCCGACCCGCGCACCACCTCGACGCGGTCCACGACGTCCAGGTTGACGATGGCGTCGTTGCCGACGCCGCCGGTGTCGTAGAGCGGCTCGTTCACGCGGATGCCGTTGAGCAGGATCAGGATCCGGGAGTTGTAGTCGCCATTGCGGCTGAAACCGCGCACGCCGATGTACTGGTAGGCACGGTCGTAGGTCGAGTAGAGGCCGGGTACGGCGTTCAGGGCGTCCGCCAGCGTGCGCCAGCCGTAGTCGCGGATCTCCTGGGACGTGATGATCGTCACCGTCGAGGCGACCTCGGAGGACCTCTGCTCCCGCCGCGCCGCGGCGAACACGGGGATGTCCATCAACTGCTCCAGGCTCATCTCCGTCAGGTCCGGTTCCACCTGCCCCGTCGCGGCGAAGGCGGGGGGGGCGTGCAGTGCGGCGGCGAGCAGGCTCGCTCCCAGGATCGCCAGGACCGCAACGGGAAACGGACGCGGCGACGGCAGCGCCGTCTTCTCCCGGTTCGTGGCTTCGGTGTCGAGCTTGAACATGCTCTCTCCTGTCGTGACCCGATCAGCGCGTGGGTGCGAATTGTGCCTGTTCTTCCTGGATTCGCAGCAGCTCGATGCGGGCTTCGCGGTAGCCGGCCGCCGCCCGCGTGACGAGAGCATCGACGCCGTCCAGGCGGCCGGCCGATCCCAACTGCTCGAGTTCGTGCAGCAACGAGGCTAGTCGGCGCGCGCCCAAGTTGGCGCATTCGGACTTGAACGCGTGCGCCGCCCGGCCCAGGGCGACGGCGTCGCCGGTCGTCGCCGCCGCCCGCAGGGCGGCCAGGCGCTCCTCGCCGCCCGCCGCGAAGAGCGGCGTCAGCTTCTGCAGCAGAGTCGGCTGCCCCGGTTGGCGGACTTCCATCAGGCGTGCCAGATCGCTTCCATCCAGGACCGGTCCGAGCGTTTCCGGATCGGGTGCGGCCGCCTCCCGCGGATCCGAACCGGCGGCGGCGCCGGGGGTCGCGCGGCCGTGCAGCGCGTCCTCGATGACCAGGCGCAGCTCGCCCTGTGTGAAGGGCTTGCTCAGGAAGCCGTCCATGCCGGCGAGCAGGCATTCCTCGCGGTCCCGTTGGAGCACGTTGGCGGTTAGTGCGACGATGTGGGCGTGGTGCCCCCGGCCCGCCAGGCGCTCCCGGTCGCGGATCCAGCGCGTGGCCGTGAAGCCGTCGACGCTGGGCATGTGGCAGTCCATGAGGATGAGGTCGAAGGCGCCGCTTGCCCAGTGCTCGACCGCCTCGCCGCCGTCGGAGGCGATCGTCACCAGGCAGTCCCAGCTTTCCAGGGTGTCGCGGGCGACCTCCTGGTTGACGGGGTTGTCCTCGGCGACGAGCACGCGCAGATCCGGGAAGCTGGGGTGTGCGGCATGTTCCCGGATCCCGGTTGTCGCATCCGGGATTGCCGTCGTGCCGGAGCGCAGCGCAACGAGGATCGCGTCCCGGAGATGCTGGCTGCGGATCGGCTTGCTGAGAAGGCCGTCGAAGCCGAGTTCCCTGATCCGTGACGCTCGCGCCTCGTGGGCGACCGAAGTCAGCAGGATGAGCGGCAAGTCGCGCAGGGCGACGTCGCTCCTGAACGCGGCCGCCAGATCGATCCCGTTGGTGTCCGGCAGGCTGTAGTCCAGGAGCGCCAGGTCGAACCGCTCGCCGGTGCGCTTGCACTCGGCGATGAGCGCCCAGGCGGCCATGGCGTCCCCGGCGCACGCGCCGATCATGCCCCAGCTCGCGAGATAGTGCATCAGAACGGAGCGGTTCGCCGCGCTGTCGTCGACCACAAGCACGCGACGGCCCTTCGTCGCGGTGGTGGCTGCCGCGACTGTGGTGCCGGATACGCGGCCGAGGGCGACCTCGAACCAGAACAGGGATCCGTCGCCGAGGTGGCTCTCGACGCCGATGCTGCCGTGCATCAGCTCGACCAGCTGGCGTGAGATGGCGAGCCCGAGTCCCGTGCCTCCGTAACGACGGGTTGTCGACCCGTCGGCCTGCTGGAAGGACTCGAAGATGCGCTGCTGGGCTCGCGGCTCCAGGCCGATGCCGGTGTCCTTCACCTCGATGCGCAGGGGCACGCTGCCGTCGCCGGCGCCGTCGCCGGCGAGACGGACCCGGACGGCGATCTCGCCGCGTTCGGTGAACTTGATGGCGTTGCCGACCAGGTTGGTGACGATCTGCCGCAGGCGCACGGGATCGCCTGTGACGCGGTCCGGCACGTCCTTCGACACGAAGCACGTCAGCTCAAGGCCCTTCGCGCGGGCGTTCTCGGCAAGCAGGGACACCACGTCCTCCACCGAGGCGCGCAGGTCGAACTCCAGCAGCTCCAGGTCGAGCTTGCCGGCGCCGATCTTCGAGAAGTCCAGGATGTTGTTGATGATCGTCAGGAGGTCCTCTCCGGACCGGTGGATGACCTCGGTGAAGTGCCGCTGCCGCGTGTCCAGCGCGGTCCCGAGCAGGAGTTCCGTCATGCCCAGGACGCCGTTCATCGGGGTGCGGATCTCGTGGCTCATGTTCGCCAGGAACTCCGATTTGGCCCGATCCGCCGCTTCGGCATGCTCCTTGGCGATGGTCAGCTCGTGCGTGCGCTCTTCGACCCGGATCTCCAGGCACTCCCGTGCCTCTTGCAACGCCTGGTCCCGGTTCTGGATCTGCGACAGCATGCCGTTGAATGCCGTCACCAGCCGGCCGATCTCGCCGTGGCCCTGGTCGGGTACGCGCAGCGCATAGTCCTGGTCCCGGGAGATCCGGTCGGCTGTCCCGGCCAGGTTCAGGATCGGTCCCGACACGGTGCGCTGCAGCCGGTCGGATACCACGAACAGCAGACCGGCGATGGCCGCGACCACGATCGAGAGCAGGGCGATCAGGTTCAAGCTCCGCGTGCGGACGCCGGCCAGGCTCGTCTCGATCCAGATGCGGCCGATCCGCTCGCCCTCCCAGAAGACGGGCGCCTCGAGCGCCATCACGCCGGCGCGGGAGGCGCCGTCCGCCGCCGCGGCGAGGGCGGGGTCGGCGTAGGTCGCGAAAGCGTCGGTACCGTCGCGGTACAGGGCCGCGCGGCGGATGTGGTGGGCGGCGCCGAGGCTCGCCAGGGTCTGGGTCGCGAACGTCCGGTCGTCGAACATGATCGGTGCGGCGCTGTTGGCGCCCACCACCTCGGCCAGCATCACCAGCTCGCGGCGCAGCGCCGCCCGCGAGGCGATCACGTCGTAGCAGATGACGGTCGCGACCATCACGACCATCGTCACCACGCCCGTGGCGGCGATGATGACACGGAGCCGCGTGTCCAGGTTCGCGTTGCCGAGCAGCGCCTTCATGAGGCACATCCTTCTCGCTTTTCGACCACCGGCCGTCCCTCCTCCGAACGGGCCGGAAGTCCCCTGCGGTCATTCATCCGTCACGCTCCGCGCCAGCTTGAGCAGCTGGGAGCTCAGCTGCAGGCCCGCCCGGGCCGCCGCCGCTTTGTGCACGTCGAAACGCACGCGGTCGTTGTCGTGGACGAGCTCGATCATCCCCACGGGCGCGCCGGACGCCTGGCCACCGCCGAAGGTCAGGACCGGCAGCCCCTCGAGGGAGGACCAGGCCGCGGCCGCGAGCTCAGACCGCCCGACGTACGCGGCGTGGCACGCGGCGAGCTCCGGAACGCCGGCGACCTCCACGACCCGGATCGCCCGGGAGTGGAGCGGCTTCCCGTCCAGGACCGCCAGGTCCGGGCCGTCCTCGTCGCGGCCGAGGACGCCGATCACGAACTCCCCGCCGCCGCCGTCGACCGGCGGCCATTCGACGAATTTGCAGATGTTGTAGATGATCGCGGCCTTGATCCGTGGCAGGTCGCCCAGATCGGCGGCCGGGGCGGCGTCGGCGGCCGGGGCGGCGACGCGGCAGATGGACAGCGACAGGGCGGCGATGAGGATCGCCGTCCTGATGGCGGGCCTGCAGCCGGACGAGGACTGCTGCAACCGGTTTCGAATTATCCACGACCTTTCGGCGGCGCCCGGCGCCGGGCCGGGCGCGCATGTCCCTGTCTTCGGTCGCGGAAGCGGGGGGCTTGAACTGGAAAGCGCCGTATCGAGCGATCAGCACGATGCTGTAGCCATCCCGGATCGGATGATTTGATGAATTGCACCATTCGTCCCTGGCTTCAGGGACGAACGCGACGATCCGTCATCTGCAGGCTCGCGGGTGGGACGGCGGTCCGGCTTCCGGACGCGGAAACGGCGGGCCGCGGGGCCCGCCGTTCCGTTCCGTCGAATTGCGGTTCGGACTACTTCAACAGCAGCATGCTCTTGGAGTAGGTCATCTCGTCCGAGCGCAACCGGTACAGGTACGTCCCGCTAGGCGTCGGCTGCCCGGCGTCGTTGCGGCCGTCCCAGACGACGGTGTGGTGCTGGGCGGACAGGTGCCCCTGCACCAGGCGGCGCACGACCTGGCCGTGCAGGTCGTAGATCTCCAGGGAGACCGCCGACGGGCGGGACAGGTCGAAGCTGATCGTCGTGGACGGGTTGAAGGGATTCGGGGAGTTCTGGAACAGCTGCGTGACGCGCGGCACCGCGTTCGCCCCGGGCTGGTCGTCACCCTCCGGATCCTCGACGCCCACCGAGCCGGTGACCGTCAGCGTCACCGGCACCACGATCTGGGTATGATCCGGATCGTTGGTCGTGATCACCACGTTGCCGGTGTAGATGCCGTCGGAGAGGTCGGTCGCGTCGAAGTTGACCGCGATCAGTCCGCCGGCGGTGTTGCCGGGCAGGGTGCCGCTCTCGGGCGCGATCGACAGCCAGGGGGCCGGCGGCGGCACGGAGCTGAACAGCACGGCCATGCTGTCGTGGACGTAGGCCGCGTTGAACACGGCCTGCAGGCCGTCGGTGCCGGCGGCGTTCTCGATGCCGACGGTCGCCGCGTTGAGCGTGCCGGTCATCGTCTTGTACTGGAAGACGATGGTGTTGTCGGCGTTCAGGATGGCCTGGAAAGTCACGGGGTCCGTGGTGTTCCAGCGCACGACCGCGTCCCACTGCACGATGAACCGCTGGTTGGCGACGTCGGCGTAGTAGTACACCGTGCCGGCGGACAGCGGGTTCAGGTCGTCCCAGAACGGGGCGATCAGGTTGTTGGGCTCGGCCACGTTGGGGATGGCGGCGTTGGTGTACGTCGTCACCGTCGAGGAGAACGACAGCCAACCGTTCGAGCAGGCCCGGACGGCCGAGTAGTCGGTCCCGTAGAAGCTGAAGTTGAAGCCCAGGTTCAGCGGCGCGGACGTGATGTCGTCGTCGTCGGTCAGGGCCGTGCCGACGCCGTTGATCTCGACCCAGTTGTAGGCGGGGCCGCCGAAGGTGTCGCTGTCGATCCAGGTGTAGCCGAAGCCGTCGGGGCCGCCGGAGCCCAGCAGCGGCGACGTGCCCTCGCGGGTGTCGACGGCGCCCTTGGGCAGGTCGATGGCCTCGGGCTGCGCGGCCGCGTCGGTGCCGGGCAGGTCCATGTTCGCCGCCGCGGTCCAGGACAGCTCACCGGCGCCGTTGTTGTCCAGCGTGATGAACTGCTGGGAGATGCCCAGCGGGGGCAGGGTCTCGCTCAGGCTGGCGGGGGACCAGGCCACCGACGGGTAGGCCGGGGGCACGATCGTCGGGAAGACGACGAAGTCGACGAAGGCGCAGTCGGCGCCGGTGCTGACCGAGCTGTCCTTGTCGTAGGTCCAGGTGAAGGTGTGGGGGCCGGCTCCCACCGCGAAGGACGCCAGCGTCCAGGGCACGGTGCCGGACCACGAGCCCTGCTCGGCGCCGTCGATGGCGAAGTGCAGGTAGTCGTATTCGGCCTCGGATTCCACCCGGTAGTAGAACTCGATGTTCCCCGCCGCGAGCACGTCCAGCGTGAGCTCCAGCACCGACGCCTCGGAGTCGATGATGTCGCCGCTGCGCACGCTATGGGTGCCCTCGTAGGCGTCGGTCGTGGTCACGAACCAGTCGGCGTTGCCCGAGGTCTCCCACGGGTACAGCGTCAGGCCGCCGCTTTCGAAGTTCTCGAAGATCAGGGCGGGCAGCGTGAAGTCCTGCTGCACGTCCGCCGTCAGGCTGATGGCGACCTGCTGGCTGCCCATGCCGTAGGCCTGGGCCAGCACGTTGTAGGTCGTCCCGACGGGCAGGGTCAGCTCGTAGTAGCCGGTGCCGTCGGTCGTGGCCGGGGCCACCGGGGTGCCCAGCGCCCGGACCGTCGCGCCGCTGACCGGCGCCGCCGAGTCGTCGAACACGTACCCGTGGATCATGGCCGAGGGCGCCGGCACCAGGGCCATGTCGGCCGTGGTCGTGACGTCCTCGACGACCGACACCGGCTGCGAGCCGGGCAGGTAGCCGAAGGCCGAGTAGTCGAAGGTGTAGGAGCCCTGCTCCATCATCATGGAGTAGATGCCAAGGGCGTTGGTGTTGGCGGCGCGCGGCGTGCCGACGACCTCGACCAGAGCGCCGGCGATGGGATCGCCGGTGACGCTGTTGGTCACGACGCCCGCGGCCGTGCCGTAGCCCTGCATGACCGCCAGCACGGCGTCGTAGGCCTGCACGAAGCCGAAGCCGTAGGTGTTGTCTTCGCCGACGGTGCCCAGGTCCAGGGCGGTGTCCATCAGGATCTGCTTGATCGTGATGACGTCGAGGCCCGGGTTGGCCGAGCGCATCAGGGCGACGACGCCCGCGATGTGGGGGCCGGCCATCGAGGTGCCGCCCAGGTACTGGTAGCCGCCGCCGGGCTCGGCGCTGTAGACGTTGTCGCCGGGGGCGCAGATCTCGGGCTTCATGGCGTAGGTGCCGCCGCAGCCCGACGGTCCGCGGCTCGAGAAGCTGCTGATCGTGTAGGGCGGGGTGTCGATGGTCGAACCGACGCTGAAGCAGTTGTACGGGCTCGCGGCGCGGTCGCCGGGGCTGCGCAGGGTGGTGGAGCCGGGGCCCTCGTTGCCGGCCGACCAGGTCAGCACGACGCCGGCGGCCTCGCAGTTGTCGATCGCGGCCCACCAGCGGCTGTCGCAGTCGACGTAGCCGGTGAAGTTCTCGTTGACGCCCCAGCTGTTCTGCACGACGTCGGGGACGTCGCCCAGGGTCAGGGGGTTGCCGTCGGGATCGGCCATGAACTCGAGCGAGGCGATGACGCCGTTGTCGAACGCGGCGCCGGTGCTGGAGTTGATGATGTTGGTGGCGATCCACTGCGCGCCGGGGGCCACGCCGATGGAGTCGTCCGGAGCCAGGCCGGTGATGGTGCCCATGACATGGGTGCCGTGGTAGTGGCGGTCGACGGGGAAGGAGGGGTCGCCCAGGTTGGCGGCGTCCAGCCAGCATTCGGCGGCCGGCGCGAAGTTGCCGCGCCAGCGGGCCGACAGGGCGGGATGGGTCCCGTCAACGCCGGTGTCCAGCACGCCGACGACGGCGCCGGTGCCGTTGATGCCCAGCTCGCTCCACACGCGGCGGGCGCCGACGGCGACCACGCCCGGGCAGATGCCGATGCCGTTGGTGTCCTTGTCGAAGCCCTTGGACACGGGCCCGCTGGCGGGCTCGATCAGTTCGATCTCGAGGTTGGGCTCGACGATCTCGACGTCGTCGCGCAGCGCGAGGGCGCGGGCTCCGTCGACCGTGGTGCGCACGACGACCGAGTTGACGAGCCAGTGGGGCGTGTAGCCCTTGACCTCGCCGAGAGCCTTGCTCGCAGCCAGGTCGGCCAGCAGCCGGCCCTGGGAACGCTTCGAAACATCCTGGAGGGTACCGACCACGGTGGCGTGGCGGTCCTCCATGGAGGTCCTTGCGTTGTGCAGCTGCCAATCGAGGGCAGCCACATCGACCTGGTCCTGCAGGACGACCAGGACGGTGATCTCATCGCTCCCCAGCATGCCGCCGACGTACTTCTCGAAACCGCGGGAGACGTTCCCCGCGGCCGAGACGCCGGCCAGCATGACGAGGGCCAGGGCTAGGACGAGAGCTTTTCTCATGTTCGACCCCTTCTCTGGCTAGGCCAGGACTCATGATGGGACAGCATCAGAGCGCCCCGCCGCGAGGCGGTGCAACGTGCCTTATAGCATTGGCGGGGAGGACATTCTATCACAGATCCCATCGTTCAGACAATCTCTAGATGTTGCCCAGGATACCATATCTTTCAAGTCGTCAATAAGGTCAACGTCATCTGGATCAAGCTGTTAGATGAAAGCGGCCGATCGAGCCGGAGCCCGATCGGCCTCAAGACAAGTCGGCGGGGGTTGGAGGGAGAAACCGACTTGCCCCGTGCTCCCGACACTACGCGATTCGTGCTTCGATATCAATATTTAACACAGGTTAAATATTGATATCGCAAACCTATTTCTTGTACATGTAGTAGGCCAGCGGGATCACCACCACCGTCAACAGCGTCGACACCATGGCCCCGAACACCAGCGACAGCGCCAGCCCCTGGAAGATCGGGTCGAACACCATCACCGACGAGGCCGTGATCACGGCGCCCGCGGTCAGGGCGATCGGCAGGAACCTCACGGCCCCGGACTCGATGACCGCCTCTTCCAGGCTCAGCCCCTGCTTCAGGCGCGACTCGATGAAATCGATGAGCAGGACGCTGTTGCGGACCATGATGCCCGCCAGCGCGATGAACCCGATCATCGAGGTGGCCGTGAAGAAGGCGCCGAAGATCAGGTGCCCCGGGATGATGCCCACCAGCGTCAGCGGGATCGGGATCATCATCAGGATCGGCACCATGAAGTTCTGGAACCAGCCCACGATCAGCAGGTAGATCAGCACCAGCACGATGGCGAAGGCCAGGCCCAGGTCGCGGAACACCTCGTAGGTGATGTGCCATTCCCCGTCCCACTTCAGGCTGGGCTGCTCGCCGTCGCCTGGCTGCGCCTTGAAGTGCTGCTTCAGCTCGGTGCCGTCGGGCAGGGGGATCTGCGCGATGCGCTCCTTCATGTCGAGGATCGCGTAGATCGGCGACTCCAACTCCCCGGCCACGTCGGCGGTCACGTAGACCGCCGGCTTGAGGTTGCGCCGGTGCAGGCTCTGGGGCAGCGTCGAGGTCTCGATCCTCACCACGTCCGACAGCGGGATCAGCGCCCCGGCGCTGGAGTGGACGTAGAGGTCGGACAGCGCCTCGAGGCTCGAGCGGTCGGCCTGCGGCAGCCGCAGGGTGATGGGGACGGCCTCGACCGCCTCCGGGATGTGGGCCAGGCCGGCGTCGTAGCCGCCCAGGGCCACGGCCAGCGTGCGGGCCACCTGGTCGGTGCCGACGCCCCGCACCGCGGCGCGCTCCTTGTCCACGACGAAGCGGTAGCGGGTCTGGTCGGCCTCGACGAACCAGTCGATGTCCACCACGCCGGGCGTGGTCTCGAAGACCTCCTTCACCTGCCGCGCGACCTCCACGCGGCTGGCGAGGTCCGGGCCGTAGACCTCGGCGACGAGCGTCGAGAGCACGGGCGGCCCGGGCGGCACCTCGGCGATCTTCACCGCGGCGCCGTGGCGCTTGGCGATCTCCTGGATCGGGCCGCGCACGCGCTTGGCGATGTCGTGGCTCTGCGCGTCGCGCTCGCCCTTGGGCAGCAGGTTCACCTGCAGGTCGGCCACCGTCGGGCCCTGGCGCAGGAAGTAGTGCCGTACCAGGCCGTTGAAGTTCACGGGCGCGGGCACGCCGGCGTAGAGCTGGTAGTCGGTGACCTCGGGCACGCCGGAGAGGTAGTCGCCGATCTCGCGCGCCACCTCGGTGGTGCGCTCGAGCGTCGTGCCCTCGGGCATGTCCACGATGACCTGGAACTCGCTCTTGTTGTCGAAGGGCAGCATCTTCACCTGGACGGTGCGCGTCACGAAGAGCATCGACACCGCCACGGTCAGCAGGGCGACCGAGCCCAGCACCAGGATCCGCTTGCGCCCGTCGGCGATCAGCGGGGCCATGAGGCGGCTGTAGAGCTTGAAGATGCGCGTCTCGTGCAGGTGGTAGCCCGTCTCCTTGGCCGCGAACTCGGGGTCGTCGGCGAAGCCGCCGGTCGCGTCGAGGGCGTCCTGGTCCTTGTGCCCGAGCAGGCGGACGGCCAGCCAGGGGGCGACCACCAGCGCGATGAACAGCGAGAAGAGCATCGCCAGCGAGGCGCCCACCGGCATCGGGCGCATGTAGGGGCCCATCAGGCCGCGCACGAAGGCCATCGGCAGCACCGAGGCGATGACGGTGAAGGTGGCCAGGATGGTCGGGTTGCCGACCTCGTCGATGGCCTGCAGGGCCGCCAGCAGGCTGCGGCGCCCGGCCATCTTGAAGTGCCGGTGGATGTTCTCGACGATGATGATGGCGTCGTCCACGACCAGGCCGGTCACCAGGATCAGCGCGAAGAGCGTCACGCGGTTGAGCGTGTAGTGGAAGATGTAGTAGATGAACAGCGTCAGGCCGAAGGTCGTGGGGATGGTCAGGAAGATGATCAGCGCCCCGCGCCAGCCCATCGCCGGCAGCACGACGATCACCGCCAGCAGGATCGCCAGCATCAGGCTGACGATGAGCTCCTTCGCCTTGTGCTGCGCCGTCTCGCCGTAGTCGCGCGTGACGGTGAGGTTGACGTCGCCGGGGATCAGGCGGCCCCGCAGGGTCTCCACCTTCTCCAGGACGTGGGCCGCCACGCGTGTGGCGTCGCTGCCCTTGCGCTTGGACACCGAGACGGTCACCGCCGGGTACTCGTCGCCCACGGCGAAGCCGCCCTCGCCGGCCGCGAGCGTCGCCGCGCCGTGGCCGCCGTGACCGCCTGCCGACGCGTACCCCGGCCCGAGGCCGTGGAAGGCGTAGCTGTCGACGTCGGACGGGCCGTCGGTGACCGTCGCCACGTCGCCGAGGCGCACCGGGCGCTCGCCGAACACGCCGACCACCAGGTCGGCCACGTCCTGCGCGGAGGTCAGGAACGAGCCGGCCTCGACCGTGAACTGGCGGTCCAGGGCCGGGAACGAGCCTGCCGGCAGGCTCTGGTTGGCCGACTGCAGGGCCGGCACCACCGACAGCGGGGTGACGTTGAAGGCCGCCAGGCGCTGCGGGTCCAGTTCCACGCGGATGGCGCGCTTGCGGCCGCCCACCACGTCCACGACCGAGACGCTCTCGAGGTCCTGGATCTCGTTCTTCAGCTCGCCGGCGATCTGCCGCAGCTGGAAGTGGTCGTAGTCCCTGCTCCACAGGGTGAGCGACATGATCGGCACGTCGTCGATGGAGCGGACCTTCACCAGCGGCGGCAGCGTGCCCGGCGGCATCTGGTCCAGGTTGCCGGCCAGCTTGTTGTAGACGCGCACCATGGCCTTTTCCATGTCGTGGCCGACCAGGAAGCGCGCGGTGACCAGGGCGAAGTTCGGGTAGCTGCTGGTGTAGACGTACTCGACGCCCTCGACCTCCCAGATCCGCTGCTCGAGGGGGCGGGCGAGGCGGCTCTCCACCTCTGACGGGTCGGCGCCCGGCAGCATGACCATGATGTCGATCATCGGCACCACGATCTGGGGCTCCTCCTCGCGCGGCGTCAGCGACAGCGAGAACACGCCCAGCAGGAGCATCGCGACGATCAGCAGCGGGGTAAGCTTCGAGTTGATGAAGGCCTGCGCCAGCTTCGTGGCGGGGCCGTACTGTCCGGGCTGGTGGCTCATGACCGCGTCACCACCCGGTCGCCCTCGTTCAGGGGCGTCGCGCTGCCGGTGACGACCGTCTCGCCGCCCGACAGGCCGGACAGGACCTCCACCAGGCCGTCCCTCTCGTCGCCCAGGCGGACCCAGCGCAGGCGCGCGGTCCCGTCCTCGCCGGCGAGGAACACGCCGGTCAGCTGGCCGCGCACCACGAGCGCGGACCGGGGCACCAGGACGCCGCGGCGCTCGCCCGTGGTCAGGTCCACGCGGGCGAACATGCCGGGGCGCAGGCGGGGGTCGGGGGTCTCGAGGTACAGCTCGACGTCGTAGGTGCGCGAGCCGGGGTTCGCCGACGGGATCACGCGGGCGATCGGGGCCGCGAACACGGCGCCGTCGAGCGAGGTCACGGCGATGCGGGCGGTGTCGCCGGCCGCGATCAGGGACACGTCCCGCTCGCCGACGGCGGCCACCACCTTCAGGCGGTCGAGCTGGTCGACGTACATCAGCGGCTGCCCGGGCGAGGCCATGTCGCCCACATCGACCATCCGGCGCGTCACCACGCCCGCGGCGGGCGCGACGATGTTGAGGTAGCCGAGGTGCACGCCCGCCTCGGAACGGGCGGCCTGGGCCTGGGCCAGGCCGGCGCGGGCCCGCTCCAGCCCGGTGGTCACGTCGTCGAGCTGCTGCTTCGAGACGGCCTTGCGCTCGTACAGGTTCCGGAAGCGCGCGGCGGTCGCCTCGGCGTTGGCGACCACGGCCTCGGCCTCGCGGACGCCGGCCTCGGCCTGCTCGCGCCGGGCGCGCAGGTCCTTGTCGTCGATGCTCAGCAGCGCCTGGCCGGCGCGCACCGCGTCGCCCTCGCGCACGTGGATCCGGCTGACCCAGCCCATCATGCGGGTGCTGACGTGGGCGCGGACCGCCGGCTCGACGCTGGCGACGGCGCCGACGGTCACCGGCAGCGTCGTCAGCTCGACGGTCGCGGTCTCGCAGGCGACCTCCTTCGCGGCGGCGTGTGCTGCGGGCTTCTCGTGGCCGCAGCCGACCAGGCCGGAGAACGGAAGGCCGGCGATCAGCAGGCCGGTCGCGGCCAGCAGCATGGCGTTCTTCATGGCGTGATTCCTCCGCAGGTTGTTCATTCGCGGTCCTCCCGGCCGGCTTCGGGGTCGATGGCCCCGGCGTAGATCGTCCTGGCCTCGCTGACGCGCAGGTCGTGCCGCGCCTGGACGAGGTCGCCTTCGGTCTGCGTGGCCATGGCCTGCACGTCCAGCAGGTCGACCATCGAGGCGAGGCCTTCGCGGTACATCTCGTCGACGATGCGCAGGCTCTCCCGCGCAGACACCACGGCGTCGGCGGCGACGGCGAGCCGTTCCGCGGAGGCGGCGACCTCCCGGCGGGCCTGGTCCAGCTCGAGGCCGGCCTGGCGCTGCGCGAAGTCGGCCATGTGCGCGGCCGCGCGGCTCTGCGCGCGGGCCTTGCGCAGGGCGCCCACGTCCTCGAGGCCGGAGAAGACGTCCCAGGTGGCGTAGACGCCGAACGTCCAGCTGTCGGCCTCGTCGCCGAACAGCTCGTCGCGGTGGAACCAGTTCTTCTCGGCCTGCAGGTTCAGGTGCGGCAGCATGGCGCCGCGGGCCACCTTGGCCATGTGGGCGGCGGCGGCGGCCTGCGCGCGGGCGGCGAGCACGTCGGAACGCTCGGGAGAGCCGGCGGGCGGGTCCTGCGCGGCGACCGCGGCGCCCGAAGCGCCTGCGGCGTCCGCGGGAGCGGTTTCCGCGGCCGGGGCCAGCGGCAGCGGCGTGTCCACGGCGGTCAGCAACCGGATGTGTTCGCCCGCCGTCGCGGCCAGGTTGCGCACCTCGATCAGGCGCTGGCGCAGGCCGTCGCGGTGGACCTTGGCCTGCAGCAGGTCGGCCTCGGTGGCCATCTCGTTGTCGACCATGGCCTGGGCCTGCGCCACGTGCCCGTCGGCCGAGGCGAGCGCGGCCAGCAGGACGCCCTCGTAGGCCTTGGCCAGCACGAGGCCCTCGTAGGCCTGCACGGCGTGGAAGCGCACCGTCTCGGCGGCGCGGGCCTGCTCGTGGCGGGCGGCGCCGGCCATCGCGTCGGCCGCCTTCTTGCCGTAGAACGCCATGCCGGCGTTGAACACCGGCTGCTGCACGCGCACCTGCATGATGTTGTTCTCGCCGATGCCCGGCTCGTTCAGGGTGTTGCCGGCGGGCGGCGCCGCGAAGTCGGCCATGGTCGCGCGCCGCTGGTTCAGCTTGAACCCGAAGCCGTACAGGGCGTCGTCGGTGCGCAGCCGGTACGCCCCGAGCGAGACGCGGGGCAGGAAGCCGCGCCAGGCGCCGAGGGCATCCGCGTCCGCGGCGGCCCGCATCTCGCCGCTGGCGGCGAGCATCTCGTTGTGCCGCAGCGCGGCCGCGATCACCGACGCGCGGTCGACGCGCAGGGTGTCGTCGCGCACGACGCCGATCTCCTCGAGCCCGGTGTCCGCGGCCGCGGCGGCGGGACCGGCCAGGAGCGACAGCGTCGCCAGGACCATCAGGAGACCGCCGCCGACGGCGAACCCCGATCCCGTCTTGTTGCCTGGAGTCTGCATGGTTCTCCCTCTCCGGACGATCGTTTGGCTAGCGGGGACCCGCGTCGCGGGACTCCGGGACGCCGGCCTTCTTGAGCATCGTGATCAGGGGGCACCAGTCGGTGAAGGCCGACTGGAGCAGGTTCAGACCGACGAAGGCCGTGAACCACAACCAGTTGGGACTGACGAAGTGGGCCAGGGCCAGGCTCAGCAGCACGAAGGCGCCGGCCACGAGCCGCAGGATCCGGTGGAGTGTCATGGTCGAAGCCTCCCGTGTCTGGGTCTATATACAATCAACTGCGAATACAATTATATATTAGAATAAGAGACTGTCAAGCCCGGAAATCGGAAATTTGCCCCCCCCGCCGAACGGGCCTATCCTGCAGCGAATCGGGCCGTGAAGCCCGAACCGGGTTTCGTACCGCAAGTGGAGGATCGCATGCCCCCCTCGTCGGATGAGAGGACGCTGCTGGTGGCCGGACCGCGCGGGTTCTGCGCCGGCGTCGAGCGGGCGATCGCCATCGTGGAGCAAATGATCCCGCTTGTCGAGGGGCGGCTTCACGTCCGCAAGGAGATCGTCCACAACCGGGCCGTGGTCGATGACTTCGTGCGGCGCGGCGTGGTCTTCGTCGAGGAGCTGGACGAGGTGCCGGCCGGCGGCACGGTGGTCTTCAGCGCCCACGGCGTGTCCCCCGCGGTGCGCGCCGAGGCGGATCGTCGCGGCCTGCGCGTCGTGGACGCCACGTGCCCCCTGGTCACCAAGGTCCACCGCCAGGTCGAGCGCCACGCCGGGCGCGGCCGCCACATCCTCTTGATCGGCCATGCGGGTCACGACGAGGTGGTCGGCACGATGGGGGAGGCGCCCGACGCCATCACGTTGGTCACGTCGGCCCGGGACGCCGAGACGGTGGACCTGCCGGAGGGCCGGGACCTGTTCTACGTGACCCAGACGACCCTGAGCGTGGACGAGACCCGCGAGATCATCGAGACCCTGCAGCGACGCCGGCCCGATCTGAAAGGGCCCGCCCACAGCGACATCTGCTACGCCACCCAGAACCGGCAGGACGCCGTGAAGGCGCTGCTGGCCGAGGGGATCCAGCGCCTGCTGGTCGTCGGCTCGGACAACAGCAGCAACTCCCTGCGCCTGGGGGAGGTGGCGCGGCTGGCCGGCGTGCCGGCCGACCTCGTCGGCGGCGCCGGCGACCTGCCTCACGCGGAGCTGGCGACCCTGGACCTGGTCGGTCTGACCGCCGGCGCCTCGGCGCCGGAGTACCTGGTCCAGGACATCATCCGCCATTTCGAGGATGCCGGCTGGCGGGTCCGGTCGCGTATCGTGTTGGAAGAGAACGTGAAGTTCGACCTGCCGCCCGAGCTCTCCTGAATACCGGATTCTTTAGGTAGACGTATATGCAGTTATGCAGTACTTTGACTTTGACAGTCGCAGATAAGGTCGTTAATTTATCGGCAACCGCGGGTCGACCGCGGCGGTCAAGCCGACATCCGCAGAACGTGCAGTCAGCCAAGGGGACCGACGTGGACAAGAAGCTCTACGAGATGCAAGCCGAACTGTGCAAGACGCTCTCGAACCCGAAGCGCCTCGAGATCCTGGACATCCTGAAGGACGCGGGCGAGATCTGCGTCAACGAGTTGGCCGAGCGGCTCGAGATCCCCAAAGCCAACACCTCGCAGCACCTGGCCGTGCTGCGGCAGGCCGGCGTCGTCAACACGCGCAAGGACGGCATCAACGTCTACTACAGCCTGCGCTCCCAGAAGATCACGGAAGCCTGTTCCCTGACCCGCACCATCCTCGTCGAACGCCTCGAGGACCAGATGGGTTTGACCAACCTCATCCGCGAACAGGACTAGCGCGTGGACGCGCTGCTCGCCGCCCTGGCCGGACTGCTGGCGGGAGGGATCCTGGTCCACCTGCTCGCCAGGGCGCGCGAGGCGACCCTACGGGAGAAGGCCGCGCGCCTCGAGGACGAGCTGGCCCGGCGCGACCGCGACGGCGGCGCGCAGCGCGATGCCTTCCTGGCCGTCGCCGCCGACGCGCTGCGCCTGAACAACGAGAGCTTCCTGCAGCTCGCGCGCCCGGAGCTGGAGAAGGTCGTGGCCCGCGCCTCCGGCGAGCTGGCCCAGCGCCAGCAGGCGGTCGAGGGCATGGTCAAGCCCATCGGCGACACCCTCGCCAAGGTGACCCTCGAGATCACCCAGCTCGAGAAACAGCGGGCGGCGACGCACGCCGACCTCGTGCGGCTCATCGGCACCGTCAACGACGACCAGCGCGCCCTGAAGTCCGAGACCTCCAACCTCGTGCAGGCCCTGCGCCGGCCCGAGGTGCGCGGCCGCTGGGGCGAGCTGCAGCTGCGCAAGGTCGTCGAGATGGCGGGCCTGCTGGACTACGTGGATTTCGTGGAGCAGGCCTCGGTCGAGGGCGAGGACGGCCGGCTGCGCCCCGACATGATCGTGCGCCTGCCCGGCGGGCAGCAGGTCGTGGTCGACGCGAAGGCGCCCCTGGACGCCTACCTCGCGGCCGTCGAGGCCGGGGACGAGGACCGCCGGCGCGCGCTGCTGGCCGATCACGCCCGCCACATCCAGGACCACATGCGCAAGCTCGGGCTCAAGAACTACTGGAGCCAGTTCGCGCCGTCGCCCGAGTTCGTGGTGATGTTCCTGCCGGGGGAGAACATCTTCGGCCAGGCCCTGGCCCAGGACCCGTCGCTCATCGAGAAGGGGGTCAACGAGAAGGTCATCCCCGCCTCGCCCACCACGCTGATCGCGCTGCTGCGCGCCGTGGCCTACGGCTGGAACCAGCAGAAGCTGACCGAGAGCGCGCTCGAGATCAGCGTGCTGGGCCGCGACCTGTACGGGCGCCTGCGCACGATGGCCGAACACCTCGCGAAGCACGGCCAGCACCTAGACCGCTCGGTCGACAGCTACAACAAGTTCCTGGGTTCGCTGGAGCGCAACGTCCTGCCGCAGGCCCGCCGCTTCGAGCAGCTCGGCGCCGCCGTCGGCGAGGGGCTGCCCGAGATCCCGCCCATCGAGAAGGCGCTGCGGCTGCCGCAGGCGCCGGAGCTGACGGCCCCGCTCCCCGAAGACGCCGTCGATTGATCCGTTCTCGGACGTGGAAAGCCCCGGCCCGGCGCGAGCCGGACCGGGGCTTTCGCGATCGCCGCGTCTCTACTGGATGGGTTCTGGCTCTGAAATTGTCCCTGGCGCGCTCGTTGCCGCGCCAGGGACATGACCACCAACACCCCCGGCTGGCAACCGCCCCACTGC